>LNFM01000654.1_pt1 | contig 83316 bp, 75 predicted proteins | sample 596031 | NCBI WGS metagenome assembly LNFM01 (sample SAMN04254537, study PRJNA301005) | activated carbon metagenome | isolation source: dual media filters at the Ann Arbor, Michigan drinking water treatment plant | place: USA: Ann Arbor | reverse complement strand
AAAACACCGAAGCAATTCGAAGAGGAATTCAACAACCAGGTTTAACGCTGGACGACTGAAGTAAAAAGTGGCCCGAATAATCAGGTAAGCTCACTATGCTTTGAGGTTCAGTAACAAGCTAAAGCTTTTGTCCCCGATTGAGAAATACGAATTTTTAATCGACCAAAGGCCCGCGTTACTAGGGCGTGTTCCGCAGCACCTCATCGCTAGTTACCTAGGAATAGCCCCTGAGACTTTAAGTCGAGCACGAAAACAGATGGTCACCGCCGCCTATTGATTACGATCAATGGCTCAACCTCCTCTGTGATTTAAGTTTAAAGCACTTAAATCATCGGAGGAAAGAGTGAAGCTATTTGTAATCCTAGTGCTAATTTGTTTCTCGCCAAAATTGAAAGCTGACGTCGAAGGATCGAAGTTCTTCATCGGTAGCTCAGCTTTCATGTTGGCAAACCTGGACAGCAGCGACGAACCACCTAACTTTTATCAACTGAACTTTGGATACCAGCTGACGAAAAAAGATGTGGTGTCGATCGAGGCGATAACCTGGAAATACTATGCTCCCTTGGGAATTCCCTGGGAAGAAATGTCGAGCAAATCTAACATTTTTCCGGGTCGAGTTGATGCGGTAGGTATTGGTCTGGCCTATCAAAGATTTCTTTGGGGCAATGTCTATTCGGCTCTTCATGCGACTTGGTTTAAACAGGAGTATGTCGGAACTAGTGGAGCAAAGCTAAGCGAGGGCGAGCAACTCTTCCTCACCTTTCGATTGGGTTATCATATTAAGATCGGAAGCTTCGCATTTCTTGAGCCAAACCTAGCTGTGACCCATTGGCCGATCAACAGGGGCTTGCCACCGGCTTTCCAAGCGCAAGAAGATCGCTGGGGAAAGTTTCAAGTGGAGCCAGGTTTACATTTTGGATTCCTATTTTGAGTTCGAACCGGAGCTAAAAAATGAAAGCGATTGTCTACGAAAACTACGGTGGCCCAGAGGTCCTAAATTTGATCGAGGTCCCCACACCGAAACCTCGAAAGAATGAAATTCTCATTCAGATAATGGCGACGTCTGCTACGACAGCGGATTGGCGACTGAGAAGCTTAAGTCTGCCGTACGGATTCAAATTTATCGCCCGTCTGATCTTTGGATTTAATAAACCTCGACAAAAAATACTGGGAACTGAGCTTTCCGGATTAGTTGTTGGTCTTGGAATGAATGTCAGAAAATTTAGAATTGGAGACAAAGTCATTGCTCAGGTCGGAGCAAGAATGGGCGCGTACGCCGAATACTGCTGTCTCAATGAAAACAACGTGATCGTAAAAAACCGGATTGTCTAAGTTTTGAAGAAGCTGCCACGGTTAGTTTTGGCTTCACCACGGCGTGGTCCTATTTGCTCATCAAAGGTAAAGTTCAAGCCGGGCAGTCCGTTTTGATTCATGGTGCCTCTGGCTCTGTCGGCACCGCTGCGATCCAAGTCGCAAAGCACCTTGGCGCACAGGTGACTGCCGTGAGCAGCACGCAAAACCGCGAGCTGGTAAAATCGCTGGGCGCCGATTTCTTTATCGACTACACAGCTTCGGACTTCACCGGAAATGGAATTCAGTATGATTATATTCTGGATAGCTTCGGAAATTTAAACTTCGAAAAAATTAAAAACTCACTATGCCCAAAAGGAAAATTCATAGTCGTCTCGGGCGATCTGCCGCAACTACTAAAATCGCCGTTCCTAAATATGATTCAAAGTAAAAAAATAATTGCCGCCCCGGCCACTGAAACCTTGCACACGCTGCAAACGATCACAGACTTATTCGCTCAGAAAAAATTGGTCCCGGTGATCGACCAAGTATTTCCCATGGACGACATTCGCAAAGCCCACGCCTACATCGAAAAAAGACACCGCAAAGGCAACGTAGCAATCACCATTTCAAACAGAGATTGAACCGTACTTATGGAAGGTCAGCCGCGGCTACGGAGAAAATTTGGTCGGCGCGACTGGACTTGGTACCTGCGACCGTGCAAGCGCGTTGGGATGTGCAGCGCACATCCTGACGTGATGCGCACCCGAGACGAACGAGCGAAGCGAGTTCGTCGGAGGGTCAGCCGCGGAAGCGACTAGGTCGCTACGACCGAAGAAAAGAGGAGAGGAAGCTAGTTTTGGAAGTTGGTCGGCGCGACTGGACTTGAACCAGCGACCGTGCAAGCGCGACAGAAGTGCCAGCGGCACTTCTGTCATGATGCGCATCCGAGTTCGCTAAGCGCAAAGCGCGAAAGCGAACGGAGGATCAGCCGCGGAAGCGGCTAGGTCGCTACGATCGGAGAATAAGGGAGAGGAAGCTAATTTTGGAAGTTGGTCGGCGCGACTGGACTTGAACCAGCGACCTCTTGCACCCCAAGCAAGTGCTCTACCAGGCTGAGCCACGCGCCGAATCGGAAATGAATCCTCAACCTAATAACATCCGCCACGTCGATCAAGCTGAAAGCGAAAACTTCGCCGTAGCAGGCATTTCAAAGGTGTTGTCGTAAATTCAGGTTACCGTGGGTCAGCCGGCCCCGAAACACCGGTGAGCGACAATCTATTCATAGATGGGAAGCTTTTAACGGTCACCAAATGGCCTAGCGGTTGCTACCGGACTCTGGCCGGTCGACTGCTTTCAAACTCATCGATCGGATCCTGATGGGGAGGATATTTTGCTGACAGTCGCACTTTCTGCTCTCGCTAGTGTCGCTTTGATGGCCACAGCCACCGCTCAGGCTCAATCCAGCGTACCCGATTTCTCGCGGCCCGGCGGCCAATGCGCTGCTCTTTTTCGCCCAGCTCCTATGACCGGGAAAGAATTGGCTATCACCTATAATCCAAGTGCGGGTATCGTCTCGGCCGACGGTACTCCGCTCCAAAGTCCACTTCCTATCGGATTAAAAAACTTAGATCCGGCGGCCGCTATAGTTGTCGCACGTAACACCGAGATTTTTTCTAAGAAACAACTCGACGATCAACTGGCGAAAGCAGATGACGACATCCCGAAGGAACTTCGGAACCTTTACGGTAAAATGTCCGCACGCGGAAACCAGCGCTTCCTCATTCAACCGCGAAGCCTTGATATCTTAAACGAGCTTTACGAGTCGATGCCGAACTTTAAACCGGCCCTTGATCAGATCAAACGCTCGATCGCGATTTCGATCGCTGCTGGCGAACCGCTGCGGTTCCCGCCGATCATACTTCTTGGCGATCCGGGTATTGGTAAAACCTATTTCGCCAGCAAAGTTTCGGAAGCTCTGGGCACCGGTTTCGAATTCATATCAATGGACAATGTAACGGCTGGCTGGGTTCTGTCCGGCTCAAGTAGTCAATGGAAAGACTCAAGAATGGGTCGCATTGCAAAAACTTTGATCGAGAAGGACTTTGCAAACCCCGTCATTGTTTTAGATGAAATCGATAAAGTATCCACCAATGCCCAGTACAATCCACTGGCTCCGCTCTACAGCCTTTGGGAAAAGGGAACGGCTAAGAAATTTAAGGATGAGTTCATTGAAGAAATTGAACTTGATGCAAGTCACATCAATTGGATCGCCACCGCCAACTATGTCGATCAAATTCCAGCACCAATCCGAAGTCGAGCGATCGTGGTCAATATCAAACCACCTGATCGCGCGCAGCTTGAAGTCATCGTAAAGAACGTCTTGAAGAATGAGCTGAGTGACTATCCCAACTTGAAGTTCTCGAACGAAATTTCAACTGAGATCTTCGAAGCTCTCTCAAAAGAATCTCCGCGGGAAATGCGAAAACTTCTTTTAGGAGCTATCGGCAATGCCGTTATTAAAGGTCGAACGGTCATTCGACTCGAAGACATCGATCTCACGATTGTCGAAGCCGAGCGAACGTCTCGTCCAATCGGGTTTGGCACTCAGCACTGAGGTCGTTGTCGGCAGATCGAAGACTTAAAGAGCCGCGCGAAATCTTGCGATGTCGGCTTTCATAGTTCGGAGCTCCTCTAGAGCGCCGGACTTCATTTCTACCAATTGAGAAACAGCTCCGCGCTCTTCTTTCACTTTTGAGCGCAGCTCGCGTAAGCGCGATCGAGCGCCTTCGATCGAAAATCGATCTTCATAGAGAAGTTTTTTAATGATCATCGCGGTTTCAACATCGCGACGAGTATAGGCACGCTGTCCTTTGCGACTTTTCTTTGGGCGAAGAGCTTCGAACTCTGTTTCCCAAAATCGCAAAACGTACGGCTTCACACCGACAAGGTCGGCCGCATCACCAATTTTGAAAGCCATTCGATCTGGAATACCATCAAGCCCTTCAGTAAGACTTGCGCTGGGAGCGACTTCGACAAACGACAGTTCGGCAAGAGCCATCGGAAGCATTTCAAGTTCGTCTGTGGGAAGTACCGCATCCATGGTTCACTCCTTGCGACTATGAAGTCGTCATCGGGTCGCGTTTTCAGGCCGTCGCTAATCTAGTCGTCGTCCTGAAGACCTGTGGTGTCTTCGCCATTCAACATCGCTTTTAAAACTTGAGAAGGGCGAAATGTAAGAACGCGACGCGCGCTGATTTTTATCTGCTCACCCGTTTGAGGGTTCCTGCCGACGCGCTCGTTCTTCTCACGAACAACGAAATTTCCGAAACCGGAAATCTTCACTTTGTCGCCTTTGTGAAGAACATCTTTGAGTGTCGAAAAAACCATTTCAACAAGCTCTGAAGCTTCTTTTTTCGAGAACCCAATCTTCGAATAAACTTTTTCGACGATATCGGCCTTCGTCATTGTCGAACGACTCACCTCGCGACCCTTGCGGCCACCGGCTTCGTCATTTGAATCATCGATCGACTTTTTCGCGGCGCTGGCTTCTTTAGGCATAAACCCCTCGACTCAAAGGATTCGACAAGACAAGCCGTCTGTCACCAACAAAAGAGCTCGTTCTATCGGCTAAACACTTGATTTTACCCACGAACCACGGCCCCATGCTTCTGACAGACCGCATCGACGAGCTTGCTTTTAAGAGCATTCACTGTGTCGTCATCAAGCGTACCTTTGAGTGACTGAAAGACCAGACGAACGGCGATAGAGCGTTTACCTTCGCCAAGGCTCGCTCCCTCAAAAACATCAAAGACATCAAGATCTCGAAGAAGTCCGCGACTTTCAGCGTCCATCAAGCGAGCGGCCTCGGACATAGTTTCAACAATAGCACCGGCCGAAATCTCTTTTGCCGCTACAAAAGCAATGTCTCGCTCAATCTTAGGGAAAGCTGAGAGTGGTTTGTAGGAGGGCTTGGAAACTTTGGTCATCAGTGCGTCTAAGGAAACTTCACAGACCGCTGCACCCACCCGGATCTTGTCCTCTGACAAAAGCGAGGGATGAACGGCACCCAAGAAGCCAACGGCCTGACCATTGAGCGTAAGGCGTGCCGACTTTCCGGGATGAAGAAACTTTGGCGCTTCGCCATCTTGAAAAAGCTCGAATTTAAAATTTGAAAGACCAAAAATTCGCGCGAAACTTTCGACAATACCTTTTAGAAGCATCGCAGTCTCTGGCGCAGCACTTCGACCCCACAGATCCCCCTCACCGCCCCAAAAACAAAACGCGAGACGCGCTTCTTCGCCGAAAGCTGTTCCGCCGTAGCGCTCGGTGCGCTCACCGGCTTTGTGAGATGAAACACCGACCTCGAAAAGTCTGCCCTTCTCGTTGCCACTTCTAAAATTAGAAACAAGATTTCGGTAGAGTGATGGGACAAGAAGACGCCTCATAACGTTGATCTCTTCGTTCAATGGATTCACGATTTTAACATCGTGATCACTTACGAAAAGACCGGCCAAACGAAGCTTTTCAGCATCCCCCATGAATTCGCGCTGCTTCACATCGCTGGTAAAGGCATAGTTCACAGCCTCTAAGCACCCAAGGCCCGCCAGAATTCGGCGAACCCGCATTTCGGTCAAAGCCAAACCGTCGTGGCTCGCGGGACTGAAACTTCCGCTGGGAAGAGATTCAGGAAGTTTGTCGTAGCCATTGAGTCGAGCAAATTCCTCGACCATATCCATCTCGATATGAAGATCCGTTCGGTGACTGGGCGCTTTGAAGCGGTAAACACCGGGATTGACGACGCGAAGTTCTCCGCCCAATCGCTTTATCCACATCTCAAAATCCGACGCTTCAATTTTGTAACCCAGACGCGATTCGACCGTAGAAAGGCTAATCGAAATTTCCTCTCGCACCAAGGGCTCTGGAAACACATCAAGCTTCGCTTCCGAAGCTTCGCCGCCGGCGATCTCCAAAAGTAAACTTGTGGCGCGGTCTAACACCAACGCCGTCGTTTCCGCATTCACACCGCGAGCAAACCGATAACCAGAGTCGGTGCTGAGACCAAATTTTCGCATCGTGCGGCGGACAGCACCCGGAGTAAAATACGCCGCCTCTAAAAATATATCCGTTGTTGAATCACTGATTCCGGAATTCTTACCACCGACAACGCCCGCCAAAGCGACGGCGCGCTCGCGGTCTCGAATTGTGAGTTCTGTCCCATCAAGAGTGAGCTCTGTCCCATCGAGAGTTTGAAACGTCTCACCTTTTTTTGATCGCTCGACTGAAATCGAAAGACCTTTGATCTCTCGCACATCAAACGCGTGAAGCGGCTGCCCCATTTCCATCATCACGTAGTTTGTCACGTCGACGACATTGTTGATGCTCTTTAATCCCGAAGCCTCAAGCCGACGCTTCATCCAGGCGGGACTTGGGCCTACTTTCACGCCGCGCACGTGGCGTCCTGCATAACGCGGACAAAGATCCAGCGCCTTGATGTCGACACCGACGTCTCCCGACCACGTGCCCGCTTTGATTTCTATTTTAGGAGTTTTAACCTCTCGGCCCAGTAGACATCCTACTTCCAACGCCAACCCATAGTGACTGAGGCAATCGGCACGGTTGGGAGTCACCTTCAATTCAAAAATAATATCATCGAGCCCTTGATGAGCCGCGAATGATTTTCCAATGACCGCGGCCGCCAGACCCTCGCTCGGTAAAATCATAATTCCAGGCGAATCGCTTCCGGCTGGCAAAAGTCCCAATTCTTTTTCCGAACAAAGCATTCCGCCCGATTCGATTCCGCGTATCTTTGAATGCTGAATCGAAAAATTTCCTGGCAACACCGCGCCTGGCAGTGCCACGACGACGCGGTCTCCTTGATTGTGATTCTGAGCGCCGCACACGATCTGATGAACCACGCCATCGCCTGTCGTCACTTGGCACACTGATAGCCGATCGGCCGAAGGGTGTCTTGCCTTTTCCAAAATGTGGCCCACGACGACATTTTGAAACACTTTTGCCTGGTCGTCGATCGACTCGACCTCAAGTCCCGCATTGGTCAAAATTTTTGACAAAGCTTCTGGGTTTTTTGAAAACTCGGCGACATCGACAAATTCATTCAGCCAGCGAAGTGAGATTTTCATACCGAGAATTGCTCCAAGAAGCGCACATTGTTTTCACTGAAAAGACGAATATCGTCGATCCCGTACTTGATAATCGCCATACGTTCGATACCGAATCCAAATGCAAAGCCCTGCCACTCTTTCGGATCAAGGCCTGAGTACGAAAGAACGTTCGGATGAATAAGACCGCTTCCGCCGATTTCCACCCAGCCCGTATCGCTGCACATGCGGCAGCCTTTTCCTTTGCAAACGGCACACTGACAATCGACCTCCGCCGAAGGTTCCGTGAACGGAAAAAAGCTTGGCCGAAAGCGCGTCTTCAAACCTTTTCCGAAAAACTCTCCGACAAAATAGGTGATCGTTCCTTTGAGCTCGGCCATCGAAACTTTTCGATCAACGCAGATGCCTTCAATCTGATGAAAGTTCGGAGAATGCGACACGTCGCTATCACTTCGAAATACACTTCCAGGCGCTGCAATTCTTAAAGGCGGCTTTTCGTTTTCAAAAGTGCGCACCTGAATGGGCGACGTGTGCGTTCGCAGAACATGCGTCTCATCGATGTAGAAAGTGTCCTGCATATCGCGCGCAGGATGATCTTTAGGAACATTTAAACCTTCAAAATTATTTCGATCCGTTTCCACCAAGGGTCCCGTACGAATCGAGTAACCCATGCGCGACAAAATCATCGAAATTTCTTCTGTCACAAGGCTCACGGGATGCTGCGCCCCTCGCCCGGCAGGAACTCCTGGAAGGGTCAGATCAAGAACTTCACTCTTTAATTTTTCCTCAAGTTCGCGCGTTTTCAGCGCCGACTCGCAGGACTGATAAAGAGCCTCAAGCGCCTGCTTGGCCTCGTTGACAAGTTTCCCTGCTAAGGGCTTCTCGGCCACCGAAAGGCTTGCCATCTCCTTCATCACAGCCTGAAAGCTACCGGTCTTACCCAAAAACTTAACTTTGAGTTCATAGAGATCACGGCTGGTGGAGGCCGCTTGAAACGCAGATTCAGCTTCAGATCGGATCGAGTCGATTTTCGCTTGTAGCATGAGCGAAATATTCAATGATTTCGAAGTCTTTCTCAAATATAAAGTCATCAAACATGGCGCACAAAAACAAATCCAACTGGAGCCCGTACAAGGCTAAGAAAAAGGCTCCCGGAACAGAGCCAAAGTCCGAGGACGGCTCTCGCCATCGTCGATCCACTGAAAACTTCACCTTGGACGAGGCCGACGACCGCTTTCGCGATCTTTTTGAGCGTCACGGACTGAAAGGCTTCCCTGTTGCCCAGCGTCGAGAGCTCGCCAGATTTTACAAGCTCCTCATGGACAACCAAAACGAACGAAACTTCACAAGACTCCTCACTTTGCGTGATGTGGGTATCAAACACTTTATCGACTGCCTCTGCGTTCCCCAAATTCTTAAAGAGCACAATATCCCGCTTCTCTTTCCGCTGATGGATGTGGGAACAGGTCCCGGGTTTCCCGGGATCCCGCTGAAGATCATGTACCCCACGGAGCGAATCATTTTGGCCGAAGGAGTTCAAAAGCGCGTCGATTTCTTAAAGGAAGTTCGCGAAGAACTTGAGCTTTCAAAACCTCATGCGGCTCTTGATATTTTGGGACGAAATGTGAATGAGGAGTGCTTTGTTTCCGTTCAAGGTGTCATCACACGAGCCGTCGAGGACGCGTCGAATACTTTGGGGAATGTCATTCACGCGCTACAAACGGGAGGTCGTGTCTATCTGATGAAAGGTCCCAACTGTGACCCTGAAATCAAACCCGCTTTAGAAAAGTGGGGCGAGTACTACCGTCTTGAAAAAGACATTCACTATGAGCTTGAGAACACGCCACAAAAACGACGCCTTCTCGTTTTTCAGAAAATAAAAATGCACCCCCTGCCCGATTTCGTGGAACTCGATCTAGCTTGGGAGCGGGAGCACGGCGAATGAGGTTTATCCTATGATTCAACCAAAATTTCCGCTGATCACGGCGACACAGAATCCGGTTTTCAAAGATTTGGTCGATTCACTTGACGGCCGCGGCGAGCGAGTTTTGGTGCACGGATTGAAGTCCGCGCGCGATATCGTTTTAAAAAACGAAGCAGAACCACGCGCCAACCGAAAATTGAAAGTGAAAACGCTGATCGCGCGCGAATCCTTTCGCATCGAAAACTCGGACGCGGCGTCAGCACTCTTTCAAATGCGGTTTGCGGATCCCGTCACGCGTCTCGTTTTTAGCGATGCTTTGTTCGATCAAATCGACCCGTTCGGCGTTCCCGATGTGATCGTCGCTTTTGACCGCCCGGAAATTCCAACCTGGAGTTTTGAAACTGAAAGCGGCGAGTCTCACACCGCATCGCCCACCGCTACTTTAATCGTCGCTACTCAAAATCCGCTCAACTTGGGCGCGTGCCTACGGTCAGCGGCCGCCTTTGGCGTAAAACGAATCGTCGGACTTAAAGAGTCAGCGTCGGTCTTTCACGTTAAAACAATTCGAGCTTCCATGGGCCACGTTTTCGATCTCGATATTCTTCGAGGCCCCTCGATTCATGAATTTTCAAAGATTAAGCTCTCGGATGAGCTCTCAAATAAAATCCCAGAGCGACTTGTGGCGCTCGATATGAGCGGAACGTCTCTTGTCGACTTCACGTGGCCGGAAAATCCAATTTTTCTTTTAGGTGAAGAGGGGCAAGGGCTTCCTGAAAACTTCCGGGGACTCAAAGTTAAAATCCCAATGGAGAGCTCCGTTGAAAGCCTCAACGTTTCAGTGTCAGCCAGTATCGCTATGTACGATTGGTCGATGAAGTCGCGACCTTCTTAAAAACGCAAAGCTATACTTTAAAAACTGGAATCAGCTGTGATTCGATCTCGGGCTGAGGTCGATGACGCCAAAGGCTTAAGGCGTAACCTCCGCCACCAGAACCCGTCGGCTTCACTGCGACGGCGCCCTGAGACGTCAACCACTCAAGATGGCTCCCCATACTGCCATCGGATAAACCCCAGGTGGCAAAACACTCACCGGCCTCATTGATCGCTGCCCGAAGATTCTCGAAACGCTCTTCGATTCGAAATTCGTTTTCCGCCAAAGCGCGAAGGGACTGCTCTGCTTTTTTTACGGCCAGCGACATTTTCTGGTCTGTCTTTAGTCCTTCATTGGGCTCTAAAGCCAACCATGCTTTCACTTTGGAAACGCACTCCGAAGTAATTCCGCGGCTCCCCGAATAGCTTATATACCAAAGTGGCTGCCACGATGGATCGAACCCTTGCATTCGTTTCTCCACCGGACCACCGCGCTCGAAACGAAGTCCTCGGTTTTCAATCGCCACCGCAACATCAACACCACTCGATTCACCGTGAAACATGTCTTCTAAGTTTCGACAGAAATCAAAAAGGTCAGACTCTTCGATGGCCCCACGAAAAACGAACCATCGCCCCACCGCCACAGACAGCGCCGCCGAGGCTCCGAGGCCAGCTCCCACCGGAAGCGAGCTTTCGACCGAAAAAATTCCGCGCCGCAAAGACAAATCGCGACCACGACCAAGAAGCTCCAGCGATCGATCAAAAACACCCGCAAAGAGAAGTTGGAATTCCGCGCCGCGCTCGCCTGCAAAGTGAGGAGAAAAGGTCTCAGAGTCGGTCCAACGCAACGTCAAAGACTTTCCATAAACAGGAAATGCCAAGGCCGGGAATCCGCGAAGGACCGAGTGTTCTCCAGCGACAATCCATTTTCCGTGAACAGTGGTCGAAAACTCAGAACTCATTGGCGTCGATCACTTTCAAAGTACCCAAGGCAGCTTTAAGTTTCTGAGCCGTCTCTTCGGCTAAAGCATCATTCCAAATTAGAATATGAACGTTGGGACCCGCATCCATCGTCATCATGGGGCGACGGTAAGTTTCTGCCCCATGAAGTTCAGTCATCTGCTGCGAAACATCTCTTATCACGCCTAAAACTTGAAGTGACTTCGGGGTAAAATACCCAAAGGCCGGAACTGAAGTTTCAAATAGAGCGTGCATGTCCCAGGACTCGGCCCACACGGTTTCAACGGCATTATTCCAAGCCGCCGCCGAAACGGTGGACTGCCTTAAGTCTTTCGCAAGCGACGCGAGCCGTTCTTCAGCACGTTCCGTGCGACCTCGAAAAAGCAGTGATGAAACAACGCGGCTATGCGCCTCGCTGCTGGAGACAGACTTCTTTGACTCATCCACGATAACGGCGATGTGACGAATATTTTCTTTTAACGGAAAACCGTCCATCGGCTCAACGCCAGATTCGCGCCACAAACACCACGGCGAGAAAAACGAGCGGCACGAAGAACCCGAACCCTCACGCGACAAAGCAGCCAAGGTTTTTCGCCCATTGAGGGACGCCGTCTCGCGCTTGCAGAGTTCGGCCATCGCCAAAGTCAGGGCTGCGAAACTTGATGCGGACGACGCAAGCCCGCAGTCCGATGGAAAACTATTGGCGCTCTCAACAACAAGCGAGGTCTTGTCGGGCAAACCGACATCGAAGCGTTTTAAGCACGTCGAGGCATGAGCTAAAAATCGATCCTGTCCTTTTTTTGAAAGTGCGGGTCGGTGAAAACCTTCCGCTTCGAGAGGCCGCCACACAAATGAGTCTGTTAGATCTGGTTCAAACCGAACTCGAACTCGCGTTCTTAAATGATCGAGCGTCCACGAAATCGAAGCGTTTGTCGGAACATTCGCCTTCACTTTTCCCATGTACTTGATGAGTGCGATATTCGATGGCGCCTCAGCCGTTACCCATTCCATAATGTCTTTAGGATCTATCAACGGTCAGTCCTTGGGTCCACAGGTCTGACGCGGTCGCCGCCTCTTTCAAGCCATTTTGGTCGCGAAACTGATTCACCTGGTCTGACGCCAAAGTGTCGTGCAGGATCAAAAGCGTATCGGACCCCATCGCGCCGCAGCCCTTGGCGGCGCGAACGCCCGACAAATCTGCAAGGCCCTCTAAAAATCGCGCTGTCGTATCGGCCACGAGTCCGATGTCGCTCAAAACTTTTCCAAACCCACGCACACTTGCCGTCAATCGATCGGCATCTTCAAGAGCTAAGGACTGAATCGCTTCTTCCACCCAAAACCGCATATCATCGACTGTGACATCCGACAGTTTTTTCGCCCGAGCCAGGTGCTCATGAGTCTTTAGCTTATGGCCCGTGAAAAGCAGAGTGAAAGTGAGATCCGGAAATGGCCATTGAAAGCGACGCATTTCGTCCGTTCGAGCGTCCCAGACGGATAAACCGCCAGTAATTTGGGAAACCAAATCTGCGCCAGACCCCGGTGTTTCGGACTCCAGATACGTTCCTCGGTAATCATCGAGGACGTCACGAAAACGATTTCCACCCCACCGCTCGGACGCCCATTTCGGAACAACGCTTTGCCGATGGTCATCAAGCTTCTCAACGACTGTCCCAGGCTCAATGAGGCTTGGATCTTTTAAGCTGCGATCAAAGATCCAAGCTCCTAAAAACTCAGCCGTCGATGCACCAAGACCTCCGACACCATGGTAGGGATCTTTAGCCTCAAACCGGTAACCAGTTTTACTGGCTGATGCTGAGTCCAACAGCCGACGATCGAGAAAACGTCCCGCCGGTGATTCTTTGTGAAATGGATGACTCGAATCACCGGAGGTTTCTGTCCATGAGAACTCAAAACAGGGACCCGAATTCATAACAATCGACGGGCCACCACTCAGCGCCAAATATTCGCCGACAAAAAATGTTTTGCCGGGAACACGCACGATATGTCGTGGGCCGGCATTTTCGGGCGCGCTATGTGACAGTGCCGCTCTCCGTTTTCGAAGGGGCCCGCAGATCAACGCGAAGATCAACGCGAAGATCGCCGCGAATTTCGCGTAGAACTTCCACCGCGTTCTGAAGGGAGATTCGTTTTGTCATCATCAGAATTTCTTCAAGCCGCTTTTGCACCAAAGGAACTTCGCGCTCGGAGGCTCCCGCACCCAATGTCAGATTTCGAATATGAAGTTTCATGTGACCTTCAATAATTCCGACAGTCGTTAAAGCTTTCAAAGCTCCCAGGTTTTGCACAAGGCCAACGGCCGCGCAAATTCTTGAAAGTTCTGCTGCGGATTTAACACCCAGCATATTGAGGCTCATCTGAGCTGTAGGATGGAGTTTTGTAACACCCCCTACTGTTCCGACGACGATGGGTGCCTCGAGCACACCCATCAATTGTCCTCCCATGTAGGACCATTTCGTGATGGATCGGTAGCTTCCAGAGCGCGAAGCATAAGCATGAACGCCAGCTTCGACCGCACGCCAGTCGTTTCCGGTCGCAATTAAAATTGGATCGATCCCGTTCATCACACCTTTATTGTTCGTGGCCGCCCGGTAGGGGTCGACTTGCGAGAAAAGTGAGGCTTCGACAATCCGCTGAGCCAGATCTTCATCGATATCATTGATCGTGACAGTTGCACGAGTGAGTTTCGTGTCGACCAAGTTCGACAAAATGCACATCGTAACGGTGTCGCCCGTCAAACTTTCGATTGGTCCTTTTAAGTACTCACAAACCTGGTTGATAATATTGGCGCCCATCGCATCACATGGGTCAGCCAAAACATGCACGACGGCCATGAAGGTTCCATCACCGCGATCCACTTTTCGGACCTGAATGTCCTCAACCCCGCCACCGCGGGCAACAAGCCCGAAGGCGACATCGGTATTGGCTGAATTTATCAAATCACTTTTCGCAGCCAAGACTTGCGCCTCGAAACGATCAAAATTTCGAACGCGTGCGACTTGAATTTGACCAATGATCAAATGCCCTAAAGATTCTGTTTTTATTTCGCCCGATTCACGAACCCACTTTGCAGTCTTGCTGGCGGCCGCGACGATCGACGTTTCCTCGACAGCCAAAGGAATAACAACATCGCGCCCGTCGATCCGAAAGTTCGTTGCCACTCCTAAAGGAATTTGAAAGTAGCCGATCACATTTTCAATAAAGTTTTCAGCGAGCGTCGTATCTTTAAGACCGCCCGCTTTCAATGCTTGGGCCTCAGACTCCGTCAGAGCTCCGATTGCGACGAGTCGCCGAAAACGCTCGTCGCGCGGAAGTTTCGAAAACCCCTGAAGTGCGCCGTCAAAGGCCGCACCCGTCGTCTCGCCAGAGCTCGCGACTGAAATTCCATTTGTAGGACTCTTCATAACCCACCGCCTCTTTCAAGGAACGTCCATTGGCCGCGAGAACGGAGCTCGCTCAAACTTCGGACGCCTTGGCAAAACAGAACTGCTTTCAATTCAAAATCAAAACGCTGCATGACTTGGCGAAGATCTTCTTCGCTTTTTAACGCCGCCGCCATCAGTGGCTGAGCAACGCCAATCTGCGACGCTCCCAGCGCCAACGCTTTCGCGCCATCAAGGCCCGTACGCACGCCGCCCGAAGCCCAAACTTCGGGCCTCGATATTGCGTTTGCTGATGGCTGTGCCGTCGCGTTCGGTCGACTGGATTCGAGAACCTGAAGCACTTGTCGAAGTGAATCCACCGTCGATAAGCCCCAATCACCCAGCGATTCGGCCGCCTTCGCTCGGACTGCATCCTTTGGATTCGACGTCGCTCGAACGCCTTCGATGCGTCCCCAATGTGTTCCGCCACGGCCGGCGACATCGACTGCAGAAACTCCCGCAGAAAAAAGTCGATGAGCCGTCGGACCAGAAATTCCGCAGCCAGTTTCTTTTACGACAACAGGACATCCAAGTTCGCGGACGAGAGTTTCGATCGCAAGCAAACCACCACGGAAGCGAGGCGTACCCTCGACCTGAAGAACTTCCTGAAGCGGATTTAAGTGAACAATAAGTGCCGTCGCTTCCAGATTGTCGACCAGACGTCGGACGACTGAAACTTCAGTGTGGATCAGTTGGCTCAAGCCAATATTTCCAAAAAATGTAACGTTCGGAAACTTTGTGCGGATCCGCTTCCACTCTAAAGCCGCCCCAGAATCAAAAAGTTCACGGCGCTGCGAACCTACACCCATGGCCCAGCCCTCGCTGTCTGCACAGGCCGCGAGACGCTCATTGAGCCTGCCGGAGTCATCGTGGCCAGCCGTCATTGAACTTACGAAAAATGGAGACCGAAAGTCCTTTGCGAATTTTGAATCGGTAAATATTTGGTTTGAAATCGACACGTCTTCGAAATCGATTTCAGGCAGCGCTTCGTGCACAAAAGAGACCGAATCAAAACCAGCACCCAAAGACTGAACAGCTGGATCCATCGCCACACGAATGTGCTCGACTTTGCGGCTCTCGAATTGCTCGATCGATTCAACATCTTTCATAATTGCCGCTCATAATTACGGTTACTCAAAATCCCGACGCGTAGCCTTAACTTTAGCACAAACGAATAACACGGTCCCCGCGCATTGGAAGAGTTCAAAAAAAAACGAGCAGTAGTTACCCTGCTCGTTTCCTAAGTCTTGCTCAAATGGCGTGGAGCTTAAGCTCGAGCGCCCGATTTCGATACAAGGGTCGAAAACGCGGAAGCGTCTTTGACCGCGATATCAGCCAAGACCTTGCGATCCAGAGTGATACCAGCCTTCATCAGACCATTCATGAATTTAGAATAAGTTGTACCGTTCAAACGTGCGGCCGCATTGATTCTCTGGATCCAGAGAGCGCGGAACTCACGTTTTTTGACCTTGCGATCGCGGTAAGCGAAGACCAAACCACGGTCCGTTTTTTCACGAACGTGGATGTAGCAACGGCTACCTGAAGAGTAATAACCTTCCGCGCGCTGGAAGAACTTTTTGCGACGTTTTTTAGCCGCGACGCCTCGTTTAACTCGTGCCATGCGACTCTCCTTAGAAGTTCAACAGACGTTTAGTCTGGTTCATGTTTGCAGAATGAACATACGCCGTCGATTCGAGATGGCGCATTGTCTTCGCAGAATGTGGTGAGAGCAAATGGCGACGGCCAGCTCGTTTACGTTTTACTTTTCCCGAAGCAAGCTTCGTGAAGCGCTTCTTTGCGCCAGAGTGAGTTTTTGACCCTTTGGCCATGATTTCCTCGTTCTTGAAGATCCACCGTTCACGGCGGTCTTCGGAATCTCCGATCAGGCGGTCAGCAAAATGCTGAGCTCTTTTGGGCCCGGGACAGAGGGAAGCAGAAGTTGTAACAACCAAAGGTTCGGCCGGCAAGGCCTAAGGTCGCCCAAAAGCTTGTCTTGGCTTAAAATCCCTGTTTACCGAAAGTCCAAAACGGATATGCTTTCGCGATGCGTGCGCCGACCAGCCGAGCCAGCGTTTCTTTCATTTTTACCACGATTTTACTGGATTGCCTTGGGATCGGCATCATTGTTCCGACCCTGCCTGACGTCGTTCGGCGCCTGGCTCACGACCCTACAATCATCAACGACTTTTATGGCTACTTTATGGCTTCCTACGCCGTGATGCAGTTTTTCGCATCCCCTCTTCTCGGGTCACTTTCCGACCGCTATGGCCGGCGCCCGGTCCTCCTTGTTTCGCTTCTTGGAGCTGGCCTGGATTACCTCATGATGGCCTTTGCCCCGAACCTTGTCGTTCTGTTCATTGGGCGAATGATCTCGGGCCTCACCGGCGCAAGCATGACTGTCGCCACGGCTTATATCGCCGACGTGTCCGACGACTCCAATCGCTCGGCGAACTTTGGTCTCATTGGGGCAGCCTTCGGGGTCGGATTTATTGCTGGCCCCATGATCGGCGGACTTCTGGGAACAATGGGGCCCACGGTACCTTTTATCGGCGCGGCCGTTCTGAATCTGGCGAACTTCGCGTTTGGCTACTTCGTCTTGCCCGAATCGCTCCCGCCAGAAGCCAGAAAGATTCCCGCTCACGGCGTTTTCTCGAAAGGAGAACTGCTAAAGATTAATCCCATCAAATCCTTGTTCAAAATTCTTCGCCCCTCGGCAGTGCTTCCGCTGATCGTCGCCTACGCTTTGATGATGCTGTCAGGTCAGGTTCACCCCAGTGTTTTTGTTCTCTACACCGAAGCCAAGTTCCAATGGACGTCTGTTCAAGTCGGGCTCGCACTTTCTTTGGTCGGAGTCTCCGCCGTCATCGTGCAAGGTTTCGTCACGCGAATACTCGTTCCGCGACTCGGAGAAAACCGCGCACTTAAAGTCGGTCTCGTGATCGAGGCGACAGGCTACATCTGTTACGCCCTCGTTGCAGCACCGTGGATGGTCTATATGACCATCGCCTACAGCGCCATGGCAGGAATTGGAATGCCCAGCTTGCGCGCATTGATTTCCAAGGACACGCCGTCTGAGCATCAAGGCGAGCTTCAGGGAAGTTTGATTTCCATCGCAAGCCTCATGGCGGTCTTCGCCCCGCTGATCTACACCCAAACTTTTGATTGGGCGTTGAAATCTAACGGCGGGCTACCTGTCGGGCTTCCCTATTTTGTCGCCGCAACGGTTGCGGGAATATCGCTCACGCTCGTTTTACTGCGCGCACGCAAGATGCCTTGAAGCGCTAACTCTCTTCGAGCACTTCGTGAAGGGCACGCAGAATGAGCGGAAGATTTTTTTGATTTTCTTCAGCCATCGTTTTCTTTAAGTGATCAATGAATTCAAAGAGACCGCTGGAACCAAGGTGTATGAGACCCGTTTCAACTTTTTCAACGCCTCGCCGAAATCTCTTATGTTCGGAGACAACGAAGTCCGCCAAACTCAAGTATTGCGCTGGAAGGAATGTTTCGACCCGCTTAAGTCCGTTAGGGAAACCACCCCCGCGCGGCTGTTCATGGTGTTGCTCGATCATCGCTCGTGTTATGTCGTCGATCATATTGAAACTTCTTAAAATCTCGACCGAGGCCGAAGGGTGCTTCTCAAATTCCTCCCGATGCTCGGGAGTGAACTCTGCGAACGGAATCATGTGCGGGTCCCGTTCCTCGTGAAAAACAAGAGAGATGTCCCTGTAGAGGGAACCATTGAAGAAACTTCGAAACGAAGTAGGTGTCGTTTCACTTTGATCTAAAATAAAACAAAGACTGAAACAGGTTCCGAAGATGGCGCGTTTTGAAAGCGGATGCTGAACAGATTTAAATATCTGGCGCATAAAAACTCTTCGAACTTCACGCCGCCGAAAGTGGTCATAGCTCCAGTCGATCAAAGAATTAATTCGCATAAATTTGTCGGCATGCGCCCCGACAATTTTAAGATCGACGTAGCCAAGCTCGAGGCACCGGCTGAACCACTCGAATTTTGCCTCGGTCGGTGTTGAGGGCGACTGAATCATGTCGAAGATCTGCGCAAACTTTTCATCCATAAACCGTGCGAGAGACCCGCGATCGATATAGAGGAGGTCCTTTTCGTGATTGAGGTACCGCTGGATCCGCTCGGGGTCGATTGCTTCGCCGCGATTGGCGACTTTCACAAAGCGGTCGGCCACTTTGACATAGAGCTCGAACGCCAATGGTTGATCAGGCGGAATTGCAGCCCGAGGAACGAGAATATGATCATGGACCGAAAGACCGGCGTCGCTCATCTCAAGATTTTATCAGAGGCCTCGTTGAATCTCTCGTGCAAATCCCCCTCTATGATATCAGACAGCCTCGGCTCGATTTTCATCGGAGGATTTATCCAAAACGAGACAAAAAAAAGAGGTGACCACGCACCTCTTTTTCACAAGAAATTAACTTAAGAAATATGATTCTGGAAAAGAGTCTAAGCCTCGCAGTATGAATCTGTCGTTGTCAGAGTATGGCCTGGTTTTTCATCCTCTGGAATGCCGACCGGAACCAACCAAATTTGGCCCGACTGCTGTTCGAATTTGTAAAGCATCGAATCGATTTTCAACAACGCCTCTTCGAAACCGAACTGCGTCTGCTGAACAACCACTTCCCAAGTGAGCGCCGTATTTACCCACTCAAAATAGGGTTCTTCTTCGAGCATGTTCATGACGCGTTTCATAGCGACACCACCGGGCATCAGCTCGACGTTCCGGCTACTCCCCATGGCGCCGGCACCGAAACCGTAGAATTTCGTTCCCGTCAGCTGCTTCACGACCGCAGCGACATCGACGACTTTCGCGTCGAGCTGAACGTAGTTCAAATTCTGACGGAACTGCAGATCCTGGCGGATTTTTGAGTTCATCGGAATCGATTGAGCGGCCCAGGCCTGAACGACTTTTGACTCCAATGAAACTTGAGCGCCTTCGACCAAGTTGTTGATTTCGGAAGGATATGCATCAGCTTCACAAACTTTTCCCGCATCCAGAACAGAAATCAGAGCGCTCGCCAATGCCAAACGCGCTTCACCTGCTTTGACCGCTTCTGCCGAGATTTTATATTCTGGAACAGTTCCTTCATCGGCACGAGCGACCGAAAGTCCGGCACACAGTACAAGCCCCAAGGCCAAAACCGAAAATTTCTTCATTTAAAACTCCTAAGATTCATTTGAGAACTGGGTTTCATCGACCCCACTAGCCGTAGCACGGAGCGCGCAGGCTCGAACGTAAGACCTAAGACTTTATAATTTTTCCGACTTGTAATGAAAAAGGCTGCTCTTCAAAGGCTAAAGACGCCTCAAAAGAAAAACCCGAACTGTAATAAGTTCGGGTTTACTCGTTCAGTCCTACGACTTCACATCTGCAGGCCCAGCAAACTTTGGCCGAGTCCCACGCTTAAGTTTTACTTTTTCTCTGACGACTTCGCTGCTGCAGCTTCGGTGGCAGCGGCCACCGAAGCGGCTTCTGAGGCCGCCTTCTTCTCGTACTCTTTGATCTTCGCTGGATCCGGAGCGAGGAGAACAAAGAGCTGCTTTCCTTCCATTTTCGGATTGGCTTCAACCAAAGCAAGGTCGCTCAAAGCACCAATCACTTTTTGAAGCAGTCCCATACCAAGCTCTTGGTGAGCCATCTCGCGTCCGTAAAAACGAAGGTTCACTTTCACTTTGTCGCCATCAAGCAAGAAGCTTCGAGCCGAGCGCATTTTCACATCGAGATCGTGCTGATCCGTGCGAGGGCGAAGCTGAATTTCTTTGATGACGATGACGGTCTGATTCTTTCGAGCCTCGTGTTCTTTTTTCTTCAGCTCGTACTTGTACTTACCGTAATCGGTAATTTTGCACGTCGGCGGTTTCGCCGTCGGAGCGACTTCGATCAGATCGAGGCCTTTGGCCTCTGCCATCTTTAAAGCTTCAAACGGAGGGAAAATTCCAAGCATCGTTCCGTCGTCGTCGATAACGCGAACTTCGGGCGCTCGAATTTCACGATTCACTCGTGGTCCATCTTTTTGAACGGTCGGTCCGCGGCTTCGCGGATTGCGATCCATCGGAGGACGAGGCGTAAATCCGCCGCCGCCGCCCGGTCCACCACCACTCGGGCGTGGGCCTGGTACGTAAGGAGCTACAACAGTGCCAGGAGCCACCGGAGTGATTGGGCTTGGACCCGCAGGTCTTACGCCTGTTGAGGGAGTGATGGGACCTGGACTGCCGCTGGGACGCGGAACCGGACCACCTGAACCACTTCCACCTATACCACCGCCCCCTGGGGGACGATCAAATCCGTTAGCGCTAATGGCGAACCTCCTGTTTTGAAACTGTTTTTGAGTCTGTTTTAGAATCTGATTTTTCGAGGGCCGCACGGTTCTCTTCTGAACCAACGGTGTCCGCGATCAAACTCTTGAGACTTCGTTCTTTAATTTCTTCCGAGACAACGCGGGCAAATTCATCAAACGGAAGTCCGTTGATATTTCGTCCGTCGCCAAGTCGTACGGTGACCGTACGATCTTTTACTTCCTGGTCGCCAACGACCAGCATGTAGGGAACCTTTTGAAGCTGAGCTTCGCGAATCTTGTAACCAAGCTTTTCGTTTCTCGCGTCGTAGTCAGCGCGAACACCAAGCTTCTTTAAGGTTTTAAGACACTCGCGAGCATACTCATCTTGCTTGTCAGTGAGATTCATAATTGTCACTTGCTGAGGCGCAAGCCACGTTGGAAGTCGCCCGCCCGTGTGCTCAAGATAAATACCGATAAATCGCTCAAGAGAACCCAAAATCGCGCGATGAAGCATGATCGGCCGATGAGCCGCATTGTCCTCTCCGACGTACTCGAGCTTGAAGGCTTCCGGCATGTTGAAATCAAGCTGCAAAGTCCCCAGCTGCCAACTTCGGCCGATCGCATCGACGAAATGAATTTCAATCTTCGGTCCGTAAAAAGCGCCGTCCCCAGGAGAAATTCCGTACTTGTAGCCAAGATCCTCAAGACCCTTCTTGAGCGCGCCTTCGGCGACATCCCAAGTTTTATCAGAGCCCATACGGTTTTCGGGCCGCGTCGCCACGATAAGCTTGAAGTCTGTCATCCCCAAAAGCTCATAAGTTTTTGCGGTGAGCTTCATGAAGTTCAAAATCTCGCCCTGCATCTGCTCAGGCGTGCAGAAGATATGCGCATCATCCTGGCAGAAAGTGCGGACACGCGTAAGACCATGCATGACACCCGACCGCTCGAAACGATGGAGACGACCAAAGTCCGCCATGCGAATCGGAAGCTCGCGGTATGATTTTTTCTCGTTCGCGAAGATCAAACAATGCGAAGGGCAGTTCATCGGCTTCATCGAAGTTTGATTTTCATCCTGACCTTCGATTTTTTCTTTCTGAACCGATTTATCAATGGCCGTGAAATACATATTCTCGCGGTAGTTCGCGTAGTGACCCGATGTTTTGAAAAGCTCCACGTCAAAAATCTGGGGCGTGATAACTTCTTGATAATCAAATTCATTGTAAAGATCGCGCATCAAGCGAACGAGCTCATTGTAGACGATCGAACCTTTGCCGGTAAAAAACGGCGATCCCGGAGCCGAAGCGTGAAACATGAAAAGCCCAAGCTCTTTTCCAAGCTTTCGGTGATCGCGCTTTTTTGCTTCTTCCATTCGAGACAGATAAAGATCGAGATCTTTTTTATCAGCAAACGCTGTCGCGTAAAGACGCTGAAGCTGCTCGCGAGTTTCGTCCGCACGCCAGTAAGCACCTGCAATCGACATCAATTTTACAGCCTTGATTTGGCTTGTGCGCTGGATGTGCGGTCCTCGGCAAAGATCAAACCACTTGTCGCCGTTATGATAAATGCCGACGGTTTTAGCGCCGGTCTTGGCGACGATGTCATCAATCAGTTCGAGCTTAAAGTGTTCCCCGAGCTTTTTGAAAATTTCTTTGGCCTTTTCAGGAGCCACTTCTTCGCGCGTGATCTCAAGATCCGCACTCATGATTTCTTGCATCTTCTTTTCGATCTTCTCAAAATCATCCGGCGAAAAAGTGCGTGGACTTTGGAAATCGTAATAAAATCCGTTTTCGACAACGGGACCAATCGTCACTTTTACGTCCGGCCAAATCCCTTGAACGGCCTGCGCCATCACGTGAGCGGCCGTGTGACGAATCACTTCAAGACCTTCGGGGCTTTTTGATGTGATGATTTCAATTTTAGTTCCCGACGGAACTGGCTCGCGCAGATCTATGACCTGAGGTTCACCATTAAATTTTGCTCCCAGCGTGGCTTTCGCGAGACCCGCTCCTATACGTTGTGCGACTTCCAAAACTGTCGGCACGACTGAAAAAGAAACGGCTTTTCCATCGGGAAGAAATATTTGAATCGGACCTGAAACGTCGCTCATAACTGAGGATTCGCTGGCACGCGACATGCGAGCCGAAATGAAGGCTCGAGACCGGTAAATAAAATTGAGACCTTAAAAGATGAGGTCCTAAAGAGATAGCGCGAAGCGCTGAATGCTGACATCGAATCAATCTACGAGAGTCAGTCGGTTTTTTCAAGGTCCGTCGGTTTGGGGCCTACGCCGCCAATCGCGCATCACTTCCGCAGCGGTGTCGCATCGCGGCCAAGCTGTGGTTTCAACCTTTCTCGGCCCTATTTCGGCGCCGATTTGTAGAAGCTTCAGATGGACTCCATCCAGCGGACTGGTGAACGATCCCAGAGGCCACTGTAAAGTCCGTGCAAAGGCACCGGTGTGGCATTCCGTTCGCACTGTGAAGCGGTATGATGTCCAAAACGAGTCCGCAACCCACGCTCTCAATGCCCCTATTTACGCTGCTGCGACTGACTGTCTCCGCACTGCTTTTGGCCTTAGCTTTGGCGTCCGAAGCTCGAGCCAACGAAGTCTGTGCGGATCTCTTCCAGCCACACTACGAAGGCCTTCTGCATAACCCTGCCGCAAAAGCCCACGCAATGTTGATGGTCAAAAGCACGCTTCCATCAGGTGTCTACAATGTTCGAATGACATCGTCTGGCCACTCGAAGAATGAAACTTTGGGGATCTCGTACTCGGGTGCGGACGGTTCAATGTTGGTCCGCCTTGGGTCGACGTACCTCTTTCAAGGTAGCCCGCTACAACCCAGCACTCTCGTCCAGCTTCTTCCCAATCAGAACGTCGTAATTTCCGGATCAGTTCGGATGGGTGACTTCGAGTCTTATAATGGTGAAAGCGTTCGCCAAGCGCGCATCGAATTCAGCGAAAGAAAAGATGGAACTGTCGTCCTATTCGTCCAAGAGTCGACAAAAAATCGCTCCGTCTTCCGAAACTCCCCCACCGAATTCCAGACAAGCTTCGCCCTAGAAATCATTAGATAAGCAGAAAAGCCAACCCTGCGCCCTCCCCCACAACAGAAGAAACTGACTGAAGCTAAGCTGAGGGAGTTTCGTCGTCGCATTTTCCGCGACCTCCGAATCGGGAAGGTCGCGTAAACGCGACCCGAGGGCCCGGATGGCCCGAGCCGATACGGCGAGCGCAGGAGGCGCGCGTCGCGGAAATTGCGACGACGAAACTCCCTCCGAACGCAGTACAGATTCGCCTAGTAGGCGACGTGGTGATGAATAGACTCTTCGATTCGCGGGTCGCGAACGGGAACTAGTTTGTTCTTCGTTAGGAAGTTTGTGACCGACCAAAGGAAGAGACCACCCAAAAGTGCGAATGATCCGATCTCCTGCCAAGCAAACTTTGGCGTGTAGGGATCCAAGTTGGGATAAACCATCCAGTGGATATCTACGTACTGCATGATCAAGATCAGCACCGAAACCATAACGAGATGGTTCGGCGTGCGCTTCGCCCAGCGCGGAAGAAGCAACAAGAACGGAACTGCAAACTTTAAGATAAGAAGCGAGAAAGTGATCGTCATCCACCAGCCGTTCGAGCGAGCCAGATAAAAAATCGTCTCTTCAGGAAGGTTTGCGTACCAGATCAAGAGGAACTGTGAAAACCCGATGTAGGCCATGAAAACGGTGAAGCCTTTAAGGAACTTTCCAAGGTCATGAAGATGGTCTTCACTGACCAACCCACGCAGCCACCCCTTTTTCATCGAGTAAACGACGAAGATGATGAGCATCGCAAAGAACGACTGGATAAGACCCGCAAAGTTGTAAACGCCCCAGATGGTAGAGAACCAATGCGGTTGAAGTGACATCAAAGTGTCGACCGAGAAAAGCGAGTACGAGAGAGAAAACACGATGATAAATGCAACCGAGAGCGGCACGTTTTTAAGCGTCCACTTAGCGTCGCCGTCGGCATCTTGCTTCAAAGAGTTTCCGACAATTTTCTTCGAGAAGAAAAGCCAGAGAGCAAAGAACACAACCATTCGAATCACAAAGAAAGTCATATTGAGATAGGCTTCTTTGCCCTTAAGGATGGCATCGCCCTTCACAACCTCAGGATCGAGCCAGACATAAAGATTCTTGGATCCCAGCAAAAGAACAACCGCTGCTACGGCCGCAATCGGTAAAAAAGCTGTGAACGATTCAGCGATTCGCCGAACGTTGACGGACCACCCTGCTTTTGAAACGTGCTGAAGGGCGACAAAGAAAAGTCCACCCAGCGCCAAGTCGGTCCAATACATGAACGACGTCAGAAAGCCATGCCACGCTCTTGCCTGATCTTTATAAAGACCTAAAGCGAACAGCACTGTGCCAAGAAAAATCGCAACAGAATAAAGTGTGCGAAGCCCTTTCCCTGCGACAAAGTGTCCGGGATTTACTGGGCTCGTCGAATGATTTGAAGCTGCCATATTTTCCTTCTTCCAACATAACGGACTTGATCTTAGGTCAAGCCACCGAACGAGTTAGTACGAACCTGACGTTTCCGAAGACGTGCCACCGGCCGACTTATCTGTCGCTCCGCTTTGGGCCGTCAGCTTTTGCAGACTGCGCACATAATTGACGACGGCCCATCGATCATTCTCATTCACCATTTGATACATGTACGACGACATAACGCCCTGACCATCCGTCACGATATGATAGATGCCCGCATCGTTCATCGTGCGAATTTTATCCGACAAAAGCGAAGGCGGTTTCAAAGCCATCTTTGGTGCGACTGTTCCATCGCCAGCGCCACCGTAACCATGGCAAACGGCGCAGTAGATATCGTACTTGCGACGACCCAGTTCAAGAACCTCGACCGTCGTATTTCCTGCGAACGGATTTTTCAGTTTCGCAGTAGCTTCCGCGGCGTTACCCGCGTATTTGTAGGGCGTGTAACCGACTGGAACTGTGCCTTCCGGTGGAAGCCTCGAAGAACCTTTGGTCGGATTTGATGGCTCGTAATCTTGAGCCTTCAAGGACGGCTGGTCCATCATGTCTTGAATCAGCTCGATGTTAGGAACTTTCGAGAGCTCTGGATTTTTCTTTGTACATGCGACCGACGCGCTGAGAGCCACAGCGGCCAGCACGAGAGCCGGTACTAAACTTAGAGCTTTGTTTCGAATTGTCATTGGCTTCGTGTTCCTCATTAGTAGTGCGCAACCCGTTTAACTTCGACAGCACCGAGGCTCTTGAGCAGCTGCTCGCAGCGTTCGGCGTTGTAGCCCGAGTCTTCCGACGAAATAAAAATCGCAAATTTGTGGCAGGTCAGATCGGGGTCGATCACCGGAGGATTGATCTTCGGAAGTCGACAGATCGCAAAAAGAGCCACGACCGATGAGAGGGCTGCGAAAAGAATCATGATCTCAAACATAATCGGTGCAAACGCAGGCCCCGAGACAAACGGTTTTCCACCGACGTTCAGTGGCCAGCTCACCGACGAAGTCCAAACCTGAAGAAGTGTTCCCGCACCAAGTCCGATCAATGCGAAAGCAAACGTCACGTAAGGAATAAACGAACGTTTAATACCAATCGCCTCTTCCATGCCGTGAACAGGAAACGGAGTGATCGCATCAAACTTCTTAAAGCCAGCCTCGCGAACTTTTCCAGCAGCAACGACACACTCGTGATCGTCCAGCCAAATTCCCGCAATACCACCTGTGTTACTCTTAGCCATTAGTGACCTCCACCGTGGTTCGGACGCTTCTTACCGACGTAAAGAACGGGCTTCACTTCCGCAATCGAGATCGCCGGAACAAACTTCAGATAGAGCATGAAGATTGTGAGGAACATCCCGAAACTTCCAAAGAGAATCGCGGTATCGAACCACGACCAAGCGTACATGCCCCAGTTCGAGGGCAAGAAGTCTCTGTGAAGCGACGTTACCGTGATAACGAAACGCTCAAACCACATGCCGATATTGACGAAAATCGAAACGACAAACATGACCGGTATGGATCGGCGGAACTGTCGGAACCAGAAAAGCTGTGGAATCACAACGTTGCAAGTGATCATCGTCCAGTAAGCCCACCAGTAAGGACCAAATGCACGGTTCGTGAAGGCATACACTTCGTAAGGATTTCCAGAATACCAAGCGATGAAGAACTCGGAGCCGTAAGCGTAGCCGACCAAAAGACCCGTCGCCATGATGATCTTGTTCATGACTTCCATGTGGTCGATCGTGATGTAGTCCTTAAATTGCGGGAATCCGATTCTCACCAACGTGAGGAGAGTCACGACCATACCGAAGCCCGAGAAAATCGCACCCGCAACAAAGTACGGTGGGAAAATCGTCGTGTGCCAACCGGGAAGCATCGAGACCGCGAAGTCGAACGAAACGATCGTGTGAACCGACAAAACAAGCGGCGTCGAGAGACCTGCCAAAAGGAGGTACACCATTTCGTAATGAGACCAGTCGCGAGCAGAACCGCGCCATCCCAAAGACAAAGCTCCGTAAATAGTCTTTCGAAGTTTCGTCTGAGCTCGATCACGGATTGTTGCGAAATCCGGGACAAGTCCAACGTACCAAAACACCGACGAAACGGTTGCGTACGTCGAAACAGCGAAAACATCCCACAAAAGTGGAGAACGGAAGTTCACCCACAGCGGACCACGCTGGTTTGGATAAGGCAGAAGCCAGAAATCAAGCCAAGGTCGGCCGGTGTGGATCAGTGGAAAAATCCCCGCTGTCATGACAGCAAAAACCGTCATCGCCTCTGCAGATCTTGCGACCGATGTTCTCCATTTTTGTCGAAACAAAAAGAGAACCGCGGAAATCAAAGTGCCCGCGTGGCCGATACCGATCCAAAAGACGAAGGTGATGATCATCGTTCCCCATCCGATCGGATGGTTCACTCCCAAAAGACCCATGCCCGTCGCGATAATGTAGGCGATGTGCAAGATGTAAAACAGGAACAGCATCTTAGCGCTCAAGAACAGCGCAAACCAACGCTTCCCTGGGGGCGCTTCCACCGGCGCTAAAATATCGTCGGTAATATCTTTATAGGACTTATTGCCGAGGACGAGGGGGTTTCGTGTGACCGTACTCATACGAGTTCACCTGTTTTTTCGTTAACGTCTTGTTTCAGCAATCCGTGAGATTTTTTATCGTCTTTTTTAACATCATCGCCGTGCGATTTGTCATGATTGTCGGCGGGACCGTGACTGTTCGCTTCCATCACTCGGTCCGCATTGCGAACACGAACCTGGTAAGCGACTCGCGGAACAGCGTTCAATTCTTCCAATAGCTTGTAAGAGCGTTTGTTCTCGAACATTTTCGAAACCCGCGACTTTGGATCGTTCAAGTTTCCAAAAGTGATCGCATCACTTGGGCAAGACTCAGCACACGCCGGAGTGATTTCGCCATCTCTCAAATCGCGTTTTTCGTCGCGCGCTTTGTTGGTCCCGCGACGAATTCGCTGAACGCAGAACGTGCACTTCTCCATCACACCGCGAGGACGCACAGTGACATCCGGGTTGTAAGCCATGTGCAGCGGCTCTTCGCGCTTCTTCATGTAATTGAACCAGTTAAAACGACGGACCTTGTACGGACAGTTGTTCGCGCAATAACGAGTTCCCACGCAACGGTTGTAAACCATGTCGTTGAGACCTTCGTCGTTGTGGACCGTCGCAAGGACCGGGCAAACCGTTTCGCACGGTGCATTTTCACAGTGCTGACACGTGAGCGGCATGATCGCCACATCCGGATTGTCAGGCGAACCCTTGTAGTAACGATCGATGCGAATCCAGTGCATCTCTCGCCCCTGCATGACGTACTTTTTGCCGACGGTCGGAATATTGTTTTCCGACTGACACGCAATCACGCACGCTGAACAGCCCGTGCAGCTGTTGAGGTCGATCGCAAGACCCCATTTGTTTTTCGTGTACTGGTGCTCGGGCCAAATCGTAAAGATCTGGTGTTTGTGAATTCCAGAAGAAGGGTCTTTTTCGAAAGCAGATTTCGTCGACTCGAGAACAATCTTGCGACCTTCCATCAAATGATGGTCTTGAGTCGAAACAAGATCGTAGCGTCCTGAAGTTTTAGTCACCGTCGCTGCACGGCCAGAGAAAATCGATTTCCCTTTCGCTAGCGACGACAGCGGATAAGCGTTAACGCCAACGCCGTTTCCAACTTTGCCAGCTGTTTTCTGCCCGTAACCAACCGCCAGAGCCACGACGGAGTCGTGCACGCCCGGCTGTACAAGGACCGGCGCTTTCACCGTGACGTCGCCGACTTTGAGTTCGACGATGTCACCTTTGTTCAGTCCTTCTTTTCGAGCCATCGCAGGACTTACCTGGAGATAATTATCCCAAACGACTTTCGAAACTGGATCCGGAAGCTCTTGAAGCCATGCAATGTTCCCAAGCTTTCCATCACCGATCTGAACCGACGGATAAAGCGCAAGCTCGTAGCCAGCTCCAACCGCAGGCCGTGCTTTGAGAGAAGCCTCACTGATTGAACCCACAAAAGCGCGACCCGAGCCCGATCGCTCACGACGTCCTTTATTGGAAGCAACACCGACTTGAAGAACTTGAAGCCAGAAGTCTTCAAAGGATTTACCACTTCCGAGTTCAACGCTGCCCTGGATTTCAGCTTTCCATACGCCCATGACGTAATCGCGCCACGTCGCCGCCGACTTTACTCTCTGCGGAGCATTCGCCGCCTTCGCAGTCCATGCTAAGAGAACTTCGCCCAGCGAGCGCGTCTGATACATCGGCATAATTGTAGGCTGTTGAATAGAGAAGACGCCCGACTGAAGTTCAAAATCACCCCAAGTCTCAAGTCCCGTTCCCGCTGGAAGAACCCACTGAGACGCACTTCCCGTTTCATCGTTTCTGTTTCCTGTGTAGACAACAGTCTCGACTTTTTTCAGAGCTTCGGAAAATCCACTGTCTTGAGGCAAGAGATAATTCAAATTTAGATCATCGATGATCAGCGTCTTGATCGAACCTGCGGCCATGTCTGCAATCAAGGCCTGAAGAGATTCGGCCGAGCCGCTCATCGTTTCAAAAACAGCTGTGTCGTGATCGATTGTCTTTCCGTCGTTACCGAGCATTGAGTTCAGAGCGTTGACCGCCACCTGAAGTTCAACTTGGGTCTCGGTCAAAGTCGGCAGACCGCCAGCAATGACCAAAGAAGAACCACGAGCCTGCAAAAGCTCACTTGCTACTTTATCAAAAAGAACTTCATCAAATCCCAGAGCTTTCGGCGCGTTCTCAAACGCCTTTGCTGCTGCCGAAATTCCACCAGGAATAACAACCGAGCCTTTAGACAATTTCGCAACTCGTGAAATGAGAGAGAGAACGACATCAAGCTGCTGCGACGGACGAATTCTGAAGCGATCGTCCGCATTCATTCCGGTCGTCGACAAAAAAGACTCGAACGCCACGAGGCGGGACATATCTTTTCCAGGAGCTCGATTCTTCGCCCATTGCTTTGCAAACTCAACCGGAGACAAGAAAGTTCCCAAGAAATCCGCATCGATGGAAACAACCATCGATGCTTTATCGAAACGGTAGCGAGGCAAGATCGCGCGGCCGTAGGACGCTTTCTGGCCCGCACGAATCGCGTCGACCGGAAGCGAGTCATACTGAACCCAACGCGCTCCCGAGAAAGCTTTAGAGAAATCGGAGACAATCGCTTTCAAAGACGGCGATGGTTTCGATCCTGTCAAAAGAGCGACGCCGCCAGCCTTGAGGCTTGCCAAAATCTTTTCATCAGCTTCTTCAAACGTTGTTGCGACGCTCTCTTTGTTCGTGCGCTCTTTGTTCTGAAGGTTGCGGACTGGTGCGCGCAAACGATCCGGATCATAGAGTGACAAAATTTCGCCGTGCGCCCGCGCCGAGAGTCCGCCCAGAGTCATAGGATGCTCGGGGTTTCCTTCTACTTTTATTGGACGACCTTCGAGAGTTTTAACAAGAACGCCCGCGCCCTCAGTGCCGTCAAACCATGTGGACGTATAGTAGTTCGGCTCGCCAGGAGTGATTTCTTTGGGCGCTTTTGCGTAGGGAATGATGTGCGCTTGTGGACGCCGAATGCAGCCCGCTGTGGCCAACGCCAAACTTGCGCCCATGATCTTTAAGAAGTCGCGACGTGCGACGCCGTCTTTTCCGTCTTCACTTGAAAGTGGCGACGACATGAATTCGTTTTCAAAACGATCGGCCAAAGCCTGATCACCGTTCCACTGTTCAAGGCTCATCCAATAGGCTGAGCCACTGGAAGTGGTGTTCGAATCTGAAGTGTTCTGCGTGTTTTGAGAATCCATCGTCTAGTTATCCTTGCTCAGGCTTTGCGAAATCTTGGGACCCATCTCGGACCGATCTACTAATAGTGGCAGGTCGAACAGCTGACCGGTGCCTGGTTCTCTTTTTCTCTATGACAGCTTATGCACCAGCCCATCGAGAGACTCGAGTGCTGATACATTGTTTCCATCGACTCAACAGGACCGTGGCACTTGTGGCACGCTTGCGGAGCACCGTACTTTTCAACGTGCCGCTTGTGATTGAAGCGAACGTGGTCTGGAAGCATGTGCACTTTCTTCCAAGCAATGGGCGTATTGTTGTTGTACGCCTCTGTGATTTTCTGAATCTCTGGTTTGTCGGTCGCAACAACCAAGTGGCAATTCATGCAGATGTTCAAACTTGGAACGGCCGAGTGATTGGCGCGCTCGGCGGAGGAGTGACAGTAAAGGCACTGCATCTTGTACTCGCCAGCGTGAAGTTCATGCGAAAATGCGACGGGCTGATCGGGAGCGTAGCCTTTGTTGTATCCGATCGAGCCCCACTCGCAACCCGTCAGGTTCGTCAGAGCGAGACTTGCGAACACGACAAAAAGCGCGGCGCTCAGATAGCTTCCGAACGAATTTTTTGCCTGATTTTCTGGATGATTTTCTGGATGTCTTGTCGTCACGTTTGTCTCCCCAGCGCTCTTCGCTCATCGCAGACCACTTTTCAGCGGTGACAACGCCAAGAGAACCAACGACTCACTGAATATACAGTGGTCTTTAGAACTCAATCTCGGCGAATCACATCGCCGGGCATTTGCGACTTAGTCGATATAAGTAAGCGAAACTCCGACAATTGAGAAACCAAATTTTGGCGAAGTTGAGAGGACTTTGAAAATCGGAGTGCTCAAGATCTAAGCACTCCGCCGTTTTGAAGGATCAAGCGGCAACGTTGCGCGCCCGATTCATGGCGTAAGCATAACCGACAAAAGCCATGTTGATAAGAATGAAGGCACTGACGTACTCGACGCCACCAGCGCCGAATCCGTAGGAATGAAGTCCTGCGCCGAGGACGAAATTCACTCCGTACCACGCCATGATCACAAGACTAAATGCGACCACGGCTCCGGCGAGCATACCGATATTTTTGACCCAACCAGAAAGACGCGCGTGCAGCAGTGCGACGTATCCCAAAAGCGCGATCAATGCCCAAGTCTCTTTTGGATCCCATCCCCAGAACCGGCCCCAACTGTAGTCGGCCCAAACTCCGCCAAGGATTGTACCCGCAGCCAACAAGACAACGCCGACCTGAAGACATCGATAGATTGAGACCGTGAGTTCCTCGATGCGAGAGGAATTGGCCCTATCTCCTTTGATCACAAACCCTAGGCCCAAGTTTCCAAGCATCCAAGCCAAGAAAAAGGCCGAGTAACTGATGGTGATCGTCAAGACATGAACAGTAAGCCAAAGGGTTGAACGCAAGACGGGCTCAAGCGGTTGAAGACTGGCATCGAGAACGTGAGGAACGCTGTCGGCCACGATATTACAAAAGGTCGCAACAATCGCACCCGAAAGAAGAACAAAATATGACTTCTGCTTCCATTCAAAAAAGAACGCGAAAAGCATTGTTCCCCATGAAACCCAAATCACAGTTTCATACATGTTTGAAACCGGAGGTCGCCCCGTCAAATAAACTCGAAGACTAAAACCGTAGGTGTGAATCAAGAATGCAACAAGAGCCAAAACCCAAGCGGCGCGAACAAAGTACTTTCCATTCGACTTTCCATCGCGAGTCCATGCAATGCCGATCGCGATGGCGGACAGAACATAAAGAATCCAAGCCAAGCGGAACGGATGAAGCTCTTCGTAATGAACTTCAATTCCGATATCTTTACCGTCGGGGTAAAGCGCGGGATTTTCAGTGCGGGCAGAATCCTGAAACTGCTGAACGGCCGTCAAAAGCGACGGCACTCCGCCGTCGGCATCGCCAGCAGCTGCGGCGCCGGGAAGTGCGCGAATGAACGCCTTTGCGATTGTTCCGAACTGGTCCTTTAGAGGCCCCTCGAGCTCGGACACTGAACGCCAGCGCTCGGGCTCGACAGGCTTCAATGGGTCGACGACTTCAGCTTCTGGTTTATTTTCTGTTTTATTTTCTGGCTTATTTTCTGCGGGCCGCGGTGGAACGACACGAAGAATTGAAGCGTTCTTTACGGCCTGATAGACACCCATCTGACTTTCAAGTCGCGCGGCCGCTTGATAGTAAGGGTTCAATTTTTCTTTCGTTTCACGGTAGGCCGCTAACTCTTGAAAAACCAATCCCAATCTGTCGTTCCCAAAAAGTTCCCGCGGTGCAAATCGGTCGCGCGTCACCTCAAGGTTCAAAGCTTTTTTTAGCGCCGCGAGCTTTAGCTCAATAATGGGCTGCTCATCCCAAAACTGCGGAGCTAAAAACCAGGTCATTACAATTTCAAGGGCCGGCCGAGGACGCGTATCGGGCTTAGCACCACCGCTTGTCTCCGACCCGTAATCAGCTTTCGGAATCGGCTTGTAGGTTATTCGCCCATAAACCAACTGAAGCGTCTCACGCGCGAAAGTATCGAAAGGTTTCACGCGACCGGCGTCTTGAATCGGCAGACGCTTCAGAGCTTCAATCCCCTCGTCCGCTCCAAAAGAGATCGAGCCGCTCAAAGAAAAAACAAGAGCGACAAGCGTCGCTGACAAAAATGTGCAAATCGAGTGAATCATACTGCAGTTCCCTTCATCATCCAGGCCCGGCGCTTCATGTAAAACAAATGGATGGCACCCAACACTATTAAAAGCGAACCGAGGTACTTAAGGCCCCGTCCTGGGTCGTGGTTGACAGAAAGCACTGATGCCGTCGGTTTTCCCGTCGCCGGATCGCTGTCAAAACTTGCTTGATAAAACGTGTAGCCCGCATGCTTGAGCGGCTCATTCATTGAGATCAGCTGTTGGCCAAGGCCCGGCACATCGACAAGACTTTCATAGCTGGCGGCGCGAAGTGTTCCTTGATAGCGGCCCACTTTAAATTCCTTTAAAGTCATATCAAATCCCATCGGAAGCCGTCGATTTGCATAGGAGATCACGTAGACTTGCTCATCTGCAAAAAGCTTTAAGAGGGAGTTGAGGCCCATCCACTGAACCTTCAGTTTACCTGTACCCGGTTCGAGAAACTCAATCTTAATCGCGGCGGTCGTCACAGGCGTCGGACGCTCGAGCGCGCGATAGGTGATTTCCTCTTTCGCTTTGGGCATGTACTTTAGAAGTCGAAATTGAAGGCCCATCCAGCCCGTTTCAATCACTTCGCCGGCCGAAACAAAACCCTTCTTGATCGAACCCGTTCTTGCAGAATGAATGTTGTATTCGACTCGCTCATTGTCCGCTGGCCGCAGAACGATCGCGTTGCGTCCGCCGAAATCACGCGGGAATTCACCCACGATAAGAACTTGCGCCGGGCCCAGGTCTTTGGTTTCAGCAGCATTTTTCGATGATTGAAGCATCCACTCGGTCATATTAACGTTCGGATTTTGCAGTTGGAATCGAAGCGCGGCGCCTGCGTTCGAATCGTCGGCGACGTCGACAAATTTTTGCTCGCGAATCGCATAAGGGACGGACTCGATAACTTTGATCTCACCACCTGGGATTGAAATCACCAGCGGCTTTTTTCCAGCAGGTCGCAAAAAGAAATCGACCTCTTCGTCAAAAAGTTTTCGGTAACTACTGCCGTCAAGAGAAGAGTAAACGGCGAGATCTGTCTCGCCCACCGTGATGGCTTTTTGCTTTTCACCGATCCCAATAGAGACCGATCCATCGACGCCAAACTTCTGCGTGATCAATGAACCAATAAGCAGAATGATGATCCCAATGTGAGCAAAAATAAAACCGATGTGTCTTGGTTTCCACGGCCATCTATCAACCATCACAGCCGTGAGACTGATGACCAACATCACCATCGGAGCGATCATCCAAATCGAGCTGTAAACGATCTTTTTTGCAGCCAAGGCGTCGTACTGAGCTTCAACGATGGTTCCCCACGCTGTCACAATACCGATCGCAAGAATGATCAACACGGCCAGCTTCAAGCTCGCAAGCTGACGAATGACTCTTCTAAATTTCTGTTTCATGTTTGCCACAGCGCCATCTAATCTTATCAAGCCTCAATTGGTAACAGAAATTCGTCTGTGAATGTCTGTCAGCATTTCCCCAACTCGAATTTGAGTCGCACTATATAGTGAGTCTACTTTATGCTTCGAGACTTCATCCATATAGAGTTTTCGGTTGAGTTCGATTTGAACGGTCTGCCATCCATCACGCGGCCGCCCGTAAGTCTCAGTGATTCGGCCACCTTTATAGGGCCAATTTTCACGCACCTTAAAACCCTGAGCGCGCCCTGCTTGGCAGACGAGTTCAAAAAATTCAGAAGATGAGCTTTTGCCGTCTTGGTTTGAAATAACCAGATCCGCGCGGAGCTCCCCCGGATCGCGGTGTTCACTTGTTCCAAGACTCGGCATCGAATGAAGATCAAGATGAAAGAGCGGATGTGCAGCAGATCTTTCGTCCTTGGATCTCACGGCTTCTGCGACTTCGGCGACGGCCTCATGAAACGGCCGAAAGCACCGCTGAACGATGGCGCGGTGAGTTTCGATGGATATGGGTTTTAGCATTAAGACATCTCCCATCGTGGTTTTTGACCAGTGAAGACCCCGAGGATGACGCCCGACCGGTTCACTGGCTCCGACGACGCTGGCCTGATCGACATCGGTCTCGAGCCTGTTCAAATCACAAGCATAACGATGCCACTGAGTTTTCACCCAAGCGATCCCGTTGCCAGAGAGACTTGTCGAATAGAGGTCATCGACGTAACGATCGACGTCATACATGAGTAAGCGCTCATCGAGCCCCTGAAGCCATGTGGCCTCCGGCGGAAGGTTTTCGCCAGAATGAGGCACCGTCACAATGAGCGGTCGGCTTCCATCGCCCAACGACTGAACAAAGTCTGGGCGCAGAATATTTGCGCTATTTTTCTTAGCCTTCAGAGATGGCTTGACGGTTGATGACACCTTTGGCCCCCTTGATCCTATGAGCAGCTCTAAAGTCTACACACGAACAGGCGATCAAGGAACAACATCACTTTTTGGCGGTGCGCGCGTCGTCAAAGATCATCCAAGGCTTGAAGCTTATGGAACTTTGGATGAACTCAACAGCGTTTTGGGCCTTGTCTTGGCGGACATTGAAAACGAGACCTGGCCTGGGTCAGCGAGCCTCGAAGTAGGCCGCCTCCAAGCTGAAATTCTAAAAATCCAACAAACGCTGTTTGTTCTCGGATCCCATTTGGCGACCGAAGATGAAGCGATGCGCACAAAACTCCCGAACTTGGATCCTAAAGCGGTTTCTGAACTCGAAGAAGCCATGGACCGAATGTCGTCTGACCTCACGCCGTTAAAACATTTTATTTTGCCCGGTGGCGTGCGCGCCGCCGCTTCGGCCCACTTGGCCCGCACCGTTGCACGACGTGCCGAGCGCGCCATCGTCGGCCTCACGCGCGAAGCTTCCGCCGCCAACAATGGAACGGTTCCAGCCTGGCTCACGGCCGTCGTTCAAAACATCAATCGCCTCAATGATTACTTTTTCGTTCTGGCTCGCCACCTCAATCGCCTAGCAAACCGCGAAGAACCAATCTGGATTCCATAAAAAATCAAGAATTCTGGAATTCGCGAATTCAAGAATTCACGAATACAGGTATGCGCTGTCCAAAGTGGTGAGCGCGTTGTGCGGCGGACTAGAGCCGTGTCACCCGCGCAAGATCACCCGAGCATCCCAACTGCCAAGGTGACTCAGTTTCGGTCTTTTGCGTCGTCGGTCGCGCCGTTTAGAATGGCGTGCGCTCGGCACCGAAACCCTGTCGTTCGAGTTCGAACTTCCGCCGATTGTGCACGGCGCACTTTAATTCGAGATTTTCGATAGCATCAGTGCCGCCGTCGACAAGTCCTTTGATGTGGTCGATCTGCAGCTGGTACGTAGACCCGCAAACCTCACCCACTGAGTTCAGCCACCGACATGATTGATCGCGCCGATGAAGGGCCCGAACAATATTCACACTTTGGTAGCTGCGATGGATGCGATTCGAAGCGGACTTCGACTTGACCTCAACGGCTATCGGCATCGCGGGTTTCAAGTTCGAAATCGAACTAAGTGCTAGGTTCGAATTCGAACTGGTTTTCGAGAGATCAATGTTCGTTTTGAGCTTTCGTGGATCCTTTTTCTCCAGAAAGAATTTTGCGGCCTCGGCAACGGTTTCGCCGAGCTTCGCATTGTGGTTTTTGTGCGTGTTTAGCTCTCGCACCCGCTTTAGATTTTCGAATTCCTCTTTTGAAAGATGGACTTCAATGGTGACCGAACCGTCTTGGTGAACCCGAACTCTTTCAATGGGATTGATTTTGATATCTAGCTCCTGAGCTATGATTTGGGCGGACGCATGCTCAGAAGATCGATTCTTTAAAAAGCTTCCGCTACTTTCCGTACTCTCGACATGCTTGGTGTTCTCGAAGCACCCCCGATTCACAATCTTCTCGACCAAATCTCGCTTTTGACCGACTGAAACTTTCATCCCCGGATTTTCTTTCTCGGCCTGGCGAATACCCATCGAGATCAAAGTGATTTGTCCGAGATTGATTTTTCCGCTGGCCAGCTCTTCTTTGATTTCCGGAACAACGTCCAATAATCGGGCTGCATCGATTCGGTTTTGCGCGGTGGCGCGCGGATAGCCGAGATGATCTGTGAGATATCCGAAAATACTGGTGCATCCATGATCGAGGTAGAGTCGTCGCACCATAAACTCATGAATGTGCGAGACGATCTCTGCCGTGAGCGCCAGATCACGCTTAGAAAGATCGCGAAGTTTTTCGGTCAACGTTTCGTTCGATAGGACTTTGAGATTCATTTTGGTCTCCCCCTCAAAAAACCCTACCATCGGTTTTTGAAGAGAGAATTTTCGCGCAAGGAGTCTCGCCATAAAGCCAAAATTTCTAACACGAGCCGCTTCGTGAATTCATCACCGGACGTCGAGCCAAGCGTCGATACGCGCTTTGAAAGCAGGCTCGAGAGACACGTAAAAATGCGCAAACCAATTTCGTTTATCGTCCCAAATCGCGGTCAAATTTTATTTCTAAAAATCTTCGAGATTAGCAACAGTGCGTTAGCCATCGAAGAATTCACAGGTGAAAGTCGCAGATCTTCTTTCGTGCTGCTTCCAGCAAGTCCAAGCTGAACAAAAAAACTAGTGGCAACAATCGACGCGAATTCCAGTTCGAACTCGAACTCACGTACGTAAATCACAAATTCAGACCGAAGAAGTCGAACTCGGCAGATGCCCGAAAATAGCGGGACGCAAAATGGTGATGGTGTCGCGGCGCCTTCGTACGCGCGGGTCGAGGGCCCGGAAGGCCCGAGCCGAGTCCGCGAGCGCAAATTTCGCTGCCTCCGTGAACAACGCGGACAGGCACCGAAGGCGGCAGCGAAATTACGCGTATCGCGGAGGAGCCGAACTCACCGCGACCCCGCGAGGCTTTTGTTTTTCGATTACTGTGCGTAGCCGACCAGCGGCCGCATTTGTCGCCAGAACCAATTGAGCATCGGATCTAAGTCGATGGAATCAATCACCGTCACTTCGTCAGTGCCGGCCGCCTCAGCCATCACTTCGTACTCAGAAACTGGCAGCGCAAGGCCCGGACCTACATTAATGAATCGCGCGACACCCTGGTGCTCAACCACTTCCGTCATGAGGCGCTTGATATCCATGACCGGCTGACCGACCTCGATCATGCCGCCATCTTCCGAGCGAATAAACGCACGGAACTCGGTCAAACAAACTCCACTCAATGAAGGAAGGCTTGAAGTGGCAACAATCGACAGCGTTTCGCGCGTGGCCGCTCGATCAGCCTCGGCCGACGTGTTCGCAGTCCCGCCGCACAAAGGCGCCTGAAACCCAGGCAGAAGACCCAGAGATGGTCCTCCCTGAGAAGGTACCGAGGAAATTCCTGGCGCCAAGTTCGAATCGTCTCGTTTCGTCAAAGGCGACAAAGTTTTAAGAGCCGCCGAGTTTTTGACCATCGACTCAAATGTCATTTGACCGGCACAAACTAGCAGCGCCGAATCGCCATTCGAACTTCCGACAAGAACATCGGGCAAGCGCTGTGTCTTCATAAGACGGTCATAAAGTCCTACTTGAACAATTGCCGCCAAAAGACTTTTAATTTTGATGTTTCTGAAAAACGATTCGTCTTCAGTGATCGTCGCGCCCAACAGATCAATGCGCTCGACATCGAGACTATCTAAAATCCGCTGAGCCTCTCGAATCCGCAGCGAGACTTCAGGAATTCGAACAGCGCCCAACCGAAGCTCGAGAAAATCGAGCCCATTTCGTCCGGCGAAGACGACTCCTGTCGCCGGAAGGCTGACTGATCTCGCCAGTGCTCCCGTTGTCGGCGGATTTTCAGACGTATTCATTGGTAACTTAATGTCTTTGTTTTCTGGCACAGCCTCACCCCTCGTTAGCGTAACCCTTCGTAAACGCGCAGCCCCGTCAGCAAATTTGCCAAGGACCCTTTCTGCTTTCGTTCACGTCACTCGCGACACAATCATGTCGCATTCCTCAGTACAGCATCCTCTGTGCCAGTTTTCGGTCCTCGATAGGCCGAGATTATTTCGAGAGAAAACCGGGGACAAAAAGAAACTGATTTGTTGCGGTCAACGCTTACGTTTGAGCCAAGCACTTTCTCCGTCAGAACGTTTCGACTTCGAGCGAACAAACAGTGGTCACTCACCCTGAAGGGAATTCAAGGGCCGTTGAAATTGCAGGAGTCTAGGTGCGTCGAAGATCGCGCCAGCACTAAGTCGGGGTCGCCACGAAAGCGGTGCCGCACCCGCTAACCTCTCTGATACTCTCGGGAAATGAATTCGCAGCGCCCTGGTCTTGAGACTCTCGCAATTGTCGCCCTGCTGCTCTTGCTCGGATATGCCGCGGCGGATCTCTCATTATTATCGCTGAGAGAAAAACTTCTTCCCACCGAACCGCCCATCACGCGCGCAGCGGCCGGACCGGGACCGACTTATGTCGGAAAAGAAAAATATCAAATCATCACAGGTCGAAATATTTTCTCCAGCGATCAGCGCATTCCGGATCCCATTGGCGGAGCGCCAACAAAAATTGAAGATGGGCAGCCTGTTCTGTCGCAGCTCCCACTCGCATTGGTCGGAACATTGGTCCACGCAAACCCTCTAAGGTCCGTGGCCACCGTGAACATGAAAAGTAAAAACGAAGTCATTGCGATTCGAGTCGAGGGCGAATTTCCAGAAAACATGGGGACCGTCACAAAGATCGAACGCTCGCGCATGGTGTTTAGAAACAACGCCAGCGGTCGGCTTGAGTACATCGAACTTAAAGACGAAGGCCTTCTCACTTTTGGTTTAGCGGCCGCAACGACGCTCGTTCCTGGCATCACGATGAATAGCGAGACCGATCGAACCGTGAAGCGCGATGTTCTTGAAGGCTACCTCAAGGATCTTCCAACGATTCTGCAGCAAGCGCGCGCCGTACCTCGCATTGGGCCCAACGGAAACGTCGAGTGTTTTAATATCGCAGAACTTCAGGCCGGCAGTGTTTTAGAGACGATCGGCATACGGCGCGGCGATTGTATCGAGACCGTCAACGGTCAGCGCATCGACTCTCCGGCGAAAGCGATGGAGCTCTTTCAGTCGCTTCGCTCGGGAACTGATCAAATCAATATCGGTTTTGAACGCGGCGGTCGCAAAGAAAACGGAAATTACACGATCGTCGAGTAGCAGCTTTAGAAGTTTTAAAAATTAAGTTACGGGCAACGTATCAAAGACAAGGATGTCGATGAACCAGCAGTCGATGAAACAAAATAAAGAAACCGCCAATCTCTGGACTCAGGCTCTTCGAAGCTTGATCGCACTCACCATGGTCACGTCGACTCTTCCGATGGCAGCTCAGGGTCAGAACGAAGATCTTGATCGTCTTTTTGACGACGAAGAACTTGAAGAGCCCGTCGGTAACTTCAATCAGGCTCCGCCCCCACCGATGGGCGCAGGAAGTCCGTCTGTTGAGCAAGGCGCCGATGCTCCCGCACCATTGAGTGATTTTTCGTCCGGTGGAAGTGGCCTCAGCAATCGCCCCGTAAAACCAATGGTCGTTCAACCTGCTCCGGGCCGCGCTTCGGGCGCGCCAAGTCTTGCGGATGCGCAGATTGAGGACATGACAGATGAAAACTACCCCGATCTTGTTGAAGCGAACTTTCCAAACGCTGAGATCACAGACGTTGTTAAAGCGATCTCGCAGCTGACGAACAAGAATTTCATTATCGATCCCGGCGTGCGCGGAAAAATTTCGATCTTGGCACCTTCTAAAGTCACAGTGGCTGAAGCGTATAAGGCGTTCTTAGCAGCTTTGGCCGTGAACGGCTTTACGGTTGTACCTTACGGAAAATTTTTAAAAGTAAAAGCCTCAAGGAACGCGCAGAGAGACTCGATCGAGACGTACACAGGAAAGTACGCACCTACGAGCGACATCTACATCACGCGTATCATTCACCTAAAACACATCTCGGCCGAAGAAGTGAATAAGCGGCTTCGCGTACTTCCCTCAAAAGACGGCGAGATGACACCCTACGAGCCAACAAACTCGCTTCTCATCACAGACTACGGCGCCAACGTCGAACGCATGGTGAAAATCATCAACGAGCTTGATCGTCCCGGGTTTGAAGAGCAGCTCAACGTGATCCCAATACGCTATGCAAAGTCGAAAGATTTGGCCGACCTCATCAATCAAATCATCAACAAAGAAACCCGCAGCGGCGGCGGACAAGCACCGGCCTTTGGCGCCAACGTTCCCCGTTTCCGTTCGCGCGGAGGTACGGCGGCTGGCGGAACTCCTGAAGAGCTTTCTTTGGTGGCCCCCGATGACAGAACGAACTCTTTGATCGTTGTCGGAAATAAAGCCGGAATCGAAAAAGTCCGAGACCTTGTGAAAAAACTTGATAACAAACTCGATCCCGCAGAAGCCGGCGGCGTTTTCGTTTACTACGTACGCTACGGTGAGGCCGAGAAAATCGCGCAGACAATCAGCGGTCTTGCCAGTGGATCCTCCAGCGCGGGCGCCTCGTCAAGTCCACTGGGTGGCGTCGGAGGCGGTGGCTTCGGGGGCGGCGGCACAACACGCGCTGTATCTCCTTTGGATCGTCAGAATATTTTTGGTGGCGATGTTAAAATCAACGCTGATAAAAACACCAACTCCCTCGTCATCACGGCTTCAAAGCAAGATTACGACACCGTAAGATCCCTTCTCGCGAAGCTTGATATCGCTCGCGATCAGGTTTTTGTTGAAACGATCATTATGGAAATGAACGCCAACAAAACGCGCGACTGGAATCCGGCTTACATCTATTTAGATCCGGCCTCGAAAGGAATCGGCCGCGGCGGCTTTGCGAAGCAAGGGACATTGACTGATATCGTCAGCGGTGGCGATAAAGGCGGAGCCGTACTTGGTTTTGGAAGCGGCCAGACTGTCGACTTCACAATTCCCGGAACGACGACTGTAACCAAGATTCCGTCGCTTCTTGCCTTCATCTCGTTCATCCAACAAAACGTCGAATCCAACATCTTGTCGACGCCAAGAATTATGGCTCTCGACAACGAAGAAGCGACGATTGAAGTGGGCGACAAAGTCCCCGTCAGCGCCAGTACAACGAGTGTCGGAAATAACGTGGTCAATGACGTGAAGTTTGAAAATGCGACCATCAAACTCACGATGACCCCGTTCATTCGCCCCTACTCGAACGAAGTTCGTATGAAACTTGATCAGAGTGTGAAGCAGGTCAACGCCAACGCCGGTGTTGCTTCGGGACTTCAAGCGCTGGCTACGACCATTTCTGATCGCTCCGTAAAAACAAACATCGTCGTAAATTCAGGCGACACAGCTGTCTTGGGCGGACTTATCCGAGACGAAGATGCAATCGATGAAGCGAAGATTCCGATTTTGGGCGATATCCCCGTCTTGGGATGGCTCTTTAAGTCGCGCACCAATACGAAGAAGAAGATCAATCTTGTGATCTTCATTACTCCGAAGATCATTCGAAGCGTCACCGACAGCCAGAGACTTCTTGGCGAAAAGGCCAACGAGCGCATTGACTGGATCAAACGAAACTTCGATGGTCGCGATCCCAATGGTGCAAAAATGGATTCGCTTCCGCGCACGACAAAACGTTCAAGAGATCAGCGTGTGAATAAAACCAACACTGACCGGCCCGTGAACCTTAACCAATAAATTTCGGGGCCTATCGGCCCACTTTCGCCCCAAAGGACACTGAACGAATGGCAGCGATTCAAATAGACAGCGTTCTGATAAAAAACACCTCTCTTTCCGAAGAGCAGGTAACGCTTCTCCTTGATCAGCCTTCGGCCACGGGAGCTTCCATTCGCGATCTACTGACGCGAAAAGAAGGTCAGACCGCCGACGATGTCTTAAGTGATCTGGCCGGCCAAATGGGTCTTACCTATTTAAGAGAAATTCCCGTCAACGAAATCAACGTCGATCTTGTTCGAGATATCCCGATTGGGTTTGCGAAAAAACATGAGGCGCTTCCTCTCAAAGAAGACGCGCTGTCGGTTCATGTCTTGGTCACAAACCCCCTGAACACGCGGATCCTTGACGATCTCCGCGTGATCTTCAAAAAACGAATCGTACCCGTGATGACGTCAAAAACTCGCGTCATCGATGCCATCAATAAATTGTACGAAAAAAGCACTTCGGGGCTTCAAGGACTTGAAGGAATTGAAGACGATGATTTGGATCTCGAAGATCAAATCATCGATCTTTTAGAGAGCGGCGACGACGATGCGCCCGTGATTAAGCTCGTCAACACCCTGCTCTTCCGCGCGGTGAAAGAAAAAGCGAGCGATATTCACATTGAACCTTACGAGCGCGATATGGCCGTCCGTTTCCGCATCGACGGTGTTCTCTTTGATATCTATAAACCGCCTAAAAAACTTCAGAACTCGATCACTTCGCGTATTAAGGTTATGGCGAACCTCAACATCGCTGAAAAGCGACTTCCGCAAGACGGCCGTATTCCCCTAAAACTGGGCGGAAAAGATATCGACGTCCGTCTTTCAACGGTGCCGACAGCTTTTGGCGAACGCATCGTCATGCGTCTTCAGGATCGTTCGAACGTCGTACTTCAGCTCGAGCAATTGGGATTCAGCGAAGAGAGTATGGGAATCTTGACGGAGGATCTTTTAAAGAGGACCTACGGGATTTTGCTTGTAACGGGCCCCACAGGCTCCGGTAAATCGACAACGCTCTACGCGTCGCTCACTCGCATCAACAACTCGGAATTGAATATCCTCACGGTCGAAGACCCCGTGGAACAACGGATTCACGGAATCGGTCAGGTTCAAGTGAATGCGAAAATCGGACTTACCTTCGCTCAAGGTTTAAGATCTTTCCTTCGTCAGGATCCCGACGTCATTATGATCGGAGAGATTCGAGATTTGGAAACGGCCGAGCTTGCTATCCAGGCTTCGCTCACGGGTCACTTGGTGTTTTCAACGCTTCATACGAACGATGCCGCGGGCGCCTTCCCACGACTGATGGACATTGGCTGCGAACCGTTTTTAATCGCGACATCAATTCAAGGAGTCATATCCCAACGCCTCGTCCGCGTTCTTTGCCAGCACTGCAAATCTCCGCATGTCGCGACCGATGCCGACCTTGTCTCACTGGGTCTTAGCCGTGAAGCCGTTCGAGGAGCCACGATCTATAAATCCGTGGGCTGCGAACACTGTAACGGGAAAGGCTATCTTGGACGAACAAACATACAAGAGCTTCTCCTGGTCACGGATGACATTCGCACCATGATCATGCAGCGAAAAGACGGCGGAGCCATCAAGCGACGAGCTCTTGAACTTGGAATGAAGACGTTCCGTGATCATGGGGTCGAGAAAGTTCTCAAAGGCATCACCACCATTGAAGAAGTCTTGGCCAACACGCAAATTGATCTCTAACTCACTTTCGTGAGACGCTAAGGTCGTATGCCAGTTTTTGAATACAAAGGTCTTAACCAGTCCGGTAAAAACGTTCGAGGCTCGGTCGATGCCGAGAATGCGCGAACGGCCCGAACTCGTTTAAAAAAAGACGGCATTTTCGTTACTGAAATACGCGACAAAACTAAAGCGCAGGCCGCCAAAGCCAAAGGCTCAAAACCAACGGGCGGAAAAGTTCCGATTTCAGACCTAGCAAATCTCACGCGCCAGCTGGCCACACTGCTTCGCGCAGGAATTCCTCTTGTCGACAGCCTCATTGCTGTCGCCGATCAAATGGAAAATCCACTTCTAAAAGACGTGGTCTCCGATGTGAAAACTCAAGTCAACGAAGGCTCGACGCTTCACAAAGCCATGGCAAAATACCCCAATATATTTTCTCACATCTACATCACCATGTGCGAAGCCGGGGAAGCCACAGGCACCCTCGACGTCATTCTTTTAAGACTCGCCGAGTTCACAGAGGCCCAGAATGCTCTGGTTGCGAAAGTGCGCGCGGCCATCATGTATCCGGTGATCATGACTGTATTTTTAACGGCCATGCTTGCGGTGATTTTCATTTTCGTTGTACCGCGCATGTCGGCCGTGTTCGAAGGCGCCGAGATGGAGCTTCCTTGGTACACAGAAGTCGTCATCGCGGTCAGCGGAATCTTCGTTGAGTACTGGCTTGCGGTTATTATCGCCGTCTTCGCGGCCGTGATTATGGTGAGGTCTTGGAAAAGCTCACCTTCCGGAGCGCGCCAGTGGGACAGGATTGTTCTTAAAACTCCGATGATAGGCCGCCTGGCGAGGATGATTGCCGTGTCCCGTTTTGCTCGAACTCTCTCGACCCTGCTTGCGGGCGGAGTGGCGATGCTTCAAGCGATGGACATCGTTAGAAACGTGGTCGGCAATTCAGTATTAGCCGAAGCCATCGACGAAGCTCGAAACAATATCCGCGAAGGAGAGTCGATCGCAGCACCTTTAAAACGGTCCGGTCAGTTCTTCCCGATCGTCATTCACATGATCGCCATCGGTGAAAAAACAGGTGAACTCGAAAGCATGCTTTCGCAGGTCAGTACGAGCTTTGATTTCCAAGTCGATACCGAGATCGAGGGTGTCACCGCGGCCCTTGCCCCGCTGCTCATCGTCGTCATGGGACTTCTCATCGGAAGCGTCGTTTTTTCGATAATGATTCCGATCTTTCAAATGTCGCAGATTGGTGCCCAGTAGACCGACAGATAACGCGCCTTGTTGTCGGCGAGAGCCCCGATACTTGAGCTCGCTTCTTTGGAGAGTTAAACTAAAAACCTTCCAGCATTTTCGTATTTGATTCTGAAAGGATCGCACGATGACTAAAACAAGAACTCCTTTATTTCGACGACACCTGGGTAACGAACGCGGTCTCACTCTGATCGAAATCATGGTCGTTCTTTTGATCGTCGGTGGTCTGGCGGCGACGATTGGCCAGACGGTTTTCAACAACTTGCGAAACTCCAACGTCAGCCAAACACGACTTCGTTTCGGTGAAGTTTCAAAGTCTCTTGAAATGTACAACGGCGACTGCGGTGGCTACCCGTCGACTGAAACAGGCCTCGATGCTCTCATGACAGACCCAGGGAAAGATGTTTGTCCGAACTGGGGACCACAGCCCTATGCGGTCAAAGCCATTCTCGTCGACGCATGGAACCGCCCGATTCTTTACGAGTCCGATGGAGCGACCTTCGTACTTAAATCTCTCGGGGCGGATCGCCGCGAGGGCGGAACCGGTGACGGCAAAGATCTCTTAAGCACCGACGGCAAATAGCCCCTAGCCAGCTGCGTGTGACGTGCTACGATAATTTCGTGGGAAATTCGCGCGGATTCACTCTCATTGAAATCATGGTCGTCATGCTCATCATCGCAGGAGTCCTTGCGATGGGTGGCACTCGTATTTTTAATCCCAATGAAAACCGACGATCTCAAGTTCGAAAAATCGCCGTTCAAACACGAGAGTTAAGAACTGCGGCTCGACTTCAAAATGCCACTTTTCGTTTGGTCTTCGAAATGAACGAAGAGACCGGACATCGCTACTGGGTTGAGAGTGCGAGTGGACACACGCTTCAGCTTTCAGAGGACCAAGAAAAGGAGCTCGAAAAACTCACCGAGATTCAGCGTGAAGGCGTCAATAAAGGCCGCTCTAATTTCACAAAAGACATGAAGCTCGGAAAAGAAGTCGAATTGAATGGCGGACTCTTTTTTGAGGGTATTGAAATCTCTGGCCGCTCAAAGCCGATCGGCTCGGGCTTGGCTTACGTGCATTTCTTCCCACAAGGTCTTTCCGAAGAGGCCCTGATCAAAATTGGCGACCGAAAAAATCAGCATTGGACGATTTCCATTCACCCTCTCACCGGAACCGCAGAAATTTTAAACGGTAGCTTAAGTTTCGCTGATCTTCGAGGGGCTCGATGAGTCAGCGCGGCTTCACCCTGATCGAAACAATGATTGCGACCGTCATCATGGCGGGGGCGTTGATCGTGATCGGAAGTGCCTGGAGCGGAAATTACATGCGCATTGAGAAAGCGCGCGTGAATGCCAATATGGCAGCACTTCTTGAGCGGAAAATGACGGAATTCGAAATAGAGTATCGCGGAAAACCGATTTCAGAAATCAAGGACGAAGACTCCGGCGAATTTTCAGAAGAGTTCAGTCTTTTCAGGTGGGAAATGCGCTCCAAAGAATTTGAAATGCCCGATGTCAGCGGGTTTCTTGGTGCAAAAGAAGGCACGAACCAAGAGGTCATGGCGCTGATCGTGAAGACTGTTACAGACTATGTTAAAACTGCGGTCAAAGAAGTGACGGTCACCGTCTACTACAAAAGCCCACGGTCAAAGACAAAAGAGCTCAGCCAATCGGTCGCGACATACTTTGTCGACTACACAAAACCTCTTTCGATCAGTGGACTTCCCGGCGGAGCCGCGGCCGCGCCGGCTGCGGGCGCAACATCGGACGGTCCAAGTGGCGGACCCTCGGGAGCCACCCCGTGATGAGAAAAGAGCAAGGGTTCACGCTCATTGAAATCATGGTCGCACTTTTAATTATGGCGGGACTCAGTCTCATCATGGCGCAATCGGTGAAGACGGGGCTTGATAGCCGAAAAAAAATCCAGCTTCAGCTCTCTGAAGAGTCTTTGATCCGTGATGCGATGAGGCTGATTGTAAGTGACGTCTCTTCCGCCTTTCATCACCGGGACACCACGGTTGCGATCTACAACAAAGTTCTGGAACTGAGGAAAAAGAAAGCCACCTCGCCAACAACGCCCGGCACAGTGAATTCGGGCGACAACTCGGCTGGCGGTACCGCAGCACCGGGAACGGTTTCATCTGGCGCGCCAGCATCGGCCACAACTGCACCGGATCCTTTAGCGGCCGCGACGCCACTCCCAATTCCAAATCAGCTGACCGGCTTCGTTGGTTCGAGCAACGAAATGACTTTTTCCGTTAAAAATCATGTTCGACGGTTCGTCGATGCTAAAGAAAGCGATCTGGCGCGAGTCTCCTATTTTTTAAGAAGCTGCCGGCAGAGTCAAAGAAGCGAAAGCTCGCAGTGCTTGGTTCGTACCGAAACGATAAGTCCCACCGATGAATTTCCGCTAGCACCTGCTGATGATGAGGACGCACGCGGTATCGTATTGGTCCACAATGTGACAAACTTTAAACTTAGGTACATTGCAACCGGGATGGATGATTTTACGGATGCTTGGGACTCGCTCCCTAAAGGCACCAATGAAGAAACTCGAAATCGTTTTCCCGACGCCGTCGAAGTCACTCTTGCGATCCACGATAAAAATAATCCAGCAAGTAAACCCAGGCTTCTTTCGTGGCTAGCACCGGTTCGAAATTCAAACAATATGGACGAGGCGGAGAAGGCAGCGCTGGCCGCCGATGCTGAAAAATCCGGGGGAACCGGGACACAGTCCCTGCCAAGCGGGAGACAGCAATGAAGAACTTAAAATCTGAACGAGGCGCGGCCCTCATGCTGGCACTTTTTGCGACGACACTTCTTATGGTGATCGCGACAGAGATCATGTTTGAAACAAGCGTGGAATATGTCGTATCCACACAATCTGTGAATCAAGTCCGTGCCTACTGGGCCGCTCGCGCAGGGGCTGAGATGAGTCTTTTGCGCATTCATATTTTTCGTCAGGCTCAGTCCGTCGGCGCCTCGGCGCTACCAGATCCTTCAATTCTTGATGAAATCTGGCGCCAACCTTTTCTCTGGCCACCGCCTGTTCCTGAAGGCTCGACACTCGTCGACAGAGACTCGATTCTAAAAGCGGTCAATGCGAGCGATCTTACGGTTCTTAAAACAAGTTACTTCACAACCATCGAAGCCGAAGGAGCTAAGATCGACATCAATGATCTTGGGTCTCCATCAAAAATCATGGCGGATGCGGCTCGAAATCAGCTGATGCAGATTTTCGCGCAAAAAAATGAGAACGATGAAGACTTCTCGTCGCGGTTTCGAGGATTTAATTTTACCGAGGTCATTAACAATATCGCTGACTGGGTCGACGCCGATGGCGAAGGGCGAAACGGTGGCGGCGAACGTGAACTTTATTCGGACCGCGAAATGAACACGAAGTTCATGCCGCCCAACCAACCGCTTCGGACGCTTGAAGAACTTCATATGATCTCTGGGATGACTGATGAACTTTATGAATTGATCATTCCCGCCATTACTCTTTACGGCGGTAAAGGCATCAGTGTGAATCAAGCGACGAAAGAGGTTTTCCGCGCCTTTGGTCCAGCGTTCACCGATGAAAGAATCGATCGTCTTCTGGCAGATCGATCGGATCCGAAACGTGGTCCCTTTAAAGACGAAAAGGATTTTGTCGAGTACCTCAATTCGATTGGAATCAGCGGCAATCCCTTTCTTGCCGAAGACAATTCGAAAACCCCCCTGGTCTTTGAGCCAGAAACAAACTTCAGAGTTCGCTCCACGGGTAAAGCCGGACAAGCACAAAGCGATATTGTCGCCATCGTCTATGATGCCGACAAGATCCGCGAGCGGTTGGAAAAAGCACTGGTCGATCAGGCCACAAAAGGCACGGCACCCGCTCCTGGAGCCGAAGACCCAGCCAATCCACCGACTGATGGGACCCCCAATACAGCGCCGGGAAAAGCTGCGAAAACGGCGGCCGCACCGCCGCCTAGTTTGCGTCGACCGAAGATCGTCTACTGGAGCGAGGATTAGTCAGTTTTCGAAGCCAGCCTTCCAGCGTCTTCTAGTTGGAATAACGGATCTTTCTTAGTTAGACTTTGAGCAGTATGAAGAGTCTTGGCGTCGACATCGGCAGTAGCAGCATAAAAATAGCAGAGGTCGAAGGTTCGGGTCGAACAGCCTCCCTTACACAGCTGTGGGAGCTCCCCCTTTCGACCGACCCCACTCGCGACCAAGCTCTTGAAGCGATCGAAAAACTCCGCGCGTTCTCGACTCAGTACCCCAATAAAGACGCGCGCTGGATTGTTGCTGTTCCTCAGAATTCTGTCTCAACCCGACTCAAACGGTTTCCTTTCGTGGATCGACTGAAGATTTTAAAAAGTCTCCCGTTTGAACTTGAAGAAGAAATTCCCTTCGACGCTGATGAAACTATTTTCGATGCCCGCGTGGTCGAAACTTTTTCCAATGGCTCAGATGTCATCGCTATCGCGTGCCCCTTCGAAGCTGTCGAAAAAGCTTTAAGTCGTGCCAAAGATGGCGGATTCGAAGCTTCAATAATTTCTGTTGAGGGCTTAGCTCTTTCCAACGTTCTTGATTCATGGTGGGCCGCGCCGGTTGCAACAGCCGAAGCTGTACAGCTGGGTGACGACGCTCCTCGAAGTAGGGACCTTCGCGAAGCGCATGCGATTCTACAAATCGGCCACACCAGAACCAATGTGGTTGTCTACCGCGGTTCGCACGTTGTCGCTGTTCGTTCTATTCAGTGGGGTGGCCACGATGTGGCGCTGGCACTTGAAGCTACGTTTAAAATCCCCTACGTCGAAGCGATCAAAGTTCTTCAAACAAAAAGTTTTGTTCTGCTGAACGTCAGTGGTGCTTCTCGCGATCAGCTTGCCATGCACAAAGCGGTCGCGGACTCGGCAATCCCCCTCATTCGGGAATTGCGCCTGACTCTGCTTGATCTTCGGTCTTCGGCCGGTGCCGACTTAAAAGATCTGCGATTGACCGGAGGTGCGAGCCAAATTCAGAACTTGGCCCCGTGGCTCACTCAAGCTCTCGAAGTCTCGGTGAACAGTCTCGACTACGTCACAACTTTGATTGCGAGTGGAAAACTTAGCATTCGTACTCAGCGAAGCCCCGAAGCAGAGAATGTGGCGGCGACGGCGATCGGCCTTGCTCTTGAAGGTCTTCGTAAGCCTCGAAACCCAGCCATCAATTTACGAAAAAATCTTTTCACTAAATCTAACGAGAGTGTCCGGATTTTTTGGGATACATGGAAAACGACCGCGCAAATTGCTGTTTCGATTTTTGTGGTCTTCTGCGTGTTCTCGATCGTTCGAGAATCAATGTCGCTGACACTTGCCGAGCGCTCGGATGATACCTTGATGCAAGCCGCGAAAACTGCGGCCGGCCTTAAAGGGACGCAGGCGACCGCCAGCGGCGTGAGTCGCTACATTCAAACGGAATCACGTGCGATAAAAAGTCGAGAAACCTTGGCGCAGCTTGAGTCGTATGTCCCCGCGCTGGAATTCGTTTTGAAAATGTCCGAGAGACTACCCGTTCAGCTTCCACCAAGATCCGGTCGAGGACTTGATGTCGATCGGCTCTCGATCGAAAACGACGACCTCACAATCGAAGGCCGCGCGCAAGGTGCTGACATACTTGCTTCGGTCGAGAAGGAACTTCAAAGCATCGCTCGCCCGGGTTCGATGAAAAAAGTCACACCCACGTCGCTTCGTCCCGGTGCCCCCGGAACTCGCTTCGGCTTTGTTATGAAAATTGATCGGAAACCTTAGGCCCTAGTAGGGAAGGAGTTGTGCTTTGATCCTAGACGATGTCCGCGACAAAACGCTCGAGCTTCTTCAAACCATCAAGGGCCAACTCGATGAGTCCGACGCTTATATTCAACTCAAAGAACGCTACGATTCTCTGTCGCCGTTTCTCCAAAAAGTTGTCGTAGGCTTCGCTGGAGCCGTTTTCGCTTTCGTTCTTTTTCAGTTTCCGCTGGGTTACTACAACACAAGTTCCGAGAACATCGCTCTCTTTGAAGAGAATCGGGATCTCGTTCTAGATCTCTACAGCGTCAAGCGTCGGTCTCAGGCAACGCCCGCCATCTCTCCGCCGCTGGAAGCGTCGGCTCTTGAATCTCGCGCACGTTCGGCGGTCACAAGTGCTCGCGTGCAAGCTGATCAGATCAAGGGTGTTTCGTTTTTCGATAACGCAGGTCCCGCATCAAGTTCGTTCATTCCAAAAAGCGTGACCCAAAGTGGCGTTGAAATTCGATTGGCGAATTTAAACCTGAATCAAATTGTGGAAATCGGGCACAGTCTTTCAAATCTCGGTTCAATGACGAAAATCACCGGACTTGAAGTTCGCCCGGGCCTTGCTCCTGGCAATTATTTCGATGCGACATTTAAGGTCGTAAGTTTCAACGTCTCAGGAGAAGCGTCGAAATGAGCGAACTAACGGGTCTCATTCGAAGCTTCATCCAGATGCTCCTTCGCAATAAAGGAAAAATTTTTTGGATTCCCGTGATCGCAGTTCTTTGGATACCGTTTTTATTTCCCTACTCGGACCTGCGGTCCGTTGTCGCGACCACTCTTTCGCGCGCCTTGGGCGACGGAACGTCGATCGATTTTAATCAGGCCCACTTGGCGATCGGTTTTCCGATCGCACTGGAACTTGAAAATTTCGAATTCATGGCTCCAGGGCTTCCCATGATTGCGGCCGATCGATTGACCGCCCGCCCAAGCCTCATGTCACTTTTGTCCCAAGCGCCGGCCGGTTCAATCGAAGCCGAAGGTCTTTTTCAAGGAAATGTCGTCGCGAGCCTCGCGTCGGGATCAAAACTAAAAAGCGGCGCGCGAAGCCAAGAAATCACAGCCAGCATCACCGGCCTTCAACTTGCGGCCCTCACTGAGGCCTTTCGTCGAAGTGGTGCTCTCAGTTTCAATGTTCAAGGAATTCTCGACAGCACGACGTCAATCACGATGGATCCTCAGTTCGAGGAACAACCGCAGGGCGAAGTTTTTCTTCAAGCCAAGACAATATCGATTCCCACAGTTTCAGTTCCAATTCCAAATATGGGTCCCGTCCAAACGCCGTCGCTTCAATTGGGCCGAGTCGAATTCAAAGGACGAATGGCTGAGGGAAAAGTTCAAATCGAAGATTTTAGTTTCGGCCAAGGCTCTGACTCCCTCACAGGCCGCGTGCGCGGCGAAATGGGCCTCACCCTGACTCGCCAAGATCAGCGACTGCGAATGACCCCTGGAGCGTTCGATCTTCGCGTGGAGCTCAATATTTCAAAATCACTGATGGACGCGATGTCGAAATCGGGCGTGGCTTTGGCGCTTCTGATTGTCGAAAAGCACAAGACAATGAACGGCGAAAACTCGCGATTTGCATTCCGCGTCAGAGCCTCTCAGTTCGGCGCCCCGCCTACATTTGAGAGCCTCCCCTAACGCATCGCAACCTTTGCGGACGACTGCTTTTTTCTCTCGCCTCTTTTGAACTTCAGGTTCTACGCTGCCTCTCAAGTCAACGTGGGCATCCGGCGCCCGTAGAATCAATCGAGCCGGCAGGGGGATTTATGGCAGGAGTGAACAAGGTAATTATCGTCGGTCGTCTCGGAGCAGATCCGGAAACTAAACAAGTCGGAAACGGCGGCAACGTCGCTCGTCTCAGCGTCGCGACTAGCGAAAACTGGGTTGATAAAGAAGGCCAAAAACAAGAGCGCACTGAATGGCATCGAATTGTCGTCTGGGGAAAGCTGGCCGAAATCTGCGGTCGACATCTTTCGAAAGGACGCCAAGTTTACATCGAAGGTCGTCTTCAAACTCGGTCTTGGGAAGACAACGGTCAGAAAAAATACTCGACAGAAATCGTCGCCAATACCGTGCAGTTCCTTGGAGCTCCCGGCGAACGCGCTGAAACTGGTGGTAGTGCTTACGGCGGAGCGCCGGCTCGGGCCAACTCATCCGGTGGCGCACGCTCGAACGCAAACTCATCCAATGACGACGCGGGCGGATTCCAAGACTTCAGTCCCGAACCAAGCTTCGATAGCTCGGAAGATATTCCGTTTTAAATTAAGTCATTCGCGACATCGCGAGCGATATTCATCGCTCTTCAAAAGAGACCGAGGCCTCAGCTTCGGTCTCTTTTTTTATTGCGTGTGTGGGACAATTGTCGGGGTCCCAAATTCAAAAGAGTGCCTTCGTCAGAACCAAGCTTTAACCTTATCGTAGCGAGGTTATCATGCATCGAGTAATTTCAACCCGGACTCTCGTCACTCTGCTTTCGGCCGCCTTTGGAATTCTCATAGGCTTGGTCAGCTTCAGTGAAAACGTTAGCGCTTCATCCGTCAGTAAGGTTCGCGGAAAACAAGCCATTGTCGTTTTTGATGGTGGAGAAACGCCGGCGCCTGGTGACAAATTTTTCGCACTTGAAGGCGGAAAACGCAAAGCCGTGCTCGAAGTCGTTCAGTTTAAAAATGGCAAAGCCAAAGTTAAAATCTTAAAAGGCACTGCAAAAGAGGGAATGGACGTCGCAAGCACCAAGCGAAAGGCCAAAACAACGCAGACCGCACAGTCCGATGAAAATTCGGAAGCTTCAGACGACGACGAAAATTCAGACGACGACGAGACTAAAACCACTTCGAAAAACAAACCACTCCGCAACGCTGGCAAAGCGACTTTGTTTAAAGATATGACGATCGGTGCTGTCGTTGGTTATGCGATGGACTCCCAGACGGTATCGATTTCTGGTCAATCGATCGCGATGACGGGATCTGGCTTCAGCGCGAAAGGTTTTGCGGACATTCCAATCGCTGGAAGCTTGTCACTCCTCCCACGCGCCGGTGCCGAGCAATTCAACGTTCAAAACGGAAACTCTAAAACCAGCATTCTTTACGCCGTTGGTGATCTGATTTTGAAGTATGCGTTCGCAGACAGTGGTTTTATCCCGTTCGGCTTGGCCGGACTCGGCATCCACTTCCCGCTTTCAAAAAGTTCAGAGCTGGCACTCGACGTAAATCGAATCTCTTCCACCACTGTATTTTACGCCGGCGGCGGATTTAACTACGCCATCAGCGGCTCAAGCTACTTTCAACTCACCGCCGAGTATGGCTACTTCCCACCATCGAACGACGTAACAACATCGATGATCGCCGTAAGATCCGGCCTAGGCTTCCGCTTCTAACCCCCCGTCAAGAGAGCGGCCTCCGTCCGTTCTAAATTTCCAAAGTACAATCTTAGTGATATGGGGATCGCGGCTCCTTCCCTTTTCCCGCGACCTCCGAATCGGGAAGGTCGCGTAAGCCGCGACCCGAGCGCAGGAGGCGCGAGCCGATGCGGCGAAGGCAGGATGCCTGCGTCGCGGGCAAAGGGAAGGCGCCGCAATCCCCCACCTACAATTCCGTTTTAGAAATTCTAGAAGCGTTCGACCGCGATGATTCCGGGGATTTTTTGTAGGTCGGCAATGACGAGAGACAGGTGGGTTTTGTCTCTCACTGAGATTTCAAATTGGCAGACGGCTTTTTTGTCTTTTGTCGTGCGCGCTTGAACGTTCAAGATATTCGCGCTTCGAGCAGAGAACGTTTCACTCATACTCTTTAAGAGGCCTGGGATGTCTTGGCTAATAACCCGAAGACGAACGTTTCGGGTTTGACCTTCTGGTGTCGTGTCGACGGTCCAACCCACATCGATGCGGCGCTCGTTATCGACCTCAAAAGCTTTTTCGCAATCCGAACGGTGAATGGTAATACCGCGACCGCGCGTGATGAATCCAGAAATCGGATCACCTGGAATCGGGTTACAACATCGCGCAAACCGCACCAAAAGATCATCAAGACCATCGACACGAATGATCGACTTTGTTTTGGCGTTCTTCTTCCCAGCGTTGGCGTTGGAAAATACTTTTTCTAAGAAAGACTTTGGCTTTTCTTCCTCTGCCAGAGGCGGTTTAAGATCCGGCTCGAAGGTCAGTAGAACGTCATTGGCCGTAATTTTTCCGTAGCCGATCTGAACATGCAGATCATCCAGATCGTGGACCTTGAAATGCCGTGCGATGCGATCAAACTCTTTTGACGGTCGCAGGTACTGATCTTTCGCCAACTTATATTTCGCGAACTCTTTTTCTAGAATATCAAGACCAAGCTCGGCCGCTCGCTTGCGCTCTTGGTTTGTAACGAACCATCGAATTTTTGATTTTGCTCGCGTCGTGACGGCATACTTTAGCCAATCCTTGGACGGCGTTTGATCGGGCTTCGTAATGACTTCAATCGTATCGCCATTTCGAAGTTTGTGTTTCAGCGGTACGATGCGGCCGTTAACTCGCGCTCCAGAACATCGATGACCGACATCGGTGTGAACCGCATAGGCAAAATCAATTGGCGTCGCACCATCGGGAAGTTCCCGCACTTCGCCCTTGGGGGTAAAAACATAGATTTCGCGATCGAAAAGATCCGTCTTTACTGTCTCCAAAAATTCGTCGGGACTTCCCACCTGCTGATGAAGGGAAACCAGATCACGAAGCCACTCAAACTTTTTTTCCGCTGTTGCTCCGCCGGCCACACGACCGCCGCCTTCTTTGTATTTCCAGTGCGCGGCAATTCCCCGCTCGGCCACGAGATGCATGTCCTTCGTTCGAATTTGAATCTCGATGCGCTCAGCACCGGGCCCAATCACCGTCGTGTGAAGCGACTGGTAGTTGTTCACTTTCGGCATGGCAATGAAATCTTTGAAACGCCCCGGCACAGGCTTCCACAAAGAGTGTACGTGTCCCAAAACTTCGTAACACTCCCCCACACTGGCCACGACAACTCGAAACGCGAGGAGATCATGAATTTGTTCGTAATCCAGCTGCCGAGCCTGCATTTTTTTGTAAATGGAAAACAAATGTTTCGGCCGGCCGAAAACTTCAAACTTAATTTTTGTCTGTGACGAGAGCTCATTGGAAAGAAGACGCTTAACATCTTCGATGTATTTCTCACGTTCGGCCTTGCGCTTGGCGACTTGAGTGGCCAGTTGATAGTACATGTCGGGTTTTGAATATCGAAGAGACAGATCTTCGAGTTCTGTTTTGATCGACATAATACCGAGGCGGCCCGCCAGCGGCGCATAAATATCCAGTGTCTCTTGAGCGATGCGAACTTGCTTCTCGTACGGCATCGCCGACAAAGAACGCATATTGTGAAGTCGATCAGCCAACTTCACAAGAACGACGCGAACGTCTTTCCCCATCGCGACGATCATCTTTCGAATGTTCTCGCCCTGCTTCTCGTGGGTGTTTCGAAATCCAAGCTGAGAAATTTTCGTCACACCATCAACGAGTTCACGAACGGTTTTTCCAAAATCTCGCTCGACATCCTGAAGTGTAGCGTGGGTATCTTCGACGGTGTCGTGCAAAAGTCCGGTGATCACGGTCGCTGTATCGAGGCGAAGTTCCGCCAGAATCGCGGCCACTCCAAGTGGGTGGGTCACATACGGTTCGCCACTTCGACGGAACTGTCCGTCGTGAGCTTTTTCAGAAAAACGGTAGGCTTTTTCAATAGCGGCGGTGTCCGCCGAGGGATCATAAAGCTTTACGGCCTCGATCAAATCTTCGATCGACTCCGGTGAACTTTGCGCCAGAATTTCTGCAGAGGATTCGTCGACCATGCCCGAAGACCTTATCGGCGCGGAATGCCAATGAGAAGAGCATAAAATTCAGGAGTTTAAGGGGGCTATGCCCCGCCTACCGGTTCAGGTCGTGTTCAACCTGGGCAATTTGATCTTCACTGTTCACTTCTTCGAAGCGGACCGAACCGGCCGCGACCTCGCGAAGTGATGTGACGATGTACTTGTTTCGACCCGTGACGGTCGCCGAGGCGCCCTTCAGGAGCTGTTTTGATCGCTTCGCGACCAAAAGAACGAGTGCAAAACGATTTTCAACTTTATCGAGACAATCTTCTACCGTGACGCGTGCCATAGGTCGGGAGCTTAACGCTCCTAGGCCTTGGTTTCAATGAGTTTCTGGACCAAGGCTTTGAACTCGGCAAAAGACCGCTCAAAGTCGTCATTGACGACCTGATGATCGAATCGGTCGGCAAATGAAACTTCCCGTGCGGCATTTTTCATTCGAAGTTCGATATCAACGGTTCGCCCACCATCGCGCTTTATGACGCGTCGCCGCAGTTCTTCAATCGAGGGCGGAAGGATGAAAATTGAAGCCGCATCCTGATACTTGGCTTTGAAAGTCGCAGCTCCTTGCACATCGACGTCCATGATTATGACTTTTCCATCGCGCCAGGCATTTTCAATCTGATCAAGAGGCGTCCCATAGAGATTTGCGTGAACTTCGGCCCACTCCACAAAAAATCCCTGCTCCACGAGTGCGGCAAACCCTTCGCGCGTCACAAAATGATACGGATGTCCTTCCGACTCGCCAGCACGCATGGGACGCGTCGTGTAAGTGACGGTGTCGACAAGGATTGGCATCTCGCGACTGAGTCGCTCAACGAAACTGGATTTTCCAGCACCGCTCGGCGCAGCTACGATAATCATTCGCGCACTCACGATGCCTCCCCGTTACTCGACATTCTGAACCTGTTCTCGAATTTTTTCCACGAGCGTCTTTGCCTCTACGACCAATCTTGTAAGTTCGGCCGTCTGACTTTTAGATCCGACAGTGTTCACTTCTCGCAAAAGCTCCTGCGCATAGAAGTCGAGCGTCTTTCCGATCGGAGCCGAGCTTTGCGCCGCAGGACTTTTGGCCGGACTCTTCACAAGATCTCTGTAAACTTTCAAGTGCGCCGACAAGCGCGAGATTTCCTCTTGAATGTCGCCACGGTCGATGAGGATTGCGACTTCCTGGTGAAATCTTGAATCCTCAGTTCCCGGAGGTTTGAGACCAGAGGCTTCGAGGCGATCCATCCGAGTTTTCAAACGAGTTCGCAAATCATCTGGTGCTAGGCTCGCAAGTTTTGCGACCTGCTGAACCGCTTTTGATAGCTCATCCATCAGACGTAAAAGTTCGTCTTGAATCGTTTTACCTTCGCGGATTTTTTCTTTGTCCAAGGCTTTAAGTGCTTCGGTCGCCGCTTTCATCACGTCGCTCTTTTCGCGCTCTGTGAGACGATTGTCGTTCACGACGCGAATAACATCGGGAGCTTTGGCGAGCACTTCAAAAGGAATTTCCGACTCTTTCGAGCCCGTCGCTTTCGCAAGTTTCTTCAGAGCTAACACCCATTGCTGCGCCAGTCGTTCGTCGATTTCGACGTGAGCGTTGTTTTCATTCCCACGACCGCGATTGATGTGAAGATCTACCGTTCCACGAGTCATCAACGACTGGACAAGGGTTCGAAGTTCTGGCTCGAGTTCGGCCCATTCGCGCGGCACATGCACACGGACTTCGAGAAACCGACCATTCACCGATCGCGCCCATGATTCTGAGTTCTGCGATCCTGATTTGGTGGACGGCTTCGAGCGGCCGTACCCGGTCATGCTTTTCATGCGGGGAGCATCGAGGAGTATGCGTCTTCAGTCAAGCGCACGAGCGGCAACGCGAAGAATTTCGTCCTTCGCTGTTTTGGTCTCAAGATCGGCATCATACCATTTGGTGTCATACCCACGGGCAAACCAAGTTCGCTGCTTTTTCGCAAGTTTCAGAGTTCCTTGGACGATCATTGGCTCAAGCAACTCGAGCGAAAGCTCGCCGCGCAGATGTTGGACGACTTCCTTGTAGCCCACCGATTGAAGCGCCGGTCGATCAACTAAACCCTTTTCATAGAGGGCGCGCACTTCCTCAATAAGGCCTTGTGCCAGCATTGCACGCGTCCTTGCCATCACTCTTGGCTCAAGACGTGCCCGCTCAAGCCGAAGCCCGAAAGTCGCAACCTTTCGCCCTGGAAAACGATTCTTCGCCTCAAGCTCAAAATCGACTTTCATTTTGCTCAAAGTTTCACCCGTTGGAAGTGTCTCAAGAATTTCAAGGGCACGGACGATTCTATACCGGTCCTGCGGAGCTATCTTTTTTGCAGTCTCTGGATCTCTTGTCTCAAGCTCCTTGTGAACTGCGGATAGACCTTCGACGTCGATGCGCTTCTCAAGTCTATTTTGGATCGCTTCATTCTTTCGATGAATGGGGTACATTCCCTTTTCAAAGGCCTGGATATAAAACCCACTACCACCGACGACGATGAAGCTTTTTTCAGGCTTCGCCCGAACCAGAGCCAGAGCCTCGCGCTCAAAATCGCCGGCCGTGTAATCCTTCGTTACAGAAACGTGCCCCACAAAATGATGTTTTACTTTTGCCAATTCCTCATCAGTGGGACGGGCAGAGCCGATTTTAAGTTCGTCGTAGAATTGAACACTATCAGCCGAAATAATTTCGGCACCGAGGCGCTTTGCAATTTCAATAGCCAGAGCCGTTTTTCCGGTCGCCGTCGGCCCCACCAAAAAGAATAAGACGGGTGAATGACTTCCCGAACTTTTCACGTCTTCAACCTATTCGTCCAAAATCTCGCTCGAGTCGCGAAAATGGATACTCGACCGACACCGGCCGACCATGGGGACAGAAACTAGAAAGCGGAAATTCATCCATCTGCTCTAAAAGCTCGCGCATTTCTTGATGCGACAACGTTTGCCCCGCTCGCACCACCGAGTGACATGCGAGTCGCGCAAACACGTCGCCAATTCGCTCTTCAAGAACGTGTCCGCCCCCGCGATCCAGCAGAGCTTGCGCAAATTCCTTTAACGACCGACCGATCACTTCGCTTTTCAAAATGACCGGTATCGAAGAGACCGCCAACGCCGACGGGCCCAGCCTCTCGATCGAAAGCCCGATTCTTAAAAGATCGGAAGCCGAGGGCAATAGAGCTTCAACAAGCTCGGGTTCAAGTTCAACCACGATGGGAAATAGGAGCGACTGAGTTTCCATCGTTCCCGATTCACTCTTATTTTTCCAAGCTTTCATCAAACGCTCAAAAGCGACACGCTCGTGCGCTGCGTGCTGATCCACAAAGACAAGTCGGTCGTCATCTTGACACACCAAATAAGTGAGATCCGCTTGTCCCAAGATCTGAAGCCGAGACCAAACGCCTTTTGAAACCTGTGGCGCAGAGTCCGATGGCGGCTCTGAAATTTTCGAAGTGAATTCTTTTTTCTTCAGCTGAACGGCCTCGGTTCCATCAAAGAAACTTTTCGTGGGCGAATCCGACGGAAGATAGGGCCGCGTAAAATCATTAACCGTCAACACCTCAGCCCTCGCAGGCATCGCCGTCATCGATGAGGCTGTCATCGAGCCGCGCGAGACCGCGGCTGCTGAACTATACTCGCGCGATGGCGCGTCTTGTATCCACGGCGCCTTCTCAAGAGCTTCGCGAAGCGTCCTTGAGACGGCGCGAAAAGCCCTTGAGGGTTCCCGAAATTTTACCGCCGACTTTGTGGGATGAATATTGACGTCCACTTCACCGTCGGGAACCGAGAGCTTTACGACCGCGTAAGGATATTCGCCGTGCATGAGTAGCCCGCGGTAAGATTCCAGAACTGCGGCTTGAAGTGACCTGTCTTGAATCCAACGATTTTGCACGAAGAACCAAAGGCCTTTCGAATTTCCGATGACATCTTGAGGACCAGAAAAAGCGATCTCAGCTTTTAAACCCTCAAACTCTCCCTGCGTCGAATGTAGCGGCACGACTCCCGAGACCAACGAAAATACAGCCCTGGCCCGAGTCAAAAAATCATCATCACTTTTAAGAACAAACTCCGTCTTACCTTTCGAGCGAAGTCGAAAGCCGATCCGGGGTGCACCCATTGCAGCGGCCTTAACAACAAGCCGAATCTGTGCGCCTTCGGCCGCCTCTGATTTCATAAATTTCAGACGTGCCGGAACATTTTCAAACAAATCATTAACGATGATTGTGGTCCCAGGGTTTCCCGCAATTGGCGCCACTGATTCAAGCCGCCCAAATTCGCTCTTGACCCGAGCCGCTGTCGCTTCGCTATGTGGTCTTGAGATAATTTCAAGACGACTCACGGCACCGATTGAAGCCAAAGCTTCTCCGCGAAAACCGAACGACGTGAGCGTCCAGAGATCATCGGCCGTTTTAATTTTACTGGTAGCGTGCCTTGCCAACGCGCGGCTGAGGTCTTCGGCACGGATTCCAGAGCCATTGTCTGTCACTCGAACCGAGCGTCCACCGTGGTCAAATTCAATTTCAATTTCGGACGCACCTGCATCCACGGCATTTTCAATGAGCTCTTTCACTAAGTGAGCGGGACGTTCGACCACTTCGCCCGCAGCAATTTGATCGACAACATCGGACGGAAGCTCTTGGATGACACGCGGTTCACCAGGCGTGTGAGGAATTTGATTTTCCATTTAGAACACCGTCCCGATCGCCAACTGAAATTGATGATACGTTTTGTCTTCAAACATGTATTTCCCCTCAAGCCTCACCGAAATGTCGTCGAATCGGTGACCCGCCGTCAGCTCAACCGTTGCTCCAAGTTCAGTTCTCCAGCGCGACGAAGTTTGATCACCCTGAGCTGTCTGAGTATTGGCGATCACCAACAAGGGTCCCACACCCAGAGCAACAAGCGTGTTATCGCGAAAAAAAACAGGAAGGAGAAGATTGGCATCCGTCCACATAACAAAGCCCGATGGCTTTATCGACGACATCGCTTCATTGTAGGGAGGCGCTCCATAATGGAGAACGACATTCACATCCATCAGCGGTCCAGAAAAAAGAATATCCGGACCAGTGATTTTAAAACCGTAGTGAAGAAGGCTCGCGATAAAGTCTTGGCCGCCGACCGATTCTTTGTACTGTGTTTGTCCCAACACCAAGCTCACGGATCTAGAGAACGCAAAGGGCTCACGCTGTTTGCGGGAACTCCCGTCACTTGGCTCACCATTGTCGGCGTCCGTTTCAGCGTCACTGTCCGAAGCAAATGGCCCGGGTTTCGCTGCCTGCGCTTGGACTTCCGCCAAAACTTTTTTCGCCGCAGCCTCTGGCTTCACATCAAGAATTAAAACCCAACCCAGCCGACCGGCGACGCGCGTTCGATGAAATTTAGCAAATTCGCCGCGCGTGCCCTTTGAAACCGGGATTTTTACACCCTGCTGTACGGTCGCGATGACTTTAGCATCAAGATCGGGCTTCTCGTAAATTTGTGTCGACGGAGCAACAACAACGGCGAAACGGCCAGAGGCTTTCGCCGGAGCGGATTTCTTCCGCACAGTGCTTTTTGAACGGACAGTGGATTTTCGTTGCGCGGGTTTTCGCTCTACCAAGTATCTATTTGGCAAATTTCTAGCTGGCGTTTGCGCGGAGGCAGATTCGACATGGCCACCCAAAATAAACAACGAAAGCATCACGGACAAAAAGAGAGCGACCGAATTTCGCCACGCTCTTGCCGTCATCCGAAACGCATTCCCCACACGCGGCCAAAAGCTTCAAAAACAATTTTCGAATTCATCTTGCTCTGACCAACTCGCCGATCTTCAAACTGAATGGGAACTTCAACGCCCTTAAAGCCAGCTTCCAGACTTCGGTACTTTAGTTCGATCTGAAAACTATAACCATTCGATTTCACCCGGTCGAGACCGAGACCGCGAAGTGTCTTGGCCGTCCATGCGTTGAATCCGCCCGTCCAATCATTGAGCGGGTACCCCAAAATAGTTCGGCTATAGAGGCTTCCACCGCGGCTTATGATTTTTCTCCCGAGGCCCCAGTTAATGGTCCCACCACCGGCGACGTAGCGAGATCCCACCGCAAAATCACTTCCCTTCAGAATTGCTTCGATCAATTTCAAAAGGTCTTCCGGACGATGAGAAAAATCAGCATCCATTTCTATCAAAACGTCGAAGTTTTCTTTAAGGCCCCATTCGAAACCCGCCAAATAGGCTTTTCCAAGTCCCTGCTTACCGGGTCTCGAAAGTAAATGAAGCCGCGAACCGCCGTCTCTGGAAAGCGCCATCGCTGAATTTTGCATTTCGCGCACAGCCTCGGCTGTGCCGTCGGGGGAATTGTCGTCGACCACAAGAACAGACGTCGCGGCTTCAATGGAGCCGACCGGAGACATTCCATCGACCGCGGAAAATATCGCCGCAACTAAAGGGCGAATGTTTTCGATCTCATTATAGGTAGGAACGATGACTAGAACACGCTTGGACGCCGACATGCGGGTCAACATAGGCGAAACGGGGGCCAATCGTCATGGTTGCTGCGTTGGGTCAGGCCTTCTAGATGTGCGGTTTGATCGCTCTTTTGCTTTTTGCCGCCCGGGTCTTCGGCCCGCGGCAACAATCGGATCCGCCAAAAGATGAGCCGGGTTTAGCGCTCGCCGCTCAAGGTGCAAACGAACGATTTCTGCGGCCCGCTCCTGAGATTTTCGATAGATGATGGGATCAAATCCACACCGCCCACATTTCACGCTCAAACGGTGGCGAAGCCCCACAAAGATTTCTGCAATACCGACGAAAACGGCGCCAAGGCCAAGGCCACGAGCATCAAATCCGCCGCTCAGAGGGGACACAACCAAAAGGCCCACAAGAGCACAAATGACGACATCAAAGGCCGAGATGTGGGCTTTCAAATAAACACGGTGATCGGCGCTGCAAAAGGCGCATAGGCATCGATCCTTTTTTTGAGTGAGAATTCCCATCAGCTTTAAGTTTAGCGTGGTTCCACGAAATCTCGTGAGACCGGGACGAAAGACCCCGACTCGAGTCCAGAAGTCAGAGGCGAAACGCGACCAAAGCCCCTCACCGATTGGTCTTCAATGCTAGTCTTAATCAAGGAGCGGAGGCTTTATGAAGAGTTCTTTGAGTGCTTTTTTCAACGTGTCGGTCGTGCTACTGATCGCCGCTTCGGCGACAGAGGCTTGGACGGCGATCGACGATGAAGTGTCGGACGACGTGAGCTACGAAACGATTGTCGATGAACTTCAAAAGCAAAGTTCCAAACAGACCTCAGGCGCCGCACGCTCAACCAGTCGTCGAAGCTCTTTTAGTTTGGGAAATGATCCTTTCGAGAATGTTTGGATCCACGCAGGTGTCGGCTTCGCGCAGACAACACAAAACTTAAGTCTACCCAATGGAATTGACGCCCACATGTCTGGGCGCGGAATCCAGGCGGCTGTCGGAATCGATATTCTCGGTCCCAACCTCGCCGCTGAAGGTGCGGTTAGAACATTTGGCGAAAGCGAAGACTCGTCGTCGAAAATAAGTCTCAAAGAATTCGACCTTAAAGTTCTTTTCAAACTGCGACGGTCAAATTTGGGATTCCGCGCTGGCGGCGGTCTCTCGGCTCGCTACATGACTGTCCGATCGGGAGCCGAAAGTTTTGATGTTACGACTCCGGCCAGTATCATCACTGTCGGCGGAGACATATTCCTCACGCCTTCCGTCAGCTTAGGGCTTGATCTCGGCACTCGAAACGCCATGATTTCTGAAACGTTCGACAAGACAAGCTTCGACGGCACCATCCGACTAGACACGCATTTTTAGAGAGGGCTTTTTGTGACAGGTTCTCTTGCCATCATCGCGGCCGCAGCGGCCTTGTTTGCCATCGTTGGCGCCATCGGGCTTCAGGAGTTTTTCACGCGCCGAAGAAAACGACGCTTTCACACCCTCGAACTCGTACCCAATATCTTGATGACTCGCTACCCCATCATGTTCGTTGGCCGGCGCAAGTCTCTCTTCCGAATGAGCGGCGACTTTTTGGAACTTCCCATCTACTTGAGCGAGCATGGTTTTCAGGTCGAAGAAATTGAAGTCGTCTCTGGTCCCGACATCGATCGAAGTCTTGAAGCGGTGCTTGCGACATCACGCCAGCCTGTGCATTTGATCGTTTCAAAGCCTTTTTCCGAGCCCGCCTATGAACTGGCAATGAATGGACACGCGCACCTTGCGACCTTAACTGTCCTGGGTCAGTACTCGAGCCGCTCGACACGTCCCTCTCGCCATTTGATCTTCGAGAAGCCAGAACTTAGACCTTCGATGATCACGTCCTCATTTTCCTCAGAAGAGAAAGCCCTTGAGCACATGGTTTCGCTTGCAGAATACGATCTGCGGTGATGCGATGAGGGCATGAAGTCGAACGACAAGCCCGAGCCGACGACCGAAACTATTATCGATGTCTCTGCTCAGATTTCTCACGAAATTGTCGACGGCGCCAAAGACCGGGCGAACGAACTGCTCCATCTTCCCCTCATGGTTTTTCAGTTTCTAAAAAATCCTTTTCGCTTCATCCGTCAGACTCCAGATTTAAAAACGGTTTCCTGGGTGACCTTGGCCATCGTCAGCGGCGTTCTTGGTGCCGCCGTCAACGCGATCGTCTACCAAAGCTGGATGCGCTTTTTCATGGCGCTAGTGATCTTGCCAGTCGGTGCCTTCCTCGCGGTCTTCGCAACAACATCGATTTTGAAATTGGTCTTTCGCGGAGCCCACGGCCTAAAATTCCGTTACCGCTCGGGCGCTTCGATTTTCGCTTTCGCAAATCTGTTTTGGTGGATTCCCATCGGCGCCGGAGAAAAACTCCCACCGCTGGGCCTCATCGGCTTTTTCACAGCGCTGATGATCGCCGCCGTCGGCTTCGTCGACAAACTCCAGCTCCCAAAACAAGTCGTCTTCCGCTGGTTTGCTCTCCTCGGTATAGCTCACGCCGCGCTATGGTCCGTAGGACGCTGGATGAGCGCCGGCCAATAAATTCTGAAAATTCTCGATGCGAAGGTGAACCGAGATCTTTGAATAAATTCGAGTCGGGAATTTTCCGAATTTTACTTCGAGAAAATCCAAAACGCTGCAGCGATTCCGGCTGCGATCGCCATTATTAGCCAGGATGGGATCGTGTTGGATGTCGAGCGTTTCGCGATCGCGTAGTCTTCGAATGTTATGAGTGGTGTTCGATGTGTCGGACATAGGCCGGCTGCGGGTGCGGTGTGGCCGCACTCGAGGCACATCCAGTCGGTTCCGTCGAGTTCGTCGCCGGTAGAAACTTGGTCATGCTCCACAAGGAGCGCTAGGCGTACTAGGTCCGCTCGAACCACGGGTAGATGGGCTTCATCGAACTCGACGTAACACAGATTTGCTTGGCTCTCGATGCGCGGATGCGCCGTAATCTCCGTATCGGGCTTAAACTCTTCTCCGCTGGGAAGAATTTCGCCCTCGTGACCACTTTTCTCCAACGTTCGAATTAATTTTTCGGCCGCGAAGATCGGCATTGGGCCCACGCGCACGCTTAAGCCCTCACGCCTGTTGAACCGAATCCACCGGCGCCGCGTGCGGTTTCAGAAAGTTCGTCGCTCAAGATCAAATCTGCTTGCACGACGGGACACAAAACCATCTGAGCGATTCGGTCTTGATCCTTTACTTCAACACTTTCGCTTCCAAGATTGATGACGATAATTTTAACTTCACCACGGTAGTCGGCATCGACAGTTCCCGGTGTATTCAAAACGGTCACCCCTTGTTTTGCAGCAAGTCCGCTGCGGGGCCTGACTTGAACTTCAAAGCCTGGCGGGATTTCCATGGAGATTCCGGTCGGAATCATTGCTCGCTCCATGGGTTTAAGTAACATCGGGGCGCTTAACGCCGCTCGAATGTCCAAACCCGAAGCGTGAGCCGTTTCATACTTTGGAAGTTCGCCTTTGAAATGCGACAAAACTTTAATTTTTAAAGGCACTCGCATAAAACTCACTGGGACCTCCCCAAAAAATCAAATTACCGTCTTTTAAATCGTCGACCGGGACGCTTTTGCTGCTTTCGACCTTGCCGGGTGAACTTCGTACGCTGTTTATCAATCCAATCAAGCATTGGCTTCTCCGGCAGCGGCCCCATCAAAGTGATACCAAGCGCCTCGGGATGAAGCGATTCATCGGCCAAATGCCGAACGGCCTCGGGCTTTACTCGGTCAAATTCACTTAAGATCTCGGTGATCGGCCGATAGATGCCAAAGACCAATTCATTGATCCCAATCGACTGCATACGACTTTCGGGATCATCAGAACCAATAATCGTCGCCGCTCGAACCTGCGTTCGAACCATATCCATTTCTTCTTTAGAAAAACCATGAACTCGAAGTTTCGTCATCTCTTCGATGAGAACGCTTAACGCCTCAGGCACTTTCGCTGGCTCGGTCGCCGCGTACATCAAAAGAGTGCCCGTATCGACGAAGGAATAAAGTTGAGAATAAACCGTGTAGGCGAGGCCTCGGTTCTCGCGAATTTCTTGATAGAGTCTCGACGTGAGGCCGCCTCCAAGAATTCCGTTCAGAACCATCGCATCAAAACGACGGTGGTCCCTAAAACCGGGGCTCGGTGCACCAATCAGTATGTGAGCCTGCTCGGCTCTTCGCTTCATAACTTTAGAAAAACTACGAGCCGGCTTCACTTCGTTGACGGTTCCGGCGGGAAGCGAGTTTCTGGTCGAACCTTTAAGTGGCGCCAGATACTTCTCAACAAATTCGCAAAGCTCGTCGTGATCAACACGCCCTGCGGCCGCGATCACCAGATTCTGGTTTACGTATTGCCTTCGGTAGAAACGAAGCACTCTCTCACGGTTCATCGTTTCGATCGATTCGATCGTTCCAAGAATCGGAAGCGCCAGCGGAGTTCCCTTAAAAGCATGCTCGAAGTGACGATCAAAAACGCAATCCTCCAGCAGATCTTCACTGGATCTGATTTCCTGAATCACGACGTCTCGCTCGGTAACGACGTCTTTTTGTGAAAACGATGGTTGCGTCACAAGATCACTTAAAACATCGACGTAACGCTCGAGGTGCTCAGGTAAACCAAAGGCAACAAACGACGTCGTCTCGCGCGAAGTAAAAGCGTTGATATCAGCGCCCACTTCTTCCATGTCGCGCGAAATTTCGAACGCGTTTCGTTTTTTCGTATGTTTAAAAACCATGTGCTCAACAAAATGAGCCAAACCAGCCTCATCCGAAGCTTCGTCTCTTGTGCCTTTTCCAATGAAAAAACCAACAGACAAAGCAACGGCACTCGGGTGATTTTCTGTCACCACCCGAACGCCGCTCGGCAAAGTCGTCTTTTTGAATCGGTAGCGACTCCAAGGAGTCGCTGGACGTTTTCCGGTCACAAAACTCAGTTGGGAACCTGATCAAGGACCGCTTTGCGCGAGAGCTTGATACGGCCCGCGCGATCGATATCCATGACTTTTACATCAATTAGGTCGCCCTCTTTGAGAACATCCGTCACTTGACGAATACGCTCGTGAGCGATCTCCGAAATATGCAAAAGGCCTTGAGTGTTCGGCATCACTTCGACGAACGCACCGAAGTCCATAATTTTTACGACACGGCCATTGTAAACACGGCCAACTTCTGCCTCCGCACAAATGCCGTTGATGATTTCAATCGCACGTTTTGTTTTGAGCGGATCCGACGAAGCGATGTGAATAGTACCATCGTCTTCGATATCGATCTTAACACCCGTCTCTTCAACGATAGCTTTGATAACTTTTCCGCCGGCTCCAATAACTTCGCGAACTTTCTCGGGCTTGATTTTGATTGTCTCGATACGAGGAGCGTACGGAGAAATCTCGCCGCGAGGACGTGAAATCACTTTTTCCATTTCGTTCAGGATATGAAGGCGACCATCGCGTGCTTGAGTCAGAGCCTGCTCCATCACACCAAACGAAATCGAATCGATCTTAATATCCATCTGAAGCGACGTGATTCCCTCACGCGTTCCTGCCACTTTGAAGTCCATATCGCCCAAGTGATCTTCATCACCCAAGATGTCAGACAAGACAGCGAAGCGATCGCCTTCTTTGATAAGTCCCATCGCGATACCCGCAACGTTTCCTTTAACAGGCACACCCGCATCAAGAAGCGCCATGAGGCCTGAGCAAACAGTTCCCATCGACGACGATCCGTTCGACTCAAGAACTTCACTGACAACGCGAATCGTGTACGGGAACTTTTCCTGATCCGGAAGAATCGCTTTCAAAGCGCGTTCAGCCAAGTTTCCGTGGCCGATCTCGCGACGACTCTGACCGCCCATGCGGCCCGTCTCACCCACCGAGAACGGCGGGAAGTTGTAGTGAAGTAAGAACTTCTTCTTCACCATACCACCAAGGGCATCGATCATCTGCTCATCGTCACCCGTTCCAAGTGTCACGGTGCCAAGAACCTGAGTTTCACCGCGAGTAAAGAGGCCTGAACCGTGAGCGCGGGGAAGCATTCCAACTTCGCAAGCGATCGAACGAACCGTTTTTACATCTCGTCCATCGATGCGAACTTTGTCGTCCAAGATCATAGCGCGAGCTGCGTTGTACTTGATGTTTTCAGCAATCGTTCCAAGATCCTTCGCGCGTGCCGCTTGCTCTTTATCGTTGGTGATCGGAGCAACGAACTTTTCTTTCGCTTCTTTTTTCGCTGCATCAGCAGCTGCGTAACGGGCCATTTTCTCGCGAATGCGAAGTGCCGCATTAATTTTTGGAGTCAAAAACGCCGTCACTTCTTTCTCAAAAGCTTCATCAACTTTTGCGGGAACAAAAGCACGCTTTGGCTTAGAACCTGTTTTCTTACGAAGCTCTTCGATCGCATCCATAATCGGAAGCATCGACTCGTGACCAAATTTCAGAGCCGCTAAAGCGTCGGCTTCAGAGATGAATTTCGACTCCCCTTCGACCATCAAAATACCGTTTCGCGTTCCCGCGATGACGATGTCCATATCCGCAGTTTCAAGCTGAAGCGCCGAGGGATTTAAAACGAGCTTTCCGCCGATACGCGCCACTTGGATCGCGCATGTTGGACCGCTGAAGGGAATGTCTGAAATATGAAGAGCGGCCGAAACGCCAATCGACGCAAGCATCTCGATCGGGAAAGTTCCGTCGTACGAAAGCGTCGTTGCTACGACTTGAGTTTCAAAGCGGTAGCCCTCTGGGAAACATGGACGAATCGGGCGATCGATCAAACGTGCCGTCAATGTCGCATTATTGGTCGGACGGCCTTCACGTTTAAAATATCCACCAGGAATTTTTCCGGTCGCATAGAATTTCTCTTGATACTCGACAGTGAGAGGGAAGAAATCGAGCGTCGACTCTTTTTTCGACGACACAGCTGTTACAAGAACAACGTTGTTTCCCGATGTAACAAGCGCTGAACCATCGGCTTGTTTCGCGAGACGGCCCGTCTCGATCGTGATTTGTTTTCCGCCGACAGTGGCTGTGACAGTTTGCGTGTTGAACTTAAGGACTGGTTGGCTGGACTGATTTTCTGGCTGGCTGGCTGACATAGATCTTCGTTCCCTTTTCTTCTCGAGCTCTTTTTAGAGTCACTGCTTTTTTCCGCAGGACCTGCCCGATTTTTTTAATTTCGCTAACGAAATCAAACTTTTAGTTTTGTTTCTTATGACTGTTCGCGACTGTAGCGAAGTCCTCGGGTTTTGGCCAAAAAAAAAGCCCGTTGGCTGGGCCAACGAGCATTTTTGAGGTCCGAGACTTTCCTGTCTCTTCACCGATGTCCTTTAGGACTACTTTCGAAGTTCGAGGTCCGCGATGAGTTTTGTGTATTTCTCGGGCTCGTTGTTGCGAAGGTATGTGAGCAACTTCTTACGACGGTTGACCATCTGAACCAGGCCGTAACGGCTGTGGTGATCTTTTTTGTGAGCTTTAAAGTGCTCGGTCAGATCCTTGATTCGAGCGGTCAGGAGTGCCACCTGAACTTCTGACGAACCCGTGTCCATTGTCGAACGTTGGAACTTCTTAACGACCGCGGCCTTTTGGTATCCGAAAACTGCCATTATTTTCTCCTCGAGCGACGTGGTCGCCGGTTTAAATCGTTCTGGAGGCCTCATCCACGTCATGGCTGACGATGGTAGGAGCGATTCCAAAAACACGAAGCGCTAGACATACTGCAAAAACCCACAGCATAGCAATTCGAATGTAGAAAATTACCGGAAGGGCCTCGGTCGGGTAGAACGGGGCCGTCGCTCTGTTTTTTTCGTTCAGACTGTGTTAACGCTCCGCATATGGGGCCTTCATATAAAACTAAACTCGCGACTTGGGTTCTACTTCTAGGAGTGACTGTAAGCCTTCTGCCGTCAGTTTCCGAGTCCGCACGGGACGGCGTCCGCGACTTACAAACTAGGAGCGGGTCCCTTCAAGAAATCAGCTTTCTTATGGCCGAGAAAAACTGGCGCGCGCTATCTCGCCTAATCTACATGGATCCTTCAATTCAGTTCAGCGAAGCTTTGGCTCACAGTCTTTTTCGGCATCCCGCCGAAGGCCCCATCTACCGGCTGCAAATTGAAATGATCGAGCGCGGATCCCCAGAGCTCATCTCGGCCGTTGCGAAAACCGGTTTTACCGCCGCATGGACCAGTTCCGATTCACTGCTTGGCGGAGCCACCGCCCTAGAGCTCGCACAGAACATCCTTCGAACATTCCCGGAAAGTGCCTCGCACGACATCCAAGGCCTCCTGTTCGACACACGCTTTATCCAACAGCTGACAGATCCCATGATGCTCGAATTTTTCACAAGAGCCTCGAAGGACTTTTTAACTTCGAAAACAGCCAATGCCTATTTCTCGTATCTTATTGAAAGCGGACTACTTTCCAAAGAGCAGACACGGCTCATTGAATTCGCACTTCGCAAAGGAGCTGATATCTACGACGCCGGAAGCTCTCCAAGCGTACGTCTGAAATACCTCGAGGCAGAGCTTGCGAAATCCCCATCGGGCGGCTCTTGCAAAGCCTTGTTTGCAGTCCCTTAGATCCAATAACTAAAATACTCTGTGAAGCTTTTGGGTTAAACGAAGACGCGGCGGATTTTATAGAATTCGCCGGGCTCAGCGGCGAGCAGCGCAAGAAGACGACGTTCCTCACGGTGAATCACGCGCATGGGCTTTAGCGCCTCGCCCAATTGAACCCGACGAAGCAGTTCGCTTTGAAGTGATTTTGAAAGCTGGCCATTTTTTAAAAGAGTCGCGTCGTGGCCCGTAATTTCAATCCGTTCAAAATGCGGGAGCGAATCCGCAAGTGGCACCCACGCTGGTCCAAGCGCGGTGGGTCCGACATCGTGACTCTGAAGACGAGCCGTCTCAAGCTCACGAGCCATGACCGAAAGCGTTTTTGCCTGGTGAATATCAAAGGGCGCACTCATCACACGACGAAGTGCCGTGACTGTGCCGCCGACACCCAATAGCTGACCAACATGGTTGGCCCAGGCGCGAATGAAACTTCCTTTGCTGCAGCGAAGAGCGACCGTGAACTCGAGGCCCCGTGGCGCAGCGTCTGGCGAAGAGACTGCGGAAATCTCTGGCGATTTGTCTGGCAAATTTAATTTGTTCAGACCCTTCCACTCGATGTCATAGAACGACATCGCGCGGATCGGAATTTCTGGCGGGATCTCACCCTTGTGGGCGCTCTCGTATAATTTTTTTCCGTTCACTTTCACAGCCGAATGCATGGGAACTTTCAGTTCAACCACACCCGAAACGGACTCAGCAATATCGCGAATTCTGTCTTCCGTAAGTCCCGCCGTCGACTTCTCCTCAAGGACAAGGCCCGTAATATCCATCGAGTCCGTTCGAACGCCAAGACGAACGGTGACTTCGTAACCTTTGTCGCCATTGAGAAGGTAGTCGGAAACTTTCGTCGCTTCACCGACCAGAAGAATCAATAGCCCTGAGGCCAGAGGATCCAGTGTCCCGGCGTGGCCGACGGACTTGGTTCCCAGAAGCTTCCTTGTTTTCGCCACGACATCGTGACTCGTAAGACCCGGATCTTTGTCGACGAGAAGAACTCCGTTCACTCGTCATCCCCAACCGCGCCGTCGCTCGGTTTTCCCGGAGTTCGAATGCCGTCCAAAATTCCGGCAAGGCGATTCATCTTCTCAAGACCCGTGTCGTGAACGAACTCAAACTTCGGCACATGTTTTAAACGAAGCTGTTTGTTCACAAGCGAACTGAGCTCTCTTGTCGACGCTTGGAACGCCTCCAGAACACGATCGATCAACTCTTCGCTGTCGCGCGCTGCGGCGGTATCAGGAATAAAAATAGAAACGTAAACTTTGGCCGCTTTGAAATCGCGCGTAACGTCCACCCGAGTGACGGTCACTGGCCCTCGAGGAACATCGCGAAGCCCGCGTGTGACGGCATTTGCTACGATATCGCGAATGGCCTTCGCCACCCGTGATACGCGCAAATCCTGATCTCCACCCTTAGTGTTCATGACCAGCCCCAAATCGACCCGCAGACGTGCGGGTCGCAGCGTAGGCGAAGCCGCAGCGACACCTATAACTCACGAGCTATGGACTCTTGCGAGAACGCTTCGATCACGTCACCGACTTTGAGGTCGTTGTAGTTCTCGATGCTCATGCCGCACTCGTAACCTTGCGCGACTTCTTTCGCATCGTCTTTGAATCGTTTGAGACTTCCAAGTTTGCCCGTGTAGATGATCTTTCCATCGCGAACGAGACGAACTTGCGAATTCCGAGCGATTTTTCCGTCGACGACAAAACATCCCGCAATGGTTCCTGCTTTTGGAACCGTAAAGATGTTTCGAACTTCGGCTCGACCCTGCTGCGTCTCGCGCGTTTCCGGCGTGAGCATTCCAGAGAGAGCTTTCTTCATGTCGTCCATCAACTCGTAAACGATCGAATACGTTTTGATTTCCACACCGAGGCGCTTTGCCTCAGACTGCGCGCCGCCATCGGGACGAACGTTGAAACCAACGACGATACCATTGGCTGTCGAAGCCAGAAGGACGTCGGAGGCATTAATACCACCGACGGCCGAGTGCACGAGTTTCAGTTTCACTTCTGTTGTCGCGATTTTCTCGAACATGCCCTTGATCGCTTCAGCCGATCCAGCCACATCACTTTTCAAAACGATCGGAAGTTCTTTAACGGCACCCGCTTTAAGTTTATCGAAGATGGCTTCCATCGAAACTTTCGTTCCTTGAGTGCCATCTACGACCTTCTCTTTGCGAAGAGCCGCGATTTTCGCAGCATCTTCATCACTTTGCGCGACGTCAAATCGATCGCCAGCGCCAGGTACCGACTCAAGACCCAAAATTTCGACCGGCATACTTGGGCCAGCTTCAGTCACGCGTTTTCCCTGATCGTTGATCAAAGAACGAACTCGTCCCGAAACTGAACCGACAACAATCGACTGTCCGACTTTTAAAGTTCCGTCTTGCACGAGAAGTGTTGCGACGGGGCCACGCCCCTTATCCATTCGAGATTCGATGACGACACCGGTCGCCGAACGATCCGGGTTGGCATCAAGTTCTTCGACTTCAGCCGTCAATGCAATGTGCTCAAGAAGTTCTACAAGGCCCGTCTTCTTCAAGGCCGAGACCGGAGCGTAAATTGTCGTTCCGCCCCACTCTTCAGGAACAAGTTCGAACTCGGTCATCTGCTGTTTAACTTTGTCAGGGTTTGCACCTTGTTTATCCATTTTGTTAACAGCGACGATAATCGGAACACCCGCAGCTTTTGCGTGGTTAATAGCTTCCGCCGTTTGCGGCATCACTCCATCGTCAGCAGCAACAACGATCACCACGATGTCGGTGATATTGGCACCGCGAGCTCGCATGGCCGTGAACGCTTCGTGGCCCGGAGTATCGATGAAAGTGATTTTCTGACCACTGTCGGTCGAAACTTGGTACGCACCGATGTGCTGAGTGATTCCACCGGCTTCACCTTCGGCGACTTTCGCTTTACGAATAGCATCCAAAAGCGAAGTTTTACCGTGGTCAACGTGGCCCATGATTGTAACGACGGGTGCACGAACCGTACGGACTGTTTCGAGATTCCCGAAAACTGTCGATTCTATGACTTCATCGACTGTTTTGAAAACGTTTTGCGCCTCGAAACCAAACTCCGGAACGATCAAGGCAATCGTATCGAAATCAAGATCCGTCGACATGGTGGCCATCACACCCTGAGTCATCAGAGTCTTCGTGATTTGCGCAGCCTTAATTCCCATCTCTTGAGCGAGATCGGCGACTTTCATCGTCTGATTTACTTTTACAACGCGCTTCGAAGCCTTCGGCGTGGTTTTCTGCGTCTGAAGACCGACACGATTTAACATGCCCTTTTTCTTCTTCGGCTGGAAAACCATTTCGCGCTTCCGGAACTCCGTCGAAGAGAACGTAGCGATGGGTTCTTCTTTGCCGGCGGCACCGCCGACTCCGACTTTCTTTTCACGCTTAACTTCAAATTTCTTTTTATCAAAAGCGTCGTCGAACGGATTGACCGGGCCTCCGGGCATCGTAGGAGCCGAAACAAATCCGGTTCGAAGGGGACGTGGACCCGTTCCGCCAATACCGCCACCGGCGCCGCCGATTCCGGGACCGCGGGGCCCTCCAGGCTGAAAGCCACCGGGACGAGGTCCCGAAGTGATCGGACTTGATCCGGGAGGACGGTTGCCTGCGGGAGCTTGGACGCGTGAAAGATCCATTCGTCCGACGATATTTCGACGCGGTTCCGAACGAATTCCGCTCTGCGGGCCCGACGCTGTCATTACGACTTCACGTTTTCGAGCCGGCGATGTGTCTTTTGAACCAATCGTCGCAGGGCCACCAATTGTTGCGGGGCCTGCTACAGCTTCAGGAGCCGACGCTTCACTTAGTTCATTGGCCGCCGAGGCCGCCAAAAGACCGGCTTCGACATCCGACGCCGCCGCGTCCACCTCTGCTGATTTTGCCGCAGCTGATTTTGCAGCTTCCGAGCGAACAGCCGCTTCGGCACGTTCAGCGCGGTCGGCACGTTCTGTCGCCAGAACTGCCTCTTCGGCGTCGTACTGAGCCGCTTCTTCTGCCGCTTGCGCCGCTTCAGCGGCCGCTTGCGCTTCAGCCACGGCCAAAGCCTCGGCCTCCGCCGCTTCTTCGTCGGCTTTTCGGCGAACCACGACTTTTGCCGTCGCCTTTTTTACTACAACGGCCGCCGTTTTTTTCGCGGCCGCTGAATTCGCAGGACCCTGAATTTCAGTTTTGCTCGACTTTGCAGCTTTGGACGCGACTTTTTTCGTCGCAGTGCCAGCCGTCTTTGCCGTCGTTTTCACAGCTGGCTTTTCAACAGTCTTCGCCGTTGTTTTTACGGCTGCGGACTTCGCCGTGCCTGCGTCATCGCCATCCGCTTTGTCGGCAGATTTTTTCGCAGCTTTTTTTGTCGATTTTTTTTGAGCTCCGTCCGATGTCGAATCATCGCGAAGCTTCGTTCGAATCTCTTCCAGCATTTCGCCGTCGAGATCAGCCATGTGACTGCGCACAGGAAGCTTCCACTCGCGGATTTTATCCATGAGTTGGAGCGTCTCCATGCCGATCTCTTTGGCGAATTCGAAAACCTTCACTTTGCGTCCTTCCAAATCTTTGGCCAATTCTTTGGTCACTGGTACCACTCTCTACTCTGCTGTCGTTCCTGGTGTCGCCGAAGCGTCTGTCTCTTCTGGCGCGCCACTCTCTTGTTTATTCAATGCTGCAAGTTCGGCGCGAAGACGTTCGTCAGCCTGTGATTTCGCACTTCCCACCGGAGTGACCGTTGCGATTTTCACAGGAGCCGCTGGAACCGCGACGCCTTCTTTTTTGTACTTTTCAATCAAAGCTTTGCTGTCTTCGATCAACTTCAATGCTTTTTCATCCGTGTCATAACCAGGAATTGCCATGACGTCGGCCAACTTCGCCGAAGCCAAGGATTGGAAACTTCCAAAGCCCGACTGGAATACGTTTTGAGCCATGGTCTCGCTCATTCCCGGGATCAAAAGCAGATTGAAGATCGCATCGGCTGTTTTCTGCGACGCTGAAGACTCGCTCAAGATGTCGAGTTTCCAAGTCGTAATCTTTGAAGCGAGACGAACGTTCTGACCTTTGCGACCGATCGCCAGCGAAAGCTGTGTATCGGGAACAACGATTTCCATTTCTTTGTTCGCTTCATCGACGAACACGCGAGAAATTTCTGCTGGCGCCAAGGCATTACAAGCAAACCGAGTAATGTCCTCGTCCCAATTGATAATATCGATTTTTTCACCGCGAAGCTCTTGCACGACCTGCTGAACGCGGCTTCCCTTCATCCCGACACAAGCGCCGACCGGATCGACCGATGGGTCCCGAGAAACGACGGCGATCTTTGCCCGAGCTCCTGGCTCACGCGCTGCCGCCACGATCTGAACGATGCCATCATAGATCTCAGGTACTTCTTGTTCGAAAAGTTTAATCAAATACTGCTCGCACGCGCGGGACATAATGATCTGGGGTCCACGCGTCGTCTGACGAACATCCAAAAGATAGCCCTGAACACGGTCGCCCGGTTTATAAACTTCACCTGGAATCTGCTCTCGAAGCGGAATGAATGCTTCTGTCTTTCCAAGGTCCACAACGATCATGCCGCGCTCAACACGACGAGCGATGCCTGAAGCAACTTCGCCTTTTCGAGACTCGAATTCATTGTAGATAATTTCGCGTTCCGCATCGCGAACTTTTTGAGTGATAATTTGTTTCGCTGTTTGAGCGGCGATGCGGCCGAGCTCGGTCGCATCGAGCTTGATACCGATCGAGTCATTCACCTGAATGTCGGGGTTCAACTCGCGCGCTTCGTCGAGTTTGATTTCGATCTCTTCATCGATAAATTCTTCGGGCATGACGACTTCTTTGAACTCAAAGAGCTCAACTTCGCCGGTCTCTTCGTTGTACTGGGCTTCGATTTCACGGTACGTCCCGTACTTCTTTCGAGCCGCGACCAACATGCCTTGAATGACAGCGTCGATCACAAGTTGTTTATCGATGCTTTTTTCTTTCGATACAGCGTCGATCATGCGGCTCAAGTCAGAAAAGTTATCGCCTGCCATCAGGTCCTCCAGAGGATTCGGTCAATTCGGTCCAAAATAAGTCCGAGATTAAAGTTACAACGTCGGGAAACGACTCTAGTTTTTCTTCTTTTTCCCAGCGCTTGGTTTTTCATTCGCTTCAAAAATAAACACCGTGTTCGCTTTCGTCACTTTCGCTAAAGGAAGCTTCACACGGATCACGCCACCGCCATTTTCGGCATCAAAAACGAGAAGCGGCAAAGGCGTCGACGACTCGACGTCCTTTTGTTGGCTACCGTTTTGTAGGCTCCCGTTCTCTATTCCTACGATCATGCCTTCCATCTGCTTAGATTTCCCAAGCTTTTGCCTAGCACCGTCATCAAGGTCACGGCTAATTTCCGCAAAGGCTTCGAACGTTTTGACGAAAGCCCTTCGGCCCACCGCTCGTTCAAAATGCTTCGCGGTCCTCAACGGGCGCTCAAGCCCCGGACTTGAAACTTCGAGGTTGTAAGCTCCGCCGGGAATTACGTCATCGACGTCCAAGAGCAAATTGAGTCCGCGCGACACATTGCTACAGTCCTCGATCGAAACTCCTGCATTCACACCATCGACTGTCAGCTTATCAATGAAAACCCGCAGCGACCGATTGCCGGCATTTCCGATGAAATCGAAGTCGTAGATTTCACAACCCTCGCGAGCAGCAACTTCCGCCGCCATACGTGCAACTTTGTCGCGCCAAGATTCTGTACCGGCGGTGTCGGCGTCAGAAACGGAAGCCTCGTCCGGCGTGGCGTCCTGATCGAGTTCGCTATCAGCATCTAATTTGTCTAAATCTGTAATTCTCTGATCCTGCATTTTTAAAACACTGACTCCACACCTGAATACACAGCAAAAAAAAATGGCCCCTCGGGCCACTTTCACAGAACTCTGGCCCGCCGGGGCCGCTTCGAACGAACCTGGTTCTAACAAACGCGGAAGCGAAAGGCAAATGCCCCGACAGCGGATCCCCCCCCACGACTCTCATTTAAGTTCATAAAGAACCGCGTCCTGACCATCGTGGAAGTAAGATTTTCGATGCCCTCGAACGACGAATCCAGCATTTTCGTAGGCTCTACGTGCCGTCAGATTGTCCTGGCGAACTTCGAGCGTAAGAATCGATGATAATGCAGAGCGTTCTCGGTCGCTCACAACACCCTGCCGAAGTTCAGAGATGAGATGAAAAAAACCACCGCGGCGTCGTGCCGATGGCTCGATGGCGACCAGGGTAATTTCCCACGACGAGCCAGGTGGCCTTAAAAAACAGAAGCCTGCCGGCCGCCGAGCGGAAGAGTCCGGCCCCGAATCGGACTCCAAAATCCAAAGCTCAGCGTCTTGAATCTCGCCCTCGACTTGATGAGGAGGCCATGAGTGCGCCCAAAGTTCGCCGGCTTCTCTTGCAAGACGTATCAGATTGCGAACAAAGTTTTGATCGGATTCTCCTTCGGCGAGGCGAATCGACATCTCTAAATCACGCTCCAACAAAATTTCGAACGCGATATTTTCTGCGAAGAACCGCGCGCCACTCGGTCATTCGGCGCTCGGTTTGGCTTCGGGCCAGCGCCGCCTTTATATTGTCTTTAAAGTTTTCAAACGGAAGATTTCCGAAACGCAGGCGATTTTTCTTAAAATACTGAAGCGCCTCGGCCTCCGTAATATTCACAAGTGAAGCGTCGCTTTTTAATTTCTCCAAACTCTCTGCCATGAGCTTTCGCTCGATGATTTCACGAATCTCCGTCGAAGAAGCCTCCAGCGAGGCCCAGTCGCCAGCGCCTCGCCAATAATCTTGGACCGCGGTTTGAAACCGAGCCACCTCAGCTTTGTCGGCGGGTTTTGTTCCAATTTCGACGGCTTCTAAATACACCGTCCACTCGTCGAGCACGCGCAAAACCTGCGACGAAAACGTGGGATCACTCATATCGACAATTCGCTTTTTTCCCGGCGACGGCGTCGTGGGCAATGACAGCACTTGGCTAATCGCCTCGCCGATTCGTACCTCGCGAGAGGTCACGATGCGAGGTCCCGCTTCGCCGACAACGCGGGTGACAGTGACGATCGGTGGCGCTGCCGGTGCTTTCGCCACCGAAGGCGTTGCCTTGATCTGTGAGGCCGAAGGAGTCGCCTGCGCTGGAGGCGCAGACGTCGCTGCCGGCGCTTGCGCGAGAGCAACGCTGGTCACACCCCAAACAACTCCGACGGCTATAGCTCTAAAGACGAAAAAAAGTGGCATCCAACAATTATGTTCGATGCCACTTCAATTTCAACTCTCAATTTTTAAGGATCGGGTCAAAGCTTCCAACTAGAACGTAAAGCGTCCTACGAGCGAACCGAGGTAGTAATTGAACTCCTCAACCGCTTTTCCAGTGCGTCCGTAAACGAATGACTGCGAGTAGTTGCTGTTCTCACGGAAAGACACGTTCTTCATGTAACGGAAGTCAGCACCCAGCGAAAACGAAGTTGTCAGCTGGATATCGAGACCAACAAGGCCACCGATATCAAACGCGTTCGTTGAAACGTCGCTGGTCGATCCACTGTAGTAACCATACTGCTGATCTTCGTAGTTACGGTACGTGTAACCAGCGATCGCACCGATCACGGGACGGACTTTACCGCCGAGGATCTGATACTTCACAGCCGCTTGGAAGTTGTACTGAGTCATCTCTTTAAACGCTGGTGTCGAGTACGAGTACCCCGCCTGCATCGTGTCGATATCGTACTGTGAGTACTGGAAAGTACCTTCAGCAACGAAGCGCTCGGGCGTCACCATTCCAAGAGAAAAACCCATCGCCATGTTACCGCGAACGTTTTTAGCTTCTGGATATTCACCAAGACCCACCAAACCCTGCACGTAATACTGAGTCATTGGCGCCTGATCTTTTGGCTTCATTTCGTCCAGCGCCGCACGAACTTCTTCACGCACGTTCACTTTGGGCTCTTCGTGTTTCTCAACAACAACATGAGTGACAGGCGGAGCAACCGGTGCCGGAACAACGTGAACGTGCTGAGGCGCAGGTGCCGCATGAACTGGAGCTGCGTGCTCTTGCTGATCTCGGCTTGAGAAACCTTTATTGAAAAGACGCTCGCTGCGCGAACGCTCATCTTCAATACGAGCTTCTTCAAGCTTTTCAACAATGCGCTGTTCAGTTTGCATCTCAAGATTCTGACGATCACGACGACGGCGCTCGGCCGCTGACATTGAAAGTGGTGAATCCTCGATCACATTTGTAGGTTGATCTTGAATCACAGCTTGAGTCGCTTCTTGACCCGTCTGCTGATTCGACAACTGCGTCGAACGCTGATTGTTCAAGATAACGATACCGGGGGCGGCCTGCTGAGGCGCTTGTTGAACGGCTTGCGCCTGAGTGATGTCGACAAGCTCACCTGTCGTATCATCTATTTTAACAACACGTTTTTGCGACGATGCTGTTTGCGCCCCGGCGCTAACGCCAGTCTGAACGACCGAAGCCGCGACCATCAATAGAACCAAAGCACGTAAAAGGCTTTTCATACCGAACTCCTCTAAAACGATTCACTAACGGGTCCTTATGAAGGCAAGGCATGTGCCACATTGCGTCATTTCGCTCTTTTGGCCTTTATTCAGGCCTGAGCGTGTAAAAAGCCCGCCGTTGGATCCAGGAAGGCCCCTCCGATGTCGTCAGAACGGGCAGAAGTGAAAGAAATTCTTGAGAGTGACCCAAAGAGGCCCTACTCTCGGCGCCTTATCGTCACAATCAGTGCCTTGGTGGTGGAATCGGTAGACGCGCTGGACTCAAAATCCAGTATCCGCAAGGGTGTGGGAGTTCGAGTCTCCCCCGAGGCACCAAAATCCCCAAATTCCGATATCGGATATCTCGATATCGGATATCTCGATATCGGATATCTCGATATCGGATATCAGATATCCGAATTGAAACGTGGACCGCGAAGGCCCCGGGCAAACCCGACTTTTCGGGCTCTAGGGAGCAGCACTCCCCGGTCTTTTTTAGAAACTTAGCTGGC
>LNFM01003037.1_pt1 | contig 83349 bp, 81 predicted proteins | sample 596031 | NCBI WGS metagenome assembly LNFM01 (sample SAMN04254537, study PRJNA301005) | activated carbon metagenome | isolation source: dual media filters at the Ann Arbor, Michigan drinking water treatment plant | place: USA: Ann Arbor | reverse complement strand
ACGGCAGCTTTGAGACGCAGCCCTCGGGATTGCCATTCGACTGGCAGCTGCCTCTTGTGGGCACCGCCTCCGTGTCCATCGCTCGCCGTCCAGGTGATCCATCGGCTCGTGCGCTCGCCGTCAATTTCGGGCATGGGCGCGTTGAGCTTGGACCGACGAGCCAGCTTCTGCGCTTGAGGCCTGGACGACACCGTGTGACCGGCGAGGTCATGGGCGAGGTCGTCGGGCGTCGCAGTGTGCGCTGGCGCGTCAGCTGTTTTGGAAAGCAGGCGCGCCATGTTGGTGAAAGTGAGATGTTCGTCGGTGAGATCAAAGATTGGACGGCCTTCGCACTCGTGATCGACGTGCCCGAAACCGACTGCGCGGCGCAAACTTTGAACTTGTTCCTCGATGCGCGCATCCCGTCCGAACGGCTGATATCGGGGACCATCTGGTTCGACGAAATGTCGATCCGCCGGGAGCCGGATATAGCCAGCGAGGCCTCTCCCAGTCCGGCACCACCACCTCAGAGCCAGCCGCGCCAACGATAGACGTAGAATCCCATCCACTCGCGCAGTGCCGCGCTCGTCATGGCGAAGGCTTGGGCATTCGGCACCCAATCGAGGAGCGTTCCCGAGAGTTCGTCGTTCGTGCGAAAATCGCAGGGCGCAGGCGGCATGTGCCAAGCCGACGTGATCAACAACGCGCTCTCAAAGGGCTGTGCCTGCATGAGCGCCTTGGCTTCCACGGCATTCTCGAACGTGTTTCGGCTGGTGCCGCCGATTTGGATCGATGAGGCCGGGACGCCGAGTTCGACAAGGAGCTTGTGAATCAGAGCGGCCTCGGAATGAGCGCCAGGCCACCAGGGAAGATTGCCGCCAACAACGAGGATCTTCGCGATTTGGCCGGATCGGTACAGCCGTGCTGCGTGCCAAACGCGATCGACGGCTTCGCCAAGCTCTGGCTCCTGACGTGGTGGCGACGGATTGTAGACCGCCCCTCCGAGCACGATTGCGACGTCTGCTCTTGGCTGTGCATTGGGGTCGATCGGATGTTGGCTTTCCAGCGTGGCCATCAGCTGGTTGGCAACAAACGGGTTTGCGCTGATCCAGAATATGGCGAGCGCCAATGCCGAGATCATCCACATAAGGCGATAGGCGTCGAGCCACGCGCTTATCACGATGCTCACGAGAGCCAGTGTGAGGATACCTTCGGGCAGCACGGCGAGCGGCAGGAGTTTGGACAGAAAGAGCTGTAGATGGTCGGACATGGGAGGCGTTCGCTGGAGGAGACAGCCGCATGACAGTCGTAGCTTCCTGGTAGCATTTGCCTCGGGGTGACAACACACGAATCCCATGAGGTGCGCCGTATGAGATGTGCTGAATGTGCCTGGCGTCTTCGCCACAGGTTGGCGGGATCGCGCACCGTCGCTTGCGTGGATCCGCGCAACCGGGCTAGCGTGGATGAGAAGCTGTCTGCGCGGTGGGGAGCAGCTCTGGAAGATGCTCGTTCATTGGGTGTGGCAATGAAAATCCTGTCGGTAGTGACAATCGCCGTCGTATTGTTGACGGCGACGACTGCATCGGCACGCGCGGCAAAGGTCGTACCCATCAAAGGCGACATTCTCGTCCATACCGGCGCGGGCTATCAGCGGATCGAGGGTCCGGTCGAACTTAAGCCGGGAGATTCGGCGATTGCCAATCCGGGCGCGCAGGCATCGCTGACTTATGATGATGGATGTGTCGTGGATATCGTGCCGGGAATAGTTGCCTGGAGCGACATGACATCGCCGTGCGGCGCAAGGGGGCTTGGCGCGCGCGATCCTGATCCAACATTACCCGCACCCAAGGCATTCGATCCGTCCTGGTTGTTGGATGGTGCCGCCTCAACAAAGCGTCAACAGTACCCAGCTGGACCCTAGAGAGCATTGCGACAGGTCCGCTGAGCGGTGTGTCCCAGACAGAGCATCCTCGGTGGTCGCACAAGCATAGGCGGCCCGTGGCTATGACAACATCTCTCGCATGGGGCCGTACTCGTGGTGTCGGTAGCCTCGACCAAGAGGCAGTCCGTTGAAAAAGCGGCTCAGTCGATCCATTCGGCAGCATCTGCCGCCCTTCGACCCATTCCTCGTCGCGGTTGCAGTCTATCTCGTCGCCTGTCTCGTCCTTGGAGGCGGAACGCGAGAAGGCTTCGTGTCGGATGTCGCATTGCAGGGTCTTGCCGTCCCGCTGCTGCTCTGGGCGAGTTGGCGGCTGCTCGACGCCCCTGCCCTGGAGGGTGGCGGGCGTGGTCGCACCGCTCTCGCCAACTGCCTGATGATTGCAGCGCTGCCGTTGGCCCAGGTGGTGCCGCTGCCGCCCTCGGTTTGGGTGCTTCTGCCTGGCCGGTCAGATTTCGAGAGCAGTCTTCACGCGGCCGGGCTCGAGGTGGGATGGTTGCCGATCAGCCTTGCGCCGTCATTGACGTGGTTGAGTGGGCTCGCACTCTTGCCGCCCATGGCGGTGTTTTTGGGTGTCCTGCAACTTGGTTACGCGGGCCGGCGACGGCTGAGCCTCGTCATTCTTTCGGTCGGTATGGTCAGCGTCGGTCTCGGCCTGCTGCAGGTCGCGCAAGGGCCTGCGAGCCCGCTACGGTTCTATGCTCTGACCAATACGAGTGAGGCCGTCGGCTTCTTTGCCTACCGCAATCACTACTCCGCCCTACTCTATTGCCTGGTCCTGATTGCCGCGGCGTTTGCCGTAGCGGCTGTCGCTGACTTCGCGCGCGCTGGGCTAGCGCTCAAATCAACGCGCAGTACGCCGCACGTGATTGCCGCTTTGGCGAGCTTTACCGTTCTATTCATCCTCGTGGGCGCTCAGGTCATGGCCAGATCCCGCGCCGGTCTCGGCCTCACTGTTGTCGCGCTATTCGCTGCATTCGCGCTCGCCTATGTGGCACCGGTCGGCGTGACAGGCTCGCAGCGAAGCGCGCACGCTGGGCACGCGACGAGGGGCGCCACACGGCTGCTCGTAGCGGCGATATCGCTGGCCGTCCTCTTTGGTGTGCAGTTTGCGCTCTATCGCGTCATGCATCGCTTCCAATTCGACGCTTTGTCGGACGCGCGCTTGCCGTTTGCCCGCAACACCATCGAGGCGGCGATCACCTACATGCCTTTCGGATCGGGCATGGGGACGTTCGTACCGGTCTATCAGGCCTTCGAGAAGGCGTCGGACAATGTCGCGAGTGCCTATGCGAATCACGCCCACAACGACTTTCTCGAACTCTGGTTGGAGGCCGGACTGATCGGCCTGGTGGCGATGATGCTGTTCGTGGTTTGGGTGTTGCGAGCCTCGTGGCGTGTTTGGCGGCGGGGATTGCCTGGTGCCGGACATCTCGACAATCTGCTTGCCTGCGCTGCGGTCCTTGCCTTGATGCTCCTCCTTGCCCATGCGGCTGTGGACTATGCCCTGCGCGCTACCGCCTTGATGGCGATATTTGCTTGGGCTAGCGCAATGGCGATCGCGCCGGTTGGCCCCCAGCAAGAGCTGCCCGAACTGCGGTCATCGGCGCGGCGGCGGCGATCAGATGCGCCAACCCGACATGGGGCGGAGGTGGAGGCGGTAACAGAGCCTGATCAAGCTCGTACAACGCCGTCCAGGCGGTTCGTGCCGACGCCGCCCAGGGACGATTGGCCCGAGACCTGGCAACCACGCAAAGACCCCAAGCCGTCTGACGACTGACATCTGGGCCGTTTGCCCTATCAATGGTGCGAAGAGGGGGCCGTTTGATTTTTAGAGGGTGCGCCGCGATTGAGAGCGATCAGCGTCCTCGGTCGCTGGCGCTTCAATTATCGGGGATCCGGGAATGGGATATGCGCGCTTGCCGCGCGAAGTGTGGCCGAAAAGCGGCGCCGACTTACTTAAAATGCTCACGAGGAGCATGATGGCTTTACTGTTGATATTCAGCACTATTTCCGGGTTCCTGAGCGATTTTTGAGCGGGATAAGTGTGTTGACATCGGGGCGGGCTTTGGTGAAGTTCGGTATTAATAATTAACGTTCGTACGTGTGGGGCGGTGGGTTCGCCACCGGGGTGGGATGTTCATGAACAGGCGTCAGCGTTCGCTGATCATTGATTTATTGATTATCGTGGTGGCCTCGGTGGCGGCCTTGGCCTTGCGAGAGAATTTCGCCATCACCGAAGCCCGTTGGTGGGGCTTCCTTCCTTACCTGCTGTTCACGCTTGCGGTCGCTGGGCCGACCCTAGTTGTTTTACAGCTTGATCGGTCGGTTTGGCGGTTCAGTGGACTGTCGGACTATGTCCGCGCTGCAGCAGCTTCCGTGCTGATCGTCATCGCAGCCGTTGCCCTTGGTTTCATCGTCAACCGCCTCGAGGGTATTGCCCGATCGCTTCCCATCTGGCGCGCATGAATCATGACCGGCGTCGGCGACGCGTGCGCGGCGGGGAGCCGGTTTCCTTGCCGGCAGCGAGCGATACCGTGCTTCTGATCGGTTGGGGCAACATCACCGAGCTCTACGTGCGCTCCGTCGCCGACCTCAGTAACGGGACGATCCACGTCGCCGGCATCTTGTCGCCCATCGAGCGCCATGTAGGGCGGTTCGTGCTCTCGACGAAGGTGCTCGGTGTGCCGGAGGACATTCGTGACGTGCTGGCCAATCTCGATGTCCATGGCATTCATGTCGGGCGCGTGGTGATCACCACCCCATTCGACCAGCTGTCGGAGGCAGCACGGCAGACTCTGCTCGAGATCGGGAGCACGACCGATGTGCGTCTCGACTTCTTCGCGGAGCGCCTTGCGTTCGATCCACAGACGCGGCACATCGAGGCGATGGCTCAGTCACGATCCTCGCCTGAGGCGACTGGCCCTTTCGCCGTCGACAACGCAGAAATCGATAAGCTGCTGCATCGACCTTATTGGCAGCTGAAGCGCGTCGTCGATGCTGCGGTTGCGTTAGTTCTGATCATCTGTCTTTTGCCGCTGTCACTGCTGGTCGCACTTGTCGTCGCGCTCGACGTCGGGCTGCCGGTCTTGTTCGTCCAGCAGCGGCCCGGCCGCCGCGGGGTGCGCTTCAACCTCTACAAGTTTCGGACCATGGGGCCGTCGCACGATCGTGACGGCGTGAAGGTCGCCGAGGAAGCCCGTGTCTCACCGATCGGCGCCTTCTTGCGGCGGACGAGATTGGACGAGCTGCCGCAGCTCTACAACATTCTGGTTGGGGACATGTCGTTCGTAGGCCCGCGCCCTCTGGTAACGCGCGAGCAGTCGAGCGACACTCTGGCGCGATTGCTGGTTCGCCCCGGGCTCACAGGGTGGGCTCAGGTGCGGGGCGGAAGAGTGGTGTCGGTTGCCGACAAGTCGATCTGAGGATCCTCGTCGCGACCGTGCCCATGGTTCTGTTCGGAGAGCGTGTCGACCGCGGTGCCGTTCGGCTGGCCTGGCGCGACCTGCGCAATTTCGGGGTGCGGGATCGCGTGGACGAGCGCCGGCGCGCGGCATGGAGCCACGGGGATTGAGACGCGAGCGGTAAGGGCGGGCGAAGTCCTCCTTGCCGTGCCTCGATCAGGACATAGTCCTGGTGCGCGGTTGTCGGTGATCCCAAGGATACCCGACCGACTGGGGATTGATCGCTTGGGACTCGCGAGGGGACGCCTGGGGGTTCCGAAGACACGTTAAGCTCGGGCTGGCTGTCCCTCCTGGCTCGAGTTGGTTCGGGTGAGCGTTCACCCGAAGTGCGGTAGCTTTGGCCCGAAACGACGCTCCGCTTGCAGAACAGCCCCGGCAATCCCGCCGAGGTCGTGATCGAGATGATAGTCATTCTGTCAGTGTCCGAAATATTTGCTCTGAGCTCCATCTAGGTTGGCGCGGGCATCGCCGCGCTATTGAGACGAGCACCAGGCTATCAACGCGCGCAGTCCCGCGCCTCCGCACGACGGGCCAACGATCGCCGCTCATATCAGATCGATGAATTCTTCTCCTCCCTTGTCCACGGACGGCGCTCGCCCGGCAGAAGACCTGACGAGGCCCGCTGATCGGGTCGACGCGCCGCACGAGCGGCGGATCGTTCTTGAAGCCGGCCGCGCCGATCTCAACTACTGGCACGACCTTTGGCATTACCGCGAGCTGTTCGCGATGCTGGCTTGGCGCGACATCTCCGTGCGCTACAAGCAGACCGTGATTGGCGTCGCCTGGGCCATTGTCCGCCCGTTGCTGACCATGGTCGTCTTTACGATCATCTTCGGCACGCTCGCCAAGCTGCCGAGCGACGGCGCCGTGCCCTATCCCTTGCTCGTTTTCGCGGGGATGCTGCCTTGGTTTCTGTTCTCGAGCATCCTGTCGGACGCATCGAACAGTCTCGTCTCGAATGCAAACCTGATAGCCAAAGTTTATTTCCCGCGTCTGATCGTGCCCTCGGCAGCCGGCGTGGTGGCGCTCGTTGATTTCGCGATCAATCTCGTGATCCTGTTCGGGCTCATGGTCTGGTACGGCTTCATGCCGAACTGGCAGATCGTGTTCCTGCCGGCGTTCGTCGTGCTCGCCGTCCTCGCGAGCCTCGGACCAGCCCTGTACATCACGGCCCTCAACGTGAAGTACCGTGACTTTCGCTTCCTCATTCCTTTCCTGGTGCAGTTCGGGCTCTACGTCTCGCCGGTCGGCTTCTCGAGTGCGGTGGGGTGTCATCGATGGCTTCCGCTGGTGCCTCCTTGGCGGCGAAAGCCAGCTTTACGTACCGGGCTTCCTCGGCAGCCTGTGCGTCGTCGGTGTCATGCTGCTGATCGGTATCCGCCACTTCCGCACGACCGAGAAGACCTTCGCGGACCTGATCTGATGTCGGACGTCGTTATTCGCGCTGAGGGGCTCGGCAAGCGCTACCTGATCGGCCACGAGACGGAGCGCGAAAGCTACGTCGCGCTACGCGACGTGATCGCGCGGTCGGCGCGCAACCTCGCGCGGTCCGCTGGCGATCTGTTGCGCGGACGCCAGCTCCTGACGGGTAACGAGATCGAGGAGTTCTGGGCGCTCAAGGACGTCAATTTCGAGATCAAGCGCGGCGAGGTCGTCGGCCTCTCGCGCATTACCGAGCCGACGACCGGGCGCGTCGAGATCCTCGGTCGCGTGGCGAGCCTGCTCGAGGTCGGCACGGGCTTCCATCCGGAGCTGACGGGGCGCGAGAACATCTTCCTCAACGGCGCGATCCTCGGCATGTCGCGCGCCGAGATCAAACGCAAGTTCGATGAGATCGTCGATTTCGCCGAGGTCGAGAAGTTCCTCGATACGCCGGTCAAGCGCTATTCCTCAGGCATGTACGTGCGCCTCGCTTTCGCCGTCGCCGCGCATCTCGAGCCGGAGATCCTGATCGTCGACGAGGTGCTGGCCGTTGGCGATGCCGAATTCCAGAAGAAGTGCCTCGGCAAGATGAAGGACGTTGCCGGCGGTGGGCGGACCGTGCTGTTTGTCAGTCATAATATTGCAGCCATTCAGGCCCTTTGTTCAAATGGATTGTATCTGAATGGAGGAACACTGGCCCTCAGTTCGTCCGCAAGCGAGGCGATTACAGCATATGCATCGTCCGCACCCGATCACCACGACGCGGACCTGTCGAGGATGCGCAATCGACGTGGAAGCGGCCGCGCCGTATTCACGGACATGCGGTTCGAGCCGGAACCGAGGACTGGGCAACCGCTTGATATTCTGCTCCGGCTCGACAGTGAAACCTCGACATCCCAGGCGAGATGCTCCGTGATGTTCTCGGACCAGCAAGGTCGCCCGGTGGCGTTGTTTTCGTCGGAGCTGACATCGTCGGATGGGCTCCGTCTTGAACGGCGCACCACAATTCGCTGCCGTATACCGCGCTTCCCCCTCCCGAAGGGCAAATATCTCGTAGATTTGTTTGTCGAGGTTAATGGCTCTATCAGCGATTGGATCGAGCAGGGCATGTCGGTGTTGGTTGAGGACGGCGACTACTTCGGTACAGGACGCAATTTGCCGCATGGCTGGAGCAATCAGGTCGCGCTTATCGATCATTCATGGTCCTACGAGCGGGCGATTGATAGTGCAGCGGGCGTCCTCGCATGATGCGCGGGATGTCCATAAAGACCATGGCTCGAAAGTGGATCGTTACCTGCCTCGAGAGGGGCATCGCCTGGACGCATCTCGATCTGGATCGCTTGGCAAACAAGCGCTTGGGCATTCTGCAATATCAGACGCCGCAGATTTCGGGTGAGGAGCACTTCTTGACGAAGGTCTTTCCTGAACTGCTCGCGTCGATGAATGGCAGGCCGCTCGTGCTGGATGGAGGAGCTAACGAGGGTGATTTTGCGTCGCTCGTGCTCGACGCTGTGCCTGATTGCGAAGTGCATTGCTTCGAGCCCAATCCGCCGACGCTCGCGCGATTGGTGGAGCGTCTAGGCCACGATGGTCGCGTTCGATTAAACGGCGTTGCGGTCGGCGAAACACCAGCGACGGCGGAGATCTTCGACTACGCGGAGCGTGACGGTAGTCAACATGCGTCCTTGTATGCAGACGTGTTGACAACGCAGCATCGCGCAGTCGCGGTAACGGGTACGCGCGTGCCGATTGTTCGATTGGATGACTATATTGAAGAGCACAAACTGCGTGAGATTTCTCTGCTTAAGTTGGACCTCGAGGGACACGAACTAGCGGCATTAAGAGGGACGCAGTCGGCTATTCGTCGGGGAGGGGTGGCTGCCGTGCACTTCGAATTTAACGAGATGAACGTGATCTCGCGCACGTTCTTGCGTGACTTCTACGCAGCGTTGCCGGATTTCTCCTTTTATCGTCTTCGTCAGGACGGCATGATCCCTCTTGGCGTTTACAGCGCGAAGCATGAAGTGTTTCAGTACCAAAACATCGTGGCACTGCGCGCGGACCTCAATCGAGACGTAGTCGGTCGCCACTGCGTGAAAGTGCTCTGGTGACTAAAGCAATATGCTGACGCCACCCGTCCTCTTCCTCATCTTCAACCGCCCGGATACGACGGCACGGGTTTTCGAGGCTATTCGCGCAGCGCGTCCGTCCCGCCTGTACGTTGCGGCTGACGGTCCCCGTGCGGGGCGTCCTGGAGAGGTTGAGCGGTGTGAAGAGGCGCGCCACATCGCTACTGCGGTGGACTGGCCGTGCGAGGTTAAGGTTCTCTTCCGCAATCAAAACCTCGGCTGCGGCCGGGCAGTATTCGAAGCGATAAGCTGGTTCTTCGAGAACGAGCCGGAGGGCATCATTCTCGAGGACGATATCCTGCCCGACCCGACATTCTTTGCGTACTGCGCTGAACTCCTGGAACGCTATCGGGAAGACCGTCGGGTTATGGCCGTCTGCGGTGGCGGATACGGCGATCCCGAGCGCTTCGGGGATGCAAGCTACACCTTTGCGCGCGTATTCGATCCATGGGGATGGGCGAGCTGGCGCCGCGCCTGGGAGAAGCACGATGCTGCTGCCTTAGGCAAATTGGACGTATCAAAGCGTCTGCTCAATCGCATCGGACCGTGGGGCTTCGATTCCGGCGCGTACTGGCGGGGACAATTCGGGTTGGTGACGAATGGCGCGGTCGATACTTGGGACTATCCATGGATGTTCTCGATCTTCAAGGGGCGCGGCTTGGTTGCTTTTCCTGCGTCAAATTTGATCTCAAACCTCGGCTTCCGTGCTGACGCCACGCATACGCTGCCGTTGGCGAACGGGGAACGATCACACAATGCAGAGAGGCCGACTTTCGCGCTCAGCTCTCCGCTTTTGCACCCACGGCACGTGAGAAATAACTACGGGTACGAAATGGACTTCTATACGCGTAGGCTGGGACGGACACGCATGTCGCCCATCGGCATCCTCCAGCTGGCTGCCCAAAGAAAGATAGCGGCGGCGCGTGCAAAGGTGTCACCTCTTATACCCGCGCAGTTCAAAGCTCAGCTTCGCGCGTGGCGCGCCCGAAGAGCGGCGACAAGCAATTGATGCCCTCCCTAACCATCACTGACCTCCCGCCACCGCCGCCGGGCAAGTCCTGCTGGCCGTGGACGGTCGCGACGCCGCCGCTGCCGGACACGCAGCCCGATGGCTCGCCATGGCCGCGTATCTCGATCGTGACGCCGAGCTACAATCAGGGCCAGTTCATCGAGGAGACGATCCGTTCCGTTCTGCTGCAAGGCTATCCGAACCTCGAATACATCATCATGGACGGCGGCAGCACCGACAATACCGTCGAGATCATCCGCAAGTATGAGCGTCACTTGGCGCATTGGGTCAGCGAGAAAGATCGCGGTCAGTCGCACGCGATCAACAAGGGAATGGCGCGGGCCACCGGTCAAATCCAGGCCTATCTCAACAGTGACGACACTTACTTGCAGGGTGCGTTTGCGAGAGTTGCGGACCACGCGGCCAAACAGCCCGAAGCCGATCTTATTCATGGAAGGTGCCGCATCTCGGACGAGACTGGCAGGAAGGTCGGCGAACGCGTTGGATCGATTGCCACGTTCGATGAGATCGTCGATCTCTGGGACGTCTGGTGGAAGCAGCGCAATTTCGTCCAGCCGGAAGTGTTCTGGACAAGCCGCGTTGCGAGCAAGGTTGGCCCGTTCCGAGAGGATCTCTACTGGGTCATGGACTTCGACTATTGGCTCCGTATTCTGCACGCGGGCGGTCAAGTCGGATGCATAGATGCGGAACTCGCGGTGTTCCGCCAGCAGCCTGCACAGAAGTCGACTCAGCCGGAGCGAACCGCGGCCGAGCTGCGCGATGTCGTCCGGCCCTACATCTTTGCGAACAACACGTTGTTGGGCCGTTCACGGCGCGTGCGGCTGCAAGGCAAGTGGCTGTTCGACACCGTGTTCAGGGAACAAGCGCAGCGATCGGTTGAGCTTCATGAAAGCCGCCTGCGCAGATGGGGCAGGCTGGCGAAGATCATGCTGCAACATCCCCAGCTCGTGACCTTCCCACCCTTCCGGCAACGCGTGTGGTCGGCGCTGATGCCGGCACCCCAGAAATGAGCACCGATACCTTCTGCTTGCGCGCTTTGCGGTCTCCGGCTGCCTCCAGCAGGCGTCGTCTTCCATGGTGAGGCTAACCCCTGGCGCGATCAAGCTCGTGGTGGATGATGCCATCAAGCACGGGCCGAAGGGCCTCTGGTACCGCGACGTCGTCCGCTCGCGCATTCTCCAGACGTCGCCGGTCGAAGACACGTCGGACAGTGTCTGCGAAATCCATGTCCTGACTTCGGCGCGCGATTGGCTCAATCTGCTTTGGACGCTGAAGTCGTTCTACGTCGTGAGTGGGCGTCGCTACGCGCTTTGCATTCATGAGGACGGATCGCTCGATGCGGCGGCGCTCGGCCATCTCGCGCGCCACTTCCCAGATGCCCGCATCATACGAAGGACCGAGGCCGATGCCGTGGCCGAGAAGATGCTGCGGGACTTCCCCCGTAGCCTCGAGTTCCGGCGGACAAACCTGCTGGCTCCCAAGGTCTTCGACTTCCTGGCGTTCCTGGAGTCGGACCGCATGGCGGTGTTCGACAGCGATCTCCTCTTCTTCGACGAGCCGACAGCCTACCTGACGCGCATCGAAGACCCGGCGTACATGCTGAATACGTTCAATGCCGATACAGCGGATGCCTACACGGTCAACCGTCATGCCGTTCACTCTCTAATCGGTCACGAATTGATCGCGTGCTTCAATAGCGGGCTCGGGCTTGCGCACCGAAACTCACTCCGCCTGGAGTGGATCGAGGAATTTCTATCCCTACCGGGCATTCTCGATGGACACTTCTGGCGCATGGAGCAGACGCTTTACGCGCTGTGCAGTTCGCGCTTCGGCGTGGAGCTGCTGCCGCAGGAGTACACGCTCAACCTGCAACCGGGCATCAGCGGCCGGCCATTCCGCCATTATGTGGGCGGCATCCGGCATCTCATGTACAGCGAAGGCATGGCGCATCTGAGCCGGCGCGGCCTGCTGAGCGGCACTCTATCGGCTGCGCTGTCGTTGCGATGAATGGAGCGGGGACTGTCTCGCCGAGACCGCTGCGCGTGCTCTTTGCTCCGGACTACAGAACAGGCAATCCCTATCAGCCGCTTCTCGCGGAGGCACTGTCCAGGCAAGGCGTGGAGGTTGTGTTCCTGAGCGACTATCGACGGGGGCTGCCGCTGGCAAGAGGATCAGCCGCCGCCGCTCCCGACCTCGTGCATTTGCATTGGCCGGAGGCCTATTTCGGTCGGCGCGGCGATATGTGGGATCGGCTGCGTGTCCTGCGCTATCCGCTCGACTACTGGCTCACCTCGCGCCGCTATCCGATTGTCGTCAGCGCCCACAATCTCCTGCCCCACAACCGCGGCGACGAATTGGGTGTGTTTCAGAACATCCGCTTGACGATGCGGAACGCGGCGGCCGTCTTCGCTCATTCGCAGCCCGCTAAGACGATGCTCGCAGAAACATTCGGCCTCCCCGAGCAGCTCATCTCGGTCATTCCGTTCGGCGACCACGCCGTCACACTCGGGGCGCCGCTGGATCGCGAGCAAGCGCGTCGTGAGCTTGGACTGCCTTTGCATGAGAAGATGTGCCTGATGTTCGGCACCGTCAGTCCCTACAAGGGGATCAGGGAAGTGGTGCAGTATTGGGCCGAGGCGCGTGTGCCTCATCGTCTGGTCGTCGTCGGTCCCATCGTATCGCCCGACTACGCGGATGCAGTGCGCAATTCCGCGGACGATGCATCAAGTGTAGACTTGCGTCTTTCGCCGGACTGGCTTGATGACGAGGCGCTGCGTGCCTGGCTCAGTGCGGTCGATTGTGTGATCTTCAACTACAAAAGCATTTTTACGTCCGGCGCGGGCGCGCTCGCGCGATCCTTCGGCGTGCCGTCTCTCTTGCCGCGAAGCGCGACCACATTGGATCTTGGCGAACCGCACGAACATGTCGTTCGTTTCGAGAGCTTACAATCCGATTTCCGGAGTGCCCTGGAGCGCGCGCTTGCAACGCCGTGCGACTATGCCGCATCGGTGGTTTGGCGCAAGCAGACATCATGGGATGCAGTGGCGGCTGTAACGGCGCCCGTCTATCGGCGACTTCTGGAAGCGCGTGCGGCTGCATGACCGCCTTGTTTCTTCCGAAGCGGGAGGCCAGCCAGAAGCAGGCACGGGTAATCGTCCAAATTCTCGGCGGGCTGGGCAATCAGATGTTTCAGTATGCGCTCGGCCGCGCCATCTCGCAGCGCGCCGCAGCTCCTCTCTTGCTCGACACGAACGTGATCAAATTTGCCCCACAAGGCACGCAGCGGAGCTATGGTCTCGACATTTTCAAGTTGCAGCCCGCGCTTGCGTCACGCGCCGACGTATCACGCTACCATTCCCACGGTGCGGGGTTGGCGGGGAAGATCGCTCACCGTCTGCTCGGAGCGTCGGGCGCGTCGGAGATCTTGCACCAGTATAAGTTCGAGTATCAGCCTCGGGTTCTCGAGCTGAAGCCGCCCATCTATATTACTGGCTACTGGCAATCGCATCGCTACTTCGCCGGCGTCGAGGATGCCTTGCGGACCGACTTCGAGTTTCGCGATGAGCTGCCGCCGGCAGCGGCGGAGTATGCGCAAGCTATTGCGCAACCGGAGGCGGTCTGTCTGCATGTTCGGCGCGGCGATTATACGAAGCCTGAGTACAGTTTCATGGGTCTATGCAGCATCGACTACTATCGCCGCGCCGTTGCGCGCGTGCAGGAGGTCATCGATCAACCGGTGTTCTTCATATTCTCGGATGATCTCGACTGGTGCAGGACCAACTTAGATTGTTCAAGCCCGAGGCGTCGGATCTTCAACTCATGACGCGCGCCGAATATTTCATAACGGCCAACAGCACATTTTCGTGGTGGGCGGCTTGGCTCGCAGGTGAACGGGCGAAGCTCGTCATTTCCCCAAGGCAGTGGTTCAAGCACCCGCAACTTAGCGCCGATGACTTGATTCCGAATCACTGGGAGCGTCTGTAACGTGCTGATGAGAGCGTCGAGTCGACGAGCACGCATTCAAGCCTCATGAAGCCCTTCGTTTCCGTACTCATTCCCTGCTTCAATGCCGAACGCTGGATTGAGCAGGCGGTCGAGAGCGCACTGGCGCAAACGTGGCCGCACAAGGAGATCATCGTCGTCGATGATGGCTCGACGGACAGAAGTGCTGAGATCATCAGCGGCTTCGGCGAGCGAATCCGCTTCGAGCGCGGTCCGAACCGGGGCGGTAACGCAACGCGCAATCGCCTGCTGGAACTGGCGCAGGGCGATTGGCTTCAGTACCTCGATGCTGACGACTATCTCAAGCCGGACAAGATTGCTGCGCAAGTCTCTGCTCTTGAGACCAATCCCGACATCGATGTCCTGTTCGGGCCATCGATTGTCGAATGGCATGCCAACGACGCGACGCGCGTCACGCTCGAGGAAATCCCCGAACCGCACGATCGTTGGATATTGCTCGCGCTATGGCGGCTGCCGCAGACGGGCGCACCGTTATGGAGGAAATCCGCGCTTCAAGAGGTCGGGGGATGGTCAGTCGGCCAGCCATGCTGCCAGGAACATGAACTCTATCTGCGGCTTCTCATCGCCGGCAAGCGTTTCACGTATCATCCGGCGACGGGTTCGGTTTATCGCCGCTTCTCTAACGGGTCACTATCAACACGGAGGATCATCTCAAAATGATCGGCGAACTGACGCCGGACCGCCAATGGGCGATCAATCAGGGGCGATTTGATATGGCCAGGATCGCCTGGAATGCCGATCGGAGCGAGGCGCGCACTATTCTTGCGACGATTGCCGCTGCGAAGTCCTTTCGGCCAGTGGGGCCTGCGGCACCAACCCTCTATCGTCTCGCCTATCGCCTATTTGGCTTCGAGACGGCCGAGCGTATCGCCACGATAAATCGCATCACGTTCCGCCCTTCTCATCAAGCCGTCGGGAGAGGACTGCATGGCTCACCGGACTGACACGGCTTCCATAGCGTCGGCATGACGACATTCTCAGTCATCATTCCCACATACAATCGTCGCGAGCCTGTCCGCGAATGCCTTGCGAGCGTGTCAGCGCAACGTCGACGTCCGGACGAAGTGATCGTCGTTGATGATGGGTCTACAGATGGGACCGTCGAGGTTCTTGACGGCACCGAAGGCGTGACCGTCATCCGTCAGTCGAATGCAGGTCCAGGCGCGGCTCGCAATCGCGGAGCGGCGGCGGCAAGCAGCGACTATCTCGTCTTTCTCGACAGTGACGACGTATGGCTTTCCTGGTCGCTCGAGGTGCTTGCTACGCTCGTGGAGCGGCATAGCCGACCCGCTCTTCTGTTCGCAAGTTTTGAAGACTTCTCCGGTGAGTTATCCGCACCGAAGGAAGAGCCTGCCGAAGGTCTCGCCTTTCCCGCTTTTCTGAGTGCTGCGGCTCACCCATTTATCGCCGGTGCTGGAATGATGGTCATCGATCGTCACATCTTTCTTGCAGCGGGTGGCTTTGCCGAGGATCGGCTTAACGCGGAAGACCATGACCTCGCACTGCGTTTGGGAGTCGAGAGGGGGTTTGTGCAAACATCGCGCCCAGTCACGATTGGTCATCGTATTCATGTCGGGAATGAAACGGCGAATCTTGAAAATACGCTTCGTGGCGTCGGTCGCCTTGTCGAGCGGGAGCGTACCGGCCAGTACCCTGGGGGTACGGCGTGGCAGGATGCGCGGCGGACCGTGATAACCCGCCACGTTCGGCCTGTTGTCCTGCAGGCCATCCAGGCCGGCAACCTTCGCGCGGCTTGGCAGCTCTACCGACGCACGTTTTCATGGAATATGCGCGCTGGGCGTGCCGGCTTCATTCTTGGGAGTCCTCTGTTGATGCTGCGGGCGGCGTTCTGGACGCTCGTCGGCCCGAAATGCGCAACATCAGTGCGTTGAAGAGCCGGCGCTATGCCCGTCGGATTGCGCCGTGCAATGGTCGTGCGAACGAGAACATATGGGCGCACATTCGGATAGAAAAATACTGCACACTCGAGTGTAAGGACTAGCACGATGGCGAGCGCTGAAATTGTTGAGCCTCCAAAGAGAAATAAGACGGCGAGGTACTATGTTAAGTCCGCCGTGCAGCAGGCAATGTCGCGGGTTATCAGATCAACTGGCCTTTATAACAAAAAGCCGCGACCTGGAGCTTATATCGATATCGGCTCGGGTAAGAATTGTCACGGCGAGTTTTTCTCAATCGACTATTACTGGGTGCCGGGACTCGATATGGTCCACGACATTACGAAGGGTTTTCCATTTAGGAGTGAAACTGTTGGGGGAATTTTCACCGAGCATTGCTTGGAGCATATAGAGTTTGATCAGTTCATAGATGTTGTGAGGGAGTTCCAGCGAATCCTCATTCCAGGTGGGATTGCCCGCATCGTAGTGCCCGATGGAAAGCTCTATCTCGATCTTTACCAGAAGGCCCAGTCGGGAAAAGAGATTATCATGCCTAGCCGCGAGGAGGATGATGGCTATCCCTTCTATACTCCAATGATGAGCGTCAATCGCATCATGCGCTCTCATGGGCACAGGTTCATTTACGATTTTCGAACGATGAGAGAAATCCTGCTTCATGTGGGGTTTGCAGAGGTTAATCAAAGGCAGTTCCGTGTCGGAGAGGATCCCGTGCTTCTCGTTGATCAGGAATTTCGGCGACCAGAATCTTTGTATGTAGAGGCCAAGAAATGACCGGCAGATCTGTGCAATACCAGCGCGTGTTGCAAGAAAGCGGTACGGCCCGGTTGTGGACAGCGGTGTCTGCTTCTGACCGATCGTGACGCTCCCGGTCTCCGTCGTGATCCCCACGTTCAGACGCCGCGAGGTACTCGCCGAGACTCTGCGTGCGCTTCGGCGATGCCAGCCGCCTCCCGGCGAGATCCTTGTCATGGTTGACTACGGAGACCGAGAGACCCGCGCAGCGCTCGAGCCTGATTTTCCTGAGGTCTGCTGGACCGAGGCGGAGGAGCGTCTCGGGCCAGGAGGTGCGCGAAACCTCCTCTTCGCTATGGCGCAGCAGCCGTATGTTGCCAGCTTCGATGATGATTCAAGTCCGATAGACTTCGATTTCTTTGCGGACGTCGGCACACTCTTCGAAGAGAACCCGCGCGCGGGCGTGATTGCGGCAGGCACGATTGTGCACGATGGTGAGACAGTGCCGCCGCGAACACGTGCAATCATCCCGGCGGTCGAGTTTGTCGGCTGTGGTGCCGTTGTGCGTCGCGCGGCGTTTCTCGAGACGCGGGGTTACCTGCCCCTCGAGCTCGCATACGGTGCCGAGGAAGTCGATGTGTCACTCCAGCTTCTCGATAAGGGCTGGCAGATCTTGAGTTCGGACGTGCTGCGCGTGCGCCACAGGACCTCGCGTGCGCATCAGGCGACGCCCGAAGTCACGAGCGCGCACATCAGGAATACCGCGCTGGTCGGTTACTTGAGATATCCACTCGTGCTTTGGTCTTTTGTCGTCGTGCAGATTGGTCGACGCGTCCTTTGGTCATTGCGGAATGGTCGCTCCGCCGGAGTGCTTCATGGCCTCGCCGGAATCCCACGAAACCTTTGGCGTCATCGCGCGCAACGGGCACCGGTCAAAGCTCGGGTGATCCTTGCGACCCGCGGGCTGCGGCGGCGGGCTCCTTAGATGCGGCCCATCAAGTGAGCCTCTCCCAGCCCGACGAACTACAGATAAATGCCGTACGGCAGCGCCCGAACGAACAGTGGGTTGTGTGCCAACTTGGGGCGCGCGAGAATTATATGGTCGGCAGAGCGCTGGCCTCATCCGGCAGACTTGCCGCACTGATAACCGACGCCTGGGAGAAACCTGGAGGCGTTGTCACCAAGCTCAGCCATCGCCTCAGGGACCGCTATCATCCCGAACTCTCGGCGGCCCGTGTTGAGGCGCCGCGATACGTGCACTACGTTCGGGAGCTTCACTGGAAGTATTTGGGCAAGAGCGGGTGGCACCGAATCCTGGATCGGAATGCGTGGTTCGAGAATATGGCGGCGAAGCGACTCCGCGGATTGGTCGAGGAAGGTGTGCCCTGCGACACGGTCTTCTCTTACAGTTATGCTGCGCGCTCCATTTTCCATGCGGCTCGATCCCTCGGACTGCGCACGGTGCTTGGGCAGATTGATCCAGGACCGGTTGAGGATGAGCTCGTTGCGGATCTCTATGAGCGCGCTGGGCAGTTGATCCGTTACGAACGAATTCCGGCGGAATACTGGGAGCGTTGGCGGGAGGAGACTGCCCTGTCGGATGTTGTCGTAGTAAACTCAGATTGGTCGAAGAAAGCGCTCATGCGCGTCGGCGTGGCGGCGAGTAAGATTACGGTGCTCCCCCTTGCTTACGACTTGCCGAAAGATGCAATTGTAGCCGCGAAACCACTCCCTGAGAAATTCACGCATGATCGGCCGCTCAGGTTGCTCTTCCTGGGCCAAGTGACCTTTCGCAAAGGCATCGGACCGGTTCTGGAAGCCATACATAGAATGCCCAATGCGCCAATAAGGATCGATATCGTAGGAGAGTTCCAGATCGATATCCCTGCGTCAACAAAGGGCGACAGACGAGTGTTCTTGCATGGGGCGGTGCAGCGCAGCTCCGTGAAACGCTACTACAGGGACGCCGATCTTTTTCTATTCCCCACCCTCTCGGATGGTTTCGGCCTCACGCAGCTCGAGGCCCTTGCGCATGGATTGCCGGTCCTTGTTTCGCGTAACTGCGGCGAAGTCATCGAGCACGATGTGAACGGGTATGTTCTGGATAGCGTTACGCCAGAAGCGATCGAACGAGTCCTTCGCGAGCTGTTGGATAGGCCTGATCGTCTTCGGGCGTGGGCCGAGCAGGCGAGAATTCTACCCCGCTTCTCGCGGGAAGCGCTGGCCCAAAACCTGTCGCGACTGACGACATGAGAGTATCGCCGCAAGCCCCCATGCGCGCCGCAGCGCGCTTCCCCGTGGCGCGTGCCGAGATGCGGCTCAGAACTCTGTCGACCATCTTCATTGTTTTCGGTGCGTTGGTCGCTTCGTTCGCTGCAAAGACAGCAAGCTCCACCAATGAAGCCTTCAGTCTCGCAGCTGTCACGTTCGGCTGCGCCGTCCTGATCGTCTTGCTGATTGAGTCCCGGCCGGGCGTCCGCAGTCTGTTCCGCGTCGATATAGCAGGATGATCTGTCGTTTCAGCTGACGCCTGAAGCCGCCTGCGCCGCAATCGACGCAACACTGTGCGCTTTCGTAGGTCTCGCCCTCGGTCGTCACACCGTCAGAATGTATTCGGGTGAAACACTCTCCGATATGGCATTGAGCTTGTCGCCATCGCGGATGTTCGGCCTGTTGATTGGCTGCACCCTGATCGGATATCTCCACATCCTTATTGCAGTGGACTTCAACATCTTTGAAGCGTTGCGACAGATGACGTTGCCGCGCTTTACGCAATCTTGGACACGTGGTCGGACGGGTGGCTTGAGCTCGCTTCTGTCCGAGCTCGGGCTTTTCATTTTTCTGCTGCCGCCACTCGCTGGCGCCATTCTCGCGGAGCATCGGCGCTACAGGTGGCACCAAAAGGCCGGAACGATTGTGATTCTTGCATTGACGTTCTTCTTCGGGTTTTCCGGGGGCACACGTTACATATTCCTGACGTACCTCGCGACCTTCGGCGCAAGCTATTTGATGTTGAAGCCTAAAATTTCGTGGTCATCGCTCTTCGTCGTTGGCGTGCCCTTGGCTTTGATGGCGGGGGCTGGTGCCTACTATATGGCGCATCTGCGGACCTATGGCCTCGGCAATTGGGAGCAGGCCATTGAACGTACGGATCGCGTGTTCGTGGACATGAACATCCTGAACATCGCGGGCTTGATCCAGGTTTTTCCAGACCGGCACGATTATTTGGGTTTGGAGATACCGTTTATCGCATTCATACGGCCTATCCCTCGCGTGATATGGCCTGGGAAGCCTGAGGGTTTGAGCATCAGCATCGAGGAAGTGCTGGGGGCGGAAGGCTGGACGCTCTCTGCGACTTACGTCGGTGAGTTATGGATGTCGGGAGGGCTGTTTGCGGTCGTACTTGCAAGCTTGCTCTTCGGAATTTCAGCTGCGCTATGGAACCGGGTCGGAACAACGGCGCGAGGGAACCTCGACAAGATCGTTTTTGCGTCGGGCTTTTTTGCGGCTGGCCTTTGCACGCGTAGCTTCATGAGCGTGGCGCCGGCAGTTCTCCCGACGTTCGCGTTGCTTGTGTTCCGTGCCTGGCAGTATCGGCAGCGTCCCAGATATCGTCCGCGCGCGCGAGGATTCTGAATGGAGCGCGCAAAGAGGCGTCTCCTGTTTTTGACGGTGATCCCATCACCCTATCAGCGCCAGCTCTTCGATCGATTGTCAAAGGCGCACGTCTTCGACGTACGGGTCTTGTACTACGCCATGGGTGCACACGACCGCCAATGGGAGCACCCCGAGCTGGCCCCTTTCGAGTCGGTGATGCCCGGTATGCAGCTGCGATGGCTGGGCGGCAGTGCATACTGCAATCCGCGGGTGTTGCGCTCATTGTTCGAGGCGAAGGCTGACATCGTCGTTGTCAGCGACTACTCTGTTCCGACCGCGCAGATCGCCATGCGGGCCTTGGGCCTGCGAGACAACTCCTGGATCTTCTGGGGCGAATTGCCGGGTTTCAATCAACGCGGCCCTGTTGGCTCGTTTTTGCGAAGACGGCTTCAAGCCCCTCTGGCCTCCTCGGCGGCGATCGCCGCGATCGGCTCCAAGGCGGTGTCGGCCTACGAAGAGTTGTTTCCGGGCAAAACGGTCTTCAACATTCCGTACTTCTGCGATCTTGCCCCCTACGAGGAGGCAAGGCGCAGGAGGCTTGTCGCAGAGGATGCCGCTGTCAACATCCTGTTCTCGGGCCAGCTGATCGAGCGTAAAGGATGCGATATTCTCCTGAAGGCCTTCTCGAAGGTTGCCTCGAAGCACCCGCAAGCACGTCTGTTTATGTTGGGGGACGGGCCTGAGCGCGCCAAGCTTGAAGGCATGGTGCCTGATGTCCTGCGGGATCGCGTCATCTTTTTCGGGCATCGCGAGCCGCGCGAGATACCCGATATCTTCGCCACCGCGCACGTGTTCTGTCTGCCGAGCCGTCACGACGGTTGGGGCGTCGTCATCAACGAGGCTATTGGTGCGGGATTGCCGGTCGTCGTCAGCGAAGCCGTAGGCGCGGGACACGATCTCGTTCGCGACGGTGTTAACGGGTACCTGACACGCACGGATGATCTCGAGCAGTTTGCTGAGGTGCTCGGCCGTATCGTCGGCGATGAGCAATTGCGTGCGCGCCTGGCTGCAGCATCGGGAGGCATGGCCCGAAACTGGGGTCTCGACGAAGGTGTGTCGCGCTGGCTGACTGCGGCGGATACCGTGCTTGCCCAAAGACGCGTGGCATGAGAGTGGCCCTCATGTCCTCGGGCTCGGGATCCCGGGGTGGTGGGGAAGTCTACTTGCGCTTTCTTGCGAACGGCTTGGCGAAGCACGGATGTGAGGTCCACGCGATCATTCCGTCGGCTGCGCGCATGGATGAGCTTGCCGCATCCCTAGCTCCCGATGCTCAGGTTACGCGTTTGCCAGTAACGGCGACCTATGAGCGTCGGCTACGCAATATTGGTGCGATCTTCGATGCCGGGCAACAAGCGCGCGTGGCCGCAGCGCTTGCTGCAGTCCGTCCGGACGTGGTTCACGTCAATCAGCAGGTGGCAGAAGACGGTCTCGATTTCGTCCGCGCAGCAGAACGCAGTGGGATACCGTGGGTATCGACAATCCACATCGGCCACTCGGCGCACGCCCTCGGTGCGCGCTGGGGACGTCTACGTGATCTCGTGACGACGAAAGCACTGGGACGCCTAGGCTCTGTGTATGTTACCGTTTCCGAAGCTTCCCGAGGGCAGCTTGCCTCGCGATTTTCGAAGAATGCAGCGAAGCCTGATATTCTCGTGGTCCACAATGGCGTGCCTGTTCCCGAACCTTTGGCGCTTGTCGCGGCGCGCAAGTCGGCAAGGCATGACTGGGGTATCGCGAATGGTGAGATCGTCGTGGGAGCGGTCGGCAGGATAGAAGCACAGAAGAACCCGCTCGCCCTTATCGATCATCTTGAATCGTTGGCGACGTATGCACAGACCGTAAGACTTGTGTGGATCGGGGATGGTCAGCTTCGCGACGAGTTGGAGAGAGAGGCCACCGCAAGATTGGGAAGGCATCGATTGATCGTGGACGGCTGGCGCAACGATGCGGCAACGCGGATGGCAGGCTTCGACATCTTTGCTCTTCCGTCGATTTACGAGGGATTGCCTCTGGCTCTTCTCGAGGCGATGCATGCAGGTCTGCCAATCGTTGCGACGCGGACCGATGGTATGCCGGAAGCTATCGAGCATGGTGTCTCAGGATTGCTTTGCTCCAGCGGAGACGAGTTCCAGCGATCTCTAAAGCGGCTGCTCCGCGATGCGGAGCTGCGTAACGCATTGGGGGGTTCGGCACGTGACGCTGCGCAGCAACGTTTCAGCTGCACTGTCATGGCCGCCCGTCTCATGAAGATCTATAGGCAGCAGACAGATGCCCGACGGCGCTGACCATTGTGAGGCGACGGTACGCCGCGTACTTCACGTCTCGCCGTACATCCATCCCGCTGCAGGCGGGCCGCCTGTCGTCGTCGAGCGATGGGCGGAGTTCGTTGGTGACCATGGATGGCGCGCACGCGTGCTCTCGACGCCGGCGTTGGCGACCGATGGCGGACGGAGCTTGTTGGCTGCCGCCAAGGATCGCTATGAGCTGTTACTCGTTTCATCGGCGCTCGACACGCTGTGCGGCACGGGGCGCGCGAACCTACGTCGCCTCGTGCAGGAGGCCGACATCGTTCATTTGCACACGATGTGGAGTCCGTTGAATGCGATCGTGGCGAGTATCTGCCGCCGTATTGATAAGCCTTATGTTGTCTCACCTCATGGGATGCTGGATCCTTATTCACTCGGCATCAAGTCGCTCAAGAAGCGCGTCTATCTGAAGATGGTCGAGAGCCGTACCATAAGAGATGCCGCGGGCGTGCTCTTCACGGCTGATGACGAGCGGGATCTGGCTGTTGCACAGATCGGTCGCGTGCCTCACCCGGGAGTAGTCGCATTGGGTGCCGATATGCCGAACGCATCCGAAGAAATTCTTCGCTCTCGCTTCCAGTCCACGCATCCTGAACTCGCAGACAAAAAGCTCATCATATTTCTGGGACGACTTCATCCGAAGAAGCGTCCCGATGTGGTCATCCGGGCAATGCGCGGAGTCCGTGCGAAGATACCCGATGCGGCTCTGCTGATGGTCGGCGATGGGCAGCATGACTACGTCGACGGGCTCAAGCAACACTCAGACAGCCTTGGGCTTCGCGAGTGCGTTCATTTCCTTGGGCTCCTGACAGGAGACGAGAAGTGGGCCGCACTGGCGTCGTCGAGTGTCTTTGCTCTTCCTTCACTGCAAGAGAACTTTGCGATCGCCGTAGCAGAAGCACTCCACCTTGGTGTGCCGGTCCTGATCACGGACAAGATCAACATCTGGCATGAGATCGTTGGAGCCGAGGCCGGTATGCTGCTTCGGGAGGCGTTCCTGGAGGATGATCTCGCAAGCCATGCCGTTGCTTTGCTCGGCGACCCGCGTAACTGCCGCGACATGGGCCGTAGAGCCCGCGCGCTAGCGCTCCGCGCCTACACTTGGCCGGCGAGTGCGCAGAGGCTCTGCGCTTACTACGATACCGTACTCGAATGGCAACGCGCGGCGTGTCGAGGTGCAGTTGGTGCGTGAGATTACTGATGGCCACTTGGCGGACGGAGCAACGCCTCAACGGGATGGCGTGCATCTTGTTCGGCGTCCGCCACCATCCATATCGAATAAGCTCGCTCGAGCCGCCTGGAGTGTCGTGAGAGTGCTCCTGTTTCGGCCAACGCCCGCTCCTCTACACGCCTGGCGGCGCCTTCTCCTGCGTAGCTTTGGCGCTCGCATTGGCGATCGAGTTGCCGTTTATCCGAGCGCCATCATCTGGGCGCCGTGGAACCTCACGATTGATGAAGGGGCAACGATCGGTGGTGACGCCATCTTCTACAACGTCGATCGCATCACGATCGGCAAGTATGGGATCATCAGCCAAGGGGCGCATTTGTGCACAGCCTCTCACGCGCATGATTCGGTAAACTTCGAGCTGGTGACGGCACCCATCCACATCGAGGAAGAGGCCTGGATCGCGGCGGAGGCATTCGTTGGCCCGGGTGTGACCATCTCGAAGGCGGCGGTCGTGGGCGCGCGAGCCGTCGTCGTCAGAAGCGTCGATGAACGATCGATCGTGGCTGGCAACCCGGCAAGGGTGATTGGAAGGCGGGCCATTGAAGGGCGCAACCGCTTGCAAGGGCGAGCGCCCTCGGATTTCGGGAATTAGGACGCCGGCTTCTCTAGGGCGCCAGCGCGATCGGCACAGAAAGACCGACGATGAACGCCGAGGACACCCCGTCCTTTACGCGTCGCGAAGCGCTGGCCCTAGCAGCGACGTTCGCTGCCTTGCCGACACATGCCAGTCAGGCCCAGGTGCCGGCAGCCAAGCTCAAAGGGCTGAATGTTGGCCCGATCACTTGGCGAAACATCCGGACCGATTTCGGTGCGGTCGGCAATGGGACCAGCAGCGATTTCGTCGCCTTCAGGGCGTTTCGCGATTGGGCTCTTACGCAGACCGGATGGGTTGGCCTCGTCCTTCCGCCTTCGTCGAGCCACTATGTCACTGCTGGGTCGTACGGCAGGGGCGTGAACATGCCCTTCCTCGGCATTAAAAAGCTGGTCGTTTCCGGCTACGGCGCCTCGATGGAAGGGCTCCATAGCGGCGCGCTGATTAACAGGGCCGAATACAGACACAAAATTCGTTCTATCAAAGCCGGGGCGACCACTGTCGAGCTGATCGACAGGGCTTCCATTCGATTTCTTTCGGTCGGCTCAATGGTGCTGCTGGCGGGTCTCGATCTGCAGGGCGGTTGGGGTTATCCGCCCAACAGTCACTTCAACGAGTGGCACCGCATCAAATCCATCGACGCCTGGAGGATCACCTTCGAAAAGCCGATCAAGTACGACTACAGGGACGATTGGCCGCGCTACTTCGAGGGCCATCAACACGAACTGGGTGGCATTGGTCCGGCCGCCATCTGCCGCACCATTCCGGAATGGGACTGCGAGCACAGGATCTACGGTCTGCGCTCGATCTCCAAGGGGCAGACATACTACTTCGTGCGGAAGGCCGTTCTGGTCGACGTCAAGCACGATGCACACGGTTGGATCATCGGCGCGTCCGAAGATCACCAGATAATCGGTCAGGACCACACGGCAACGAACATGGAGGTCGACAAGCTAACCACAAAAGCCGTGATTGGAGACTACGGCCCGGCGAACAAGAACATCCTGGTTCAAAGCTCATCTGTCGACTACCTACACGTTCGCGGTGGAACGCGATCAATCAACGGCACGGCTCGGCATACGCTGATTAGTGGTGGATCTTCACTCGATATTCGTCTCGGCCCGACGGCATACGGCGTTTCGGATAGCATTGAGATTCGCGATCGCGTGGTGGCGTCCGCCGTGCATGGCGCGCCAGGTATGAGCGTCAGCCTCTCGGAACTCACTTTCAGAGATGGCATTTTTCGTTTCGCTGGGTATAAGCATGCGCCGCAGTGGTTCGTCCCTGGTGCAGTCGGCATTCTCCGTACGGTTAGCCCTTCCTTCGATCACCACGTCTTCCGCATTTTGAGCGTCCGTTCGGAGAATGGGGAGATCCGGGGGCCAATTCTTATCGAGACCGATATCAAGGGCGACACTCTGCCGTCGGTCATTGGCTATGCCAACGCCGCCATCGTCAGGCACAACGCTCCGAACCTTACTGTCGTCAACTGCACTGGGTGTCCGGACGCCGAGGAACTGTCGCTCGCGCCACCTAATTCGCCCTATGGCATCATCAGTCGGCGCACGTACACCGGCGCGCCGCATCGGCCTACCGGCGCGTCCGGATCCTATCTTTGCGGTCGCCTTGTTCATCTCAAGATCAACGTGGTGCAACCCTACACCGGCGTCGCGCCGAGCCTTACATTCGCGCTCGGGCAATTCGGCTACTGGGTGATCAACGCCGATAAGTCGGTAACGCGATCCTCGGTTCGCGTGAACTGCAGGATCGCAGGCGAGCGCATCATCACTGCAAAAGGTGCTTCGGGAGCGCAAAAGGGTGACGAGGCGCTCGCCGATTTGGCGGGTGGCGTCTGGATGCCGAAGGCGTTGGGTGCGTTTTTCAGCGCCGGCAGCAACAACGGCACACCGATCGATATCAGCGGCGAGCCCGCTAACGTCCGTCCGATAGTCACTGTCGACGCACTGACGGACCAAGAATTCTGGATGTGACCCTTTGTCAGATAATTTCAGCTGCTCGGCCGAATGGTGAGGCTGGAACTAAGCGCAGAAGACGCTCGCAGATCAGTCGCGGCAGGCGCTCGTCCATGCCGTAGTCGATAACCTCCTGATATAAAGCCCACTCGACCTGCAATCGGAGATCGGCAATCGAGCGGGGCTCGAAAATGATCATTCTTGCTTCGATGTCGCATACGACGCTCTCCGCCGCCTCGAGTGCACTAGTTCTTCGGTTGAGCTCGCTCTGGCGATCGGCAGCGCAGACGCCCCCTACGTCTTTGACAATCTGGTGCAGGCGATCTCTCTCGGCGCGAGCCACGAGCAATCTCTCTTGCAGGACGAGCAGTTCCGGCGAGCATGAGACGGCGTTTGCGGCGAGTGGCACCGTGGCGCCGGCGCTCGCAGCTGCTGCCGCTTTCAGGAACTTGCGACGTGACGGGCTGAATGTATGCACAGCGCTCCGCAAAAGTGGCCTTCTAGCGATGATGAAATCTATCGGGCCCCCGCATATCCAGAGAGGCAGGACGAGCAGCAATTCCGCGTGCTACAACCAACCACTTGCGGGCAGAAACCACCTATATGGGTTTCACACCCTACAAAACTGATATGGCTCAGTCAACCAAGAAGTTGGGTTCAGGAACCAAATGGCAGTGAGCGGAAACCAAATCAAAGCTGCTCGTGCGCTCGTTGGGATGGAGCAAGCTGAGCTCGCGGTAAAATCTGAGGTGAGCGTCAACACCATTCGCAATATGGAAGCAGCTAGCTCGGATCCGGTTCGAGTGCGATCGGATACGCTGTTTAGGGTGCAAAATGCTCTGAGGTCTGCCGGAGTAATCTTCATTGACGAGAATGGAGATGGACCAGGCGTGCGTCTCCGGAAAAAGCGAAAGCAGGCCGACCAGTCCGGCTGAGTTTCGCCGTAAGTGAAGCCGCCTCTGATGTGGAAGCGAACCGTCCGGCAAAGCGCAGGTGGACCAAGAACTCGGGACGGTTTCGCGTCTGCGCACGGCTATAATTCGCCCCGCAACCCACGCTGGGCCCGGTATTCCCGCCTAGGACCTTGGGCGGTACAACCCGCTGCATGACCTGTGGTTTCGCGTCGAGAATGCGGGTGCCTGAGGCCATGCAGCTCGATTGCTAGCCTATGCGTGCGCGCTTCCAATGAAAAAACGCGGCGCCACTGGGGGTGGGCACCGCGTTCGGCAAGCTGTCTTCCTTCTGGAGCAGCCACGAATCTGAAGAAGTTCGGCTCTGACGGCAAGCCCGAACTTCCAGCACCCCACGGACGGATGCGCTCTCCTGACCTCCCAGCGGGTTGCGGTAGAACGGATGGCGTTGGTTGAGGGAGCGACGTGAACCGAGCCTAACAAATGTTGCTCTGGCCGAAGTGCAGAGCCTCGGCATTTGCCCCAGTAACACCATGGGCCGGTGCAGACTTTAGTGGATGCTGAGCGGCACCAAGGGAGCATCAAAACGGTGGGAACGCACAACCGGTATTCACCACCGCTTGATGATCCTCACGTGCTTGTTCATTGAGCCATCCCACCACGAAGACTTCGACTTGCTCGCGAGTGAGTAGACTGCCAAGTAGGCGACCATCGACATCATACAGCCGAAGGCCGATTTCCTGCTCTTCGACAACAAGACCCAGATCTTGTGCCGTACGCAACACTTGCTCAAAGCCCACGATCTTTCTCCGAGCTGCCGAAGTCGCTGCATGATGCTCACAGAGAGCAAATATTCGGTAAAGCAAGCTCGAAGGCGGTCAGCCGCTCCCTGTGCAGGCCGATTCCTCGGGTAAAAATGGGAACCCCTGCCTCGGCGGCTCCTCGACGCACCACATTCGCTACCGCTATCAAAAGGGCAGGCATCAGCGCGTCAGGTCTTAGTTGCGGCCAACTTCAGGCTGAGCGTCGTGATCTCACTAGTTCCTACCAGTTGTTCGTTCCGCCCCGCTGGCTCCAAGCGAATTGACCGATCCACGCCGCCGAGGACGGCTGGTCCCTCCCTTTCGGACTCGGCGGTGAACGTGCCCTGCAGCTGTGGCGCTTTGCTCGCGCCCGTCGCAACGACGCTCCACACAAAGACGTGCTTCGCGGCGCGTGCCAGGAAGACTGACCGCCGAACGGCACACCGGCGGCAACGGTATCCCGATCAGCCATCCAAGATTTGAGACGGCGACTTCCTTACATTGCTGAGATGGGACCGTCACATCACAGTGACGGCGAAGAGAAAGCTCATGCTCAGCACAAAGCCTGCCATGGCGAGTGCCGTGCGCAGATCTGCAATTTGCATGGTTGAACTCCGTCTATGTAAGGTCGGGCTTTCATGACCTCGATCGGCCGCGCCGGTCGCTGCAGATCGGCCGGTTTCGGCCAGCGAACGAAGAGCACGCCCTTGTCGTAGGTCGCGTCCACGTTCTCATCCTTCACCTCGAAGGCAGGCGCACCGAGCGGGAAAGCGATCCGAAGTGGCGCTCGGTAGAGGTGACCTTGCCGTTCTGCTGCGCGTGCTCGGATTTCTTCTCGCCGCTCACCGCCCGTTGGGCCGGTAAGTGCTCTCTTCGCGCTGCAGGGCATGAGAGGTGTGAAATCGAGTGTCGCCATAGCTATCCTCCTGTGCGAAGCGACAACCACGGAAATGTAGGCGCCATCTAGCCGCCCGAGCCTGAGCTAGGAATGCCGATTTTTGCCTTCAAGAGGGTGCCGGGAATTTTTTGTCAGTCCCCCCTTGCGAGAGCCAAAGCCGAACCTACATCGCCAGCCGAGAGCGGGAGCTCAAGCGACGTCCGCTGGTGAGCGTCCGCTTGAACATCAACTCACAGGAGTGGGCCATGTATCATCCATTGGATGCATTGTTCGACCTGCAGAAGGCTCTGGAAGCACGGTTGGACAGTGACTGGCTGCGCGGCGCCACCGGCGGCGGCGGAGCCTATCCGCCAATCAACGTATTCCAACAGGGCGACAGCCTGATCGCCATCCTCGAAGTGCCGGGGGTGAATAAAGAGGATCTTCAGATCCAGGCGAAGGACAACGCCATTAGGATCTCCGGCAGGAAAACCATTGCATATCCGGACGGCGTCAGCGTCCACCGTCGCGAACGGCTCAGCGGAAATTTCGACCGCACAATCACCGTCCCCATGCAAATCGATACAGAGAGCATCAAGGCCGAATATCGCGACGGCGTGCTGGCCCTCCATATCCCGAGAGCCGAAAGCGATAAACCCCGGACCATCCGCATTGATTGACGTCCGAGCTATTCCCGGAGGTGAGCCATGTCCCCGCAAGAGCTGCAAGTTCAACAGAAGCGCGCACTCGAGGCGAAGCAGGAACAGACCTTATCGGCGCGCACGTTTATCCCTGGTGCCGACATTTTCGAGGCCGCGCACGCTCTGAGCGTTGTTCTCGAAATGCCCGGTGTTGACAAGGGCAATGTCGACGTCAGCGTCGAAGCCGGCGTTTTGGTCGTCGAGGGGCGCGTGGATTTCTCGAAATACGAAGACATGCAGCCCGTCTACACGGAGTACAACATCGGCCACTACCGTCGCAGTTTTTCGCTGTCCAACACGATCGATCAGGGCGCCATCACGGCCGAGATGAAGGACGGTGTCCTCACGGTGACCTTACCCAAAGCCGAGGCGGCCAAGGCGCGCAGGATCGAGATCGGCTAGGCGTCGTATTCGACGGTACTCGCTCGCACTTTTTGTGCGCTGCATTGGTCGGCCATAACGCGTGGTAGCATCGGCCCATCGTGCTCGAGCATGAGACTTGGAAGGCCAGTTGAATGCGACGCCTCAGTACGCCATCAGCTGACGACTAAACTGTCGTCGAGCCAATCGCCTCCAGCAAACTACGGACTTTTTGTAGTGCTGTAAGAAACTGATAATCCCAGATCGGAGATGGTCTTTGCTAGTGCCTCCGGATCAATCGGCTTATGCAGGCGCGGAAGGGAAGCTAACGCATCAGGCAAGTCAGTCAGCCGTGTGTAGCCAGTCGAGAAGATTGTTGGCACACCGCGCGAAACCAGAAGCTCTGCGACTGGAATTGACGACTCGCCCCCGAGGTTGGCATCCAGGATCGCCAAATCGGGCAGAGCACTCTCCAGCACTGCGAGCGCATCCCCTACGCTTGGCACGGCAGCAAAAACATTCAGGCCCATCCCGATGACCATATCTTCCATGTCTATGCGCAACAGGGGATCGTCCTCGACGAGAAGTACGTGATTTGAGCCGCTTGGCTTGATATTGAGAGCGGGAGCCGCCAACGCGCGTTCCCCGGACATTTTCTGGGGGATGATGAGGTGGTATTGCAGGCCGTTTGACTTGAATGTTCGCCTGATATTGCCATGAAGCTGGTCCTCGACCACGCGGCGCAGCAATATCGTGCCGAAGCCGATTTTGTGATCTTCGGGCGTAGCGATCTTCCCGGGGAGATGCTCAGTCCAATAGATTTCGAGCACTCCTTGAGTGCCATCTGACCAACGGACGTCAAGCATCCCACCTTTCTGCGACAGCGCGCCATACTTTGCTGCATTGGTCGTAAGCTCGTGAAGCAGCAAGGCGAACGTCTGGGCCCGCTCGGGTTGAAGTTTAAAGCTAGGACCAGTCGTGACAACGCGATCGTCTGCTGCATCGATGTACGGCGCTAGCTCGTCTCGGATGAGCGTCTCGAGTTCGATCGGCTGCCAGCGTTCTGATGCGAGCAAGTCATGAGTGCGGGCTAGCGCAGTCACTCGGTCGCCAATTTTTTCCCGCAGAGCAGCGACATCATCGGCGTTTGTCAGCTTGACAACCGATCGAATGACCGCAAGCAAGTTCCGTGCGCGATGATCGATTTCGCGCATTATGGTTCGCTCGCGTTCGGCAGATCGTTCTCGTTCAATCCAACTTAATGTCCGGTCGAGGACCTGCTCAGCAGTGCTCACGTCAAAGTCCGTCCAAACGCGCGCACGGCGCGAATGAATGTAGATGATCGCTAAAGCCCGACCTTGATCCATCCATGGAACAGCCATTGCCGCGCCAATATCCAGGGTCTCAAAGGCTTTTCGTGCATCCGCTAGCTTCGGTTGGTTAGTTACATCGTCGATCCGCAGAACATTACCGGCATTCAATTGCGTATGAGCCCATTCACCGAGTTTGCTGATGGGCGCGCCCTTGCCCACTGGCGTTACTCCCGGTGCGGTCCACTCCTCTACGACCGCTGGATCATGGCTGCCAGCTTCAACCTCCCTGAAGCCGACCCGGTCAGCACCTAAGTGCCTGCCCAGCATGGCAATCGCGATCTGCCGAGCAGACTTCGCATCACTTGCTGATCGGAATGCTTCGCTTAGTTCAAGCATGAAGGCTATTTGCCTGCGGGAAAGCACATTCCGTGTTGTTTCATGCCCAGAATTGAATACTCCCGCGATCGCGCCGTCTTCACCCCGGATTGCCGTGAAGCTGTAGCTCCAATAAGTCTCCTCGGTCGCACCAAAACGGCGCATTGGGAGCATCTGATCCTCGACAAAGATGCCTTCGCCGGTTGCGATGAGGCGCGAAAATTGCGGCTCGATCACGTGCCATATGTCCGACCAAACATCTTGAGCCGGTGCGCCAAGCGCTGCGGGATGTCGGGGCCCCGGTATCGGCGCCCAAGCGTCGTTGTAGAGAAGGCGCAGTTCAGGTCCCCAGTAGATTGCGGTGGGAAAAGATGAATGCAAGCAGATGCTCAGAGCCGAACGGAGCGATTGGGGCCACAGTTCCGGACTGCCAAAGGGATGACCTGTCCAGTCGTGTTGGCGTATTCGTTTTGCCATTTCGCCTTCCCCATTGAGGAAGCTCATGGGGTTCAGCGGCAGGCTCTGTCGACGCAGCACCGTGGGATTCCCTTCGAACTTGGAGCGGCGCAAGTAAATTACCACGCTACGATAGTAACCGAATGCAGCCTTGCCAAGTTTCGTCCTTGAGCTGAAATTCTTACCGTCCCATTTCACCGACAGTGGGCTGGATCAGCGCGAGGCTTGAACACGCCCTGAGCGCGCCGCTCGGGGTTATATTGGCCCCACTATCCTGCCTACATCCGGGGTAGGCACGGCTCATTCCGCCTCGGCTGGCAACGTTCGCGCATCGTCCCGCTATGCTCTACTCGGCCTCGACATCATCCGAACAAACGCGCCGTCAGGACGGGGGCGGCGAACGATCAAATCACATGCACGCTCTCTCCAGCCGGATGAAAGGACATTCCTTTCTCGGTCACATACTGTAATGCAGCGCTGCTGTGGATGACTCAGCGATTGGGCTTGAATGCCAAGCCTCGAGCTGTTGCCTACTGGGATACAGCAGATCCTCGTTACATTCGTGCTTGCGACCGTCAGAGTGATCTGGCGACGCGCAATCCCTGCACGCCGCTGCGGTTATGGGGCAGGTTCCAGTAGCGAAAGGCCGAGCGCAAAATGTTTGGGCTGTAATTCCAGGCGCCCCCGCGTGCGACGCGCCAAGTGCAATCGCCCGTCGCCCTGACGCTGCCGTCCCCGGGATTGCCGCGATTGCTCTCGTTCCAGCAATCGTCCGTCCAATCCCAGACGTTACCATGCACATTGTAAAGACCCCATGCATTGCGGCCGAAGCTATCCACCGGAACCGTTTTCTGCCGCCACGTACCCGTCGGGCCCTGCGCATAACCAACCGTGCCGTTGTAGTTGGCCCAGTCCGTAGAGATAGTGGATCCCCACCAGTACGGCGTCGACGTGCCGGAGCGCGCCGCGTATTCGCGCTCTGTTTCGGACGGCAAGCGGTAGCGTTTTCCGGTCGTGTAGGATAGCCATGAGACATAGGCTTTCGCCGCCTTCAAATCGACGCACGTTACCGGGTGGCGGTCGTCCTGTTCAAATCCAGGCGAGCGCCACGATCGGTCTGTACGCTCTTCCCACGTGGTGCCCGTCCAGAAGTAGCAACCCTCTTCCGGCTCGTACCCCGTTGCCGCGACAAAGGCAGCAAATTCGCCGCGTGTCACAGCAAATGCGCCAATGGCAAACGGCTTGGCGATGATTACTCGCACCTGATCTTCGCGCTCGCCATCACGTTCCGGTTCTTGCGGCGGAGAACCCATCATAAATTGTCCGGCGGGAACAACGACCATCTCCGGGCAGTCTGGGCAGTCCCTAAATCTCTCGCCCATGCCGGGCTCGATACAACGGTTCATGTCCGTCCCATCGCCAACCCGCAAACCCGCGCACTTTTCCGAAGCGGCCGGGCCGATCGCATGAAGAAGGATCATCGAGACAAAGATAAGCAAGAGTGCGTGCATCGACATCAGCTATGCCGACCTATAGTTGATCCTGCGTGGCGCGAACCCATCCTGGCTCCACAAAGCGCCGAGGGCAACATCAGGACGGAGATCATTCGTCGAGATGGGCGAAAGGGACGCCATTCTTCGCAATTTCCAGTATTTCTGCGGGCGGAGACTGAGCCCTTGCCGCGACTCATGGCGGTCCGCTCTGCCTTGGAAACCGGTACCTGCTTTTTGGGAGCGTTGGACGCGACGGCGATCATGCTACGGTGCAGTGACCTGCTCGCCATCTATCCTCTCAGCAAAACGCGCGCGCTGATTGAGCACCATGAGCAACGTCGTCAAACCCTCGGTCTCTACGGGGGGTAACACTTCGATGGCAGGTCTTTAAACACATCGCGCGTCCACGAGCGGCATCGCCCCTGGGGCAGCGCGTTGTTTGGCCCTCGCGAGCACTTCGGCGCGCTCCGGCAGTGTCAGTCGGAGAAAACGATCAAGGACCGTGCCACTGACTTCATAGATGCCGCAGTGGGGGCAATCGATGCGGATGCCATCAAGATCACCAGGCGTTTTGTCACGCGCGACTGCACCACAACCGCAACATTGCATGGGCTGTTCTCCTATCCGGCCACGCTTCGCCCAACCGTCTACGGCAGGCTTAATGGCGCCAAAGCCCGTACTTTACCTTCACGTCCGCATGTCGAACAGCGTTCGGAGCGGAGGTTACCGGCAATGACTTTAATGGCAGCGCACAAGCTCGCAAGCGAGCGTCGTGTATGTCGGCCCGAGCCAAACTCGATCCTGCGTGCCTTGGCCGCTTGGGCTTTGGGCAAGGTCACTGTGAGCACCCCATGCTTCAACTCAGCGGTGATGGTCTCCAGATCGATCTTATTGGATAGCGAAAAGGGGCGACGGTAGTGACCAACGTTGTACTCCGTGAGACGGGCTGCAGGCCCTCGTACTTCGAAAAATCCGCGCGACCCTCGACCAACAGCGTCCCGGCTTCGACGCTGACGTCGACATTGCTTTGTCGACACCGGGCATTTCGAGAACAACACTCAGGGCGTGCTCGGCCTCGCTGACGCCACGAACATGCAGACGTGTCCAGACGAGCGGCTTGTCTCGGCCGTTTTCGGACCTCTTTGGAGAATGGGAGTCGCTCTTATCAGGGCGCGAGGAACTTAAGAAACGCGCCGCGCTAACCAAGCTACTCCCATCCTGGCGGTTTGGACGACCCGGTTTATTGCTGAGCATCGACGCGAACCTGGAGGGACGGCCCCAAAAACCAAGCCGCAAGCAGAGGCACTGCAACTATTTTGGGCATCCGCGCTTTACCAAACGGGCGAGTTTCTGCCATTCCCGGAAAGGAAAGCGTGAATAATGGGGCGGTATGCGAACCAAGCTTGAGGCCTCATATTGCTCTCGGAATGAAATTGGGCTGGAATTCACTGGCCCAGCTGCCGTGCCTGGTTTTTGCGAGGCTGCGGCGCGCGTACCGCCACCCGGCTTTGGAATGTCGTCCGCCGTCGTGAGGGCCGATAGCGGGGCCGTCACAGCAACGAGCCTCGTATTTCGCACAAGCTACCGCCTGGACACGTCTCTGCCGGTGGGCCTCCGCCGACCTGTCGCCTTGCTCGCTCGACTGGTTCCGCGCATGGTGGAGGTTCCCGTCCTGGCACTGGGGTTGCCGGTGTTTGACCGGTGTCCTCTAGGCTTGCCAGCGACCGCTTCACCATCCGAGCGCGCGCAGATCTTATCCAATCTTCTTCAGGGTCTTGAAGCCGAAGCCCACGCGAGTGGCGCGGACTTGATTGCGGTCAAAGACGTGGGTGCGCGGGAAGCGAGCTGGGCCGATCCCGTATTGCACGAGCGCCGCTACGCAAGAATGGCGTCTTTGCCCATTGCCGTGCTCGATTTGCCCTATGCTAATTTCGATCAATATCTCCAAAGCTTGCCGGCGACCGTGCGCAGCGATCTCCGGCGTAAAATGCGACAGTCAGCGCATTCGGTATACTTTACAAAATGCTGCAAGGCATCCGACCTGCCAGATGAGATTGCCGAGTTGTACAATAATACACGTGCCAATGGACATGCCGATTATGGCCATTTTGATGCGCTCGCGCCACGCTACGTTCACGAGATCATCGAGGCGGTAAAAGGCGCCGAGGTACTACTTGGTTGGGTCGGCGATCAATTAGTAAGCTTTGCGCTCATCCTCATGACTGCTGAGGCGATGTTTGCACATCAGATTGGCATGCGCTATCCAGCCGCCCGGCAGAAGAATATATACTTTCTAAACTGGATTGAGGCCGTTCGCTATTGCATTGAACGGAGAATTCCACGGCTCGAGTTTGGTCAGACATGCTACCAGACTAAAATTCGCCTTGGGTGCCGCCTTGAGCCCTCCTTAGTTTACGTCCGGCATCGCGTTCCTCCGATTAATGCTGCTCTCAGGCTCATTGCGCCTCGATTTGGGTTTGATCGTATGGAAGCAAGCCATCGATCACTTCATTAATCCCGTCTCCCCCATCGGGAGCTGGGCAACCCGTTGGGTTAGACCGGGCGTCGTCTCTCCTCAAGCCGAGAGCTCGGGCTCGGCTCTCGAACAGAAAACTGGATCCGAAGCCGCCGGGCGTCGACTTCGGATCCTAGCGGAAGCGGAGACGACAGAACGAGCTTCCGCGGAGCAAGCCGCTGGAGGACGGCTAGTTGCGTTCCTTGCAGACAACTGCAATTTGCTTCGTCGCCTCCTCACGCGTCACATACGCGCGATCGCCGACGATAGTTACGGTCTTCTCGGTCGGACGCTTCTCCACGACCTTGCACTTCTTGTCGGGACCGCGCACGACGTAATACTCCGCTGCCATGGCAGCGGTCACGCTGCCGAGCAGGATGGTGGCAGTAAGGACATACTTAATCATCGGGAGTTTCCTTTTCCTATCCGACGTCCTCAAAGTCCGCCGACAACTCGTGTCGAATATCGTTCGTTCCATTTTTCCACTCGCTGAATTGGTCATCGAACGCCTGACGCCGGAAGGCGGGCGATTCCTGGTGGTCGGACACGAGTTGGCGAAAGACTTGTTCCGCGCTTTTGGCGACTTCGCCGATGCACCAGTTGCTTCGTGCTGCTGAGGTTGCCGTCAGCTGCTGATGGGATCGAGCCCGGCTCGGCACCAAGTGTTGTTTTCCATCGAAGCCACGCAACTAGTCGGTCGGACAGGTAGCGCCGACAAGGTTTTACCTCCCGCCGGCCGCCGGTACCGCCGCTTGCAGCGAGTGCTACTAGTCAGTTTCCGTTGGCGTACATCTGGAGCGCGACGCCGATAAGGACGATATGCGCTGTCATCATCACCAGGAACGGTACGAGGAAACCGCGCATGGCTGCCTCACTTCGTTCGCGGCTGAGGATCGGGCGTGACCGGTACCCTCGGTACGGTGCGCTCCCGCGCCGTTTCGTTTGAACTTGTGCTGATCGATGGACTGCTCGGGTTTCGGTCGACGACGGCGATGACCATAAGCGCTGCTATGGCGAAGAACGCGAAGGCGGCCACAATCCACCCCAAAGTGGAGCTGTTCCTGCGGTAGTAACCTTCCTCGATCCGCCTCCGATACTCTGTCGGACGCTCGTACTCGGTTGCCATTTTCAGCTCCTCTTTGTTGTGACGGATCGAGCTGGCTCACGAACGCACACGAGGAGGAACAGTTCCTAACACGACCCAGAGCGTATACTTTGCCAATGCGGAAAAGTGCCTTTACAGAATCGCAAAGCGCGAGCGGACGCACTCTTAAATCGCGACTGTAATGCCGCAGTTCTGGATGCAAGCCATGGGGACTTGGCAAAAGAACTGGAGCGAGCGATGGGTATTTGGATGGGTGGATCGAAAGAGACTAAGCGGATAAGCCGAGCGAGCCGCTCCCTCATCTCGGAGCGTGACGCGAAAGCCAAAGCTAACGCGGAAGCTATCGCGTGCTGCGGCCCGGCGGCCGCTTGGCTTTCACCGTCTGGTGCGGCCCGGCCAACAACAAGTTCTTCGGCACCATAACCGGCGTCATCGTCAAGCACTCGGACATGAGCGGGGGCCACCCAAGGGCCCGAGCCAAGAGCAGTCACTGAGTGTGGTTAAGCTTGTGCGGAGAAGAGCGTCGCTTGCATTCCCCATACCAGACGTCGAGGCCCGCGATGTGCAGCTCGGAGGGCGCCGCTAACTAGCGCTTCTATGGAGGCGTTCGCCGGTGATCGGACGTATGTCGCCTCGGCGCTCTCGTAGGGGACTGAAACAAACTGAAACACGGCTGAAATGACGTGATACTGGAAAGCGCGTATGCTTTGAGCTGACAGCCCTTTTTCTCACGGTCCGATGACCACCACGAAAACCGACTATCGCGCCTCCCCGGCGCCCGCAGCGTCACAGGCGCATATTCTGGTCGTCGACGACGACGCTCAGATCCGCCAGCTTGCGGCAAAGTTCCTCCGCGAGCACGGCTATCGGGTATCCATGGCCCGCGATGGCCGCGAGATGCGGGGCATACTCGAGGCCACGAGCATTGATCTCGTCATTCTCGACATCATGCTCCCGGGAGGAAACGGCCTCGATCTCTGCCGTGAGATTCGCGCCAGCTCAGCGCTGCCGGTCATCATGCTCACGGCGCTTGGCGCAGATACCGACCGCATCGTCGGCCTGGAGATCGGTGCCGACGACTATCTCGGAAAGCCGTTCAATCCTCGCGAGCTCCTCGCGCGGATCAATGCCGTGTTGCGCCGCACCCGAGGTTCTGTCGGTACCCCACAAGGCACGGGCCATCGACTGCAATTCGAAGGCTGGTCTCTCGATACACGGCGACGCGAGCTGACCAATCCGGACGGCGTCGTCGTCGATCTGTCGACTGGCGAGTATGAGCTGCTCCTCACATTCCTCGACTATCCTCAACGCGCGCTAAGCCGAGACACGCTCATGGACAGCGCCAAACACAGGGTTGCAACAGGTTTTGATCGCGCAATCGATATCCAGGTCAGCCGACTCCGCAAGAAGCTCGACAGCAGCGAGGACGGCCAGGCCATGATCAAGACCATTCGGGGTACCGGCTACATGTTTGTTCCGGCCGTGACGCGGGCATGATCAAGTTATTCGATACGCTGGTTGCACGCCTCATCCTCGTGTCGCTGCTCGGCATCACGCTCGTCCACATCGTCAGCCTGTGGACATACGAGCACGCATTGGATCGGGAGCTGGCTCGCGCCAACGAGTCTCGACTGGCCGAACGCCTCGTCTCCATAAAGCGTAGCGTAATGTTCGTTCCAGAAGCGCAGCGCGAAGCACTGGCGCACGATTTCTCGAGCGGTCCGATCGACGCGCATTGGAGCAAGACAAGGGGAACCGCAGCCGGCGGCCCAGGGGCTGAGAATTGGCATGGCCTGACATCGCGGCTCAGAGAGATGGCACCGGAGCTCGGGCCGGACGACGTCGTGGTCGGCACGAGCACCGATGCCCACGTTGCGGTGCTTTCGATCCGCCTGCCGGACAGTTCGTGGCTGAACGTGAGCTTGTTTGCCGCCTCGCCGACCGGGAGCGGGGGCCACGGAACCCTTCTCTCCACCAGCTTTATGGCGATCGGCGTGGTCCTCATGTCTCTGCTCATCGCGCGATGGCTGACCAAGCCGTTGCGCAACATGGCTGAGGCCGTGACGGCATTGTCTCCCGACAATCCCAAGTCCGAAGTGCCCGAGCGTGGCCCGCTGGAGGTGCGCCAGCTTGCCGCGGCGTTCAATGAGATGCGTCGAAGGATTATCGGCCTGATCTCGCGGCGCACGAGATCCCTTGCCGCCGTCTCCCATGATCTGAGAACGCCGCTCACCCGCCTCAGGCTTCGACTGAATGACGTGGCCAACCCCGATCTGCAGCACGCGATGTCCACTGATATTGCGGAGATGGAGCAGATGATCGACGCGACGCTCTCGTATCTCAGGGGCGAGGACGCGTCCGAACCGCGGCGCGCCATTGACCTTGGAGCCTTGCTGCAGACGATCGTCGATGATGCCAAGGATACGGGACACGATGCGGTTCTGATCAGCCGTGCGCCCATTGTCGTTCATGCGCGCCACATTGCCCTGAAGCGCGCATTATCCAACCTCGTCGCCAATGCACTAAGGTTCGGAACCCAAGTGACCGTGTCGACAGAGGTCCTTGGCGACGACGTCTGCGTCACGATCCACGACAACGGGCCGGGCATACCGGAGGATCAGCTCGCTGTTGTTGTCGAGCCGTTTGTCCGATTGGAAGAATCACGCAATAGCGAGACTGGCGGCGTCGGCCTGGGCCTGACAATTGCCAAGACCAATCTGGAGGCTGACGGCGGCACACTGACTCTGCGCAATCGCCCCGAAGGTGGACTGAGCGCAATCGTGCGTTTGCCCATTCGCCCTTTCATGAAACAGGCTGCCAGCGCAGAAAGCCCGGCGCAGTTGGTGACACCATCCCCAGCGGGTACATAGCTCCCCGCTCCAGAGACCATTCTCTCGTCAAAACCGTGACTTGAAACAATTTGTTACGAAGGCGCAACGCGGCGTCACGTGGCCCGGGCTACTCAGGCGTCAGATGCTCCGGGCGCGAGGACACGATGCGTCGCTTCAACGCAATGCTTTGCAGGACGGCGCTACTAGCGCTGACCGCGTTCGCTGTCGCGGGTGTTGGCACTGCCCATGAGGGGCATGATCACGGTGCACCGCCTCCCCCCGTATCGAACACCATTGCGCCACGCGCTGAAGCGTCATCGTCAGATTTCGAGGTCGTCGTTATTGCGCGCGGTGGCGAACTTCTGATCCATCTCGATGCCTTCCGCACCAACGCCCCCGTCGCGGGCGCTGCGATCGAAATCGATACCCCTGCCGGACAGCTAGTGCCAATCGACAGAGGCAATGGCGTCTACGCAGCGGACGCCGCGTCCCTGATGGCCCCAGGGTCTTATGATCTTGCCATTACGGTAACGGCACGGGACATGGTTGATATCCTCGCCATGACACTGACAATCCCGGATGGCACATCCAGCGCGGCAACAATCCGCGGCGGCTCTTGGATCTCGAACAGCGCGTTCGCACAGGAGCTGCGTGATCGCGTAGGAAGTGGCGGCCATTCGCTGTGGCTCGCAATGATTGTCAGCTTCATGGCCGGGGTGCTCGTGACATGGCGCCTTGGTCGACGTCGTAGGGCGGCAAGCTTGGTTGCCATTGCGGCACTTGCAGCAAATATGATGTCCGAGAGTTCAGCTCGCGCCGACACGCCAGTAGGTGCTGCCCCGCGCGACTTTGCTCAGCGGTTCGCTGACGGTGCACTATTCGTACCAAAGACCACCCAGCATATTCTCGCCATTCGCACACAATTTACCGAGGAGCGCGCCCACCGCCGCTCCATCGAACTGCCAGGGCGGATCATCCCGAGCCCCAATGCCAGCGGGCTCGTGCAGGCCTCGGTCGGCGGTCGGCTCTCGCCACCCGACGGCGGCTTCAAGCCCCTTGGAACGGCGGTAAAGACCGGTGATGTTCTCGCCTATGTGCGTCCGCCGCTGCCGCTTGCCGACGCGACGGTGCAACAGCAGCAGGCGCGCGAGCTCGACCAGCAGATTTCACTGGTTGCGCGGAAAGTCGAGCGGCTGCGGACAATCGAGCAGGTCATTGCAAAAAGCCAGCTCGAGGACGCCGAGCTCGAGCTCCGCGGCCTGCGCACCCGGCGCGCCAACCTCGACCGTGTGCAGTTGCAGGCTGAAGCACTCGTCGCTCCCGTCGACGGAATAATCGCGTCAGCAAATGCCATTACGGGGCAGATGGCGGAGCCCAACTCAGTGATCTTCCAGATCATCGACCCGAGCGTTCTATGGATCGAAGCGCTCAGCTACGAGGCGCACGCGACAAACGGCGCAGCCAAAGGACTGCTGGCCGACGGTCGCACGCTCGATCTCGAATACCTCGGCACCGGCTTTGCCGATCGAAATCAGGCCGTTCCGCATCAGTTCGCGATCAAGTCAAATACGGCCGGACTCCGTGCAGGGCAGTTCGTTACGGTGCTGGCCTCGACACTGGAAGAGCGGCGCGGTATCGCGCTGCCTCGCGAAGCGGTACTCCGCGGCGCGAATGGCCAGAGCGTCGTCTACGATCACACGAATGCCGAGCGCTTCATCATACGCGAAGTGCGCGTCGAGCCGCTCGACGGCACACACCTTCTTGTCGTCGCCGGACTCGAGCCTGGCCGCCGCATTGTCACGCAGGGCGCCGAGCTGCTCAATCAGATCCGCTGAGGCTCGGGCATGTTCACTTTCCTTGTCACCCAATCGCTGCGCAATCGATTGCTGGTGTTTACGCTCTCGATCGTCCTCGTGGTCTATGGCGCATTCGCGCTGACCCGCCTGCCCGTCGACGTGTTTCCTGATCTCAATCGCCCGACCGTCACCATAATGTCAGAGGCAGAAGGCCTCGCACCTACCGAGGTCGAGCAACTGGTCACGTTTCCCATAGAGACCCAGATGAACGGTCTCCCTGGTGTCTCCCGTGTACGCTCGGTCTCCGGCATAGGTCTCTCTATCGTCTATGTCGAGTTCGAGTGGGGTACGGACATTTATCGCAATCGCCAGCAGATCGCCGAGCGTCTGGGTCTCGTTCGAGCCCAGCTTCCAGCGAATGTCGCGCCTCAGATGGGCCCGATCAATTCGATCATGGGCCAGATTCTGATGTTCGCGATGACCTCGGAGACGGCGAGCCCGATGGAGTTGCGCGAGATTGCAGACTTCGTCATCCGCCCACGCCTCCTAACGATTCCCGGCGTCGCTCAGGTCACGCCCATCGGTGGTGAAGTTCGCCAGTATCGCGTGGCGCCCAACCCGCCGGCCATGCGCGCTCTTGGCATCTCACTCGCGGATCTCGAACGCGCCCTCGAGCAGTTCGGCACGAACACTGGCGGCGGCTTTACCGACCAATACAATCGCGAATTCCTGATCCGTAATATCGGCCGGACGCTCAAGCTCGAGCACCTCAAGGACGTTGTCGTGCGCGCCGAGGGTGGACGCTCCGTCTATCTGCATCAGATTGCTGAGGTGAGCTACGGTGCGCGGCTAAAGCGCGGCGACGCGGGCTTCATGGGCGGTCCTGCCGTCATTGTCTCTGTCGAGAAGCAACCCGCGATCGACACGATCAAGCTCTCGGCGCAGGTCGAAAAGGCGATGAAGGAACTCAATCAGACCATGCCGCAAGGCATTAAAGTCGACACGGTCGTGTTCCGGCAGGCGAATTTCATCGAGACGTCCATCGGCAATGTTCAGAAGGTTCTGCTCGAGGCCATCACCGTCGTTGCAATCGTCCTCTTCTTGTTCCTTCTGAATTTTCGTACGACCTTCATATCGCTGACGGCCATTCCCGTTTCGATTTTGACGACGGCCATCGTCTTCCACCTTTTCGGACTCTCCATCAACACGATGACGCTTGGCGGCATTGCGATCGCGATTGGCGAGCTCGTCGATGATGCCGTGGTCGACGTCGAGAACATCTTCCGTCGCCTTCGAGAAAACCGGGAACTGGGCAACCCGCGTTCCACATTCGACGTGGTCGTATCGGCGAGCCAAGAAGTGCGCTCCGGCATCGTCTACGCGACGATGATCATCATTCTCGTCTTCGTGCCGCTTTTTGCCCTCTCGGGTATCGAAGGGCGCCTCTTCGCGCCCCTCGGGCAGGCCTACATTACCTCCATTCTCGTCAGCCTTCTTGTCTCCATCTCCCTGACGCCGGTGATGGCTTACTACCTTCTCCCGAGCCTCAAGCGCCTTGACGAGCGCGAGAGCCCCCTTGTGCGCATCCTGAAGCGTGCCAATGGGTCCGCGCTCACCTGGGCATTCGATCATGCGCGCACGCTGATGGCCGCTTCGTTCGTGGCCGTGATGATCGCAATCGCGGCCACGGCTGCGTTGCCGCGCGCGTTCTTGCCGGCCTTCAATGAAGGCACGCTGACGATTAATCTGCTGTTCCAACCGGGTATCTCTCTCGCGGAAAGTCACCGCGTCGGCTTCATTGCCGAGAAGCTCATCCTAGAAGTTCCAGAGGCCAAGCTGGTCGCTCGCCGAACGGGTCGCGCGGAGCTCGACGAGCACGCCGAAGGCGTTCACTCCTCCGAAATCGAGGTCGATCTCAGACCCTCAGGGCGGACGAAGATCGACATCATCAATGACATTCGCGCGCGCCTAGCCGTGCTGCCTGTCTCGACCAATGTCGGCCAGCCTATATCGCACCGCCTGGATCACATGCTCTCGGGCGTTCGCGCCGAGATCGCGCTCAAGATATTCGGCGAGGATCTGGACACGCTGCGCAGTCTCGCAGAAGCACTGCGCGAGCGCCTCGCCAAGGTCCCAGGCCTCGTCGATCTCCAAGTGGAGCGCCAGGTACGTATTCCCCAACTGGAGATCAGCGTGGACTATCGCAAGGCCGCGCTCTATGGCCTGCAGCCCGCTCAAATCACCGAACAGCTCGAGCGCCTGTCCAACGGGCGCCTCGTCTCGCGCCTCGTCGATGGTAACCGTCGCTTTGATCTGGTCGTGCGGTTGAGTGATCGTGCGCGCACTACGCAGGGGCTCGCTGATCTCCTGATCGAAACCCCGTCAGGGTGGGTGCCGCTACGGCAAGTTGCCGAGGTCAAGGAAGCGGACGGGCCAAACCAGATTCTCCGCGAGAACACGCGGCGCCGTATCGTCGTTCTGGCCAACTCCGATGGCGCACGTGACATGGCGGCAATCGTTTCCGACATCCGGCGCGAGATCGCGGCTGTCAACCTACCCTCGGGCTTTTTCGCGAGCCTCGAAGGTACCTTCCAGGCGCAAGAGGAGAGCATGCGCACGATTGGCCTGCTTTCGCTCATCTCCCTCGCGATGGTGTTTGCCCTGCTCTACAGCCGCTATCGCTCGGTCCTATTCGTTCTGATTATTATGGGCAGCGTTCCTCTAGCACTCATTGGCTCCGTGATCGCGCTCTGGTCAGCTGGCCAGCCGCTGTCGGTGGCAAGCATGATCGGGTTCATCACGCTCACGGGGATCGCGACCCGCAACGGCATCCTGAAGATCAGTCACTACATCAACCTTGCCATTCACGACCGCATGTCCTTCGGCCCCGATCTGGTGATGCGCGGGAGTCTCGAGCGCATGACGCCGGTCCTTATGACAGCGCTTTCAGCAGGCGTGGCGCTACTTCCCCTCATGATCGATGCGCAGGCGCCCGGCAAGGAGATCCTCTATCCCGTCGCGATCACGATCTTCGGCGGGCTCGTGAGCGCCACGCTTCTCGATGCGCTGCTCACGCCCGTCCTGTTCCTGCGCTACGGCGAGAAGCCTCTCACGCGCCTCATCTCGCAGGCGCGCGCGGGAGAAAAGCCCACTGCTGAGGAGACCGCAGAGGCGCGGCCCGCGCAAGCCTATTGAGCCAATGAACCAAGGAGTTCGCACAATGTTGCTCTGTCGCCGCATCGCAATTGCTGTCTTGAGCCTCGCTCTGCTCGCGCCAGTTCTGGCCGTCGCACATGAAGCCGCCAAGGGTCGGAATGGCGGCTGGCGCGTCGACGCCGGAAAGTACCACGCGGAGCTTGTCGTCGACGGCACATCGAACGTGATCGTCTATCTGAGCGACGCCGATGACAAGCCGATCCCTGCGGCAGGATTCAAGGGCACAGCCATTTTCATCATCAACGGCAAGTCACAGCGCTTCACGCTGGCGGCCGCTGAGGGATCGAAGCTCGTCGGGACCGCGCCTGTCCCGGTCAAGCAAGGCATTAAGGGCGTCGTGCAGCTCACGGCCCCGGATGGCTCCTCCGCACAGGGCAAGTTCTGAAGCACCTCTCCAATAGACGGATCACAACCATGGGCCACTATAGAGATCAGATCCTGCCGCTTCTCGACCGCCGCACTTTTCTTAGATCGACTGCTCTTGCAGGCGGTGCGCTTCTTACTGGATTCCCATTTGGCCAAGCTCAAGCGTCCAGTCCCGTGCTCAAGGTTAGCACGCGGACGATCGAAGTGAATGGCAAAGCCGCCAAGGTCTTTCACATTCAAGGCAAGGGGGGCACGAGCGGAATATTTGCGCGCGAGGGCGATCGCCTCTCCGGCGCCCTCCTGAATGCCTCGAGAGACCCGCTGCAGATGCACTGGCATGGGCAGGTGATGGCGCCCGCCGACCAGGACAGAGCGCGGCCGGACGGCGGCGCACTGGCTCTCAATCAGACCGACTTTCATGACTTCCAGCTGACCCCCGGCACGCATTGGATGCACTCGCATAGCTTGTCGGAGCAGCAGCTGCTCGCCGCCCCAATGGTGACCCGCGAGAAGGACGCCGGCGACGTTCAGGACGTCGTGATCATGCTCCACGATTTTGCATTCCGCTCACCACAGGAGATCCTTGCCGAGCTCGGCGGCTCAGTTGCCCACGCTGGCCACGGCACGCAAGCTGCACCAAAGTCCGGGGCGGCACGCCACGCTTTACCCCCGATGCATGGTGGGCATGGAGGCGGGCACGGCATGGGTGGCCACGCTATGCATGGCATGAGCGGACATGGCAGGGGACGCGGCGGCGGGCATGGCGGACATATGGTGGGCATGACCCACGCCAATGATGTCCGCTATGACGCCTATCTCGCCAACGAGCGCACGCTGGACGACCCGCAGATCGTCAAGGTCGAGAAGAGCGGTCGCGTGCGCCTCCGAATCATCAATGGCGGTACCGCAACGGCGTTCGTCATCTCGACCCCCGGACTAACGAGCCGCGCGGTGGCCGTCGACGGTACTCCTTGCCAGCATTTGCAGCGAGCGAAGTATCCGCTCGCCCAGGGTCAGCGCATAGATATTGCTGTAGACATCCCGCGCGAGGGCGGCGCCTTCTCTGTGCTGGCTCAGGTCGAGGACGCGACTTTCCTCACCGGCATTGTCCTGGCCACTCCCGGCGCCAACATCGCACGGCGCGCGACGGCAGCAAACCAGAAGGAGGGGCTCCTCGATCTCACATTCGAGTCCGACCTCCGCGCCGCTACGCCACTCCCGACCAAGCGGCCGCAGTCATCGTTCGTTGCCATATTCGGCGAGGAGCCCGGTTATCGCTGGACCATCAACGGCAGCATCCACGGCGAGCACGAACCCTTCAGGGTTCGTAAGGGCGATCGGGTCGAGATCACGTTCATGAACCCAACATCCATGATGCATCCAATGCACCTGCATGGGCATCATTTTCAGGTCGTCGCGCTTGGCGGCCGCCGCTTTTCGGGACCAATCCGCGACACCGTTATCGTGCCTGCGCACGCCCCCGTCACGATTGCCTTTGATGCAGTTCACCGGGGCTCCTGGTTCCTGCATTGCCATCACCTCTATCACATGGCGACAGGTATGATGACCGAGGTGCAGATCTCGTAGCTCGCACTTGCGCGCTCGCCAAATGTCTGCCCTCGCTATCTAGTGGCGATAAGCAATTTGGGCAAGATGGATGCGCCGAAGTCCGCTTAGAGCCACGAAGGAGACGAACTCATCTATCGGACGGAGCGCCGCACAGAGTTGCAACATCCCACTTGCAAACATCAGCAGCCATTTGCGATCGAGCGTTGCCGGCGGCATTGAACTAGTCGTTTGGGGATTAAAAAATGGACATCAGTGCACCTCGATCGGTGGCAGCGATTAATTCATTCCGCATCAGCTCGTGGGTCGCCAGCGAAATTTGCGCGCTTGAGCTCATGCGAAGACGTCCCGCACCGATGCGATAGAATGTCTACCCTACCTTGCGTCGACCGCTCGCGCCGCGGCAACGATTACCGCCAGCGCATTGATGGTGCCGTCCGCCTCGCCTTTCTCAAAGGCACCCTCAACCTGCGCCATTTGATTCGTGGCATGTGCGAAACAAAGGACGGCCTTGCGGCGTGCTGCAGCAAAGGCATAGAGGGCGGCGGCCTCCATCTCGACTGCGAGTAATCCCCTGGGCCTTCATGGCAGCGATGGCGTCGGCGTCTCCCGGAATGGAGCGTCGGTCGTCCAAGTCGCGGCGCGAACGACGGCGACTCTCAGCTCATCGAATGCACCCTCCATCGAGGTCATGAGTTGAGATGGGCCGTCGCTGAATTCGGAGGGGGCGGCTGGTAGTGATAGCTCGTGCTCTCGTCTCTCAAGGCTTTCTCGATCAGGACGAACTACGGGTAGATCTGCTCGGTTCCGTAGGGTGGATCAGTTTCTGTTAAGCTGAACTTCGTTGCTGTCGAACGCTCGCTGAGAGCAGTCGTGGCAGCGGCTAGGCGTCACCGGTGTGATCGAGTGCGCCGTCGCGAAGGCTGAATATGTGATCAAAGCGATCGAATATCTTCTCATCGTGCGTGACAGCGACGATTGCTGCATCGCGTTCTACAGCGACCTTCCGCAAGAGATCCATCACAATGCCGGCACGTTTCGAATCAAGAGCGGCTGTCGGCTCATCCGCGAGAATGATGCGGGGTCGATTGGCGAGCGCGCGGGCTATGGCGACTCTCTGTGCCTCGCCTCCTGACAGCTTTGCCGGCATGGCGCTACGACGATGGCCGACCTCGAGATAATCCAGAAGATTGATCGCGCGGGCGCGCGCGTCCCCGACCTCGGCTCCGGCCAGTTGCAGCACGAGCGCGATGTTGTCAGTCGCATCGAGAAAGGGGATGAGATTGTGGAACTGGAAGATGAAGCCGATCTTGTCGAGCCTAAGCCTCCTCAGATCCGTGCGGATCCAACGGCCGCCCTCGAGCACCCGCTCGCCATCGATCAGGAGTGTCGTCTTCCCCGATCCCGATGGCCCGCGCAGCGCCACGACCTGACCAGGATGAACGTCGAGCGAGACATTGCGCAGGGCATCGACACGGGTCTCACCCTCGCCGAAGTGCTTGGAGATGCCCTGCACCCGAATGAGAGGATGGCTCGTGTCGTCTACTGCCATATCTCAGCCCCCGAGCGCCGTCGCCGGATCCGCTCTGAGCGCCGCCCGTACGCCGAGGCCGCTCGAAAGCAGGCACACCGCGATCACAACGAGCCCGAGAGCAAGGATATTGTCCGCCTCCAGCACGACCCGTCGCGGGAAGTATCCCATGATGTTGGCGATCAGCGTGGCACCAATGGCGAAGCCGATGAGGCCGAGTGCCAATGCCTGCTGCACGATCATGCCGATGATCGTTCGATCGGGGGCGCCGATCAGCTTCAAGGTGGCAATCTGCTTCAGCTTCTCCATCGTCATCGTGTAGATAATGAGCGCGATGATCACGGCGGAAACGATCAAGAGCAGCGTCGTGAACATGCCGATCTGCCGGCGCGCACGATCCACCAGTGACTGCGAGAGGATGCGCTCCTGCTCGGCTTGAGTGATCGCGGACAGGTGCTTCCAGCGGCGCACGGTTTCGGCCACACTGTCCGGCGATGCATTCGGGTGCAGCCGGGCGACAACGGCATTGACGGTGTCCCTGCTTGCCCCGGCCGAACCGCGCGCAAGCAGGACACGCGCGGCAGGCGGCGCAAGATCGAACTGCAGCTTCTGAGCGTCTGGGAGCGTGATGTAGACGGCGGGATCTCCGCCAGAATTGACCTGATGCCGCGTCAGTCCGACGACTGTCAGCACGCTGCGATCGGCGACCATCTCGTAGCGGCTGCGCGCGATCCCGCGCCCCTCGACAATCTTCGGCGGCCCGCCGGGCCGGGCTGGCTCATATCCGATCACATAGAGCCTCAGTTTGCCGCCGCGGCGCTCCGTCTCGACTGTTTGGTAGGTGATACTGCCGGCCGAGGATACGCCGGCGATGCGCGCAATCCCTTCACGGATATCTCCTGGAATGCGTGAAGCCTCGGCAAAAGGGCCGCGCGTGTTCGCCTCCACGATCCACAGATCGACTGCGGGAGCACGGGCAATCGTCAGCGCGTCGACGACAATCCCCCGGTAGATGCCGATCATAGCCAGCACGACGCCGAGCAGTAGCCCAAGACCGACGCACGTCAGCAGAAAGCGGCCGAGGTTGTGGCGAATATCGCGATAGGCAAGGTTCATTCGCGCTTCCCTTCCCGGATGCTGACCGCCCTGCCCTCCTGGAAGCTGTTATCGACGTGCGTTACGACTTTCGCTCCTTCCGGAAGGCCGCTGACGATCTCAAGGCGAGCATCTTCCGTGCGGTGGGCGAAGCCCACGAGCCGCCGGCGAAGGTGGCCGTCCTCCACCGTCCATACGTGCCCCTCTCGCCCGTTGAACCCGTGAACGGCCGCCTCCGGGACCAGCAGCGCCTTGTCGAGCGTCGCGACCGTGATCCAGAACTCCACCTGCTCTCCGAGAAAGACGCGCGCGGGCGGATTATCCCCCCTGATATAGACGCGCCGTTCCTCCGTGACGCGATCGCTCTCGAGGCCGATGCGTACGACCTTGCCGGTGAAGGCATCTTGCGGACGAGAGCGGAGACGGGCATCGACCCGCTGACCCTCCTCGATGAAGCCCGCGCGCGCTTCGTCGACATAGGCAAGCCCCCAGTAGCTCCCGATGGCAATGAGCGTGAAGATCGGATCGCCGGCCTTGACGACCGTGCCCAGTTCCTTGTGCCGCTCGATGACGATCGCGTCGTAGGGTGCGACCAGCGTCCGGTGCCGCAGTAGTGTCTCTTCGTACTGGAGCTGCGCCCGGGCATCGTCGAGCTGGGCCTTGGCACTCGCGATCTCACTCTGGGCGACGATGACGTCAGCCGCCGCCACTGCTTCGTCGCGTACCGCTTCCTCGGCCACCTGCTGAGAGACGATGTCGCGGCCGACAAGGGATTGCTTGCGCCGGTTGGACTCCTGCTTCTGAGCCAGGAGCGCTCGCGCCTTTTCCAGATTGGCTTCTGCCCGCTTGATGTTGACCTCGGCAATCTGCCGGGCAGCCCGCGCCTTGGCGACCTTCGCTTCCTGCTCGCCTTGACTAAGTCGCGCGAGAACCTGCCCCTTCGCGACCCGATCGCCATGATCGACCTCGAGCTCGGCAAGTGTCGCGCCGATCTCGAAGCCGATCTTGGAGAGGACGCGCGCCTCGACCGTCCCGAGACCAAAGACGCGAACTGGAACATTGCGCGCGAGCCCGGCGACGCTCACGGTCAGCGGCCGGCTGCTGAACACGGCCCAAGCCATGAAAGGCATGGCGATGATGGCGGCCAATATCAGAAGACCTCTCCATCGCCGCCCCGGAATGCGCTGTCTCCAAGACAGTGCATTGCGCTTGTTGGTGTGATCAGCATCTTTGGTGGAGTTGTTCACGATGTCGCCAGTCGGCTAGAGGAACAGCCTGGGACTGGGCTCCATACTGGTGGAGAGTGCAGTCGGCAGCAGCGGCGTGCGCCATCGAGTCTGGTAGACGATCCGCGCATTGCCTCCACTGATCTAGATCAAAGTGGATGGCCGATGTACTTCTGGTACGGACCGCCCGAATGGCGTGCGGCGGGGCTGCAGGTTCAGCAGGCCGGTGGTCGACCGCGGGCTGCACACTACGGCCAAAGCTATTGCCTATACCTTCCGTCCTGCAGTAGCGTCTCCACTCACCAACGGCTGCAGAAGATGGTGCCTTGTGTCCCGTAGGCGACATGCCGGTCTGCCGGCTCTGATGCCCCGCCTTGTCGGCTTTGCGCGCGTCCTCATCGGCAATGCAGACGACGCGCGCGATCTCGTGCAGGAGACGGTCGCCAGAGCACTCGCCGCACGAAATGTTCCCCTTGACGCGGCCGCCTATCGCGCTTGGGCGTTTCGGATCGTGCGCAATGCGGCGCTCGACGAACTCCGTGCTCGGGCACCACGGAAAAAATACGCTGAACCGGAGGCGCCGATCGACCTTTGGCGATTTGACGATGCCTGCATTGCCAGGATCACCGTCGAACAGGGGCTTGCGGCCATTAATCCAACGCACCGGGAGATCATCGGGCTCATCGATATCGCCGGGTTCACCTATGGGGAGGCCGCCGAATTGCTCGACGTCCCCATCGGCACGGTCATGAGTCGCATCGCGCGCGCCCGCGGTGCGCTGCTAGAAGCTATCGAGGCGAGTAGCCTGCGGCCGCTGAAATCGAGCCATGGAAGTTGAACCGAAACCAGACCACGTCTTGCTCAATGCGCTTGTGGACGGCGAGCTGAGCCCCGCCGAGCGGGCGGCGGCGGCCGCGCGCTTGAGCACCGACCGGGAATTTGCCCGCGCCTATGCGACGCTGAGCCAGCTGAAGGCGAGCGTCGCCGAGATCGCCGCGGACAACGACGCGCCCCTGATCAGTCCCGCGCCACCTTTCCAGCGTTCATGGCTTGGTCCGGCCACCGCATTGGCCGTTCTGACGGCTGTCCTCGTTTATGTAGCCGTGTCCTTGCTCCAACAGGAGCGACGCGAAGTGGGGCCGGGCACGAGTACTGTCGCGATCTCGTTTGCCGGAGATCCCGTTATTCCCGATTTGTCGCCGGCCGGGTTGCGCCTCGCACGAACGATCATGCGTACCGGCACCGGCACTTCCGCCCTTGTTGCGACATACCTCGGGCCGCGTGGCTGCCGTCTCGAATTGTGGGTCAGCAGCGGAGGTCACGCGCCGGCATCACCGGCAGGCACAGGAAATAGGCGCTGGCACGTCAATGACTTGGCCTACGAGCTGATTGCCTTCGGCATGGTTGAATCCCGGTTCGAGCAGTTGGCAGCCATGGCGGAGCAGGCGACTCGAGCGCCCCCTCTGCCTGAAGCGACAGATGCGCCGCTGGTCATTGCGCGCGTGCCGACACCGCCCTGCATCGGTTGACAGGGAATAATTCCTCCAGCTCATCCGTTTCTTCTTGTTCCGCTACGACGCGAAGTGGCGGATCGCGCCTCAACGGCGCGAAGACATCGGAGGAAACTATGGCGCGCAGCACTGGCAAGACAGAACGTTCTCTGGAGCAAATGTACGACAACGACCCCGAGCGAACGGATGCCGCTGTTTCCGGGCACGGCCCTGGGACCAGCCGTCGCGGGTTTCTCGGCGGTGTCGGACTGGCCGCCGTCGGCGTGGCCGCAGGCGGGACGATGCCATTCGGTCGGCATATGCCCGCGGGCATCCTTCCAACAGCGCTCGCGCAGGACAAGAAATCGACACCCGCCGCGGCGAAAGGGCCGATCCATCTCGATTTTCCAGGCAAGGATAAGGGGCTCGTCGTGCTCGGGGAGCGCCCGCTCGTCGCCGAGACGCCGGAGCATCTGCTCGACGACGATACGACGCCTATCGACAAATTCTTCATCCGCAATAACGGGCAGCTGCCTGACGAGGCAAAGGATCCGGACAAGTGGACGATCAAGATCGACGGCGAGGTCAATAATCCCTTCGAGATCACGCTCGGCGAGCTGAAATCCAAGTACAAGCCACAAACCTTGCGCATGGTGCTCGAATGCGGCGGCAACGGCCGCTCCTTTTACGCGCCGCGCGCCAGCGGTAACCAATGGACGAACGGAGGCGCGGGCTGCGCTGAATGGACGGGTGTGCGCCTGGCCGATGTTCTGAAGACGGCTGGTGTCAAGCCGAGCGGCATCTACACAGCGCACTATGCTGCGGATCTGCATCTGTCAGGCGACGCCGACAAGCCGGTTATCTCCCGGGGCGTTCGCATGCCCAAGGCGATGGAGCCCGAATGCATGATCGTGTGGGCGATGAACGGTCAGCCGCTCCCGAACGTCCATGGCGGGCCTGTCCGGCTGATCATACCGGGTTGGCCTGGCTCGGCGTCGCAAAAGTGGCTCACGCGCATCTGGGTGCGAGACAAGGAGCACGACGGGCCCGGCATGACCGGCACGTCCTATCGCGTCGCGATCAATCCAATGGTGCCGGGCGACAAGGCTGATCCGAAGAATTTCCGCATCCTCGAATCCATGCCGGTGCGCTCGATCATTACCGCGCCGGCGAGTGGCACGAGGCTTGCGGCCGGCACCCGCAACGTCGCGCTACGCGGCGCATCGTGGGCCGGAGACCTCACAGTGCGACGGGTGGATGTCTCGATCGACTATGGGCAGTCCTGGCAGGAGGCCAAGCTTTCGGATCCGCGGAACAGGTTCGACTGGCAACGATGGACGACGAACGTGAAACTACCTTCCGATGGGTATTACGAGATTTGGTCTCGCGCGACCGACAGCGAAGGCAAGACACAGCCACATGTCGCGGCGAATTGGAACCCGAGCGGCTATGGGGGAAATCCCTTCCATCGGATCGCGGTTCTGGTGGGTTGATCTCTCCATGGCGACTCCGATGACTGCGAAACGGGCTAAAGCCGTTCGCCTCCTCCTTCTCGCCTTGTCCGTCGCGAGCGCGGTGTTCCTTGTGACAGTCGGTAGTGTTGCGCAACAGCCGGCGTTCCAGCCGCGCCTGGAAGAGCCGGAAGAGTATCCCGACCTGCCGGGTCGGGAGGAGACGTTTTATTTCTGCGTTGCTTGCCACAACTTCAAGCTTGTGGCCCAGCAGGGCATGAGCCGTCATCGCTGGGACGGCACCTTGAACTTCATGACGGAACGGCATGGCATGCCGAAGCTCGAGGGCAAGGAGCGTGAAACGATCCTCGACTATCTCGAAAAGGCGTTCCCGGAATCCGAAGCACCGACGGGATGGCAAAACCCCTTCCTGAAACGCTGAGGGATCGCACCCTTGCGAACACTGACTGTTTGCCAAGCCGGCCTACCGGCCCCGGCCAACAGTCATCTCGGCGATCGATCAATCCCACGGCGCTCCCTGGAGCGGTTCCGACAACCGTTGGTATTAATCTGAAGGGCTCGGCTGCCGCCAGGAAAGTCGACCCGCGCCGTACGCTGTCGTGCATAAATAGCGTGCCATGCACGATCATCGCGTGGCCGACAACATACGTGATCGACGCCAGCGTACGGTCCGGCGAGAACATCACGCGCGAAGCAGGGTTCAGTGGAAAGCTTCACCAGCCTTGATGCCGAGCTTCTTGAAGATCATGGCTGCCGGGCAGAAGCCGGTGAACGACGCCTGGATCAGGTTGAGGCCGACGAAGGCGGTCAGGAGGTACCAGTAGGGTGAGACGTAGTACCCGACCGCCAGCGACACGAGCACCATGAGGCCGGCGAACATCAGGACGGCACGATCGAGAGACATCGTCTTTCTCCTTTATTGTGTAGGCTTTATCCGTCTTTTCAGCAGCTGTACTGCCACGCGCGGCGTTCGGGTGGGTGTCACGGCGTATCCTTTATCTTGCGGATGCCAAGCCGCTCGAGCAGGAACCGCTCGTAGAATGGCTCACTTTCGCCGTGCCGGATCTTGCGCAGGAAATATTTCTCGAAAGCGACCTTCGCGAGGTGCACCCACTGACCCTTCGATGACCAGTTGAGGTTGCGTGGCGGGATCTGCGGTTGCGCGACGAAGGCGACTCCCGTGTCGCCGAAATCCGCTAGGCAGATCGCGTTCCACGTCGGGCGGGCCTTCGCCTCGTTCCCGCGGAGCACGGCGCCGATGTGCTCGGCCGTCGCTGTCACCATGGACTCGATCATGAAGCCGGTCTTCGGCACGCCGACCGGCACGGGCGTCGGCCCCACCGGGGGAATGGCGACGCAGACGCCGGTCGCAAACACATTCGGGAAGGCCGGACTGCGCTGGAACTCGTCCACCAACACGAAGCCGCGCGGGTTGGTCAGTCCCTCAATGCCACGCACCGCCGCGACGCCCCTGAACGCCGGCAGCAGCATGGAATAGGCGAACGGCAGTTCAGACGTCTTGAGCACCTTGCCGTCCTCGCCGATCTCCTCAACGGTCATCTTGTCCTTGGCCGCGTCCTTGACCCGCGCATTGGTGATCCACTTGATGTGGCGCTCCCTCAGCTCGCTCTCGAGCAGGGTCTTGGTATCGCCGACACCGTCGAGACCGAGATGACCGATGTAGGGCTCCGCCGTGACGAATGTCATCGGTACGCGGTGACGGAGGCGTCGCTTGCGCAACTCCGTTTCCACCATGAACAGGAATTCATAGGCCGGTCCGAAGCAGGACGCGCCCTGCACCGCGCCGATCACTACCGGACCCGGATTCGCAATGAACCGATCGAAAGCCTCCTTGGCTTTCTCTGCATGATCGACTCGGCATACCGATTGCGTGTTGGCGTCCGGTCCGAGGCCCGGCACTTCATCGAAGGCCAGATCCGGTCCTGTGGCAATGACCAGAAAATCGTAGCTCACCGAAGTGCCGTCGACGAGTTCGATGCGATTCTCGCTCGGCAGCACGCGGCGCGCACCTTGAGTGAGGAAGTTGATGTTCTTGCGTCGCATGATTTCTGAGAGGTCGATCTCGATGCTGCTACGCTCGCGCCAGCCGATCGCCACCCACGGGTTCGACGGTACGAAGTGGTAGCGCGGGGTATCGGTTATGATTGTCAGTCGGTCTTCCGACCGCAGCTGCGGCACAAGCTCGTAGGCCATCAGCGTGCCGCTGAGGCCGGCTCCGAGAACAACGATATCCGACATATGCGCACTCCCTAGTTCCTCACCGCTCCCGGGGCTTCTTCGTCTCGCCTGTCATTGACATATATTCGTGAATGCGTATATTCGCAATTATGAAAATAAAGATCGAGCGTATGCAGGCTGCGGCCGATCGCGCCAGCGAACTCTTGAAGGCGATGGCGAACCGTCATCGGCTACTCATCCTCTGTCAGCTCGTCGAGCGCGAAAGGTCCGTCGGCGAGCTGGCCGAATTCCTCGGCATTCGGGACTCCGGTGTCTCGCAACATCTGGCCCTCCTTCGCAAAGACGGACTCGTCGTCGCCCGCCGAGATGGGCAGACGATCTGGTATTCGATTGCCAGCGCGGAGGCGCGCGCCCTGCTCTCGACGCTCTACGATGTCTTCTGCGCGCCGACGAAGGGGCGGCGTCCGAAGCCAATGCGCAAAATTACATCACGCGGGCGGCGCCGTATTGAGGAGGATCAATGAGGCAGTCGCAATTGTCGTTTCCCTATGAAGGTGAGCTATACGATAGGCGATGCCCCATGCTGCTGAGATTGCTTGCCGCGTTCGCGATCATGATCGTCCCGATACCGGTCGCGACCGCAGCCGATGCGCATGTCGTGGCTGCCGTCCGAATCTCCGATGATAAGGCGGTGTTCGCAACCGTCGAGGCGCCAAAGCCGGTCCCAGCCAGGGTCCGCACCGGGGGAACAGTCGCCCAGCTCACCATCAAGGAAGGCGACGAGGTCACAGCAGGACAGGTCATCGCCACCGTCGGCGATGAAAAACTTGCCTTACAGATGAAGTCGCTTGACGCCCAGATCGCCGGGCTGGAGGCGCAACTCGCGCAGGCAAAGACCGATCTGTCCCGGACCGAGAGCCTGTTCGAGCGCGGCACAACGCCAAGAGCACGGCTAGACGAAGTGCGTACCTCCGTAAATGTAGCCGAGAATGCGCTGCGGGCGCGCGTCGCCGAGCGCTCCGTCGTCGATCGACAACTAACCGAGGGTCAAGTTCTATCGCCGACCGCGGGGCGCGTGCTGAGCGTGCCCTACACGATCGGGGCGGTCGTACTTCCCGGTGAGGTTGTTGCGACCATTGCCGAGCAGAATTTTGTGCTCCGCCTGCGCGTTCCCGAGCGCCACGCCCAGTTCCTCAAGGCCGGTGATCGCGTCCGCGTCGACGGTGCCGAGATCGGACTGTCCGGTACCCGCTTCGGAACTATCAAACTCGTCTATCCGCAGATCGAGGATGGCCGCGTGACCGCCGACGCCGTGGTGGAAAGTCTCGGCGACTACTTCGTCGCCAGGCGCATCCGCGTGTGGGTTTCGGGCGGCGAGCGCCAGGCCTTCGTGGTGCCGTCGTCGTTCGTCTCAACGCGGTTCGGCATCGACTACGTGACGCTGCAGCTCGGTTCCCAAAAATCCATGGACGTTCCCGTGCAGCGCGGACGCGCGCACCCGACACCAGAGATGTCCGACGGCGTCGAGATCCTGTCCGGCATCAAGACCGGCGACCGGCTGGTGCAACCGTGAATCTCGGCCTCTCCGGGCGTCTGACGCGCGCCACCATCCACTCCCCGCTGACGCCACTGTTCCTGCTCGCGGCTATCGCCATGGGTCTGATCGCGCTTCTTGTCATCCCGCGCGAGGAGGAACCGCAGATCAGCGTGCCGATGGTCGACATCCGCGTCAACGCCGATGGCCTCAAGGCGCCCGATGCCGTCGAGCTGGTGACCAAGCCACTTGAGACCATCGTCAAGGCCATCGACGGTGTCGAGCACGTCTACAGCCAGAGCGAGGATGATCGCGTCATGGTGACGGCGCGGTTCCTGGTCGGCACCAAGGCAGAAGACGCGATCCTGCGTGTACATGAGAAGATCCGCGCCAATACGGACCGCATTCCCGTCGGGATTTCCGAGCCACTGATCGTCGGCCGCGGCATCAACGACGTGGCGATCCTGACGCTCACCCTGTCGCCGAAGCCAGAAGCCGCAGGCCGCTGGACTGACACGGATCTCTACGAGCTGGCGGATAAGCTGCGCACCGAGTTGATGAAGGTCGAGAATGTCGGCCTTACATATACCTCCGGCGGCAGCCCGCAGCAGATCCGTGTGGAACCGTCTCCAGAGAAGCTCGCCCTCTACGGCATCACGCTGCAGCAGCTCGTCGCAAAGGTGCGCGAGGCCAACCGCTCATTCCTCGCTGGCCAGGTGCGCGACGCCGGCTCCACCAGAGCCGTTGCAGCGGGGCAGACGCTGTCCGGTGTGCCCGACATCGGCCTTCTGCTAGTCACCGCGCGCGACGGAAGGCCGGTTTACGTCAACGATGTCGCCTCCATCGTCACCGGGCCGAGTCTAAGGGAGCATCGCGTGTGGAACGACGCGCCCGATGCTGCCAGCGTCTGGCATCGCACGCCAGCCGTCAGCATCGCCGTCGCGAAGCGGGCCGGCGCCAACGCCGTCGTCGTGGCTGAGGATCTGCTGCACCGTTTGGACTCCGTGAGGGGCCGGCTTATCCCAGAGGGTGTCACCGTCACGGTCACGCGCGACTATGGCGAGACAGCCAACGAGAAGGCCAACGAGCTGCTGTTTCACCTCGGGCTCGCGACCGTCTCCATCGTCATCCTGATCTCGGTGGCTATCGGCTGGCGGGAGGCCGTCGTCACGCTCGTCGTCATCCCGACGACGATCCTCCTGACGCTGTTCGCTGCCAACCTGATGGGCTACACCATCAATCGCGTCAGCCTGTTCGCGCTCATCTTCTCAATCGGCATCCTCGTCGACGATGCCATTGTCGTGGTCGAAAACATCGCCCGTCACTGGGCCATGCCCGACGATCGCCCACGTCTTCAGGCGGCGATCGAGGCTGTTGCCGAGGTCGGTAACCCGACGATCGTCGCTACGTTGACGGTCGTGGCGGCGCTGCTTCCCATGCTGTTCGTATCGGGCCTGATGGGGCCATACATGGCGCCGATCCCCGCCAACGCCTCTGCCGCCATGCTGTTTTCGTTCTTCGTCGCGATGGTCGTGGCGCCCTGGCTGATGCTGAGGCTGGCGCCGGGCAGGGCTGCCGCATCGACTGTGCATGATCAGCAAGGTGAAGGCTTGCTCGGTCGCCTCTATAGGCGTTTGGCTGAGCCGGTTATCCGGAGCCGCCGCTCGGCGTGGATCTTTCTCCTCGGCGTCGGCATCGCGACGCTCGCCGCGTTGGTACTGTTCGCCACCAAGTCGGTGACGGTGAAACTGCTGCCGTTCGACAACAAGTCGGAACTCGCCGTCGTGCTCGACCTACCGGAGGGCGCGAGCCTCGAAGATACAGAGCGCACTCTGTTTGCAATGGCCGATATTGCGCGCGGTCTGCTTGAGGTCCGCTCCATCCAGTCCTATGCCGGCACAGCGGCGCCGTTCAATTTCAATGGGCTGGTGCGGCACTACTATCTGCGCCAGTCGGTCGAGTTGGGAGAGTTACAACTGAATCTGGCACCGCGCGGCGAGCGTTCCCGTGCCAGCCACGCAATCGCACTCGATCTGCGGGAACGCCTGAAGCAAGTGGCGGTGCCTGTAGGCACAAGCGTCAAGGTGGTTGAGGTGCCACCGGGACCACCCGTTCTGGCGACGCTGCTGGCGGAAATCTATGGTCCCAATTCCGATACACGGCGCGCTGTCGCACGCGAGGTGAAGACGATCTTCGCCTCGGTGCCGTTCATCGTAGATGTCGATGATTCTATCGGCGAGCCGCGGCCGCGGCTGCGCGTGTCCATCGACCAGGACCGGCTGGAATTCTTCGGCGTTGCACAGAGCGATGTGTACGACACCCTCCAGATGCTGCTCGGTGGTGTCTCCGTCGGCTATTCGCATCGCGGCGAGGATCGCAATCCGATCGAGATTGCCGTGCGGCTTCCCACGAGTGCGCTCGCCTGGTCGGAGGCGATGGCCTCGACGCCAGTGCCGGCCAACGCGCTGCCGGGCAATCGCAGCGTGGTGGAGCTTGGCGAGGTCGTCCGCGTGACCAAGGAGGCGGGCTCGCCGGTCATCTTTCGGCGTGACGGCCGCTTTGCCGACATGGTGATGGCCGAGCTTGCCGGCGCCTACGAAGCGCCGATCTACGGTATGGCGGAGGTTGCACGTCTCATAGACGCACATGACTGGAGGACGCTGCCAAAGCCGGCCTTGAGCCTGTACGGCCAGCCGGCCGATGAATCGAAGCCCACGCTGCTTTGGGACGGCGAGTGGGAGATCACCTATGTCACGTTCCGCGACATGGGGGCGGCGTTCGCCGTCGCCATCCTTGGAATCTACGTGCTGGTCGTGGCACAGTTCGGCAGCTTCCGCCTCCCGCTCGTCATCCTGACGCCAATTCCGCTGACGCTGATCGGCATTATGCTCGGGCACTGGCTGTTCGGTGCGCCGTTCACAGCCACGTCCATGATCGGCTTCATCGCGCTCGCAGGCATCATCGTACGCAACTCGATTCTTCTGGTCGACTTCATTCGCCACGGGCAACGGCCCGATAGGCCGCTGCGCGAGGTTCTGCTGGAGGCCGGAGCGGTGCGCTTCAAGCCCATCCTGCTGACGGCGCTCGCCGCCATGATCGGCGCCGCGACTATCCTCGTCGATCCCATCTTCCAGGGGCTCGCGATCTCGCTTCTGTTCGGGCTCGCGTCCTCGACACTGCTCACCGTCCTGGTCATTCCCGCCATCTACATTGTCCTCCGCGACGACAGCAGAGCGCCCATTTCCCAACGGGGAAACCACTCCGCATAGGGCACGATGGAGCGGCGCGGGCATCGCGCCATCCTAAACCTTTGTCGAAGGAGCTCGCTTGTCAGACCCGCGGCAGATGAGCTTTCGACACGCCTCGCTCCGGTAGCGAAGTCATCTCCGCAGTCCGACCAGATCTTGGAGAGGTCGGAACGCTAATCGCTGGGATCGACAATGATTGAAAACCAATAGAGACGAGCGGCTCATGCGGCCCAGCTACAGAAACTTACGGCCCGAAGCTTGCGATGTATGCGAGCAGCGCGTCGATATCGTCCGGCTCGAAGATGAACTCCGGCATGTCGCCGTGACCGACGACGATCCCCTCGGCAAGCGACTCGGCGAGATGTTGAACCGGGTACCGCTGGGGCAAGTCACGAAAAGGCGGCGCCTTGACGTGTGGGCTCGTTCCGGTTCGGCCCACTGCATGGCAGTGCGCGCATTCGCGCTCTGCAATGGCACGGCCGCGATCCCGTGAAGGCTGGTGGGCCGCGACCCTATTCTCGCCGAATGGCAAGAGCACCAGCGCTAGCAGGCAAATAAAACCAAGTCTCGGCACGGCGCCCCCCGTCCGGCAATTGGCGTGCTGCTGCACGCGGCAGATCATCTCCAGCGCATACCCATTCCGGGACCGCCCATCCCCATCATGGGCAGCACGATCTCATCCGCCTCCTTCTTCTGGCTTTCCGAGAGTCCTTGATAAAGTTGACCCCAGGCCGCCTTGATCTGCTTTAGCTCGTCGAGCCGTGCAGTCATGAACTGCTCATGGGCCTCAAGGCGCTCGACCAGCGTCTTGGCAGTGTCATCACCCGACCACTTGCCGCGCATGCGCTCCGTGCGCTTCGCGACCGACTTGCGGATCGCGTCGGCGAGCGTGTTCCACGCTGCAGACTGATCGTCCGTGATTTTAAGTTCGGTCTTCAGGAAGGCGAGACGACCGTCGACGCGATCCATCATCCCATCCGGACCGCCCCAGCGCGGACCCGAACCTTCCCCCATGTGCCATCCGCGGCCGGTGCCGCCACCATAGCCCATCATACCCGGACCGCCTTGCGCCAGAGCGACAGAGGTCACGGCTAGTGCTGATATCGTCAGTGCAGTTAGGATTGCCTTCTTCGGCATAGGCATAAGAGCCTCCCTAAACTTGAGCGCGAGCATTTTGAGAGCTCCACCTTGCACTGGAAGCGGCGATGCTCCTTGACTCGCATCAAGTTGGGCAGGAGATGCAGACCGGCCCCACGGCGCACCCCGCGATCAGGCCACCGGTCTGAACGTCGGAGATTTCTGCGCCGTGCCATCGACAGCGACCTGTCGTCGGCGTCAGGGCGGGGTACGCGAAGTTTCAACTCCGTTGATGTCGACGGCGACGGATAGCCGCGCTCGCCGGCGGATCCCTGCGGCGCAGTGCGCCTGATACGATTTGGCGAACTGAGTCGTCGACGCTGGAGCCCTTCCATGGTCACCACGATCGCCATCGTTTTGTCGCTGCTTCTCGTGGCGGCGACTGTCCTCATCCACTACGAGTTCCTGCGCGCCACATCCGCGTTCTCCAGCAGCTTGGCAATTCCTCGGCGCCCACACATCTTGGTAGTAATTGCCGGCGCGCTGATTGCACACCTTGTCGAAGTGACACTTTATGCTGCCACTTATTATATCTGCGAATTGTGGGGCGGGGTCGGGCGCATCGACGGTGTGATGGAGGGGGGCGCGCTCGACTACTTCTATTTCTCAATCACAACTTTCACCACGCTCGGCATCGGTGATGTTCACCCGCGCGGCGCCTTGCGCCTGATTGCCGGCGTTGAATCCCTCAACGGCCTTGTGCTCATTGGCTGGTCGGCATCCTTCACCTACCTTTCCATGGAGCAGTTCTGGGCCGACAAGCCGCATCCGACGCAGCATAGTTTTCGTTCCCGTCGGCGTTAAACGCCGTGGCGATGGCGTGGGCATCGGCACAGATGGGACATGTTATTTTCGGAGCCATAGAAGCTCGTCCTGGTAGGGCGGCTTCTATTCATGATTTAGCGGATCGTGATCCAGACGCCATCTCGATAGTTGCCGTGGCCGCGACCAACCTTCCGCATCGGCGGCCTGGAACTTAGCCCCGGTCACGACACGGAGGCTAACGATGTCAGCTTTCCGGCACCCAGCCGACTTGTCTCCCCAAGAAAGTAAGTCCTGGAGCAATGTTGTCAGGGTCCGCTATCTCTGCGGAGCGTTCGACGGCTGTGCCCCGCTTGCTGCAATTGCTTAGGACCGCTTCGGGCCAAAAAGAGACGAACGCCTTTATCCGGGCAGTGCCGTAGCACAAGGCAAGCGTCATGCCACAAGCAGACCTCGACGGACTGAAGCTGTCGAAACGAGTGGCGCCGCAACATGTCCGGAAGCGGGAAAATGTGTCAGCCACTCCAGCAGCGCTCACGGAAAACGTACAGCAATGCCATCTTTCAGAGCTGCAGGTGGAAAGACCACCACCATATCCCCCGGCTTCAGGCCTTCAGCTATTGCTGCAAGTCGACCGGAACGGCGGGCGATCGTCACCCGTCGTAAGCGCGCACGGCCATGCTCGACCGTGAATACCTCCCAGGCGTCGCCGCGGCGGAAGAGAGCGCCGATCGGTACCACCGTTGCCTTATCCAGTTCGTCGACGACGATTTTGACGTCAACCCGGTAGCCGTCACCGAGCGCCATCCAGGCTTCACGCGGGGAGGTGATATCGACGATGACCCAGACGCGCTGCTCCTCGACGCCTAGCGCTGAGACCTTGGTGAACCCAGACGGTTCGACCCGTCGCACCCGCGCGTCCAAGGCTTTCGGACCGCCCCAGCGTTCGAGTAGGACCTTGGCACCCTCGCGGACAAGGGCCGCATCCGTGGTGAGGAGATCGACGGTAACCTCCAGGTCAGCCGGATTGCCGAGCTCCAGCAATGGGCCTCCAAGCGGCACCACCATCTCGCTTTCCTGAATAACCTTGAGGACCCTGCCATCGATCGGCGACGAGACGGGAAAGCGCTCCACCCCCTCATTCTCGCTACTGCGCTTCAAGGCCGCCCGGGCCTGATCGAGGGTATGCTCGGCGGCGTGGAGACGGAGCGCCGCTGCAACAACGTCACGCTCTGCCGCCTGATAGGTGAATGTATCACGCTCGAGCTGCGTCACGGTCACCACGCCGCGGGCTGAGAGTTGGGTCGTGCGATCGAGATCCGTGCGCGCCCGCGTGAGAAGCACCTTGGCACGCTCGTGCAGGGCTTGGGCTTCCTCGAGCGCAGCCTCGGCGGCCCCTACCCGTGCATCGAGTTCTTGCCGCACGCGCGGATCGAGGAGCGGCGAGATGTTGGGCGTAATGGTTGTAAGCGTATCGCCGGCCTTCACAGCGTCTCCGGCACGCACCATGGAGCGAGGTACGCGACCGGCGAGAGGCGCGGACACAACGAAGCGGTCACGTACCCTGGTTCTGCCGTCCTCCTCAACGATGGCCGTGAACCGCTGTTCCGCCACCGGTGCGACCTCCACAAGCACCGCCCGCGGCTGCAAGAGCCAATAGATGCCAAGCACGCCAACGGTCATCAAGCCGGCAATGATCGCGTTTCGTCGCTGGAGCATGCTCAGTCTCGTGTCTTGAGAACGGCAACCAGATCAAGATTATCGATCCGGCGGCGCACGACGAAGGCGCTGGCGGCTGCGGCTGCGATCACAACGAGAGCGGCCATGGCATAACTGCGGGGCTCAATCACGACTGGCACTTGAAATGATTCGCGCACGCGTAGCGAGACAATGAACTTGATTAGAGCGTAGCCGGCGGTGAGCCCGATCGGAATAGCCACGATGAGCTCGAACACCAGCTCGCTGAGCAGGATGGTGGCCACCTCCCGGCGGGTAAAGCCGAGGATGCGCAGGCTCGCGAGCTCCCAAGCCCGCTCCTGCAGCGCCACCCGTGCGCTGTTGTAGACAACTCCGATCGCAATTAGCAGACCGAAACCTGCAAGAACGAGGGCGCCCACGATGATCATGCCGGCGATCGTCTCGTCGAAGAGGGCCAGCCACAGGGCCTTCACGGAGCTGGCCTCTATCTTCGGCATCGCCTGGATGCGCTGCCAGACTATACGAGACTGGCTCTCATCCAGCTTGAGTGACGCCGCATTGAAAGCATCGTCTTCGCGCATCATCCGGTTCAGAGCCGCAATGTCCATTGTCGCCGAGACGCCAAGAATGTCGTCGGAGATCTTCACAAGGCACAAGTGAAAGACTGGGCGCTTGGCCTCCTGGACTTCGACCGTGATAATGTCTCCGATCTGGAGACCGAGATGCTCAGCAAGCGGGCGGCTCAGCATCAACCCATCGTCCGGCACAGCAACAGATGCCAGTGCGGCGTCCCTCAGCACCTTGAGCTCCGACTGGCTGGAGAGCCCAACGAGCGAGGTGCGGTAGCTGCGGTGACCGGCGACAAGTCGCGCTGGCACGATGCGCTGCCCCTCTACCAGCAATACCCCAGGGACCGACCGAAGCTCGTGAAGGGCGCGGGCCGGCACTGGCGTGACGAACGTAACAAACGCGTCGCCCCGCTCGATCCGGCCGAACGCGACATCGATCATGTGGGCAATCGCGTCGAACCAAAACAGGCCGAACAGGACCAACGGAACCGCCAAGGCGATGCCAGATATGGTGAGAAGCGTGCGAACGGGCCTGCCCACAATCGTGCGCAGTGCCATCAGGTAGGACATCGGGATGCCCCGCTCGGACATGACGCCGATGTGCTGGGCGAGTGGCGTGACCGCCGGGACCTGCGGCCGCATACCCTCGGCGGGAGGAAGCCTGGCAACACGGTAGACGGCTGTGGCCGCGGCAGCGTTGGCCACCAGCAAGCTTGCAAGAACGGCCAGCGCCACGATCCATGGCGCAAGATGCGCCTCGAGCGCCGGGAACCGGAAGAACGCGCGGTAGCTGTCGATCACTAGAACTGCGAACCACGCCCCAAGCGCCAGGCCGATCCCGGCCCCAATGAGTGCGATCACAGTTACAAACTTGAAGTAGTGGAGGGCAATCGGGAGATTGGACAAACCCAGGGCCTTGAGCGAGGCGATCTGCTCACGCTGCGCCTCGATCAGGCGGCCGAGCACGACATGCAGCAAGAATGCAGCAATGCCGAAGAAGACGGTGGGCATGACGATGCTCAAGGTCTCCTGCTCGGCGAGCTCATCCTCCAGCAACCGGTTCGAGGGCAGTTCGCGCCGATCGTGGGCGCCGATACCGCCGTACGGGATCAAGAGCCGGTCAAGCTCCTCGATGACCGCCGCCTTGGCCGCCCCGGGCCCGAGCGTGATGACCAGATCATTGAAAGCGCCCTGCATGTCGAACGCGCCGGCCACCGCGTCTTCGCTCGCCCACAACACGACGAAATTACGGTCGTCCGGCAGTGGAAGGGCGGAGCGCGTCGCGAACACGAACTCCGGCGACAGCGCGGTGCCGGCAACGCGGAACACCTGAAGCCGCCCGTTGAGAATGACCTCGATTGCGTCGCCCGGACGTATCATGCGGGCGTGGGCAAAGGCTGCATTGATGATGATCTCATCGCGACGTGCGGGATCGATCCAGCGGCCCTCGACCAGATGGAGCCGGTTCAGCGCAGGTTGACTGGACGGGGGGACCGAGATGATGCGTCCCGAGATCGGCAGTTCCGTATCCGCACGGATGACCCGCACCATCTGGGTCACGCGAGCTTCGACCACGCCAATCCCGTCGATCTCGCGAATGCGCTCCACCAGCGAATTCGGCGCACGCTTCAGGCTGGCAAAGACATCGCCGAAGCGCTCAGTTCGATAGTGCGCATCCATGGCCCCGACCAGAGCCAGGTAGTTGGATACTGACATCACCAGCACGGCAAGGCCTGCCGCAATCAGCAATGCGATGCTCAGCACCTGCGTCCGCATGGCCCACAGGTCGCGCAGTACCTTGATGTCGAGCACATTCACCATGTCACGTCTTCTGCTCGCAGCGGGGTGCGGTTCAACTCCTCGCGCGCAATTCGACCACCGCTCAGCCGTAGAATGCGGTTCGCCATCCCCGCAATGGCCGAGTTATGCGTGATGACGACCGTCGTTGTACCGAGCTCGGCATTGACCTTGGAAATTGCTCCAAGAACAAGTCGTCCCGTGTCAGCGTCGAGAGCGCCGGTTGGCTCGTCGCACAGCAGGATGTCGGGGCGCTTCACAATGGCGCGCGCAACGGCGACGCGCTGCTGCTCACCGCCCGAGAGCTGCGATGGAAAGTAATCCAGTCGGTGCGAGAGCCCGACGAGCTCCAGCGCCTCTTCAGGGCACATCGGGTCGCTGGCGATCTGGGCGACGAGCCGAACATTCTCGCGCACCGTCAGGTTGGGGATCAGGTTGTAGAATTGAAAGACAAAGCCAACATGCTCGCGGCGGTAGGCTGTAAGATCAGCGTCGCTCGCCCCCGTCAACTCATGGTCCCGCCATGTAGCGCTACCGGAGGTCGGAGCGTCGAGCCCGCCAAGTATGTTGAGCAAGGTTGACTTGCCAGAACCCGACGGACCCAACAGGACGAGGAATTCCCCCTGGCGTATCTCAAGGTCGACGTCTCTGAGCGCATAGACGCACGCATCACCCGAACCGTAGACTTTCGAGAGTCCGCGCGCGATGAAGACGGGGTGGTCCCCTGCCAGGGCCCGCGGTTGGCTGGTGTCTTCTCCTAGAGTCATGCCCCCTCTCTCGCATCTGGTTGCCCGTCCTGGCCATGACCAATGTCGCCATTGCCTCGATGGTAGGCTTGACTTACGTCAATGCCACGAGAGGGCCGTAGCGGAGAACGAGTTCGAGCAATACCGTACTTCTACGTCTCCATTACGAGCGGGTTCGACTATGTAGAGGCATCTGCTGATAGCAACCGACGGCTCGGAGCTGGCCGCTACCGCGGTGGCAGGTGCGCTTTCCCTCGCGAAGGCGATTGGAGCGAGGATGACGGCCGTGACGGTAACGGATATTTTTCCCACCGGACCTTACAGCCCGATACCCATGCCTTCGGTCATCGAGCGCTATGAGACGAGCGCGGCGGAGAGCGCCGCCAAGATTCTCGCGTCGGTTAGCGAAGCGGCCGAGGAGTTCGGAGTTACGTGCGATACGATTCACGTCAAGGATCAGGCGCCGGCAGAGGGTATTGTTGCGGTCGCGGCCGAGAGGGAATGCGATTTGATCGTCATGGCTTCCCACGGACGCCGCGGCATTACGCGGATCTTGCTCGGGAGCCAAGCGCAGAAGGTCGTGACACAAAGCCCCGTCTCCGTGCTTGTCTATCGATAATTTGGCCACGGAGACCGCGCCCGATTCCCAACCGACACTCAACGCTTTCACCGTGCGGTAGGCTAGCGCGTCACCGCGTGCTCGTAGATATTCTTGCTCTTGCGCGTTATGAATGCGCACGAGCGCTTCGATTGACTCGATCACGCGCTGCGCATCCCGGATCAAATAACGATCAACATCCGAAGCGACCGGATCAGCCGCAATGCGGTCGAGCAGTCTTGCCTGATGCATGATTTTGCGGTGAGGACGACTCATGGCGGCCAGACCGTGCCTGTCGGATAGATATTTCGAAAGCCTAGGGTAGACGGTGGCCTCGTCCTCCCGCTCGTGCGCCACGATTTGTTTGCTTACGACAGTATTGGCCTCGACAATCAACGACACAGCCGCTGCCGGCGCGGCCGCTAGAGACTCGCGCGATCGGATGATCGGCTAACTTTTCAGCCGTTTGCACCATTGCATCATTGATCTGGATCATAACTCCCCGGCCGGTGCTCGCAGCCGGCTATCAAGCGCAATGCCCCCAAGTACTGGCCGCATTGTCGGCTTCGGGCTGGCGCCGGACTTGCCACACCCTCAAACATGAGCCCGCGAGAGCGGCTGTCGCGACGGTATACGGGAGATTGTCGATGCGCATTATCGACCGGTTCTGCACGGCCAATCTGATCAATACTAGGCATCCTGGGGGCTTTGATCATGATCAACCGGTCGGCGTCGATTGCGCATAACCTATGCATTAAAAGCTTCCTTGTAGGTGTAGTCAGATGACGCCGAACCTCCGCAGTACTTGGATTGGCCCCTTTTCTCTGATGGCGGTCGTGCTCTCCGCTATTTCGGCGCATGCAGAAGCGCCGCTTTACAAAGAACACTGCGCCAAATGCCACGCGCGTGCTGGCACGCTCGCGACGAACCTTAAGGGGCAAACTGCGGAGGAGAAAGCATCCCGCCTGGAGGCGTTTCTCCAGTCCCACCATGCAAATGATCCACAGGTGCGAGCGAGGATCATTGCCTACCTCATCGAGCTGTCGAAGAGTTGACGATCAGCTCAGGCTGAACAGTACGGCTCCAAGGACGAGCACTAAAAGAATGGCAATGGCTTGTCGTCTGCGGTGGCGGTCGAGTCTTCCCTTGCCGGCGCCGAAATCGAATCGCTCATAGTGGATCGCATTCGCCGGTACGCCCAGCTCCAGCAGCGTATCCGTTGCACTTTCCATCATGAGGGGCGGACCGCAGACGTACGCAATCGCGTCACGTGGCGATGGTCCCAGGGCCTCCTTGACATGCTCCGGCCGGACAGGACCCTGGAGAAACGCAGGAAGTCGTGCATCAGTATCGACTAAGTAGCGAACCGAAAGATTCAACTGCGATTGCAGCGCGGACACGCGTGCAATGCAGGTGATTTCCTGAGGACTCCTGGCTGCATAAAGGAGCTGGAAGGACCTACCGTCGCCCTCGGATGCCGCCTCCTCGAGCATACCAAGTAGCGGCGCGATACCCACGCCGCCAGCCAGCATGATTACGCGCTTTCCAGTCCCATCCAGAACAAAACTGCCATGCGGGCCATCGACGGCGACCCGTGTGCCGGGCTCGGTCTCGCCGAAGCCATCTGTACAGTCGCCGGCCTCCCGGATAATGAGCCTCAGCCGGGGCAGTTCCGCCGGCGCCGAGGCTATTGAGAACGGGTGGTCGTGAAAGGGCGGTGAATTCGGCGCAAGTGTGAGCCAGATGAACTGGCCAGCGCGGAAATCGAAGTGGTCGAGATTCTTGCTGATGAGCGTCATGCCCCATGTTCGTGGGCCGAGCGGCGCGACGCTCTCGACTTGCCACCTTGACCGCCACATACGCCACGGCCGAACCGCATACACGTTCAGCAGCGCAACTGCCGCCACTGCCGCAGCAGCGATCCAAAAGTAGTACAGGAGGCCTTCAGGGCTGTAGGTGCCGACAGTCAGCGCGTGGTGCAGGACGGTCAATGCCACGGCACCTGCCATCAGGCCATGCGAGGCGCGCCAAACTTCGTACCGCCATGCGATCCGCTCCCTTAGAGCACCCAATGCAACCAGAAGAAACAGCGCTCCCAGCGCGACGACACCCGACCGTAGACGCGGACTGGCCAGCATGCCCGTCAATCTCGTCCATGCAGCGCTCGGGTCGGACGCAAAGGTCGATGCCACATAGCCAAGTGGGTGCAGTAGCGCGAACAACAGCAAGCCGTAGGCAGCTATGCGATGGAAACCCATGGTCCTGTCGAGCCCGATGCGACCGGACAGATTTTCATAGCGCCCGGAGCTCAGAAACTGGAGAAGGATGAGGGCAAACGCGATCAAGCCAAGAGCAGTTGCAAACTCGTGCAGCGGTGCGATGGCCTCCACGCCACTCAATCGGGCTGCCAGCAGTGGGACCAGAGCCAGCGCTATAAACCCGGCAGCCAATACCCCGCCATGTACACCGGGTGCGGAACCCTTTCTCCTTGCCGAACGCATGACCACAAGACCAATCCGATCGTCGCCGTCTCGTCGAGGGTAATTTAGTCTAGATTGCGGGCGGCTTGATATTGAATTGCCGTCATTACAGCATCCCGACGACGACCCCGTAATTGGTCTTGCTCGATGGAGCGCGCTCGGATCGAAGGCGAAGAGCTAACTGACCGGCTTGCAACGCGTCCAAACCTCTGGACCTCCGACTTGACCGGAGCGATTCAGGTGTATCTGTTCTTGGCCGCGTATCATCCTCATTGTCACCTCGCTGCCAGCCCCAGCCTCATTGGCAGGTACCAAGTAGTCGAAGCTGTATCGGGTGTAACGGCCCTGAACCTTGTTGCGCCCGGGGGTAACGATGGTCGCGCCGTCGATAGTGAAATGGCTTGTGCCGTGGCACCAATCGCCGTCTATGGCATCGGCGCGCGCTGGCGCTGCAAGAAAGCAGGCCAAGGACAAAGCCATGCCCGTGGTGAAAACCACAATTCCCGGCCGTTTGCGCATGAGGTCCTCTCGAGTTCGACGGAGTGCGCGATTGAATACGTCACCTCAGCTAGTGCTGCGCCGACAGGAAGAGGGGCTCTCGTTTGGCCCATCCCGATTGGCGGCTGTTGAGCGCACAACAGACTTGCGGTGAGATGAGGCAAGTGACCATATGCCTGCACTTGCCAACCCGCGCTTCCAATTCACGACGCGGCAACTTGATGACAAGAAGTCAATCATCGGCCTCGCCAAAATCTCCCTAGGGAAAGGGGGGAAAGAGCCGGCGAGCACGCGCCCGGCTGTGATTACACTCGCAGTCTGGTGCTCTATCCGATTGGAGTATCGGGCTTGAACGCTGCCGCTTCGACCGACGGTCGATCGGTCGAGCACGCCCGCGCATGGGACCCCTATACCACACGGTCACCCTCATGGACGAACCAACCTCAGTTACTCAGGGCGCGCGGAAGCCCGCGACTTCCTTCAAACCCATGGAACGCAACATCCGTACCACTGGGCACATGCCCGTAAAGCTAGCCTGGATAAGATGAGCGCCCATCAATCCAGTGACCCAAAACCAGTTCGGAGAATGATAAACGCCGAGCAAAACGCTTCCAAGTACAACAACGCCGACAACCAAAAGTATCGTGCGCTCAAGGGTCATTGCAAGAATCCTCTTCTGAAATCACCAGCGTCCCGTGCCGACGGCGCCGTCAATATCGGACCAAATCCGGGCCGGAACAATCCCCTTCGCAATCGGCTAATTGTACCATGGCCAAACGCACATCTACTCATCGCTCACCAGCGCGCTTCGATGTACGAGTGCTGCTGGTGTCGCGCCAGCACCTTTCCCACGCTTCATCCAGCCGCAGCTCGACACGCTCCAACGCGGCCTCCTATGAAACGACGTCGAGTACCGCACAATGACGACAGATTGGGGGTCGGCTTATTATTACGGTCACAGTACGCGACAGACAGCCGAGGCGCCCGCGCGCAATATTGTTCCCATCAACGCAGAAACATGACCCGGTTGAGGATGCTCCAAAAATTTGCGGGCGTGCAACTGCTACAGTGCTGTCAGATTAAAAAAAGCAGGAAACGCGGGGCGCTTCCTGCTTTTCCTAAAGCTTGTGCCGAGAGACGCGTGTGAGCTTTGCGAGGTTGGATCACCACCCGCCGATACTTAGGCCGAAGAACGGGATCCCCACGTGCACATAGGGTCCACCGTAATAGTACGGGCGATAGCGGTACCCGTAGTAGCGGCGCGGGCCGTAGTAGTAAGCGCGCGGCCCGTAGTAGTGACGGTGATAGCGCCGATGACGACGGTGAACCTGTTCTGCCTGGTTCTTCGCTTCTACAGGGGCCGCCGGCGGCGCGAGTGGTGCCGCCGAAGCGCTCCACACTCCAAAGCCGATCGCGGCTGACGTGAGGAGCCCAATGGATATCGCGCGATGCATGGGTGGTCTCCCTATTTGCTCCATTCCACCGCTGCAACGAAGCAGAAATGGTCTGGTTCCCGCGTTGCTCATCGAATCAATCGTTCACTTTCAATATGCTCCCTACGCCCTAACCGACGCGCGAGCCGTCCTACGAACGTTGCAGCGGTGCATTCCGGTAGAAACAACACACGAGGGGCCGGTTGTGATTGTATCGAAGTACAGCGGACGCAGAGGGCGACGTCCGGACCGCATTCAAGCCGGCATGGACGAGTTGCTCGACCGCGTTTCACAATGGGCCGAATTGTTTCATGCGGAGTTCGCAAAACCCGCAGCTGTTGCGGCCTGACGTACCATGCAGGAAAGGACATCGACGCATGGTGTGATTGTCCTTCTGGAATTCTCGTCTATGCGCCCGAAGTCCAACCTTCGCGTCCTGCGACAGCAACGACCGACCATCAAGATGACCCTTTTCCAGCCTACCGGAAATGCTCGAGCAGATCTGAGCGGCATGGATCGCAATTCTTGCAGTGCGCATGGTCTAGGCCCTCAGACGCGGATTTGGGCCATTTGCGCGATGGGCCATAAGCAGGCTCCTGCATCGCAGCAATAGTGCCAAGGAGATGACGCGCCGGCCTTACTCCAACTTCGCTGGCGATGAGAACGGCCGTTCTGCGTCCACGACGAACATGACGAGCTGATCCAGATCGGTCGTGCCGGCGCTGAAGACTTCCATGGCCATGTCGGCGCCGTGCCCGTTCATGGCTTGACCGGTCTCGGCGTAACTGATGCCGTGGAGAGTGCGCTGACCGAGGCGTCCGGCAAGCACATAAAAAGCCTCGGAGCCCGGATGACTATGCACGGGTGTCTTGGCGCTTGGCGGCCCGAACGCGTGATTGATGCGTAGGAGATACTCCTTGGCAGCAATCAGGGGGACAGGACCGATTTCGGCCAATTTGTTGCCGCCAGGGGTGGCTGCTCCCCGAGCCCCAAGGGTGAACAACCAGACCTTGCCCGATACCTCAGTGGCGAGCGACGTCTCGCCGGCTGCGGTTTTTGCCTGTGCGAGAGTGGCGAAGTGTTCAACGCGCCAGAAAAGAGGGCCGGTCGGCAGCTGCGTGAGCCTCTTTTCGGCGATGTTCCTTATTTCCAGTTTCGGCTCTGACGCTGCCAATGGCCACATCAACATTGCTGCTGACAGGCCCAGTGAAAGCGCCAGAACGCTGGTTCTGTGCAGGTGCATGATGACTCTCCCTTAGCTGCTGGCGGAGACAATCGTGCCAGAACGGTCGCCGGCCTGCTCTTACTGCGCCCTCAAGATATCCTCACCGCGGCCTGCATTTTTCCTTCGGGTGCTCCGTGCTAAGCTTCTAAGGAGGCTTGCGCAGATAAGGATCGAGTATTTTGCGTTACCTATTCGAGGATTGTGTGCTCGATACCGATCGCCGCGAACTGCGCCGGGGCGCAGCGCTAGTGGCGGTCGAGCCCCAAGTCTTCGATTTCCTTGCCCATTTGGTTCGTCATCGAGATCGTGTCGTCAGCAAAGACGAGCTTCTAGCCTCGGTCTGGCACGGGCGCATTGTTTCAGAATCTGCTGTTTTCAACCGGATCAACGCCGCCCGCACGGCGATCGGGGACACCGGCTCCACGCAACGGTTGATCAAGACGCTGCCCCGCAAGGGCCTTCGCTTTGTCGCAGATGTCGCCGAAAATGCAGTCGGTGTGGCCGGCGGATCCATACCTTCACTGTCCTCCATCTCGCTACCGCTCCCTGATCGGCCCTCGATTGCCGTGCTGCCATTCACCAATTTAAGCGGTGATGCCGCTCAGGACCATTTCGCGGATGGGCTCTCGGAGGATTTGATCACCGGCCTCGCGCGGATCCGATGGTTGTTCGTCATCGCTCGCAATTCCACCTTCGTCTACAGGGATCGAGACGTCGACGTTGGTCAAGTCTCGCGTGAACTCGGTGTTCGTTACGTGCTCGAGGGAAGCGTGCGCCGTAGCGGCAATCGGATGCGTATTTGTGCGCAGCTCGTCGACGCGACCACGCGCGCCCATCACTGGGTTGAACGATACGATCTTCAGCTTGGTGATATGTTCGCCGTCCAGGACGAAATTACCCGCAGTGTCGCCGCGGCCATCGAACCTCATTTGCTGTTGGCCGAAGGCATTCGCAGCCTTTCGCGTTCCCCCGACGACTTGGGCGCTTGGGAATTGGTCGCTCGCGCGCAAACGCACTTCTGGCGATTGACCCGTGATGACTGCGCCGCGGCTGTCGAGCCCTTGCAACGCGCCGTGGAGGCTTACCCTGACTATGCGCCGGCGCAGGGTTTGTTGGCATTCTGCCGCGTATTTGCGGCGCACATGGGATGGGTTGATCGCGAGCGCGGCCTGCTTCCGGGGCGTCAGCACGCCATACGTGCGATCGCGCTCGATGATCGCCATCCATGGGGCCACATCGCGCTTGCTTATTGCGCGATGATGGAAAGGCGTACAGAGGAGTCGATTGCGTCCTTCCGCAAAGCCGTCAGCCTCAACCCGAATTCAGCGGCGGCTCATTCCCATCTCAGCCGAGGTTTCGCATTCAGCGGGCGCGATCGCGAGGCGATAGAGCATGGCGAGGAGGCCATCCGGCTCAGTCCGCTCGATCCGGAGATGGCATTGTTCCTCGGCGCGATCTCGGTCGCACATTATACCGCCGGTCGCTACGCCGAAGCCGTCGAGCACTCCCTTAAGGCGCAGCGGCTGCGTCCGGGCTTTCAGGGGTCGCGACGCTTGCTGTGTGCAAGCCTGGCCCAGGCTGGGCGTGTCGAGGAGGCACGATCCCTTCTGGCCGTCATCCGTCGAGAGCAGCCGCAGCTATCCCTCGCCTGGATCAGGGCAAACGTTCCTTACCAGACACCCGCTCTGATGGAGCTTTTCCTGGAAGGCTTTCGCAAGGCGGGGCTGCGCTAGAAATTTGGCGACGTCCCGTATTGGGACTTGCTCTTGTCAGGTGGGCTTGCACGGCCTTGTTGCGATCATCGATATCGTCTCATTCTGATGGGTGAGCTTGTTCGTCGACCTTACTGTCCTTGACGAGCTTTGCGCGCGACGATCGACGAATCCATCGCAAAGCACGCATTGCCCGTATCCACCATGACCACGGGAGATTACGCTATGGCCGCGCCTCGCCCTTCCAAGACGCAGATCGGCAACCACGTGCTGAAGCCCGAGACCTTGATGCTCGGCTATGGCTATGACCCCATGTTATCGGAAGGTGCGGTGAAGCCGCCGGTATTCTTGACCTCGACGTTCGTCTTCGCCACTGCGGAAGAGGGCCGGGATTTCTTCGACTACGTGTCCGGCCGCAAGGCCCCGCCGTCAGGTGCTGGCGCGGGTCTCGTCTATTCGCGGTTCAATCACCCCAACAGCGAGATCGTTGAGGATCGGCTTGCTATCTACGAGGGTGCGGAAGCGGCTATTCTGTTCTCGTCGGGCATGTCGGCGATCACCACGTCGCTGATGGCGTACACGCGGCCGGGCGATGTAATCGTCCATTCGCAGCCGCTCTACGGCGGCACAGAGACACTGCTGACGAAGACGTTCGCGCAGTTCGGAATTGCCTCCATTCCGTTCACCAGCGGGACCGACGAGGCAGCCATCCGCGCGGCGCTCGGTGCGGCGCGGTCGATCGGTCGCGTTGCGGTGGTGCTGGTCGAGACGCCGTCGAACCCAACAAACACGCTGGTCGATATCGGGCTCGTTCGGCGCCTCGCGGACGAGGCCGCAGAGGGACATCGACCCATCATCGCCTGTGATAACACGCTATTGGGACCCGTGTTTCAGCGCCCGCTCGCCTTCGGTGCGGATCTTTCGATCTACTCGCTGACCAAGTACGTCGGCGGCCATTCCGATCTGATCGCAGGTGCGGCACTTGGCAAGAAGGCAGCGGTCGGTCCGGTGAAGGCGCTGAGGAGCGCAATTGGCACTCAGCTCGATCCGCACTCGTGCTGGATGCTCGGGCGGTCGCTCGAGACGCTCGCGCTTCGTATGGAAAGGGCGAACGCGAATGCGAAGATCGTCGCCGAGTTCCTGCGCGATCATCCTCGGGTCACCCGGGTACATTACCTGCCTTTCCAAACTGAGAGCGCGGAACGGGCAACCTTCGATCGCCAGTGTACTGGCGCGGGCTCGACTTTTTCATTTGATATCGAGGGCGGTGAGCCACAAGCCTTCGCATTCCTCAATGCGCTGCAGGTGTTCAAGCTTGCAGTCAGCCTTGGGGGAACGGAATCGCTTGCGAGCCACCCGGCGGCGATGACGCACTCAGGCGTGCCGGCGGACGTGCGCGCGCGCATTGGCGTTCTCGAGACGACAATCCGGTTGTCCGTGGGGATCGAGCATCCCGACGACCTACTCGCAGATTTGGCCCACGCGCTAGCTGGCTGATGTTCGCGTCATGGAGGACGTGCTCTCAGTGTCCGCAAATTCCCTGTGAGATGGATCCGATCGAAGGCAGGTGCTTTGTTTAAGACATTTCTCGCTGTGGTGGCCTCGCTTGTGCCTCGAAGATCATCAACTTCACCGAGAAGGCCGACTTCTCATGCGCCTGTGGCGAAGATTATTGGCCCGTAAACATCACACGCCATGCGCTGATGTGTCTGGATCGCCTGCTTGGAGGCAGTTCCTTCGTCCTTTCGGCAAGTGATGGCGCAGCGGGGCCGAGTTGAGCCCTGACATCGAATTGTGGTGCCGCGGCCCGCACTAATATCTCGGCCATTCTGGAACCAAACGTCTCACCTTCTGTTTGAAGAGACACAAAGAACCTTCCATCTGCAGACTGGCCCCACGAGCAGCGATTTGTCCGTGCGTCGCCCCTGCACAAAAATTGGAGTCCTCTCATGCACCGCCCACTTTTTGCGGCTCTGGCCCTTGTTGGGCTGACGAGCCTGTCACACGCGGCATTGGCTGCCAGCGAAGCCGATTGCCAGAAATCCTTCGAAACCGCTGACACCAACAGCGACGGCGTCGTCACGGAGGCAGAGGGTGGTCGCTACTTTGTGGCGATGCGGGCGGCAAACAAACAGCTAAATGGGGATCGCCTCGATCAGGCGGCTTTTATGGAAAATTGCAAGGCGGATGTCTTCGCTGCTACTCCGACCCAAGCCGCGGCAGGTGCGCCCCTCGAAGGCGCGAACAGCTTTACTGAAGGGCAGGCAAAGGAGCGCGCTGCATCAGCTGGATTCACCGAGGTGTCGGGCCTTCGCAAGGATGACAAAGGCATTTGGCGCGGAACGGCGAAGCGCGACGGATCCCAGGTCAACATCGCCATCGACTTCAAAGGCAATGTCGTCGCACAGTAGGAGAGTTACCAATGGCCGTTTATAGCAAAGTTTACGACAGCTACGCGCAGGCCGAGGCTGCCGTGCGGGACCTCGAGGCGGCGGGCATCCCTTCCGCCGATATCAGCCTGGTCGCGAACAAATACGTGAGCGAGCAGTATGAAGACGTGACCGCAAGCTCAGCCACGTCCACCGGCATAGGACTTGGCGCGGCGACCGGCGGTGGCGCCGGTCTGTTGGCGGGTCTCGGCCTCCTTGCTATTCCGGGCCTGGGCCCGGTGGTGGCTGCCGGATGGCTGGCAGCAACGGCGGCGGGAGCCGCGGCGGGAGCTGCTGCGGGCGGCATTATCGGCGCACTCATGGAATCCGGTACGACAGAAGCGGACGCTCACGTTTACTCGGAAGCTGTCCGGCGCGGCGGCACGTTGCTGACAGTTCGTACGGACTCCGCCAGTTCCGGTGAAATCGAGCAAATTCTAACGCGGCACGCGCCCATTGATCCGGCTATGCGGCGGCGAGAATACGAGGAGGCCGGCTGGCGGCAATTTGATCCCGCCGCAGAGCCGTATACGCCGAGCCAAGCCGAACTGGATCGTATTCGCCGCAGATAGCGGAGCAGGCGCCCATCCAGAGTGATGGGCGCTACTCTGCGGGGTCGTCAAGGAGTACTGAGAATGAATGGCGTGATTTATCTTGTTGGGTTGATTGTGGTTGTCCTGGCTGTGCTGTCATTCTTTGGCTTGAGGTAAGCCAAGGCAGCCACAACGCCTGTGTCCACATGCGAGCGCGACCGCTGCAACTCGGCGGGGTCGAGGCAAAAAGGTGCCAAGCAATAGGATAAGCAGCAGGCTAAATGCCAGCGCGCTGCGGTTCGTTATGTTCCGGATCGCTACTCGGTCGTCGTTCCGTCGAATGCTTCGTGGCTGGCGTCGGCTTCGGCCTTGGTTGCGGCCCGGTGTTGATTGCGATGGTGGGGCGGACCGTAGAGTGTGTAGAGCTTCAGAGCTTTTTCGCCCGTATTCTTAATGTTGTGGCGCGCGCCCGCGGGGATCACGATCCCATCGCCATCCGTGATCTCACTTTCGCGACCGTCGATAGTGACCAGGCCGTGACCTTCCTCGATGCAAAAAAACTGGTCGCCGCCCTTGTGCACTTCCTCACCAATATCCTCACCAGGTGAAAGCGACATCAGAACCAGCTGGAGATACTTTCCGGTATAAAGCACGCGACGAAAGTCGTTATTGTCTTCGGCATTTTCTTCAATGTGATCTATGAAGCCGTCCATGGGTGCTCTCCTTATTGCGGAAATAGATGAGCTTCGCGCCAGTCAGCGGTGCCCTATCGGATCGAGCGTTCTCTTTGTTCGGCGTAGACGTGCGTGATCTCGGCACCAAACAAAACAATCTGCGCCGAGTAGTACACCCACACGAGCAGGACAACGACCGATGCCGCGGCGCCGTAGGTGGATTCGAGTCCCTGCGTGCCAATGTACCAAGCTATGGCTGTCTTACCTAAGTTAAACATGAGCGCCGTGATAAAGCCGCCAAACCACACGTCCTGCCACTGGAGCGGCGTGTCCGGCAGCCATTTGAACAGCATCGAAAAGAGGAGAGTGAGGAGCCCAAGTGACAGGCTGAAATTGGCAAGGAATAGAAGCAGGGCCTCGCCTGCGCTGTCTGTGAGCCATGTGGAGAACGCAGCGAGCCCGGCGCTCAAGATGAGCGACACAGCGAGCAGGAAGCCCAAGGCCAGAATGCCTGCGAACGCGCCGCCGTACACCTTTGCATACCAAGCAACGCCTGTGTTGCTCGGTTCCGACACTTCGAAAATCGTGTTGAGTGCGTCTTTGAGCTGCACGACCACGCCGACGGCCGCGACCAGGAGAAGCGTTACACCAAAAAGTGCTGACCACCCACCCGCGACGGATGACGAGGCCCCTTGCAGCATGGATTCGATAGCCTGGCTTCCGCTCTCCCCGAGCAAGCCGCGAAATTGCGCAACGATCGACCGCCGCGCCGCATCTCCCCCCCAAATCAGTCCGGCCACAGCCGTCACGATGAGCAGAAGGGGGCCAAGTGAGAACACGGAGTAATAAGCTAGAGCAGCGCCGAGCCGAGCACTGCGATGTCTAAGCCAATCACTTGCGGCAGTCTTGAGGAGCGACCACACACCCGACTGTTCAGAACTGGGATTTGTGGCGGCGTTCATAGCGGTTCTCCGGAAATGAACCGCCAAGAACAATGATGGCGATGCCGACTGCAAGAACAAGGGGCCAGTTTTGGGCAGCAATGTTGGCGAGCCCGCGAAAGCTGGAGGTTGCGTCCAAAGTCCCACTTTTTATCGCGGATGGAATAGTCCTCGCCACTTCGACCGCCGTAGTGGCCACGGCAGTTGGTTCAGTGGCGAGGGTGTTTTCTGTCTCTTCCCTCCGCTCCTTGAGCCAAACGCCAAGCGCCGCGACGGCTCCCAGCACTGCGAAGCCTCCGGCGAGAAGAAAATACGCGTCGCGATAGCCAAACGCATCAATCAGAACGACGGTAAGGCCTGCCAATCCGAACCCAAAGGCAAACAGAAACGGAATGGCCACGGACGCCCGCACGGCATATTTGGCAATCAGGTTTGTGATGCCAGACGACACATAGCTGAGGAGTTTCCCAAACACGATGAGGCCCTACAATCCTAGGATTTCCAGAGCGCTCCCAGCAGAAAGCCCAAGGCGCCGGCAATGGCGAGCGTCGCCATGGGTTGCTGCTTCAGTGATGTGTCGAGGGCGTCCCGCATTGCACCGGGCGCCTTCTGCGCCATGGCTCCCACTTCGGACCCTTCTTCGATGGCGCGACCCGCAAGGTCGCCTGCCGGGCCTGCGAGATCTTTCGCCATCGCAGAGGCCTTGTCCATCAAGCCTTCTGCTTCCATAGAGGCTTGATCTTTTACCTGAGAAGACTCTGAAGTCATGGGGGTCGCTCCTACTGGGTATGGAGCGGTAACGCCACCGCGCACGTAATGTTTCGTCGGGTTTCAGTTTAAGGGACAAATCTCACAGAGTGGGAACCCAGAACCCAGCCAGAACCGAGAACGAAAGTACACATTGCGCGAACTGTCACATGTCGACAACGCGGCGGGACAAATTGAACTTGGTGGCGTGCGGACCCCTTCTGCAGCAAAGCGCATCGCTCCGGACCGAGAATGTAGCCTCGTATCGCTGATCCCACCACGTCGCAGCTCGCTGAGTAAATCCGGCGACGGCAATACGAAATCGGCAGGCGTTCCGACCGATTCGCCGCGCGAGCGCCGCCTCGCTATGGCCAGGTTCCGCAGGGGCTCGATCTGGTGTCGGGGAAGAATCTCGGTGTAGGAACCGAACTCCATTTATGGCGTTTCGCAACCAGAGCGGTCGACTGCCGGGAAGCAGGGCCCGCGATTCCGAATCTGACGACACGAGGGGGACCGAGCAGACCTAGTCCGGTAGCGTCCCATCGATCCCCGTCCATGCCCGCCGGTGCGCAAGTCCAAAAGCAGCCGAAAGCTCGAACGCGCTGTCCGATTGAAGATCGCGCTCCCTCATTAAAGGAGTGGAGTCGTAGATTCGAGAGACTGGCCGAGCATATCAGGCGCCATTAATCGCTCTGGGGTTTCAGCATTATCTGGCGCGTGGTGCCTCGCGAAAGATGACGGGTGGCGTGCGCATTTCACTTGGTGCGTTCGCCTCGGGAAGTGGTGTTACTCACAGCCAGAAGAAACAAGAAAGAGTCAACGGGGATGGTTGGAACGCCCAGGCTCGATTTTCGTTGCTACTCCACCTCAGTTCAGGAATAGGAGTCCAACCATGCTTAAACAGAACCTTCTTGTTTCCGTCTCCGCCATGGCCCTGCTGGCAGCCATGGCGACGGCTGGTATATCGCAGTCGCCGAGCGGCGGCGGTTCAGGCGCCGGGCAAGAACAGCAGAAGATGAATCCAGGTGAAAGTAATCGTGGGACTGAAACGCAGGATCGCGGTGCTCGTGAGCAGCCAACAAGCAAAGGCCGGTCGGCGCAGCGCGATGGCGACACACAGCCCAAGGCTTCGGATCGTGCAGAAGAGAAAGCCACTCCCAAATCTCGCGTCCAGGGGCAGGATGCAACGCCTAAGGCCTCAGATCGCGCGCAGGAGAAGGCCGCCCCCAAGAGCGCCGTTCAGGGCAAGAAAGATGACGACGATCGTCGATCTTCGGCGGCAGGCGACAAAGGTAAGGAAAGCACGAAACAGTCCGATCAGGGCACAGCCAAGGATCGGGATCGTACGGCGGGCGAGTCCGCCAAGGAGCAGCGCGGCGACCGGACCGGAAGCAGTGAGAGTAAGGATGCACCGAAGCAGTCCGGAAAGGAACCAGCAAAGGATCGGGATCGGGCCGCTGGTGATGGTTCCAAAGACGGCCGCGAGGATCGTCAACGCGCCGACCGTAATGCCGGAGAGCGCGTTCAGCTTAGCGAGCAAAAGCGGACCTCCGTTCGCGAACGTCTGTCAAAGAGCGCGCAGTCCAATCGCGTGACCAACGTCAATTTCGACATTCGCGTAGGGGCAAGCGTGCCGCGATCTGCGACCCTCCACGTTCTGCCGCCAGACGTCGTCGAGATTGTTCCGGAGTATCGGAACTATCGCTATGTCTACGTACGCGATGAAATCGTCATCATCGATCCGAGCGACTATGTCGTCGTTGCGGTGATCGGCGGCGATTCGAGGGTTGGTAGCCGGTCGCGTGGACGTATCACGCTTTCGTCCGATGACCGCGTGTTCGTCCGTCGACACGTCGATCTTGGGGCCCGCGTGAGGCTCGGCATTGGCAACATCTCGATCGGCATGAACTTGCCCGATACAGTCGAGCTTCGGCCGCTGCCGGAGGCGGTTGTTGAGCGGCATCCGGATTTCCGAGGGCACCGCTATTTCATCTATGAAGACGATGTCGTGATCGTTGAGCCTCAATCTCGAGAGGTCGTTCTCGTCGTCGAGGACTGACGCTTGAAAGCGCCTGCGGCTGCGAACCAGCCGCAGGCGTTCCTACAGCGCAGTGACAGCACTGATGGGCGCCCACTGGCGCATGTTCTGGAGCGCAGATCCGATGGACGCGTTCGTTTGGAAATCGCAGAATTCTAGCAGGCCACGAAGGTTGCTACCTATCGCAGCATCTTGCTTTGCCATGGGCGGCTTCATCGGGCATTACCATGGTCATCATAAGGTTCCCTCGCTTCCACCGAAGATCCAAGTCAACACAGGGGCAGTACCGGCGGCATACTCGTCGACGACCCCGCTTCCGATGATCAGGGCAGAGGCGCCCCCCTTACCTGCAAAATCAGAAGACCTAAGGCTGATGTGACCCCCGCCTTTTATCCAGCCGGGACTGGAATCCGGTCGTCATTGAACGCTCCCGATGAGCGTCCTTCAAGCTCTTCGTTGTGCT
>LNFM01001574.1_pt1 | contig 83487 bp, 75 predicted proteins | sample 596031 | NCBI WGS metagenome assembly LNFM01 (sample SAMN04254537, study PRJNA301005) | activated carbon metagenome | isolation source: dual media filters at the Ann Arbor, Michigan drinking water treatment plant | place: USA: Ann Arbor | reverse complement strand
ACGCGCGCTGGCCGGTTGCTCGCATCGCGCCGAAAGGCGTATCTTCAGCCGAGGCTCTAATCGCCACTGGATGAAATTTCAGTGGCAGGTCAGGGTTTACCTAAGGTACCAATCAAATCACTAACTGAATAATGAATTAAATATTTTCCATCACCAGAAAATTCTTGAATTTTCAATTTACGAATTGTTTGGATCAGTTCTGCCTTGACAAGTATTTCATCGAGGCGAGTCAATAATCTCTCTTCTCTTTTTCCCCCAGTGGCTTGGTCTGGCTCTATTTTTATTTTTCCAAGAATGAAGAGGTCAAGATCACTGTAATTGCTGGCTTCGCATCTTCCATATGATCCTGTGGCGTACACGCAGGCCTTGCCGGCAACGATTTTTTCGGCGCTTCTTAGTTGTTCTTGTAAGCCTTTAATTCGCTTTTCTGTTTGTGATTTTCTTTCAGAACTGGCCCCCACGAATCCCCTCCCACTCAAATATATTCGCAAATATTTCTGCTTGTTCGATTGCATCATCTATAGCGTGGTGAGTGTGCTGGTGACGGGAACGAAGTAGCGGCTCCAGCTTTGATCGTCCCGATTCCGATATTGGAAGGCGAGCTTTCACTGCAAGCGCAGTCTTTATGTCAAAGCATCGTGAATAGTCGAAGGGAGACCCTTCAGAGCAAAATTTTATGAAATACCAATATAACCAGGTCCAGTCGAAACTTAGCGGATATGCTACGAGCACTGGCTTTGCCTCTCCCGCGCAAAGTCGTATCCAGCGCGATGCTTCGATCATCGCTAATTCGGGTGGATCTCCTTCTTTCTTCAGTCTCTCTCGATCAAGGCCATTTATTCTTAGGGCTTCCTCCTGAAAATCCTCAGAAATAGGTTTCACCTCTTTGTAGAAAACGCGCTGGTAATTTGCGGGTCTTTTAAAATTTATGCCATCAAATGTTCCCGCAAAAACTATGGCGAAAGAAAGCATAGAGAAGGGACCCGGTATGGGTCCGTCAGTTTCGACGTCTGCTGAGAAATAAGCGTCCACTTTTCGCTTTTTCAACTCCTTGCCTGCATTTTCATTTTCAGAAACGTCGATGTGCCCCCCAAATTCAAGCATCCATTCTTCCTCTGCATTTTAGCTCTTGAATCTTTGAAAACAGCATGCGGTGAACAAGCCCATTCAAGAACGAAAAATTGCTTTCGGCAATCTTTGCGAGTTCTCGAATCTCGCCGTATTCAAGAGAATGCCAGCTTGCGTCTAGACATCAATACATAGAAGAATAGCGCAGTGCTGGAATGGGTTAGGCAATGCCCGTTGTCTGTTTCACGTCGCATCCTTGAAAAAAAATTTTCAAAAAAGCCCGCCCGGATCTGATCCGGGCGGGTTTTTTTAGATTTACCCGGCGTAACCGTTATTTATCGTCCTCTTCCTCGTCGGCATCCTCGTCTTCGGCCGCGAAGGCATCCTCGAGAAATTCGACGATCTGCTCTTCGCCGTCTTCCTGGGTTTCCACTTCCCAGCCGCCAAGCTCGGTCTCGCCCTGCCTGAACACCACCTTGAACGGCAGTTCGCCGCCGGGATTGGCCACCACGTCTCCGGTCACATACGCCATGTCAGTCTCCTGTCCGTTCTTCTGAATTTCGGAATGGCGAAGACCTAGCGCGGCATCGCGGAGCGATTGTGACGGAAGGGTGTGGGCCTGCATTTTTTGTAATCTCGCGCCGGGCCCTCGCTTCGCTCGGCGGCGCTCGGGAACGCTATTTGCCGCGCCAGACGTTGTCCTTGAAGTAGAGCTGGAACGGTGTGGTGCCTGTCGCTCCACCCTCGAAGGCCTTCCACTTGCCGTCCTTGCAGAGTGTTCCGCCCGCGGCCGCCACCGCGTCGAACTCGATGTAGTTCGGATAGGCGGCCTTGTTGCCGTCTTCCACCGCCATGAAGGTGGTGACGCATTTCGCGCCCACGATGACCGGGTCATAGCCCTTGATGGTGATGCCGCCGCCGCCCGTGCTCGGAAATGTGCTCTTCAGCACAGGCCAGGCCGCGTAATCCTCGGTCTGCGCGCGGGCGGCTGTTGCGAGCAGCAGGGCCGCGAGCGCGAGTGTGATGGCTTTCATGGCTTTCCTCCCGGGGCGCCCCTCCTTCGAGACGCGATGCTCCGCATCGCTCCTCAGGATGAGGCGTCTGATCAGGGTACACGCGGGCAGGGCGATTGGATGCAGTGCTCTGCGCTAAATCGGCCTCATCCTGAGGAGCGCCACTGATGTCGGGTTCACCCGACATCAGATTTTTAAGCGGCAAGTCGGCAACAGCCGACTTGCGGGGGCGCGTCTCGAAGGAGAGGCCGCCTCGCCCTTCGAGACGGACGCTTCGCGTCCTCCTCAGGGGGAGGCGCCTGATCAGGGTACACGCGGGGACACCGAGCCGGAGCGGCGTTAGCGCGAAAGCTGCTGCGCGAAATAGACCAGCGTCTTGCGATAGACCTCGGAGCGGTTCCACTCGCGCATCACCTGGAAATTCTCGGTGCCTTCGGTGAAGGGCGCGCCCTGCCGCCAGCCGTTGGTCTTCAGAAGATTCGCGGTGGATGCCAGCACATCCGGCACGCTGCGGCGCAGATCGACATGGCCGTTGCCGTCGAAATCGACGCCGTATTTGATGTAGGAGCTGGGCAGGAACTGGGTCTGGCCGATCTCGCCGGCATAGGCGCCGAGCAGTTCCTTCTGCGAGAGATCGCCGCGCTGGAGGATTTGCAGGGCCGCGAGCAGTTCTTTCTGAAACAAATCCGTGCGGCGGCAATCGTGCGCGAGCGTCGCCAGCGTGCGTACCACCGGCAGCTTGCCCATGTCGGCGCCGTTGTCGGTCTCCATGGTCCAGATCGCCATGATCAGTTCGCGCGGCACGCCGAAGCGCTGCTCGACGCGGCCGAGCAATGCGGCGTGCTTCTGCATCAAGGATTTTGCGCGCTTCACGCGCGGCGGCGTCACGCGGGTGGCGGCGTATTCCTCGAAGGTTTTCCGGAACGTGCCGCGCTGGCGGCGGTCGAAGGACATGACTTTCGCATCGTACGTGACCTCGCCGAGCGCGCTGCTGATGACGCCGCGCGAGATTCCCGCCGCGGCCGCTTCGCGGGAGATTTCCGCGATGAAGGTGTTGAACTCGCCGCCGCATTTGGCGGCCTGGGCCGCCGTTGCCAGCGTCAGAGCGAGAATAGCCGTGAGCATGCGCGCGATCATGGCGGCGGTGTATCACACGGATTGAATCGCGTCAGGGCTGCGGCCATCGCTAGCGGCTGACCGTTTCGAGCAGCACCTTCGGCCCCGCCATGTGGCCCTCCGGGGGATCCTTCTGGACGATTACATTGGTGTTGCCGGGGAAGCTCGCCTTGCTCACGCCCGGCGATCCGACCACGACGATTGTGCGGATGTGCCGGCGCTCGCCGGGACTCAACTGGTTCCAGATCGACTTTGCGTTGTAGCCGCCGCCGGAAAAGCCATAGATCGCCGTTACATTTTTATCGCGGCGGATGCGCTTCACCGCCATGCTAACCTGCGGGCTGCCGGTGTTGCCGGAGACATCGAGCACCTCGCCCGCATAGCCAACCAGGCGCGCGTATTCGATCGCGGCCGGATCGTCGAGCTGTCCGCGCGGCGCTTCATCACTCGCGATGCCGCGCAGGATCAGCATGGTCTCTTTCCGAGAGGGGCTGGAGGTGAATGCCGTCAGGGTCGTGGCCACAAAGGCCGCGGCCACGATAAGGCCAACGGCTTCGGCGGGGGTTTTGTGCCAGTTCATAATTCCTCATGCGCTGATTATTCCGTGCGTTGCCCGTATTGGCTAACGCGGCTACATGAACGAATTGACAGGAAACTTGTTCGCTTCAGGGCCCTTGTGGGATAATGCGGGGGTTTTGTTGGAACTTTGCCGCAAAAAACGAAATGGCCGGGACAAGCCCAGCCATTATCGCGGCCTCATCCCGAGAAGGAGGCCTTCGAAGAATCTTGGAACCCGGATCGATTTTGAATTCGCCGTCTCAAGGGATCGGTTTTCTCGATGTCATCGCCCGCGAGGACGATCCAGCGATTACCGGCTGACTGTTCGCAGCAATGCCTTCGGCCCGGCCATATGTCCTTCCGGCGGGTCTTCCTGCACGACGACATCCTTGGCTTGGGGAAAAGCGGCCGGTGTGATGCCGGGCGATCCGACCACAACGATCTTGCCGATCCGTTCGCGTTCTTCCGGGCGCAGCTGGCTCCAGATGATCTGCGCGTTGTAGCCGCCGCCGGAAAATCCATAGATCGCCTTCACGCGCTTGTTCTGGCGAATGCGGTCGAGCGCGACCTTGATCTGCGACTGCTCGGCAAGCGTGTCAGCCGCAATGTCCAAGACCTCGCCGGTGTAACCTTGCTTGCGCGCATAGGCGAGGGCGGCGTCGTCATCGAGTTGGCCCCTGGGAGCTTCAGGACTGGCGATGCCGCGCAGGATCAGCATGTCGCCTTGCGACGGGCGGTAAGCGAGCGCGATCACGCCGAGCAGCAGCAAGGCGGCCACGAGCGCGAATTTCGGTATGCCGTTGCGGGTATTTATTTCCTTCATGCATTTAAGAACTACGTTTTGAGAAAGTGGTTCCCAAAAATAAAATCGCCGGGTAAAGGCCCGGCGATTATACTTTCTCAGCCTCATCCTGAGGAGCGCGAAGCGCGTCTCGAAGGATGGGCCGCCTCTCCCTTCGAGACGCGGTGCTCATTAATGTCGCGCCGGACTCTCGCTTCGCTCGCGGCGCGACAGCACCGCTCCTCAGGGTGAGGCGGATTGAATCAGTTATCGAGGAAGCTTCTGAGTTTCCGTGAGCGGCTCGGATGCTTCAGCTTGCGGAGCGCCTTGGCCTCGATCTGACGGATGCGTTCGCGCGTCACCGAGAACTGCTGGCCGACTTCCTCCAGCGTGTGGTCGGTGTTCATGCCGATGCCGAAGCGCATGCGCAGCACGCGCTCCTCGCGCGGCGTCAATGACGCCAGCACGCGGGTGGTGGTCTCGCGGAGATTCGACTGGATCGCGGCCTCGATCGGCAGCACCGCGTTCTTGTCCTCGATGAAATCGCCCAGATGCGAATCTTCCTCGTCGCCGATGGGCGTTTCGAGCGAAATCGGCTCCTTCGCGATCTTGAGAACTTTCCGTACCTTCTCCAAAGGCATGCCGAGCTTTTCCGCCAGTTCTTCCGGCGTCGGCTCGCGGCCGATCTCGTGCAGCATTTGCCTTGAGGTGCGGACGATCTTGTTGATCGTCTCGATCATGTGCACCGGAATGCGGATGGTGCGCGCCTGATCGGCGATCGAGCGGGTGATCGCCTGCCGGATCCACCAGGTCGCGTAGGTCGAGAACTTGTAGCCGCGGCGATATTCGAATTTATCGACCGCTTTCATCAGGCCGATATTGCCTTCCTGAATGAGGTCGAGGAACTGCAGGCCGCGGTTGGTGTATTTCTTGGCGATGGAAATGACGAGACGAAGGTTTGCCTCCACCATTTCCTTCTTGGCCTGACGCGCCTCCCGCTCGCCCTTCTGCACCATCGAAACGATGCGGCGGAATTCGAGGATCTCGAGACCCGTCTCGGTCGCAAGCGAATGGATGTTCTGGCGCAGGTCCTTGATGCGGTCCTTCTCGGCGCCGATGAATCCCTTCCAGCCCCGGTTGCCGAGCTTGGAGCAGCGGAGAATCCATTTCGGGTCGAGTTCGGAGCCGTAATAGTTCTTCAAAAAGTCCTCGCGCTCGACGCCGTGGCTTTCGGCGAGGCGCATGAGGCGGCCTTCGTTGCTCACGAGCTTGCGGTTGATGTCGTAGAGCTGCTCGACGAGGGAATCGATGCGCGCCTGATTGAGCGACAGCGATTTCACCGCCGCGACGATTTCCTCTTCCAGCTTCTTGTAGCGGCGCTCCTGGCTCGGCGAGAGCGACGAGTTCTTCAGCTGGTTCTCGATGTCCTGATCCTGCAGGCGGCGGAGTTTCTTGTACTCGTTCGCCACCTGGTCGAAGGTCTCCACGACTTTCGGCTTCAGCTCGGCTTCCATTGCCGCGAGCGAAAGTGCGTTCTCCATGTCGTCATCGTCTTCTTCAGGCTCTTCCGGACGGCGCGGCTGGCCGTCCTCGTCGTCTTCGCTCTTGGCGGGCGGCGCCATCATGCCGTCGTCGGAGGCGGTGGCTTCCTGCGGGCCTTCCGGCTGCACGGGCACCTGCATCTGCTTCGCCTCGGGCCCGGCATAAGTCGCTTCAAGGTCGATGATGTCGCGAAGGAGAACTTTCCCTTCGTTCAGTTCGTCGCGCCAGATGATGATGGCCTGGAAAGTGAGCGGGCTTTCGCACAGGCCCGCGATCATTGCCTCGCGGCCGGCCTCGATTCTTTTCGCAATGGCGATTTCGCCCTCGCGCGACAGCAGTTCGACCGAGCCCATCTCGCGCAGATACATGCGGACGGGATCGTCGGTGCGCTCGGACGGGGTGGTCTTCTCGGATTTCGCGAGGGCCTTCGGGGCGGCTTCAACCAGATCGCCGCCGGTCTCCTCCTCGTCATCCTCGTCGTCGGCTTCCTCGGCCTCCTCGGATTCGACGACGTTGATGCCCATGTCGTTGAGCATCGCGAGCACGTCCTCGATTTTTTCCGAGGTGACTTCCTCGGACGGCATCACGCCATTCAACTGGTCATAGGTGACGTAGCCGCGCTTTTTGGCGGCCTTGATCATCTTCTTGACGGCGGAATCCGTGAGGTCGAGGAGCGGGCTGTCCTTGTCGCCGTCATCCTTGTCGTCGTCCTTGCCGGGCGCGCCGGCCTTGGCGGCGGCGGCCGCGGACATCGCGGCCTTGCGGATCAATTCGACGCCGGCCGCGGTGCGGGCCTGCTGGTCCTTGGGTTCGGCGGCCTTCTTCGCGGCGGTTGCCGCCGGAGCGGCGGGAGCCTTCGCAGCGGGGGCCTTGGCATCGGCTTTCACCGGGGCCGGCTTCGCTTCGGCTTTCACGGGAGCCGTCTTGGTTTCCTTGACGGGTGCCGCCTTCAATTCCTTTGCCGGCTTTTCAATGGGCTTCGCCGTTTTCGCGGCGGGAGCTTGCTTCACGGCCGGCTTTTTCAATTCTTTTTCCTTCACGGCGGGCTTAGCCGACGTCCTGGTCTGTTTTGGTTCGGGAGCGGGCGGCGCTGCCGCCGGAGCGGGAGCGGCGGGACCCGAAAAATCTCCGCCACCGACAATCGCGCGGAATAAACTCTTCAGACCAAACCTGGTCTTTTGAGGTTGCTGCTGTGGCGCTTGCGCGGCCGGTTGCGCCTGAACAGGCGGCTCCGGCTGCTTCGGCTTCGGTTGTACGGCGGTCTTCGCCGGTTTGGCGGCGGCTTTGGGCGATGCCTTCGGCGCGGGCTTTGCCACGGCTTTCTTGGCGGCGGGTTTGGCGGCGGGTTTTTTCGCCGGGGTTTTGGTCTTTGGTTTTTTCGCGCTCACGTGGTGCTCTGCCTGGCTCTCATAAGGGTGCGAATCAATCGCCGATTTGCATTAACAACCGGTGGCCTACATCGTCCGAACGGGTCGCCCCGACAGAGCCCCGAAGCCGTCGATCAAAGCTTCCGTACCGTCGAGCACGGCGAGACGTTCCTGAACGTCCTTGAGCTTTGCGAAATTTGCTTCGGTTGGTTCGGCTCCAAGCGCGCGCTCGGCCTCTTTCAACTCTCTAGATAGCGTGCGTTTCCTACGATGCAAGCTCACGATCTGGTGCCACCACGCGATGACATCCTCGCGCGCCGCCTCCGGCCGCACCGCCCAGTCGCCTTTGTGCGAAATGGCACGATCCATGCGTGTCTTGAGTTCCTCGGTACCGGCCGCCGACAGCCGCTCGGCGAGTGTCTCGCGATCGTCCGCGGCCTCGTCGGAAACGGCGTCCAATATGGCCCGGCGGAGCGAATCCGCATCCCTGTGCGCAAATTCCAGGTCGGCCAGTTCCTCGGCGTAATCCTTGAGCAGCCAGGGGTGGTTACAGACCGCGAGTAGAATCAGCGCCTCGCGGGTGGGAATGGCGGACAGATTGCCGCGCACCAGCGGGCTCGATGCGAGCCCCGATGAGCGGGTTGCGAGGTTCTCGCGGGGAGCGGGAAACGGGCGTCCGCCGCCCCGGCCACGGTTCTCGAAGCTGCGCACGGATGCCGGCATCGACGGCGCGAACAGCCGCGAAAGCCGCTCGCGAAGATCGTCGCGGTAGTGACGGCGCACCGTCTCGTCCTGAATCACGCGCAGGATTTCACCGATCCTTGCTTCAAGGGCCGCACGCCGCTCGGGCGTATCGAGCCGCGCATCGGCGGTTTCGCGCAGCCAGAGCATCTCGGCGAGCGGGCGTACGCCGTCGAGCACTTCCTTGATCGCAGCGGCGCCTGATGAGCGGATGAGATCGTCGGGATCCTGGCCTTCGGGCAGGATCGCGAAGCGCAAACTTTTTCCGGGGGCGAGCAGCGGCATTGCGAGATCGAGCGCACGGTTTGCTGCGCGCTGTCCGGCTTTGTCCCCATCAAAGCAAAGCACCGGCTCGTCATTCATGCGCCAGATGAGATTGAGCTGATCCTCGGTGAGGGCAGTGCCGAGCGGGGCAACGGTGGCCTCGAAACCGGCGGCCGCCATCGCGATCGCATCCATGTAGCCTTCGACGACCACAAGCTGCGCTCCCTTTTGGGTGGCGGCGCGCGCGTTCTGTCCGTTGTAGAGCAGCCAGCCTTTATGAAAGAGCGGCGTCTCCGGCGAGTTCAGGTATTTCGGCTCCACGTCGCCGAGCGCCCGCCCGCCGAAGCCGACGATGCGGCCCTTAAAGTCGTGGATCGGGAACATCACGCGGTCGCGGAAGCGGTCATAGGGGACGGGAATGTCGTCGCCCGCGATCAGCATGCCGGATTCGATCATGTCCTCGACGGGGATTTTCTGCGCGCCGAGATACTCCTTCAGCGCGAAGCGTTCCGCGGGCGCATAGCCGAGGCGAAACCTGGCGATCGTCGCAAGCGCGAGGCCCCGGTCGGCGAGATAGCCGCGCGCCTTGGCGCCGGTGCGGGCCTGCAAATTCTCTTCATAGAACTTGGCGGCGAGTTCCATCACCTCATAGAGCGTCTTGCGGCGCGCCTCGCGGCGCTCGTCCTCGGCACTGACCTTGGGCAGCGGCAAACCGGCCATCTGCGCCAGGCGCTCGACCGCTTCCGGAAAGGAAACACCTTCCGTCAGCATCACGAAGTCGAAGATCGAGCCATTCTTGCCGGAGGAAAAGTCGAACCAGGCCTGTTTCTGGTCGTTCACGAAGAAAGAAGGGGTCTTTTCCGGGTTGAACGGGGAGAGTCCCTTCCACTCGCGGCCGGCCTTTTTGAGCTGGACGCGCCGCCGCACCACCTCCGAGACCGGCAGGCGGTTCTTGATCTCGTCGATGAACGAGGGCGGAAAGCGCATTCAGACTCCGGGCAGGGAGAGAATCCCCCCCCCTCTATATAAGGGGAGGAGTCTCGGAGTCGGACCGGGCAGCAGCCGCCGAGGCCGGATATGGCGATATCCGCCGCTTCTCCCCTCTATCCACAGCGAAGCAGCGGAGTTTTCTGGGCCAAGGTCGAAGTGTTCACCGGCTGCAACCCTGCGATCCAGACCTTATAGGATACAAATAGGATCCAGGGGGTCTAAAGGCCCATGCGCTGTATTCCCTGTTTCCGTGCTCGCCGCCTGCTTGCCACCGCGACTGGCGTTACGATGGCGTCGCTCCATCCATCGATTGCCGATGCAACTGCGACCAGCGGTGTCCGCCTCGATCATCAGGAGCGCTTCGACTGGTACGGGCGAGAGCCTGGCTGACAAGATTTTCCGTCCACGGGCCGCTAAAATGGTTCCGTGGCCCGGGCTGACAATCTCGACTGGAACGATCTGTGCTATTTCCTCGCGGCTGTGCGGGCGCATTCGCTTGCGGCTGCAGCACGTGAGCTGGGCGTCAAACATACGACGGTGGGACGGCGGCTGACCGAACTGGAGCGCGCGCTGGGAGGGGCCCTGTTTTTCCGCGGTGCCGACGGGCTGAAGCTGACGGCGCTCGGCAAGAAGCTCGTGCCCGCCGCCGAACAGATCGAGCGCAACGTGCAATCAATCCGCACGCAGGCGAGCGCGCATGTCGCCAGCGTACGCATTGCGGTGCCGTCGGGCTTCGTGAACCTGTTCACGCCGCATCTGCCGAAATTCCGCAAGAGCCATCCGGGCGTCGTTCTGGATTTTCTGAGCGGCAGCAAAAAAGTCGATCTGCTCAAGGGCGACGCCGAACTGGCGCTGCGCGCGGGCGCGCCCGGCGAGGACGCGTTGATGACGCGCAAGGCGGGTGAGATCGAATGGTCGCTCTATGCCTCGCCGAAATATCTCGCGCGCAATCCGTTGCGAAACGGACGCAATCTCTCCGGGCATCAGCTTATCGGGTTCGATGCGAGTCTGTCGGGCACGCCCGCCGCGCGGTGGCTCGCGGACAACGGGAAGGATGCCAGCGTTGAAATCCGGCATCGCGAAGTGGTGGACATGGTGGCGTCGGCGGCAGGCGGGCTTGGCGTTGCGATCCTGCCTTGCGCCTACGGAGACAATGACGTGCGGCTGAAGCGGCTTACCGACGAAGTTATGGCGCGGACGCCGCTTTCGCTCGTGTACCGGCGCGATGCGACGCTTGCGGGGCCGGTGCGCGCGGCCATGAATTTCATCATTGAAGTGATGCGCGCTGCGAAGTGAATCGCGCGCGGAGGGATGCTCCGCGCGCAGGTGTTTCACGCCGATCAGTTGCGCGACGGGTGCTGCTGCTGGCCGTTGGTCTTGAAGGTGGTCGCCTGGCCGCGCGGGGGCGTCGGCAGATGCACCTTTTTCTTGTGCTCGCTCTCACACTGGCTGGCGCCGTTGTCGAAGCAGGCGGAGATGGCGTCGTCGCTCTTCTTCTTGTTGCAGGCCGCGACAACGGAGTCGATGCACTTGCTGAGAGCGGTTTCGCCGGCGGCGGCCCGCACTGTCGACGGCTGCATCGCAGTGTAACCGGCGACAAGCGCGAGGGCGGCGGCAAACACAAAGGCGTAGTTCTTCTTCATGGCTTCACTCCTGTTCTGCGGAGTTTGAGGGGATAGGGGTCCGCATCGACGCGGATATGATCCCGCCGCCCGTTGCCGTCGATTGGCGATCTGCGTGCAGGGTTGTGCAAATTTGCACATTAAAAATAAGAATTGACTTAATTAAGTAACAACTTATATTACTGCCCATGTACGCCCTGACCGCCCTTGCCGACCCGACCCGCCAGCGCATCGTGGAGATGCTCGCCTCGCACGAATTGCCGATGGGCGAGATCGCCTCGAAATTCGACATGAGCCCGCCCGCGATCTCGCAGCATCTGAAAGTGCTGCGCGACGCCAAGCTCGTGACCGTGCGGGCGGATGCGCAAAAGCGGCTCTATTCGCTGAACAAGGATGGCTTCGAGGAAATGGACGAGTGGCTCCAGCGCATCCGCCGTTACTGGAACAAGCGTCTCGATGCGCTGGAAAAACTTCTCCGTGAAGATGACAAAGCAGCAGGAAGGAAAAAGTGATGAGTAAACTTCTGGAAAAAGACGGCGTTCTGCTCGACGCTAGCACGATCCGCTTCGAGCGGTTGCTTCCCGGCCCGATCGAACGGGTGTGGGCCTATCTGACGGAATCCGACAAACGCAAACAATGGTTTGCCGCCGGCGACTACGAGCTGAAGAAGGGCGGCAAGGCGCACTTGTTCTTTCAGCACAGGAACATTTCCAAACCCGGAACGCAGGCGCCGGAGCAATACAGAAAGATGCACGAGGAAGGCCACAGCTGGGACGGCAAGATCCTCGACATCGATCCGCCGCGCATGCTCAGCATGACCTTCGGCGAGCATTCCGAGGTTACCTACGAACTCACCGGACAATCCAACGGCGAAGTGCTGCTTACGCTGACGCATCGGAAGCTTACCGCGGGCGACCTGAAGAACGTCTCGCCCGGCTGGCATGCGCATCTGGCGATTCTCAGCGATGTGCTCAACAACCGCCGCGACACGGATTTCTGGGCGCTGTGGCAGGAATTGCACAAGCATTACGGCGAGAAGTTCGCGAAGTGACCCTCGCAATGACGCAAATTCCGGGCTGAAATGCCCGGAACCTTGCGCTATTTACGTCATGTTTCGCCGTTATGAATCCGGCAAACAAAAGGAGACGGCCATGATCAAGAAAATCCTGATTGGCATTGCTGCCGTCATCGTGCTCTTTGCCGCCTATATCGCGCTGCTGGCGCCGGACGTTTATTTCGAGCGGACGGTGACCATCGCCGCACCCGCACCCGTTGTGTTCGAGCAGGTCAACGATTTCCGCAAATGGGAGGCGTGGTCGCCTTGGGCGAAGCTCGATCCAAATTCGAAGGCGGAATTTTCCGGTCCGCCCGCGGGCGTGGGAACGGCGATGAAATGGTCCGGCAACGACAAAGTCGGCGAGGGAAAAATGACCCTCATTGAAAGCAAACCGGCCGAGCGCATCAACATCCGCGTCGATTTCGTCAAGCCGTTTGAAGGCACGAGCAATTCGCAATTTTTCTTCAAGCCTGCGGGCAATCAGACGCAGGTGACATGGGCGATCACCGGCGAGAATAATTTCATCGGCCGCGCCATGTGCCTTGTCTTCAACATGCAGAAGGAAATGCAGGAGACAATGGACAAGGGCCTGTCTTCGATGAAGCAGGTGGCGGAAAAGGCGAAGTGAGCGAAGCCGAATTCGTCATCGTCCGCCAACGGGTCCGCGCGAAGCGCGGCCCGATGACAGGCTCCAGCGGACGATCCGGTAAACGCAAAGGCCAATTATTTTGCGCGGTGCTTATTGGATTCCCCGCTTTCGCGGGGGATGACAGGTACTTCGTGACGAAGAAATTAAATGCAGTTTACTGGATCCCCGCTTTGCGGGGATGACCTCGCTACGCTCGGTTATTTCGACAGCGCCGCCTTCACCATGCCGCTGGCCTTGCCGAAATCCATCTGGCCCGCGTATTTGCCCTTTAGCGCGGCGATGACCTTGCCCATGTCCTTCATGCCGGCGGCGCTTGTCTCGGAAATCGCGGCGGCGATGGCGGCGTTCACGTCGGCATCGGACATCTGCGCGGGGAGAAACTCCTGGATGATCGCGATCTCGCCGCGCTCCTGATCCGCGAGTTCCTTGCGGCCGCCCTTGTCGTACAGCTCGACCGATTCCTGCCGCTGCTTGATCATCTTCTGCATGAGGCCCATCAGCGCCTCGTCGTCGATCGTCTTGTTCGAGGTGCGGGCCTCGATCTCGGCGTTCTTGATCGCCGCGTTGATGAGACGCACCGTCGAAAGCCGCAGCTTGTCGCCCGACTTCATCGCTTCCTTCATCGAGTTGTTGATCTTTTCCCGGAGCACGGCACGGCCTCTTTGACGGCGGTATGACTCGCGCTATGTAAGCCGCTTATGACCACCAAACAAGACGATTCCGGCTGGGCGGAGCACGCCCCCACGGCCCTGCTCGTGCTCGCCGACGGCACGGTGCTGGAAGGCTTCGGCCTCGGTGCCCCCGGCCAAGCGGTGGGCGAGGTCTGCTTCAACACAGCGATGACTGGCTATCAGGAAATCCTGACCGACCCGTCCTATGCCGGGCAGATCATCACCTTCACGTTTCCGCACATCGGAAACGTCGGCACCAACGACGAAGACATCGAGATGGTGAACATGGCCGCGGCCACCGGCGCGCGCGGCGTGGTGCTGCACACCGACATCACCGACCCGTCCAATTACAGATCGACCCGGCATCTCGATGCCTGGCTGAAGGCACGCGGCATCATCGGGCTTGCGGGCATCGATACGCGGGCGCTGACCGCGATGATCCGCGACAAGGGCATGCCGAACGCGGTAATCGCGTTCGCGCCGGACGGCAACTTCGATCTGGCGGCCCTCAAGAAGGAAGCGGCGGCGTGGCCGGGCCTCGTCGGCATGGATCTCGTGCCGATGGTGACGACCGGCCAGCGCTACACCTGGGACGAACTGCCGTGGGAATGGGAAAAGGGTTACCAGCGCGCGACCGACGGCAAATATAATGTGGTCGCGATCGACTACGGCGTGAAGCGGAACATTCTCCGGTTGCTCGCGGGCAATGGCTGCAAGGTGACGGTCGTTCCCGCGACGACTTCCGCCGAGGACATTCTCGCGCTGAAGCCGGATGGCGTGTTTCTCTCGAACGGCCCCGGCGATCCGGCGGAGACGGGGAAATATGCGGTGCCGGTGATCCGGAAGCTGATCGATTCCGGCACGCCTACTTTCGGCATTTGTCTCGGACACCAGATGCTGGGGATCGCGCTTGGAGCCAAGACGATGAAGATGCATCAGGGCCATCACGGTGCCAATCACCCCGTCAAAGATCTCACAACTGGCAAGGTGGAAATCACCTCGATGAACCACGGCTTTGCCGTGGATCGCGACTCGCTGCCGAAGGATGCCGAGGAAACGCATGTCTCGTTGTTCGACGGTTCGAACGCGGGCTTGCAGCTCAAGGGCAAGCCGGTGTTCTCGGTGCAGTATCATCCGGAAGCCTCACCCGGCCCGCGCGACTCGCGGTATCTGTTCGAGCGCTTTGTCGGGCTGATGGAGAAGCGGAAGGGTTAGTATCCCCCGACAGCAGCAGGAATTTCATGCGCATACTCCGCCTCATCCTGAGGAGCCGCGCCCATGTCGGGTTTACCCGACATGGGTTTTTAACATTCGCAAGTCGGCTAGAGCCGACTTGCGTGTGCGGCGTCTCGAAGGATGGGCGGCCCATGCTTCGAGACGCGCAGCTTTGCTGCGCTCCTCAGCATGAGGCCGGTTTGGCGCTTTTGCTTGCCTTGCTGTTTTGTTTTCTTTCGTATCCCGCTCTGGCCCAACGTGCACTCGAACTTCCTACGCATGCCACACCGCTTCCCGATCTGCCGCGCATGGGCCTGCACAAGCCGGACGGACCGGGGCCGTTTCCGGCGCTCATCCTGCATCATCAATGCTACGGCCTCGTCTCGCCGAACTGGAGCAACCGCTCCATCGTGCGCGCCGCGAGGGATGCGCTGGCGCGCGGCTATGCGGTGCTGATCCTCGACAGCCTGCGGCCGCGCGGCGCGCAATCGGTTTGCGCGGGTTCCAAGGGCGGGGTGAATTTCGCGCAAGGCATTGCCGACATCGCGCAGGCAGCAAAGCATCTTCAGACATTCCCGTTCATCGATTCAAAACGCATCGCGCATGTGGGATTCTCATGGGGCGCGATGGTCGGGTTGCTGTCGGCGAGCAAGTCGGCATCCGCGCAGCCGGAGAATCCGGTCGCGGCCTATGTCGCCCTCTATCCGGGCTGCTACACGATCCGCACGCTGTCGGGCGACGGATACGAGATCGTGCGCCCCGACATTGCGCGACCTGCGCTGGTTTTGATGGGCGGCGAGGACACCGAAACGCCGGCGAGCGATTGTCTGCCGAAACTAGAAGCCGCCAAGGCCAAAGGCGCGCCGTTCGAATGGCATCTCTTTTCCCGCGCCACGCATTGCTGGGACTGTTCGCAGGCGGATGGTTTGCGTAAAGAACCGGTGCGTGGCGGCGTCAGCGTCTATCGCTACGACCCGGCGGTGACGAAAGAAGCCGGCGAGCGGATGTTTGATTTTCTGGAAAGTGTTTGGGCAAAACGCCAATAACGCCGTCATCGTCCGCGAAAGTGGACGATCCAGTACGCACGGCGCCAATGGTTGATTCATTGAGTACTGGATTCCCCGCTTTCGCGGGGAATGACAGATCGGGGTGTTTCGCTCGGCTCGCCCGGGGAGCGTCGCCTTGGTAGGATGCCGGGATGCTCGACCGCTTCCTCGATTTTCTCGTATCCGCGATGAACATGACCCAGAAGAACTGGGAGCGTCATGCCAATCCGTGGAGCGTGTGGACGCGGGTGGCGACGTTTCCGTTTTTATTGCTGGCGCTCTGGAGCATTCACTGGATCGGCTGGTGGTCGCTCGCCCCGATCGGAATCATCGCGATCTGGCTCTGGCTCAACCCGCGCGTGTTCCCGCCGCCGGCAAGCACGAAAAGCTGGGCGGCGCGCGCGGTGATGGGCGAACGCATCTACATTATGCGCGTGATCCGGCCGATCCCGGTCTATCATTCCAACGCCGCGCAGATTCTTTCCATTGGTTCGGCGGTTGGTGCCCTGTTGATAGGGGCGGGTCTGATTGCGGCCGACGTGACCGCGTTTCTGCTCGGGGGCGTAACTGCATTCCTCTGCAAAATGTGGTTTGTTGACCGGATGGTCTGGCTGTTCGACGATATGGCCCGCGAACATCCCGAATACGAGAAATGGCTGCGTTGAATGAACCGCGCTGAAGAACTGAACCTCCTCGCCGAACTCGAGAAGAAAGTCCTCTGGCTCGCGAGCTGGACTATTCACAACGCGAACCATCTGCGCGAGAGCACGGACGGGCTGAAGGTCGGCGGGCATCAGGCATCGAGTGCCTCGCTCGCGACGATCATGACCGCGCTCTATTTCCATACGCTGCGTCCGCAGGACCGGGTGGCCGTGAAGCCGCATGCGAGCCCGATCTTTCACGCCATCCAATATCTCTTCGGTCGGCAGACAAGGGAAAAGCTCGAAAACTTTCGCGGCTACAAGGGCGCGCAAAGCTACCCGTCGCGTACCAAGGATATCGACGACGTGGATTTTTCCACGGGCTCGGTCGGTCTCGGCGTGGCGCAGACTTTGTTTGCGAGCCTGGTGCAGGATTACGTGCACGCGCACGGTATGAGCGGCGGGCAGCCCGAGGGCCGCATGATCGCGCTCGTCGGCGACGCCGAACTCGACGAAGGCAATGTGTTCGAGGCGCTGCTGGAAGGCTGGAAGCACGGGCTGCGCAACACCTGGTGGATCATCGATTACAACCGCCAGAGTCTCGATGCGGTGGTGCGCGAAGGATTGTACGAGCGCTTTGTCGAAATCTTCCGCTCGATGGGATGGGATGTGGTGATCCTGAAATACGGATCGCTGCAGCAGGCGGCGTTCAAGGAGCCCGGCGGCGACAAGCTGCGCGACTGGATCGACCGGTGCCCCAACAACGATTACTCCGCGCTCGTGTTTCAGGGCGGTGCCGCCTGGCGCAGGCGGCTGACGGACGATCTTGGCGATCAGGGCGATGTGTCGGCGCTGATCGGCCGGCGCTCGGACGAAGAACTCGCAAAACTCATGAACAATCTCGGCGGGCATGACATTCCGACGATCGCCGATGCGTTCGACGCGGTGGACCACGACCGGCCGGTCTGTTTCCTCTGCTACACGATCAAGGGCTTCGGGCTGCCGATCGCGGGGCACAAGGACAATCACGCCGGGCTGATGACGCCGACGCAGGTGGAAGCATTGCGTGCGTCGATGAAAATCCGCGAAGGGCAGGAGTGGGAGCTGTTCGAAGGCCTCGATATCGACGCCGCCAGATTGCGTGCGTTCATCGACGGTGTGCCGTTCGGTTCGAAGAAAAACCGCCGTTTCGTTTCGCCTGCCGTACAGGTGCCGGATATTACGCCACCCGCGCAGGCTACGATCTCCACGCAGATGAGCTTCGGCCACATCCTGCATGAAATCGCGAAGGGCAGCAGCGAACTTGCGAAACACATCGTGACGACTTCGCCCGATGTGACGGTCTCGACCAATCTCGGGCCGTGGGTGAACCGGCGCGGACTGTTCGCCAAGGAGAAGATGGTGGACGTCTTCAAGCGCGAGCGAATTCCTTCCACCTTCGCGTGGGAGTACTCTCCGAAGGGCCAGCACTTCGAGCTGGGCATCGCGGAGATGAATCTCTTTCTTATTCTTTCGGCGCTCGGCCTCTCGCATTCTATCTTTGGCGTGCGGCTCATTCCGGTAGGCACGCTTTACGATCCATTCATTCAGCGCGGTCTCGATGCGCTAAATTACGCCTGCTATCAGGATGCCCGTTTCATTCTGACGGCCACACCTTCCGGCGTAACGCTCGCCCCGGAAGGGGGCGCGCACCAATCCATCGGAACGCCGCTCATTGGCATCGCGCAGGACGGGCTCGCTGCGTTCGAGCCGGCGTTCGCCGATGAACTCGCCGTCATCATGCGCTGGGCCTTCGATTACGTGCAGAAGGACGGCGAATTTGAACCCGACGAGCGCAACTGGCTGCGCGACGAGACGGGTGGTTCGGTTTACCTGCGTCTTTCGACGCGCACGGTGGAGCAGCCGCAGCGGAAGATGGATGAAGAACTGCGCCGCGAAATCGTCGACGGTGCTTACTGGATGCGGAAGCCCGGTCCCAATGCGCAAGTGATCGTCGCCTATCAGGGCGCGATTGCGCCGGAAGCAATCCAGGCTGTCGGCATGATGGGCGAGGACCGTCGCGATGTCGGGCTGCTTGCGATCACTTCGGCGGATCGCCTGAATGCCGGGTGGACCGCGGCGCAGCGCGCCCGCGAGCGCGGGCTTGTGCATGCGCGCTCGCATATCGAGCGATTGCTTGACGAACTGCCGCCGCATTGTTGCATCGTGACGGTAATGGACGGCCATCCGGCCACGCTTGCCTGGATCGGTTCGGTGCGCGGGCATCGCGTGCGCGGACTCGGCATCGAACACTTTGGGCAAACAGGCACGCTGGCCGATGTCTATCGCCACTATGGCATCGATGCGAACGCGATTGTCGCGGCCGCGCAAAGCATCGCGCCCGGCCGGCCGATCCGTTACCTGCGCGCGCTCGGCTCATGACCGTGCGCGACTGGATTTCGTTCTGGGATTCGGATCATCCGATCTATGTAAATGCCCGTCATTTCGACGTGCATTATCGTGAGATCGCCAGCGACATTATTCGTTTGATCGCTTCGCCCGGTGCGAAGTTGCTTGACCACGGCTGCGGCGAAGCCCTTCACGCGGATCGGATCGCTGCAAAATGCGGTGGACTGTTCCTGTGCGAGGCGGCGCCCGCGGTGCGGGCGCGGGTGGCGGAGCGCTTTCGCAGCGAGGATAAAATCCGCGTGCTGTCCCCGGAGGACGTGGAGAAACTGCCCGATGCCTGTCTCGATCTCGTGGTCGCGAATTCTCTCGCGCAATATCTGAAACAGGATCAGCTCAAGGCATTGTTGCAAACCTGGAAGCGTGTACTGAAGCCGAAAGGTTCGATTGTGATCGCCGATGTGATCGGGCATGAGCAGAGCGCCGCCGCCGATGCATTCGCCCTGCTTCGCTTCGCCGCGCGAAACGGGTTTCTGATCGCGGCCTTCTTTGGTCTGGTGCGAACGGTATTTTCGGATTACAGAAAAATCCGCGCGCAGCTTGGCTTCACACAATACTCCGAGGATGAAATGCTTTCGCTGCTGCATGCCGCCGGTTTTATTGGGATGCGGATGCCGCGCAATTTCGGGCACAATCAGAACCGCATGGCGTTTCTGGCGGAAAAATCCTGAGCCGGGATCGGGGCCGTTTCGCCGCAGGCTAAGTCCCTCTGCGGGCATAGAAATAGTTGTCCCAAGGGCGGGGTTGCTTGGCCCGCCCAATCTCCGCTAAGACCACGCGACCGCGGCGGGCTTGCTTTTGTCTTCTGTCCGCGCCGGGCAGGTCGCGCGATAAGGCGCGTCCTTTTTTTATGTGGCTTATCGAGTTCGAATGCCAAAACGGACCGACATCAAAACCATCCTGATCATCGGTGCGGGACCTATCGTCATCGGACAGGCCTGTGAATTCGACTATTCCGGCACCCAAGCCTGCAAGACGCTGAAGGACGAGGGCTACCGGATCGTGCTGGTGAATTCCAACCCGGCGACCATCATGACGGACCCGGACCTCGCGCACGCGACTTACATTGAACCTATCACGCCGGAAATCGTGGCGAAGATCATCGAGAAGGAACGCAACGTACTGCCCGGCGGCTTCGCGCTGTTGCCGACCATGGGCGGGCAGACGGCGCTCAACTGCGCGCTCTCACTGCGCAAGATGGGTACGCTCGATAAATTCAACGTTGAAATGATCGGCGCCACGGCTGACGCGATCGACAAGGCCGAGGATCGCGAACGCTTCCGCGAAGCCATGACCAAGATCGGTCTCGAGACGCCTAAGTCGCACCAGATCAAGACGCTCGCCGATGCGCTGAAGGCGCTCGACGAAATCGGGTTGCCGGCCATCATCCGTCCAAGCTTCACGCTCGGCGGGCAGGGCGGCGGCATCGCCTACAACAAGGCCGAGTTCATCGAGATCATCGAGCGCGGCATCGACGCCTCGCCGACGAACGAAGTGCTGGTTGAGGAGAACGTTCTCGGCTGGAAAGAATTCGAGATGGAGGTCGTCCGCGACAAGAAGGACAACTGCATCATTGTTTGCTCCATCGAGAACATCGACCCGATGGGGGTGCATACGGGCGACTCGATTACAGTCGCGCCAGCACTCACGTTGACCGACAAAGAATATCAGATCATGCGAGACGCCTCGATCGCGGTGCTGCGCGAGATCGGCGTGGAGACCGGCGGATCGAACGTGCAGTTTGCGGTCGATCCGAAGACCGGACGGCTGATTGTGATCGAGATGAATCCGCGCGTGTCGCGGTCGTCGGCGCTCGCTTCCAAGGCCACCGGCTTTCCGATTGCGAAGGTCGCCGCACGCCTCGCGGTTGGCTACACGCTGGACGAGATCGCCAACGACATTACCGGGGGCGCTACACCGGCGTCGTTTGAGCCGACGATTGATTACGTCGTTACAAAAATCCCGCGCTTCGCCTTCGAGAAGTTTCCGGGTGCCGAGCCGATCCTCACCACGCAGATGAAATCGGTCGGCGAGGCGATGGCGATCGGGCGCACTTTTAAAGAGTCTTTGCAAAAGGCGCTGCGCTCGCTGGAAACCGGACTCACCGGCCTCGATGAAATCGAGATCGAGGGCCTTGGTCAGGGCGACGACCGCAATGCGATCCGTGCGGCACTCGGCACGCCGACGCCGGATCGTTTGCTCAAAGTCGTGCAGGCGATGCGCCTCGGCTTCAACGACGAAGACATCCACGATTACTGCCGCATCGATCCGTGGTTCCTCGCGGAAATTCGCGGCATCGTCGAATGCGAAGACGAAATCCGCAAAAAGGGTTTGCCGAAAACCGAAGGTGCGTTCCGCCGCCTGAAGGCGATGGGCTTCTCCGACGCGCGGCTCGGCATGCTTACGAAGCTCGACGAAGAAGAAGTATCGAAGCGCCGCCGCGCGCTCAACGTGCGGCCGGTCTACAAGCGCATCGACACCTGCGCGGCCGAGTTCGCTTCACCCACGGCCTACATGTATTCAACCTACGCGATGCCGTTCGCGGGACAGTTCGCCGACGAAGCGCGTCCTTCGGGCGAGCGCAAGATTGCGATCCTCGGCGGCGGACCCAATCGTATCGGACAGGGCATCGAATTCGATTACTGCTGCTGCCACGCGGCGTTTGCGCTGCGCGACGCGGACTTTGAGACGATCATGATCAACTGCAATCCGGAAACGGTGTCGACCGATTACGACACTTCGGATCGCCTGTATTTCGAGCCGCTCACCGGCGAGGACGTGATCGAGATTCTCACGCGCGAACAGACCAACGGCAAACTCATCGGCGCCATCGTCCAGTTCGGCGGGCAGACGCCGCTGAAGCTAGCGGATGCGCTGGAGAAAGCGAACATTCCGATCCTCGGCACGTCGCCGGACATGATCGACCTCGCCGAGGACCGCGACCGCTTCAAGTCGCTCCTGGAAAGATTGAATCTCCGTCAGCCGGAAAACGGCATCGCCAAGAGTGCAACCGAGGCGAAGAAGATCGCCGAGCGTATCGGCTTCCCGGTGGTGATCCGGCCTTCGTATGTGCTTGGCGGCCGCGCGATGGAAATCGTGCACGATATGCCATCGCTGGAGCGTTACATGAAAGAAGCGGTAGTCGTGTCAGGCAAGAGCCCGGTGCTGATCGACCGCTACCTTTCCGACGCGATCGAGGTGGACGTCGATGCGCTCTCCGACGGCAAGGATGTTTTTGTCGCGGGCATCATGGAGCATATCGAGGAAGCGGGCATTCACTCCGGTGACAGCGCCTGCTCACTGCCGCCGCGCTCGCTGAGCGAGAAAACGATTCGGGACCTGGAGCAGGAAACACGCGCGCTGGCGCTGGCGCTGAAGGTCGGCGGCCTGATGAACGTGCAGTATGCGATCAAGGACGGCGACATCTACGTGCTGGAAGTCAATCCGCGTGCTTCGCGCACGGTGCCGTTCGTGGCGAAGACCATCGGCATTCCGATCGCGAAGCTGGCGGCGCGCGTGATGGCGGGGGAGACGCTCGCCAGTTTCAAACTCACCCAGCCGAAATTTTCGCATATCGCGGTCAAGGAAGCCGTGTTTCCGTTCGCGCGCTTCCCCGGTGTCGATACCGTGCTCGGACCCGAGATGCGCTCGACCGGCGAGGTGATGGGGCTCGATTACGATTTCTCGATTGCGTTCGCGAAAAGCCAGCTTGGCGGCGGTACGGCGGTGCCGACCAGGGGCACGGTGTTCGTGTCGGTCAAGGAAGTGGACAAGCCGCGCATTCTTGACGCTGTAAAAATTCTCGCACAGCTCGGGTTCAAGGTGATCGCCACCTCCGGTACGCAGCGCTTCCTGCGGGAGCACGGCATCGCCGCCGAGAAGGTGAACAAGGTACTGGAGGGGCGCCCGCATATCGTGGACGCGATCAAGAACGGCGGGGTGCAACTCGTGTTCAACACGACCGAGGGCGCCGAGGCCCTGAAGGATTCGCGCTCGCTCCGGCGTGAGGCCCTCTTGCATAAAGTGCCCTATTACACCACACTTTCAGGAGCCGTCGCAGCGGCACAGGGAATCCGGGCCTATCTGGCTGGCGATCTCGAGGTCCGCGCGTTGCAGAGTTATTTTGGCGGCAGCGCCTGACTGTACCGCTTGCCCCGGCGGCGACGGGGGTGTTCGTTTTTGTTCCGCAGTCGCCGCACCGGATGGACCGGAGCGAGACTGCGGTTTTTGAGTCTCTCGTCCGGGGTTTTTCCCGGCGAGCCTGGAGAGAAGAAGATGGAAAAGATCCCGATGACGGCGTCCGGTTTTGCCGCCCTCGAGGCCGAATTGCGCGAACGGCAGACCGTCGAGCGCCCGCGCATCATTCAGCAGATCACCGAGGCCCGCGGCCACGGCGACCTGTCGGAGAACGCCGAATATCATGCCGCGAAGGAATCGCAGTCGCTCAACGAAGGCCGCATCGCGGAGCTTGAGGACAAGATTTCGCGCGCCGAAGTGATCGACGTGTCCAAGCTCTCGGGCGACACCATCACGTTTGGCGCGAGCGTAACACTCATGGACGAAGATACCGACGAGAAAAAAGCCTGGCATATCGTCGGCGAAACGGAAGCCGACGCCAAGGCCGGACGTATTTCCATTACTTCGCCATTGGGCCGCGCGCTGATCGGCAAGAAGAAGGGCGCATCGGTCGAAGTGAACACGCCGAAGGGCGCCAAGGGCTACAAGGTACTCAAGATCGACTGGCTCTGATTGGCTCGATCCAAAGGAATGGAAATTGGCTGGGTACTGACCTGGCCAATTTTTTTAGCGAGAGATGCAACCGCCCAGCGCTTCGCATTTGAAACCGCGGGCGGCGCAGCCCGCGATGGCCTCCCGCGCGCTGGAGCCTATATAATAACCTTGCTGATCTTGGTCATTCATGCCGCTAGCGATGTAGGCGCAGCCGCGATTGAACACGTGGACAACCTGGCAAGGGTATCTCGCGCCATAAAGCTCAAGCACGGATTCCATGCAGTTTGCATTGGCGACGCGTCTCGCTTCAGCTTCGGAAGGCTGATTGATGGAGCGTCCCAAGGCAATTCCCAATTCTCCCCATGTCCACGCCAATGCTCCCCAGCGCTCGCCTCCCTTCGGCGAATCCGGAGATTGCGATTGCGCGCCGGACGGAGCTCCTTTCCCCGCAACGGCCGGTCCTCCACCGGAGCGCGTCACGCTGAGCGGAAAGCCGAGACTGTTGCGGCCTGTCATCGAGTTCCCGTCTCCGGACAGGCTGAGTGTGTCGGTCATTCGCAGATTGATGGTCCAGTCCACCTGAATGCGGCCGGCTACGGGATCGATGCAGCGCCAAGTGCCCCCCTGCTTTTTTTCGGGAGCCGAGACTTGTCCGTTGGCGGTGAAGATCGTGCGATTGCCCGGAAAATAGACCCACGTTCCCGCGATCTGGCTGCAACGGCTCGCGGCGCTCAGGGATTTTCGGGGACAGGCAACGACTGAGATCACCATCATGAAGGCAAGAATAACGAACAGGTATCGCTTTTTCACAGGCTGCAACTCCGCGCTTAGTTTTCTCGTACCGGCGGCTTCTCGAGCTGTTCCAGCCCGTAAAAGGCAACGATTGTACGGGCATTTGCATCAATGACCTTGGCGGCGGAAAAATCCGCCTGCGCCTTTGCCGTGTCTCCGAGTTGCTGCCACGCCAGCCCGCGTGCGTAGAGCAAGCCGGCATTCGTAAAGCCGTTGAGCAGCTCGTTAAAATCCGCAATCGCTTTGTGGAATTGCCCCAGCTTTAAAAAAGCGAACGGGCGGTGATACGGGATGCCGGGGAACACACTGAATTTCGCAGACTCTTCGCAGTCTTGCAAAGCCGCTTCCGCCTGGTTGGCCTGAAGCCGGACAAGGCAGCGGTCAAGCAATACGCGCTGCTTGCCTATTTTGGCTTTTACATCGTCCGCAGGCTTTGGAGACAGAATTTCGAGGGCGCGGTCCAGATCTGCAATCGCGAGATCGAATTTTCGTTCGCTTCTGTAAATGGCGCTCCGCGCCGTCAGCCCGTCTATACCGTCCGGTTCAAGCCTGATGGCTTCGCCGTAATCCTGCAGGGCTCGCTCGAATTTCTGCTGCCATGCATAAGTAATGCCGCGCCCGATATGGGCTTTGGCGAGTTTCGGGTTGAGGTCGATCGCGCTATCAAAGCGCTCGATCGATTCATCCAGTTTCTTCTTCAACCGCAGCCGCTCGCCTTCCCGAACGTAGTAATCGGGCGCGTCCGCATCGAGCTTCACCGTCTCCGCAAAGTCGGCGAGCGCCCGCTCATTATTGCCTTTGGCCTTGTAGGCCTTGCCGCGGTAAAAATAGGCATATGCGTATTTCGGTTCGAGAAAAATATGATCGGTCATATCCGCAATGGTTTTGTCGAAATCCCCCTTGCCGTAATGAGCCCGGCCACGATTGTAGATTGAGTCCGTATCAGTTGGATCGAGGCGAAGCGCTTCACTGTAATCGCGGATGGCGGCGTCGAACATTCCCTTCAAGCGAAAGGCTTGTGCCCGGTGGTAAAATGCCGAAGCGGATTTTGAATTCAGCCGAATTGATTGATCGAAATCGCGGATCGCAAGATCAAATTCTTCACGATTTGCATAGATGCGTCCCCGATTGTTGTAATAAAGTGCGTCATTCGGTGACAGTTTGATCGCTTGATTTATATCCTTGAGCGCAAGCTCATCCTTGTCCATTCGCCAATGCAATAACGAGCGGTCGTTGTAATAGGTCGATTTGTTGGGGGCGAGGCGGATCGCGGAATCGATGTCGGCTAGCGCCTTATCCATCTCCTTTTTTTCATAGTTCAAGCGAGAACGGCTTGCGAGTGAAATTGGATCACGCGGGTTCATGCGGATCGCCTGATTTAGATCCTCAAGCGCTGAATCGTATTCCTTCTTCTCCATGTACGCGTAGCCGCGTGCCGCATAATGATCGCTGCTGGAGGGGTCGAGCCTGATCGCGTCATCGAAATCCGAGATGGCTGCATCGTATGCGCCGGTCTTGTTGTATTCGAGGCCGCGATTATAGTAGGCGACCGCCATATTGTGGTCGTCTTCCCTGCCACGATCGATGATGGCCGTGCATCCCTTTATTATTTGCTCAGGCGAGGTCGGATTTTTCGGGGCGCAGAGGGACCAGTCGCGGCTTTGCGCCGCCGCCGGCTCCAAGGGGGCCCCCAGAACAGCGAACAAACCCGTCACGAGAATCGCTTTTTGGAGGCGCGGCCAACCAATGCTCATATTGTAGAATAGGACTTGAGTGCGGCGCGGCCTTGATGCACGTCAACCGGGCGTGGTTTTCCTCCCTTACTTCCAGTGTTAAAAAGTGCCTGATCAGCAAAAAATGCTGTTTAAAAGGAGGTCTGTGATGACCCGCCGCGAATTCGTATTTGGATTGTCCGTCAGTGCGACTGCGCTCGCCGTGGCGATGTCACCGGACGCGGCATTCGCGCAGAGGCGTCCGGCGATCACTGTCGATGTGCGTCCGATCGAGTCTCGTTACGGCCGCGGCCCACAAAGCATCCTGCTGCAGCAGCGTTTGCAACAGAGCATGGCGCAGGCTTTCGCCGGCCGCTCCGTGCCGCCGATGACGGTGCGCATCTATCGGATGACCCTGGCGATCGGCGTTTACAGCCGCGGCGGCAGTGGCACCGATTATCTGGACGGCGAGATCATCGTGGGCGGCCGCTCGATTCCGATTCTCGTCACGCAAAATTCGGACTCTGCCGGCTACTGGCGTTCGCCGAATTTTGACGAATTGCGCGTGATCAGCCTCGCCGATGCCTTCGCCGGATGGGCGAAGCGGAAGGTGTAAGGTTTCCGTCATTCCGCAGGCCGAGCACAGCGATGCAGTCCGGAATCCATAATCCCATAGAAAATAATTAAGGAATGTGTTTATGGATTCCGGGTTCGCGCGCTGCGCACGCGCCCCGGAATGACGGCTACTCCAGCGGGACGCTCGCTTCGTCCTTGGAGCGGCGGAGCGTGAGGGCGGTCTTCACGTTGCGTACATTGGGTGCGGCGGTCAGTTCCGACACGAATGCCTGAAACGCCGCAAGATCGGGCGCCACGCATTTCAGGATGAAATCGGTTTCGCCCGACAGCATCCAGCATTCGCGCACGAACGGCATCTTGCGGATACGCTCCTCGAAAGCGTTGAGGTCGTTCTCGGCCTGGCTGCCAAGATTGACCATTGCGAAGGCGGTCAGCTCAAAGCCGAGCAATTTTTCGTCGAGCAGCGCGCGGTAGCCGCGAACGATCCCGGCCTCTTCCAGCGCGCGCATGCGGCGCAGGCAAGGGGGCGCTGAAATGCCGACCCGGCGTGACAGTTCGACATTGGTAATGCGCCCGTCGCGCTGCAATTCGCTCAGGATTTTCCAGTCGATGGAATCAAGCCGGTCGCGCATGGGATTTCCCGTTTCCCCGCTGGGGAATAGGCGCAGGGTGTATGCGCGGGGGCGTTCGCGCGCAAGCACCGTGCAGCCGAGTCGCGCCCATCGCGAGGCCGTGAACGGCAAATCCGGGTTTATCCAAAGGTACTTGCAAGCGGTTTGCACCTTCGGGCCGGACACGCCATATCTAGCCTCGACAGTTTTCGTTCGAGGGTATGGAAATGGCGAGCGAGCATGTGCGTCTCGTGATCATCGGGTCGGGTCCGGCGGGCTATACGGCGGCGATCTATGCCGCGCGGGCTATGCTGGCGCCCGTATTGATCACGGGCCAGCAGCCCGGCGGCCAGCTCACCATCACCACCGACGTCGAGAACTATCCGGGCTTCGCCAAGGTCGTGCAGGGGCCGTGGCTGATGGAAGAAATGCGCCAGCAGGCCGAGCATGTTGGCACGCGCATCGTCAGCGATCATGTTTCCAAGCTCGATCTCTCCAAGCGGCCGTTCCGGATGGAACTGGAATCCGGTGATGTATTCGTCGCCGACAGTGTCATCGTCTCGACCGGCGCGCAGGCGAAGTGGCTCGATCTGCCTTCCGAGCAGAAATTCCGCGGGGCGGGGGTTTCCGCCTGCGCCACCTGCGACGGCTTCTTCTTCCGCAACAAGGAAGTGCTGGTGGTGGGCGGCGGCAATACCGCGGTGGAGGAGGCGCTGTTCCTGACCAACTTTGCCACCAAGGTGACGATCGTGCACCGGCGCGATCATTTCCGCGCGGAACGCATCCTGCAGGATCGTCTGTTCAAGAATCCGAAGATCGAGGTGGTCTGGGACACGCAGGTCGATGAAATCCTCGGCGAGCAGTCGCCGCTGAAAGTGAATCGCGTGCGGCTGAAGAACGTGAAGACCGGCGCTACCACCGAGAAAAATTTTGACGGCGTATTCATCGCCATCGGCCATCAGCCGGCGACCGAACTCGTGAAGGATCAGTTGAAGATGAAGCCGAACGGCTATGTCTGGACCGCGCCCGACTCCACCGCGACATCGGTGCCGGGCGTGTACGCGGCCGGCGACATCACGGACGAAACCTACCGGCAGGCGGTGACGGCGGCTGGCATGGGCTGCATGGCCGCCCTCGAAGCGGAGCGTTTTCTCGCGGTGGAAGAAGCGGACCACGGCAAGCAGGCGGCGGAATAAGAATGCCTCTTTCCGGGGAAAAGCGGGGCGGGATGGACTGGGACAAGCTGAAGATTTTTCACGTCGTCGCCGACGCCGGCAGTTTCACGCATGCCGGCGAAACGCTCGGGCTGTCGCAGTCGGCGGTGAGCCGCCAGATTTCCACGCTCGAACAGGAACTGAACGTGCCGCTGTTTCACCGGCACGCGCGCGGCCTGATCCTGACCGAACAAGGCGAGCTTCTGTTCCGCACGGCGCATGAAGTGTTCATGAAGCTAGAAGCGGCGAAGACGATGCTCTCCGACAGCCGAGAGAAACCGAACGGCGAGTTGCGGGTAACGACGGCGCTCGGGCTAGGAAGCTATTGGTTATCTGCGAGACTTGGCGAGTTTCTCGATCTCTATCCGGACATCCGCATTCAGCTCATTCTCGCGGACGAGGAACTCGATCTCGGCATGCGCGAGGCCGATGTTGCCATTCGCCTGTGGCTGCCGGTGCAGCCCGATCTCGTGCAGCGGAAACTGTTCACCGTGCATTACCATGCTTATGCCTCGCCGGAGTACCTGAAGAAGCACGGCCATCCGCGCTCGCCGGAGGAACTCGATGGCCACCGGATTCTCGCGATCGGCGGCCATGTGCCGCAATATTACGAGCGCTTGAACTGGCTTCGGGAAGCGGGCCGCAAGCCGGGCGATCCGCGCATGCCGGCACTCGTGGTGGATAACGTGGTGGCGCTGAAGGTTGCCTCCGAGCGCGGTGTCGGCATCGCGACGCTGCCGGATTTTCTGACGGAAAGCTCGAACGGACTGGTGCGGCTGTTTTCCGATTCGGAAGCGCCGACGCTGGATGCCTATTTCGTCTACCCCGAAGAACTGCGATCCGTGGCGCGCGTGCAGGTCTTCCGCGATTTCCTGGTCGCGAAAGCGCAGCGCTGGAATTATTGATAAACTTTTTCGTGAGGCGCGTTCCTGCGCCGCATCATGCACAATCGTTGTCTGGTTTTTGCAGCCTTGCGCGCATGGCATGGCGGCTATGCGGTCTGCCCGCTAACTCGCACGCCATATAGGGTAGATACTTCAGTCGTGTCTAAACGTCGCGCGCCACCTCCCCCCACTAAGCGCGACCGCCCGGATCTCCCTGGCAGACACCCGTCGAATGGCGGAACTCAAGCCGGGCCCTTGTGGCCCGGCTTTTATTTTGGGTTGACCCTCTCATCTTGTGGGAGAGGGTGGCTCAATGACCCTCACAGAGTCATTCCCCGCGAAAGCGGGGAATCCAGTAATCACTGAATCGAATTATAATTGACGCCTGTGTTTACTGGATCGTCCGCTTTCGCGGACGATGACAAAGTGTGCGCCCGCACTGGTCATGGCTTAAATATACAGCTTCTCTTTTTCCATGCCCTTGTAGAGATCGGCGACGAATTCGCCGTAACCGTTGAAGAGCAATGTCGGCACGCGATCGCCCTTGCCGATGACTTCTTCCGTCGCCTGGCTCCAGCGCGGATGCGCGACGGCGGGATTGACGTTCGCCCAGAAGCCGTATTCGCGTGCCTGCAAGGCTTCCCAGAATCCTTTCGGGCGCTGGTCGGTGAAGGTGACGCGCGTGATCGATTTCAGGCTCTTGAAGCCGTACTTCCACGGCAACAAAAGGCGGATCGGCGCGCCGAATTGTTTCGGCAGCGGCTTGCCGTAGATGCCGGTCGCGATGAAGGCGAGTTCGTTATTTGCTTCCTCGACGGTGACGCCTTCGACATAGGGCCACGGATAGAAGAACGAACTGCGCTGGCCGGGCGCCATTGCGGTGTCGAGAAAGGTCTCCATGCGGACATACTTCGCCTTGGAGAGGGGCTTTGCGAATGCCACGACTTTCGACATCGGGAAGCCGGTCCATGGCAGCGCCATCGACCACGCCTCGACGCAGCGCAGGCGAAGCAGGCGCTCTTCGAGCGGCATCGCCTTGATCAGGTCGTCGATGCCGACGGTGGTTTCCTTTTCAACCATGCCGTCGATTTTGATGGTCCAGGGCCGCGTCTTCAGCATCTGCGCGCGGCTCGCGATCTGCTTGTCGCCGCCAAACTCATAAAAGTTATTGTAGTTGGACGAAATGTTTTCCGGCGTCAGCGGGCGATCGAGCGCGAACTTCTCGTTGCGCTTGGCGGGATAAAGCCCGGCGGTCGGGTCTTCCTGCGCATTTGCCTTGCGGGGCAGGGAGGCGGCCGCCGTCATTGCCGCGGCACCGGCCAGCAGCGTGCGGCGGTTCAGGAAAATATGTTCCGGCGTGGCCTGCGACTCGGGCATTTCCCAGCCGCGGCGGCGAATGATGTGCATGGGACCTCTCCCGTTTTGTCAGCGCAGGGCTACCGCGCACCTGCATCACGGGCAAGTCAACAGGTTGTGGGTTCATTCCTGTCATGCCCCGCGCAAGCGGGGCATCCAGTAAACGCAAGCGTGTCAGCGATTACTGGATCGTCCGCTTTCGCGGACGATGACAATTAATGGTCGTTTTGCGCCCCGATCAACGCCTCGCCCATGCGGACGAAACGGCAGGCGGGGCCTTCATGGCCGATGCTCTGCATGCTGACGCGGGCGCCTTCGAGCAGCAGGAACAGTTCGTCGGCGAGCATGTCCGGCTGAGAAAGGCCGGCGGCCTTGCAGAGTGCCGCGAGACGCTTGCGCTGGCTCTGCTTGAATTGCTCGATCACCGGCCGGGCGGGATGATTTTTCTCGGGCAGCTCCACCGAGGCATTGGCAAGTGCGCAGCCGCGTCCCTTGTTGGAGGCAAGGTGCTCGCCCATCAGATTCAGCCAGCCGCGAAGCTGGGCTTTGGGATTGCTGGGGTTTGCCGTTTCCAGCTCGTCCCACAGCGAGTTGCTGCCGGCGGCGAGTTTCTTCAGATATTCCGCGACGAGTTCGTCCTTGGAATTGAAGTGGCGGTAGAGCGTCATCTTGTTGGTGCCGGCGGCTTCGGCCACCGCCTCGACGCCGACCGCGCGAATGCCATGGCGGTAAAACAAATCCGCCGCCGCCGCGAGGATGCGCTCGCGCGGGGGCAAGGCTTTGGAATCCGGTGACTTCGCCGGGAGATGGGTGGGGGCTCTTGACATCAATGTTACCGATCAGTACCTATATGTTACCGAACGGTACAAAAGCAAGGGCATCGCCATCGGCGGCGAAAAGCCAGCTTGCCGGCTGTATGCAGGAGAACCGCCATGACCCAGCTATTATACCTCAGCAGCAGCCCGCGCGGCAGCGCTTCCTACTCGAACAAGATCGCAGCGCGCGTACTCGATGCATTGCGCGAAGCGCATCCCGGCGCAAGCGTGATCGAGCGCGATCTTTCGCGTGAACCTTTACAACATCTGAACGAGGACTTCACCGCGGCCCTCGCCACGCCGGAAGAACACCGCTCGCCCGCGCAAAAAATGTGGATTGCCAAGGCGGATGCTTTGATCGATGAGCTGTTCGCCGCCGATATCGTGGTGATCGGTGTCGCGATGATCAATTTTTCGATCCCGTCCACCCTGAAGACCTGGATCGATCACATTTCGCGCGCGGGCCGTACATTTCGATACAATTCCGAAGGAAAACCGCAAGGTTTGCTCAACGGAAAGCGTGTGATCGTCGTGCACGCCAAGGGCGGTGTTTATTCGGAGGAGCAGTCGCGCCCGTTTGACTTCGTGACGCCCTATCTCCGTCATGTTCTTGGCTTCTTGGGCATGCAGGATGTCCAGGTGATCGATGTGGAGGGCACTGTTCTCGGCGAGGAGGCCGTGGCGAAGGCGCTCCATCGTGGAAATGAATGCGCGCATGCGGTCGTTGCTCAATTTGAGAACGCCGCCTGAGGCGAGAAAGGACACCGCCATGTTTTGCAACCGCAATGAACTCACGCTCGACGACATGATCGCCGATCCGATCGTGCAGGCGCTGATGGCCGCGGATGGCGTCGATGTCGACCGCTTCGTCGAGGAGATGAACCGCATGGCGAAGGTCGTGCGCGAGCGGGATGTGGAGACGGCGAAAGCCCGCCAGTCCGGAATCCATAACCCCGGTATTAACGGGTTATCATCGGATACAAATCAGCCCAGTCGAGATTTTGTTCTTCAATTAGCCGAATCTTCCACGCGCGTTTCCATTTCTTGATTTCCTTTTCTCGCCCGATCGCTGTTGCCGGATCGTCGTAGGTTTCAAACCACACCAGCCGATTCACACCATAACGTGCGCTGAATCCGGCTGCAGATTTTGATCTATGCTGATGAGGCCGGCGGATCAAATCATTCGTGACGCCGAGATACAGCGTGCCATGTTTCTTGCTGGCCAGTAGGTACACGTGAAACGGCAAGACGATTAGCTCTGGGGATATGGCTGCCGGGTGACGTGCCCCGGAATGACTCTTTATCTTACACCTGCTTGTCACGCCGCCTTCTTCGCTGCGATGACCTGATCGGCCTGCTTGCCGGTCAATTCCTGCAAGTGATCGAACCGGAACGACAGCGAGCCGACGCCGGCGGTAGCGGAGCGGACCTCGATGATGAGGCTGCCGATCTCCGACTCCGGTAGCATCGATTTCACCACGTCCCAGCCCGGCCAGTCCTCACGGGCGTCGAAGCCCAAAATCTGTCCGCGCCGCTGTGAGAGGATTGCGTTGATCTTCGCGGTGCAGTCGCTCGGGCAGGCGATCTCGACCGTATGGATCGGCTCCAGCAACACAGGCCCGCAGTTCGGCAGTCCCTCGCTCATCGCGAGACGACCGGCGAGCTGGAACGCCATGTCGGAGGAATCCACGTCGTGATAGGAGCCGTCGGTCAGCGTCACGCCGACATCGACGACGGGAAATCCGAGCGGTCCTATCTTCAGGAAGTCCCGGACGCCATTCTCGACTGACGAGAAATACTGCCGCGGCACGGCGCCGCCCGTAACCGTTTCCTTGAACTGGAAGCCGGAGCCGCGTGGCAGCGGCTTGATCTCCAGCACCACGTCGCCGAACTGGCCGTGTCCGCCGGTCTGCTTCTTGTGGCGGCCGCGCTGGGTGACGGTCTTCCTGATCGTCTCGCGATAGCCGATCGTGGGCGGGCGTGTCGTGACGGCGACACCGTAGCGGTCGGAAAGCCGCTCGACCGCGACGCGCAGATGCATTTCGCCCTGGCCCCAGAGGATTACTTCCGCCTGTTCGGAATTGTGAACGACGACCAGCGAAGGGTCTTCTTCCACCAGCTTTGTCAAAGCAGTGCCGAGCTTCACGTCGTCCTTGCGATCCTTGGCGGCGATGGCGACAGCCATCACCGGAGTCACCGGTTTCATAGCCGCGATCGGTTTCGGCGCTGATTTGCCGGTGCCGATCGTTTCGCCCGTTTGCACGGGATCCAGTTTGCCGAGCGCGCCGGTTTCGCCGGCCGCGAGTGGCCCGCGTTTTTCGGTGGCGGCTCCCTGCACCTTGAAGACGCCGGACACGCGCGCCGCTTCGCCCTTGCTTCCCGTGACGGAAGCACCTTCGGCGAATTCGCCGCCGAGTACCCGCGAGATCGAAAGCTTCCCGCCATGCGCGGTGTGGACGGTTTTTACGACATAGGCGGTGGGTTCGCCCGGCTTTACGTTGAGGCGTTTGGCCGTGTCATTTGCAGAAGGCACTTCGTGGCGCAGCGCCTTCATCAGCCGCAACACACCGTTGGTGCGCGTCGCCGAACCGATCAGCACCGGGCAGATGGTGCCGTCGCGCAGTTCCTTGGCCAGATCGTCGAACACCTTGTCGCGCGGCGGCTCGATGTCTTCGAGCAACTGCTCCATCAACTGATCGTCGTGATCGGCGAGCCGCTCCAGCATCGAGAAGCGAGCATCCTTCTTGCGCGAGTTGCTTTCCGGATCGAGCGGCACGACTTTGCTTTCCGCGTGCTCGCGATAGATGAAGGCGCGCTCAAGCGCCAGATCGACAAAGCCCTGCACGATGCCTTCCCTCCAGATCGGGATCTGGCGCAGCACCAGCGGCACACGCGAGGAGGGCTGCAAGATGGAAAGCGTCTCACGCACGCGCTTGTCGGCCTTGTCGATTTTATTGATAAACAGAAAATGCGGAATGTTGCGGTCTTCCAGCTCGCGCAACACGAGTTGTAGTTGCGGCGCCTTGCGTTCGTCCGCTTCGCAGACAACGACGGCGGCATCGACCGGTGGCAGGGCCGCACGCATGTCATGGGCGAATTCGATCGAGCCGGGACAATCGAAAAACGTATAGGTGTCGCCGAGGAAGTTCGTGCTCGCGACGGAGAGTTCGACGCTCATCTTGTGGGCGCGGGCCTCATTGCTCGCATCGCCGACCGTGTTGCCCGCTTCCACGCTGCCGGGGCGCTGGAGCGCGCCGGTTCGGGCAAGGATTGCTTCGAGCAGCGTAGTCTTTCCGGATTGAAAGGGGCCAACCAACGCGATACAGCGCGGGCCCCTTGCTGCTCTGCCGTTTGGTACTGCATCAGGCATCGACGCCTCCCGGTGGTTACGGTCCCCGGCGTCGCGCTCCGCGCGCGTGTCGAAATTTCCGGCGCCGCGCGCGGACGGCCGGGCGATCATCGTTTCAGCGAATATGGGCGAGTGCAAGAAAAAACCGGCGTCCTGTTTAGAACGCCGGTTGCATTCTGGGATGCCAGCGGCGGCATATGCCGCCGCTGAAACATTTTAGTGGCTAGTGGATCGTGAAGCCCGCCGCGGAGATGCCAGCGGAAAGGCCGGTGCGGCCTTCAACCGAAACCGGCTGCAGCGAGATGGTGCGGCCCGAGCCGCCAACCAGCACGTTGGCACCGACGCCGGCGCCGATGGTGGCGTTGGCATGCGCGCCGATATAGGTGCCGCGCAGCGCGTTGTGATCGACCCTCGAAGTGGGCGCGAACACGCCCCAGACGAGGGTTTCGCGGCCGGTGATGCCGGCTTCGTAGCCGATGCGGCCGACGCTCGCACGGTACTGATAGGCGCGGCCATTCTTGGAGAAGAAGCGGCAATCATACTGATTCAGCGTCACGATGAACGAAATCGTGCCGGGAGAGCGGCATTCGAGCGTGCCGATCGCGACGCGCGCGTCCGCGGTGAGGGTGGAAGCGGCGAAAGCCGCGACGGCGGCGGCAGCGAGAATTAGGCGACGGATCATGGAAAATCTCCCCATTGAAGTAAGCCCGCGGCAACCATGCCTGCGCACGATTGCCAGATTGTGAATCCAAACACGCAGGAGGGTATTTGGCTCCATGGGCGTGGCAAAAAGCGGGCGGAACGGGGCGGGGTTTATGTATTTCCCGCCAGTTGCGCGGTTTTTTATGTGCGGTGCAGCAAAACTCTTAATTCCAACGACTGCAAAGCACCAGCCCTGTGCAAAACCTTACCACGGTGTCTATGGAGTCCGGGTTGCCTCGCTTCGCTCGGCCCCCGGAAGGACGGGAGTCTTATCGAACACCATCACCTTGGACACGAAGGCCTGCGTCCAGGAGGTGAGGCGCAGGCCGCTTTCAGGCGCGATCGCGCTGAAGTCTTCCTCGATGTAGCTCGAGTAATAGGGCTCGTGAAAATTCTGCGGAAACATCTCCAGGAGACCGTCGTAATCCGGCCGGTCGCCGCGCTGGAGTGAATCCACCAAAACAAAACGCCCGCCTGGTTTCAGCACGCGCGCGATCTCCGTGAACACCATGCGGCGGACTTTCGGGGGCAGTTCATGAAAGAGGAAGATGCTGGTGACGGCATCCTGACTTTCATCGGCTAGCGGGATCTGTTCGCCATTCGCGACCATGAGATCGAGTTTTGCGCGATGCCGCAGGTGGCGCTTCGCCTCGCATAGATAGGCTTCTGAAAGATCGAGGCCGAGAACGGGCAGGCGAGGCCAAGCCTGCTTGACGAAATCGAGGAAGCGCGCGGTTCCAGACGCAATATCCAGCAGCCGAAGCGTGCGCTGGTCACGATTCCGAAAAATTTCATGCAGCGGCGGGATCGCCTGACGGCGGATCGCGTTCGCGGTGCCGTTGAAGAGCACTTCCACCTGCGTGTCGTAACGCTCGGCGGAATCTTCCGTCATCCAGCCGCCGGTCTGGTAGTGGAAATTTTGCAGGAAATAGCGCGGACGCTTTTCGCGGGTTTCTTCCGTCAGCACCTCGCTGTGCGCGTTCTCGTTGCGGCGCCTGTGGATCGCGGGCAGATCCTCGAAGAACATGCGCGAGCGGCGGATCAGTTTTGCCAAAGAACCGTCGCGGTCGTTCGGCATCGGATAGATGGCGCGCTCAACGTTGGCGAGATCGTCGCGAAAGAGCTTCGCCATGTCGGCATAGAGCGCATTGCGGTCCGGTACCGGGGCGTCGGTGCCGGCGCGGGGACGGGTGTTTTCGCCATCTTGCCTGCGCGCCTGATTTTGCAATGCGCGCATCGCGACGCCATGCGCGACATACCATCCGACGCGCGGCAGTTGCGTGGCGCCGTAACCGATGCGGGTGGCGAGGCGTTCGAGGGGATTTGCCATGTCCGTAAGATGGGACGTGGAAGTGGCGTTGTCGAGGCGGCCTATTTCGCTCCAATCAGGCGTTTGGCCGCATCGGCGGCTGCGGCGGCGTATTGGCGGTCGCCGCTGATCAGAATCAGGGAGATGGCCCCCTCCGACAACAGCCAAATTTCGCGCGCCCGCTCGCTCGCGGCGGGGACCTTCGCCCTCGCCAGCAGATCCGCGAGGGATTCTTCCAGGATCGATTTGTGCCGTTTGGCGATGGCGCGAGCCGGATGGCCGGGAAGATCGGCAAGCTCCATCGCGATGCGGGTGAAACCGGATCCGGCCCATTTCGGCTTCAAGGTCCAGTCGGCGAGGTCTGAAAAGAGCGCGTCCACAATCTGCGCCGGGCTGCCTTTCAGCCTGTCGCCGAAGGTTTGAAACGCCTGCAGCGCGAGTTCGTGATGAGATTCGAACATGGCGGCGAAGAGCGCGTCCTTGCTCTTGAAATGATAATAGAGCGTTTTCTTCGTGATGCGCGCCGAGGCGGCGATTTCATCCATGCTGACGCGCGTGAAGCCCTTGCGGCGGAACAGGGCATAGGCCGCTTTCAAAATCTGCCCGCGCGTGTCTCCCGCGTTCTTCGGCATGGCGCCCCGTTTGTATACTGACCAGTGAGTTTACAAACAGGCTAACGCATCCTGTGATGCAGGGGAACGGGAGAAGACGCCATGGATTTCGGTCAACTGCACCCGGCTGTCCGGTTCGCGGCGGGTGCCGCCGTGCTCGCCGCGCTGGGCGCGATGATCGCCTATGCATTCGTGCATGAAATCGCGGGAAGTCCGTTCTGAGAGGAGCATGCGGATGCAGGCGCTTACCTTGAAGGGAATTCGCGCGCGGCCGGTGGTCGTGAAGCTGAAACGGCCGATCACCGTGCGGATCGCCACCATCACGGACTGGCCGCTGGTGCTGATCGACCTCTACACGGAAGAGGGCATCACCGGCCGCAGCTATGTCGGCCCCTATGTTGCGAACTCGATGCGCTATCTTGTGCCGGCGCTGCACGATCTGGGCGAACTGCTGAAGGGGCGGCGGATCGCGCCGTTCGAGTTGCATGATGCCGCGCGCAAGTCGCTGCATTTTGTCGGCTATGAGGGCATGTCGATGATCGCTGTTTCCGGTCTCGATATGGCGGCGTGGGACGCGCTGGCGAAGGCGGCGAACATTCCGCTCTGCACGATACTCGGCGGCACGGTCGGCCCGGTGAAAGCCTACAACAGTAATGGGCTGTGGCTGGTTGAACCCGCAAAACTGCCAGAAGAAGCGCTACGGTTGAGGGACGAGGGCAAATTCGGTGGACTGAAAATTCGGCTCGGGCGTGATCGCCCGCGCGACGATATGGCGGCGATTGAAGGAGTTCGGAAAGCTGTAGGCGACGAAGTGCGGCTGATGGCGGATTACAATCAGGGTCTGACTTTCAACGAGGCGCTGGAACGCTGTCCCATGCTCGACGATCTAGGCCTGAGCTGGATCGAGGAGCCGGTCGTCTATGACAACTACGACGGCTGCGCGCGGCTGGCGGACCAGCTCAAGACGCCGATCCAGATCGGCGAGAATTTCTACGGCCCGCGCGAAATGCACAAGGCGCTTCAATCTAAAGCCTGCGACTACGTGATGCCGGATTTCATGCGGATCGGCGGGGTGACCGGCTGGCTGCGGGCGGCGGCGATCGCGGGCGCGGCGGGCGTGCCGATGTCCACCCATCTCTATCCGGAAGTCGGCGCGCATGTGATGCGCGTCACCGAGACCGCGCACTGGCTCGAATGGCAGGACTGGACCGACGTGCTGTTGGAGGAACCGTACAAGGTGAAAGACGGCATGATCCAGATTCCGGACCGGCCGGGAGCGGGGATCGCATGGGATGAAGCGGCGGTGAAACTTTATTCGCTGAATTAGCCGGCGGCGAAGGCTTCGATTTCAGCGCCTCCGATCTCGGGTTTTCCCGAGATCGGCGTTTTTAAATCAGAAAGTCGGCAATAACCGCCTTGCTACGCGCGTCTCGAAGCATGAGGCCGCTCCACCCTTCGAGACGCCGCGCTAACGCGCGGCTCCTCAGGATGAGGCGGGTCGATTATTTCAAATTCCCGCAAAACCGCTGGATGCGCGCGCAGGCCTCTTCCAGCTCTTTATTCGAGGTCGCGTAGGACACGCGGAAGGCCGGGCCGAGGCCGAACGCGCTGCCGTGCACGACGGCGACACCCTCAGCCGCGAGCAACTCCTTCACGAAGTCCTCGTCGGTCGCGAGCTTCTTTCCGCTCGGCGCGGTTTTTCCCATCGTGCCTTCGCAGGACGGGAAAACGTAGAAAGCACCTTCCGGCTTCGGGCACTTGAGGCCCTTGGCCTGGTTCAGCATCGACACGACGAGATCCCGGCGTTCCTTGAACGCTTTATTGTTGCGCGGGATGAAATCCTGCGGACCATCGAGCGCTTCCACGCCCGCCCATTGCGTGATGGAGGACGGGTTCGTCGTGGACTGCGACTGCAACGACGCCATCGCCTTGATCAGCATTTCCGGTCCGCCCGCATAGCCGAGCCGCCAGCCGGTCATGCAGTAGGCCTTCGACAGGCCGTTCAGTGTGAGGGTGCGGTCATAGAGTTTCGGCTCGACCTGCGCCGGCGTCGTGAACTCGAAGTCGTCGTAGACAAGGTGCTCGTACATGTCGTCGCTAAGCACCCACACATGCGGGTGCTTCACGAGCACATCGGTCAGCGCCTTCAGTTCCGCGCGCGTGTAGGCGGCACCGGACGGGTTCGACGGCGAGTTGAAGATCAACCACTTGGTCTTCGGCGTGATCGCCTTTTCCAGGGCTTCCGGCTTGATCTTGAAGCCGTCTTCCAGCTTCGCGACCACGGGCACAGGGGTGCCGCCCGCGAACAGCACGATATCCGGGTAGCTCACCCAGTAAGGCGCCGGGATGATCACCTCGTCGCCGGGGTTGATCGTGCAGACGAGCGCGTTGAACAGCACCTGCTTGCCGCCGGTACCGACGCTGATCTGAGAAGGCTTGTAGTCGAGCCCGTTCTCGCGCTTGAACTTGCGGCAGATCGCGGCCTTCAGCTCGGGAATGCCGTCGACCACGGTGTATTTCGTCTCGCCGCGGCGGATCGCGGCAATCGCGGCTTCCTTGATGTTGTCCGGTGTGTCGAAATCCGGCTCGCCCGCCGACAGCGCAATCACGTCCTTGCCCTGTGCCTTCAGCTCTTTTGCAAGACCTGTGATCGCAATGGTGGGCGACGGCTTGATGCGTCCGAGTGACTCAGCGAGAAATCCCATGACCGGCTCCGATGAAGCGCGCGAAATTACGGGCGATGGGCGAGGGAAGCAACTCTTTATCCCTCCCCAGTTGGGGAGGGTGGCGAGTGGCCGCAGCCGCGAGCCGGGTCGGGTTGAGGTCGCGACCCCACCCGACTGCCTTCGCTCCGCTCGGCAGTCCGCCCTCACCTGAAGGGGAGGGATGATAAAAGGCGCGCATGGACAAATTGATCTCCGCGATTCGCACCGGCTCCTGGATCACGGCCGAACGGATCGCGGTCTATTCCGCGATCCTTCTGGTGGTCGGGCTGGCCGCGATCGGCTGGGTGGTGGCGACGGCGGACGGGTTGAACGACTTCCAGAAGCGGCCGCTTGGTACGGATTTCTCCAACGTCTATTCGGCGGGGAAGTGGGTGCTGGAGGGACTTCCGGAAGCGCCGTTCTCGCCGCCGCTCCAGCATGCAATGGAAAAGCGCGTCTTTGGGGAGGACACGCCATTCTACGGCTGGCATTACCCGCCGGTGTTTCTAGGCGTAGCGGCACTTTTGGCGCTCATGCCATATCTGCTGTCGCTTTTCGTCTGGCAGGTGACGACGCTGATTGCGTATTTGAAAGTGTTGCAGGGAATTCTCTTTTTTATCCCTCCCCTCGACGGGGAGGGTGGTTTCGAGCGAAGCGAGAAACCGGGTGGGGTGATGGGCGCGAATATATCCCCCCACCCGTCCGCTCGCTTGCGCTCGCGGTCACCCTCCCCGCTGGGGGGAGGGATAAATTATTTGTGGCTGCTCCCCGCCCTCGCATTCCCCGCCGTGTTCGTGAACATCGGCCATGGCCACAACGGATTTCTCACGGCGGCGCTCATCGGCGGCGGCTTGCTCCTGATCGACCGCAGGCCGGTGATCGCGGGAATCCTGTTCGGACTCCTTTGTTACAAGCCGCAGTTCGGCCTGTTGATCCCGCTGGCGCTCGCGGCGAGCGGACGCTGGCGCGTTTTCGCGGCGGCTACCGCGACGGTCGTGGCGGTCTGCGCGCTGACCTGGCTCGCTTTCGGCACGCAGACTTGGATCGCGTTCCGCGAGAGCCTTGAGTTCACCCGCACGGTGGTGCTGGAACGCGGCGACACGGGCTTCCATAAAATTCAAAGCCCGTTCGCCGCCGTGCGGCTGTGGGGCGGGCCGGTGACGCTCGCCTATGCAGCGCAGGCGGCCGCGATCGGCACCGTGGCCGTGATGCTCGTCATCATCTGGCGCAGCAAGGCCGCCTTCGCGCTGAAGGCGGCAGCGCTGCTTGCGGGTGCCTTGCTCTCGACACCTTACTTGCTGGACTACGATCTCGTCGTGATGGGGCCGGCGATTGCGTTTTTCGCGGCGCATGGTTTGCAGCGTGGTTTTCTCGATTATGAGAAATCGCTGCTCGCCTTCGTCTGGTTCGCGCCGCTGGTGACGCGCGCGTTTGCGGAGAATTTATATCTGCCGCTCGGATTGGCCGCGCTGATTGTTTTATTCGGCCTCACGATCCGCCGATCCGCGCACGACCTTGCGGCATCGCGCCGTTAAGCTAGGCTTCCTCACCGTTTCAAAAACCAAGAACGAAACCGGAGGAAGTCATGTTGAAGTCCGCCATCGCCGCCGCCATCGTATTCGCACTCGCGCTGCCCGCCGCAGCCCAGCAGCCCCCGGCTGCCGCCACCACCGCGCCCACGATCAAGCGCACGCCGCTGCAAAAATTCGATGTGCCCAATACAAACCTGGAAACCGTGATCGGCATCGCCGAGGTCGTGCCGAATGTGTTCATCGGCAAGCACACCCATCCCGGTCCGGAGTCGGGCTATATCCTCGACGGCGAGCTGACGCTGCTGATCGACGGACAGCCGGAGAGAGTGCTGAAGATCGGCGACAGCTACCAGATTCCGTCCGGCGCCGTGCATGACGGAAAGTCCGGGGCAAACGGCGCCAAGGTGATCGCCACCTATGTGGTGGAGAAGGGCAAGCCGCTCGCGACACCTGTGAAATAAAGGGCGGGTTCCAGGCGAGCGTAAGCGAGACCGGGGGCCCAGGAATCGCTTACGCTAATTTTTTGAATTCAGACTGGATCCCGGCTCGGCTGCTTCGCAGCCGTCCGGGGAACGTCGTGTCATTCCATTCGGGAATGCCAGCGTCGCGTTCTATTTGTTGCACGTGCGCGCCGGCCTCTGTAAGCGGACGGTCATGTTCACGCTCTACTCAATGCAGCTTTCGGGAAATTCCTACAAGGTACGTCTGTTATTGGCGCGCCTCGGGGTTCCGTATCGCCTCGTGGAAGTGGACATCCTGAAAGGCGAAACGCGCACGCCGGAGTTTCTTGCGAAAAATCCCGACGGCCATGTGCCGCTGCTGGAGCTTGAGGGCGGCCATTTGCTCGCGGAATCGAATGCGATCCTCGTCTACCTCGCCGAGGGCACGCGCTACATGCCCGCCGACAAGCTCGCCCGCGCCGAGGTGCTGCGCTGGATGTTTTTCGAGCAGCATAGCCACGAGCCGGCCATCGCGGCCGCACGCTTCTGGCTGCATCTCGTGAATGGACGCGAGTTGCGCATAAACGAGATCGACCAGTGGATGGAGCAGGGCTACGCCGCACTCGCGCTGATGGAACGCCATTTGTCCGCGCACGACTATTTCGTCGGCGATCAGGCAACGGTTGCCGACTTCGCCCTTTATGCCCACACGCATGTCGCGCCCGAGGGTGATTTCGATCTCTCCGGGTTCCCGGCGGTTAACGATTGGTTAACGCGTGTTGCAGGAGAGCCGGGGCATGTCGCGATGAATGCAATATCCGGCGCAACGACGCGAATTTCGCTCTCGCAGGCGTGATTCCGACGCCACTTTTCCGTCACAACCCCCGCAAGCGCGCCACGATCCCGTCAAAGCGCCGTCGTCATCACAGGCAAAATGGCGAACCGCCGGGGGGAAGATTCGGTGACTTGCATGAACGATTTTTCTTCACGGGAACGGAGCACGATCCGCTCCGCCGTTCGCCACAGGATGCTCGGCTCGGCCTATGCCGAAGCGATGGTGGTGGTCGCACTGGTGTTCTCGATCTGCGTGATCCTTTTTATCATGACGGCCGACGCCGCCTTCGCTGACGCATTCACGCAGACCGCGCGGCCCGTGCTCGACAACAATGCGCGCAACATCATCGGCGCCTGGGGCATCGCGATCCTTGCCTTCATGTGCGTGCTGACGATGCGGATGCTCTGGGGCTTTGACCCGCGCCGCACCGCGATGCGCGTGCGCAGACGGCGGTAGAGCCTGACTCTTCCTCTAAAATTTGTCATGCCCCGCGGAAGCGGGCATCCAGTAATCACCTTGTTCGCTGTGGTTACTGGATCGTCCGCCTTCGCGGATGATGACATCGATATTCTAAACGCATATTTGATCCGCCGTTCTATGCGGAATATGCTAGCGTTTGCTGCGTTGATTTTCCCAGCAGCAAGCGAGAATCATTTTGAGAACGCTCATTGGCATTCTGGTGGCGGCATACGCCCTGACCGCGCCCGCATCGGCCCAGCCAAAATCCGAAGTCATCGCGAGCGGCAAGGCGAAGTTTCGCGCCGACGTCATCGTCAGGGGATTGAGCAATCCGTGGGCGCTGGCCTTTCTTCCCGAGGGCCGCCTGCTCGTCACCGAGCGAAATGGCAAGATGAGCGTATTCGGGGCGGACGGAAAACCAATCGGTGCTGTCAGCGGCGTGCCGGAGGTGGCAGCGGCGGGGCAGGGCGGACTGCTCGATGTCGTGCTCGCCCCGGACTACGCAAAATCGCAGCGCATCTATTTTACCTATGCGGAGCCGCGCAACGACCGCAAGAACGGAACGGCGGTGGCGAGCGCGAAGCTCGTGGATGAAAAATCGAAACCGCGGCTCGACGATCTTAGAATCATTTTCCGGCAGGAGCCTTCCTACGGAGGCGGTTTCCATTTCGGCTCGCGCATTGCGATCGCGCGCGACGGAAATTTGTTCGTTACACTCGGCGAGCGGAATCAGAAAACTCCCGCGCAGGATCTGAGCGAGCATCTCGGCAAGGTCGTCCGCATCGCGCCGGACGGCTCGGTGCCAAAGGACAATCCGTTCATCGGCAAGGCGAACGCCAAGCCGGAAATCTGGTCCTATGGACACCGCAATCCGCAGTCGGCCGCAATCAATCCTGCCTCCGGAAAACTGTGGATCGTCGAACACGGCGCGCGCGGCGGCGACGAAATCAACGTGCCGGAAGCGGGCAAGAATTACGGCTGGCCGGTGATCACCTACGGCCGCGATTATTCCGGTATACGGATCGGCGAGGGCACGGCCAAGGAAGGCATGGAGCAGCCGATTCATTACTGGGACCCGTCGATCGCGCCGTCCGGGATGGCGTTCTATACCGGTGATGCGTTTCCCGGCTGGAAGGGTAATCTCTTTGTCGGCGCGCTGGTGCTGCAGCACCTTAACCGGCTCGAACTGAACGGCGACAAGATCGTAGGCGAAGAGCGGCTGCTCATCGACATGCGGGAGCGTATCCGCGACGTGCGGCAGGCGCCGGACGGCACACTCTGGCTGGTCACCGACAGCCGCGACGGCAAGATCATCAAACTCTCTCCCGCGAAATAATCGGCATATTAGGATTTTCCGCGCTCGCCACGTTGTCGCTGTCATTTCCGCTTGCTACTTTGTAAGTCCGGAGGGCCCGTAGCTCAATGGTTAGAGCCGACCGCTCATAACGGTCTGGTTGGAGGTTCGAGTCCTCCCGGGCCCACCAATCGATGGGGAGGCGAACAATGGGACGGAAACTCATTCTCAAGGCCGGCGACGGCCATCAGCTCGGCGCCTATCGCGCCGATGCCGCGGGAACGGCAAAGGGCCGCGTTGTCGTCATCCAGGAAATTTTCGGCGTTAATCATCATATCCGGAATGTCTGCGATCAGATGGCGGCCGCCGGCTACACCGCCATCGCTCCGCAAATCTTCGACCGTATGAACCGCGATTTCGAGAGCGGCTATTCGCAGCCCGAGATCGATCATGCGATGGGCTATATCGGCAAACTCGACTGGGTAAAGGTGATGGTGGACATCGAGGCCGCCATCAACAGCCTCAAGGGCGAGGGGCCGGTTGCCGTGATGGGCTTCTGCCTCGGCGGCACGCTGTCGTTTCTCGCATCGACGAAGTTCAACGGCCTTGCTGGCGCTGTTTGTTATTACGGCGGCGCGATCGCGAAATATGCCGACAACAAGCCGCGCTGCCCGGTGCTGATGCATTTCGGTGAACTCGACGGCCATATCCCGATGTCGGATGTGAACCTCATTCGCCAGAAGCAGTCGCAGGCGGAAATCCACGTCTATGGCGGGGCCGGTCATGGCTTCAACTGCGACGAGCGCGGCAGTTTCGAGCCGCAAAGCCAGAAAATTGCCTGGGAGCGCACGCTCGCCTTCCTCGCCAAGGTATTCGGCAAGCAGGCGCAGCTCATGGATGCGCCGCTGAAAGCCGGTGCCGCCGCGATGCCGGGCGAAGCGAAGAAGTCCGCGCCGAAATCGGGCCGGATCAAGCGCACCAAAAAAGATGCGAAGGTGGAAAAGAGGGCGCGCAAGAAAGGCGCGAAGAAGGATCATCTCGCTGAGAAGAAGCGCGTGCAGAAACTCCGCCGCCGCAAATTGAAAGTGAAACGCCGCACCAAGGCGCGGCGGCAGGGGCGGAAAAAGAAGAAGTAGGTTTTTGGTTGGGGCTACGCTAAAATGACGTTCCCCGGACGGTTGCGAAGTAGCCAAGCCGGGGTCTAGTCCTAATTAACATAAAACGCATTCGAATCCTGGACCCCGGGTCTTCGCGTGAAGCATTCGCGCCCGCTCGGACCCGTCGTCTGAGGCCGATTATTTTTTTCGAATAATGGGCGCCGCCTTCTTCAGCGAAGCGATGTCCGTGTAGCCGATCTGCCCCATGCACTGATGCAGTTCGGTGTTGAGCATATCGAGCGTGAATTTCGGCCCCTTCAGGCCGAGTGCCGCCACCGAATACATCATCGCGCGGCCGATCAGGCAGAAGTCCGCGCCCGAGGCCAGCGCCTTCACGATGTGCTCGCCGGAGCGGATGCCGCTGTCGAGGATCAGCGGATACTCCGGGCCGACGGCTTTTCGGATATCTCCGATCACGTCAATCGACGGCGGCAGCGCGCCGAGCTGGCGGCCGCCGTGATTGGAGACGACCACGCCATCGCAGCCGATCTCCTTCGCTTTCACGCAGTCTTCCACCGACAGTAAACCCTTCGGCAGGATTTTTCCCTTCCAGCGGTCGCGGAGTTTTTTCAGTTCATTCCAGTCGAACCGTCCCGTCACTTGCGAGGACATGTAGCGCGCCACCGGCATAAAGCCGGTGTTCTTGGAATAGCGCTCCATATTGGCGAAGCGGGGCACGCCCACGCGCAGCGTCTGGATCGACCAGAGCGGGTGCTTCATCAATTCCCACACAACGCCGGGCGACCAGCGAAAAGGCATGCCGAAATTGTTTCTGATGTCGCGCTGACGGCGTGGCGGGATCGGTACGTCCACGGTGACGAGCAACGTGTCGTAGCCCGCGGTCTCCGCCCGCGTCACGAGATCGGCGACCATCTCCTCCGCGCGGCCCACATAGAGCTGGAACCAGGCGTTGTTGGGTGCAATTTGCTTGATCGTTTCCAGCGACGTGCAGGCCGGCGTCGAGATCGTATACGGAATGCCGGCTTCGACGCAGGCCTTGGCGATCGTTTCCTCCGCGCGCGGCCACATCAGGTTGCCAAGCCCGATGGGCGCGGTCGCGAAGGGCATCGCCCACTTCTTGCCGAACAGGGTGGTGGAGAGATCGCGGTTCTCGACGTTCACCAGCATCCGCGGCATCAGCATCAGGTCCTCGAACGCCTGCTCGTTCCGCGATACGCCGATCTCGGTGCCGGCCCCGCCATCGAGATAGTCGAATGCGAATTTAGGCAGCCGCTTCTTGGCGAGCGGGCGGTAGTCGTTGATCGACGCGATGGCCATTCTTGAAATCCTGATTGCGGGGGACGCTTTGAACCTAGCTGGGCGAAAACTCGATAGCGGTTTTTTCAAGCACGCGGAATAGCGGCGGCGGCGCTGCCTTTAATGAGTCAAGGCATGCCAAATTTCCTGGCCTTCACCGATTGTTTGCCGCGACTTGCCGGGCGGCGGCCGATTTCACGCGGAAAAAAGAATCTTCATGATGCGGTGAACTTTTTGCATGGAAAACGATTGATCTTGCAGCGCACAAATAGACCGCCAAAGGAAGAGTACGTCCATGAGAATTGCCCAGATCAGTCCGCTCATGGAGAGCGTTCCTCCGAAACTCTATGGCGGTACCGAACGGGTGGTCTCTTGGCTCACCGAGGAACTCGTGGCCCTCGGCCACGACGTGACGCTGTTCGCCAGCGGAGACTCGATCACCAGCGCTGAACTGGTCAGCTGCACCGATGGGGCGCTGCGCCTGGACCCGAATTGCAAGGATCCGTTCCCGCATCTGATGAAGTCGCTCGACGTGGTGCGGACAGGGGCTTACGAATTCGACCTACTGCATTTTCACATCGACATTTTCCACTTTCCGGTGTTTCGCCAGATGGCCGCGCGCACGGTGACGACACTGCACGGGCGGCAGGACTCGACCGATATGGAAGCGCTTTACAGGGCGTTCCCGCAGATGCCGCTTGCGACGATCTCCAACGCGCAGGCGGACTTCATTCCCTACGCAAATACGGTGGGCACCGTCTATCACGGGCTGCCGGAAAACATGTTCCGCCCGAATTACCGGCCTCGGGGAAACTATCTTGCCTTCCTTGGACGCATTTCCCCGGAAAAACGGCCGGACCGCGCCATCGCGATTGCGCGTGCGGTGGGACTGCCGTTGAAGATCGCGGCCAAGATAGACAAGGTGGACGCGGCCTATTTCCGTGACGAAATCGAGCCGCTGCTCGCTGGCGGGGGCGTGGAGTTCATCGGCGAAGTGAACGAGCGCGAGAAACAGGAATTTCTAGGCGAGGCGACGGCCCTCCTGTTTCCAATCGACTGGCCGGAGCCCTTCGGTCTTGTGATGATCGAGGCGATGGCTTGCGGCACGCCGGTACTGGCATTCAGGAACGGCTCGGTGCCGGAAATCGTCGATCCCGGCTATACCGGTGAGATCGTCGAGACCGTCGAGGAAGCGGTAAAGGCATTTCCGAAGATCGCCGCCCTCGACCGCCGGATTGTCCGGCGCACGTTCGAGCAGCGTTTCACATCGGCCCGCATGGCGGAGGACTATGTGAAGCTCTACCGCAAGCTTCTCGCCCGCGACCGCGAGGGCATGCACAAGTCGAACGGCCACGCATTGCCGGCCGACAGCGAATTCAGCCTCGTGCAGGTCTGATCCGATCTTTCCAGACTAAATAGAGGCGCCGGCGGGCAACTGTCGGCGCTTTTGCTTGCCCAACCTGTCCCGCATCGCTACATAGCGCGAACCAATCCCTCAAGTTTTGATTTGGAGCACGTGGCGATGTCGGCCGGGCAATATGCATATCAGATGATCGGTCTGTCCAAGTCCTATCCCGGCGGGAAAAAGGTTCTGGACGGGATTCATCTCTCCTTTTATCGCGACGCCAAGATCGGCGTGCTGGGCGTCAACGGCTCCGGCAAGTCGACGCTCATGCGCGTCATGGCCGGGCAGGACACCGAATTCATCGGCGAGGCCTTTGCCGCGCCCGGCACGACGGTCGGTTATCTACCGCAGGAACCGGCGCTCGATGAAACCAAGAACGTGCGCGAGAACGTAGTGCTGGGCGTCGCCGACAAGCAGGCGCTGCTCGACCGTTACAACGAAGTCGCCGCCAATTACTCCGACGAGACCGCCGACGAGATGGCGAAGCTGCAGGACCAGATCGAGGCGGAAGGACTGTGGGACCTCGACTCCAAGGTCGATCAGGCGATGGAAGCACTGCGCTGTCCGCCCGACGACGCCAAGGTGGAAACACTTTCAGGCGGCGAACGGCGCCGCGTCGCGCTCTGCCGTCTGCTGCTGGAACAGCCGGACCTCCTGTTACTCGACGAGCCGACCAACCATCTCGACGCGGAAACGACCGCGTGGCTTGAAGGCCATCTGCGGCAATATCCGGGTGCCGTGCTGATCGTCACCCATGACCGTTATTTCTTGGACAATGTGACGAGTTGGATTTTGGAGCTCGATCGCGGCCGCGGGATTCCCTATCAGGGGAATTATTCCAGCTGGCTCGTGCAGAAGCAGAAGCGGCTGGAGCAGGAAGGCCGCGAGGAAGAAGCGCGCCAGCGCGCGGTCGAGCGCGAGCGCGAATGGATTCAGGCCTCGCCGAAAGCGCGGCAGGCCAAGAACAAGGCGCGCTTCCAGCGCTACGAGGAGCTCGTCAAGAAATCGAACGAGAAGGCGCCACAGACGTCGCAGATCGTCATTCCATCTGGCGAGCGTCTCGGCCAGAACGTTATCGACGCCGAAGGCCTCGGCAAGAGCTTCGGCGACAAGGTGCTGTTCGAAGACCTCACCTTCAAGCTACCGCCGGGAGGCATTGTCGGCGTGATCGGGCCGAACGGTGCGGGCAAGACCACGCTGTTCCGGCTTATCACCGGACAGGAGCAACCGGACAAGGGCGAGATCAAGATCGGCGAGTCGGTGAATCTCGGTTACGTCGACCAGAGCCGCGACAGCCTCGACGGTAAGAAGAACGTTTGGGAAGAAATTTCCGGCGGGCACGACATGGTGATGCTCGGCAAGAAGGAAGTGCCGAGCCGAGGCTATGTCTCCGCGTTCAACTTCAAGGGCGGCGATCAGCAGAAGAAGGTCGGCTCGCTTTCGGGCGGTGAACGCAACCGCGTGCATCTCGCCAAGATGCTGAAGACGGGCGCCAATGTATTGCTGCTCGACGAGCCGACCAACGATCTTGACGTAGATACGCTGCGCGCGCTGGAAGAAGGACTGGAAGATTTCGCCGGCTGCGCCGTGATCATCAGCCATGATCGCTTCTTTCTCGACCGCATCGCGACGCATATCCTCGCCTTTGAAGGCGATTCACACGTCGAATGGTTCGAAGGAAACTTCGAGGACTACGAGAAGGACAAGATGCGCCGTCTCGGCACCGACTCCGTGATTCCGAAGCGGATCAAGTACAAGAAGCTGATGCGGTAAACGCTAAGGCGAAGGTGCTTTCGCTATTCCTCATGCTGAGGAGCGCCGATAGGCGCGTCTCGAAGCATGAGGCCGCCTTCATCCTTCGAGACGCCGCGCTATCGCGCGGCTCCTCAGGATGAGGCGGCTTTCAGCGAATCTTTAAACCGTATGACTGATCGCCGCGTAATAGGCGCGGGCGTAACCGGCAATCAGGTTCGCCTTGTCCATGCCGTTCACGATGCGCCGGGCCTGCGACCAGTCCTCGGCACGCGCATTGAAGTAATCGGCGAGTTTCTTGCCGGTGAACATGCCCTTGACCATCCCGGCCAGCAGAATCTTCGCAGCGGTCTTGATCTCCAATGCCTTTTCTGGCCGGTTCACAAGATCGATGCCGAGGAACTTGCCCATCCTGTCGTAATTCGTGCGCCAAGTGAGTTGCACGAAGCCGCGCCCGAAATAGGTCTGGCCGGTCTGCGGATCAGCCACGCCATAGGTTCGCCCGCGCCCGCGCCCATATTCCTCGATGCCTCTGAAGGTGCGGTCGGTTTCGTGATGTGCGGTTCCCAATGCATAAGCGAGCCAGCGGTCGTCTTGCTTGGAATATTCGCTTTCCCACAAGTCGAGAATGGCGTTGAGGCCATCGACCTGGGTCTGTTTCAAACTGCCGCCAAAAAGATGGTTGCGTATATAGTCGTAAAAGAATCGGCGATTGATCAATGTCTGTCCTTTCCGGTTTTGGAAAAGGACAATTCTAGGTTCGCCGCAAACGACGGGGATAAGAGTGGCTAGCTTGTTGCGTGCTTTCGTAATTTTCCTGTTCGCGCTGTTCGCGGGCACGGAGGCGCGCGCCGATGCGGACTTTGACCGTTTCATCCAGTCGCTCTGGCCGCGGGCGCAAGAACTCGGAATTTCCCGCCGCACATTCGACGCCAATACGCGCGGGTTGGAGCCGGATCTGTCGCTGCCCGATCTGGAATTGCCCGGACGTAAGGTCGATCCGTCGAAAGGGCAAGCTGAGTTCATCCAGTCGCCGGAAGTCTATGTCTCGGAAAAGGCAATTTCGAATCTTGCCGCGCGCGGCAGGAAACTGCGCGACGAACATGCGGCCACCCTGAAAGCCATTGAGCAGAAGATCGGCGTGCCGGGGCCGGTGATCCTCGCTATTTGGGGTCGCGAGACGGCATTCGGCGGGCATACACTCACGCTCGACGGAATCCGCACACTGGCGACGCAGGCTTATCTCGGCCGCCGCAAGGACCAATTCCGCGAGGAGCTTCTGTATGCGCTGAAAATGCTGGAAGACGGTCACGCGAAACGCGCCGACATGAAAAGCTCATGGGCGGGTGCCATGGGCCACACGCAATTCCTGCCGTCTGATTTTTATCGTCACGGCGTCGATTTTGACGGCGACGGAAAAATCGACGTGTTCAATTCCATTCCCGATGCGCTGGCCTCCGCCGCGCGCCAGCTCGCCGAGAAGGGATGGAAACGCGGCGTGCGCTGGGCCCTGGAGGTGCATGTGCCGGACAATGTGGACTGCACCATCGCCGAGCCAAGATTCACGCTGCCACTGGGAGAATGGGAAAAGCGTGGATACAAGCTTGCTTACGGCAGGAAACATTCCGGTGGCGAGGCGGGCGAGAGCGCTTCCCTCTTGATGCCCGCGGGCCTTTATGGTCCGGCGTTCCTCACCACGAAAAACTATTTCGTGCTGAAGGATTATAATTTCTCCGACCTTTACGTGCTGTTCGTTGGCCACCTCGCCGACAGGATCGCGGGCGGCAAGCCGTTCGAGCGCGCGTGGGACAAGGTCACGCAATTGCAGAGCGGGCAGGTGGAAGAGATGCAGAAAATTCTCAGCACGCGCGGTATTTATGCCGACAAGCTCGACGGGAAGGCGGGGATGCTCACCCGTTCCGCGCTCGGCAAATATCAGAAGACGAACGGCCTGAAGCTCGACTGCTGGCCGACAGCGGCGGTGCTCAATCACATGCGCGGCCGTTAAGGGAGCCACAAACTCAAACGGCCGCCCGAGGGCGGCCGTTTTATCTCAAGCCAGTGAACGATCAGCGGCGATAGTAATAGTGGGTGTAGTTCGCGCCATAAGGCGGGCAGGTCCAGCGTGGCTTGCCATAGTACGGATTGCCCCACTGGTCGTAGCCGCGGATGCGCGCCGCCCAGAAACCGTTCGGGCAATCTGAGTCCGGACGACCCTGATAGCCCTGATAATAATAATAGCCTTCTTGCGGCGCCCAAGAATGATAGCGCGGCTCGACGTTGGCGCGGGCGGCGGCGCCGAACAGCGCGAGGCCGACGCCTACACCGACACCGACACCAAGTGCGTTAAAGAAACGGCGTTCAGCACGGCCCTGTGCGTCCGCGGACGTCGCCGCGGCGAAAGCCGTGACGATCAGCGCCGCGATCATCGTCAGGGCGATCAAGGTCTTCTTCATGAGGTTTCTCCTGGGACGCATCGGCCTTGGGCCGGATGCTCGAATCAAACTGGGACAGAGTGCGCGCAAGTGGAAGCCCGGATCAACTGATGGCGGATTTTGGCTGAAATTTGTTTTTGCCCTATACCGCACTGCGCCATAGTCTGAACGGGCGTTCAGGAAGCGGCGGAATGCAATAGGTTTTGTCGCATTCGTGCCAACGGCAACCAGACATGGAGCCCGGCTTGACCCAAGCGAGACGGATGGCTGCCGCGTGCAGTCGATGCTGCCCGCGGACCCGCCCGATCAGCCACAACAGCCGTGTGCTCCGTGCGGAAGGCAGGATCGTCCCTTCCGGATCAAGAAGCGCCACAGCGGAAGGAAGGCTCGCCGATGCCGCCGGAAAAATCCACGCGAGCACAACCTGCATTGTGATGGCAGCACTGTACTGAAGGTGATTGCTTAGCGGGCAGGCGCGGGTTGTGCCGCAGCCGACTGGGTCGCCGGCGTGGACGGAGCATCGGCCATGTTCGGGGCCGGCGCCGTCATCGAAAGCGCAAGCGCGCTTGCGATGTTCTCGGCGATGCAGCCGTAGCTCCAGTCGTTCATATGGAAGAGATCGGAAGACAGGAATTCGGAGAAGGAGATGTCGCGCGTCTCGTGCCAGTATTCCATGATGGCAAAACGCTTGAATACGGGCACGCCCGCTTCGGCCGCGACTTTCGCCAGCAGACGCACCATCGGCTTGGCGTCGGCATCGATAAGAACTTTCGGCGCATATTGCGGATCGATGATCACGGCATCGGCGCCGGTCGCGCGGATGCGCTGCAGTCCGTCGCGGATCAGCGGCGCTTCGGCATCGACGCCGTTCGCGCGCAGGAGGGCATTGGTACCGACCTGCCAGAGCACGAGGTCGGGGCGTTCCTGTTTCAACTCGTCGTCGAGGCGGTGGAGCATTTCCAGCGCGTCTTCGCCGCTAACGCCACGGTTGAGGACGTTGATCGTCGCCTTGGGGAACAACGTGCGCAGCTTCAGTTCCAGGCGGTGCGGATAACTCATGTCTTCCGAAGTCGCGCCGACACCGGCGGTGGAGGACGAACCGAGGGCGAGAATGGTGACGCGTTCGTTGCGCGCAGCGCGGGCGGCGAGCCGGTAGAGCGGCTCATTCAATCGGACGAGTTCGGCGGGGGCGGCGCAGTCGTGATGGTGGCCTCTGGAATCGCTCGCGAGCGCCGGGGTTACGAGTACCCCAGCCGCCAGAACACAAGCGGCGAACTTCCGGAAAGCCATTATTTGGAGGTGCCTTTGTAGTTGGTCAGAGAAGCCCCACGGACAACGAAGTCGGCCAGCAGCCGCCCGAGACATAAGTGAATACTTTCGAATAATCCATCGTTTTTGGTTGAACTCAAATCAAAGGCTCCCGTCTCGTTCCAGTGGCGCATGATCTCGAAGCGATCGAACATCGATATATCAAGGGTTTCCGCCACCCATCGCATGTTCTGGGTATAGTTAGCGGTGTCCATGATGGCAGCCATGCGCGGGCTGTACTGCATGTTGAGAAGCACCACATCTGAACCGGCTTGGAGGATCAAGGCCGATCCTTTTTGCAGTGCAAGACCAAGATCCTCAGGCGGCAACCCACGCAGCGATTCCACGGTACCAGCCTGCCAGATTACAAGTGCCGGCTTTAGCTCGGCCAGCATGTCCGGCAGCAGCGGCAGGAATTCGCTCGCCGACCGGCGCGGCGCGGCGCGCACGGTCAGGCGGATTTCCACGCCGGGCAACAGTTCGTGCAGGGCCTGCTCGGAATAGGACGGATAGCTTTTCAGTCCCTTCACGGCTCCGGTCTGCGAGGGCGTGCCGGACAGCAGCAGGATGTCCAGCCGCTGCGAACGTTTCACCGCTAACGAAGCATGCGGTAGCGACGATTGCGGTATGGTCAGCGCATCCGGCACGCTACACCGCCGGTCAGTGACCGCCTCCGCTTTCGCGGTGACGGCAAACAGCGCGGCCAGCAAGGCCAGCATTGCGATTGAATATCGTCCCACGTTCAGCATCCCCTAGGCCGCCGCTTTTTGGGTGCGCCGGTCCAGCCCCTGATACCAGCTCATTAAAGCGGCGAGTCCGACCATCAGCAATACGCCGAATAGGCTCACGGTCACCTGCATCCAGACCCTGGCGGAGACCTCCGTCAGCAGGAAATGGGCGGTGAACGAAAGGAATACGCCGAGGCAGAACACCTCCAGCGAATGCTTGCCGCAGAGGATGACGGGTTGCGCCCATGCCGATTGCAGAAAGGTTGCATCGCGCGGAATGAAACGCACCACCAAAATGGCCAGCGCCAGAAAGTGGGCGAGCCGCAAAGGGGACAGCCCGGTCTTATTGAGCGGGAAAATATAGAGCCAGCCCGGCAGGCTGGCGGCGAGTTTCGGAAACAGCCAGATCGTCGATAGCCACGCGGCGAAGACGAGATAGGCGATGCAGGCCGCGATCACGATATTCGACCTGATAATCTTCGTGATCCACTCCGCGCGTCCGACCGCGCACCATGCGCCGATCATGAACAGCAACTGCCACGCCACGGGATTGAAATACCAGTTTCGCTCGGTCGGATAGAGCTTCAGATTCCAGCCGGTCCATTTGGCGACCAGATAGACCGTAATGGAAGCGAGGATCGCCGCCGTCGGCGCCCGCAACATGAACCAGAGCATCAGCGGGAAAAACAGCATCAGCACGATGTAGAGCGGCAGCACGTCTAGGTTCGCGAGCAGGAAGCGCAGCCGCAATACTTCCAGCAAAATTACGTCCGGCCGCTCAAAGAACTGGACGATGTTCATTTCCTCGACGAACAGCGGGTTCTCGAAGCGTCCCGCGACATAGCCGATCTGCGCGATGTAGATCACCGACAGAAACACGAACGCGACATAGAGCTGCCAGGTGCGCTTGAAAATGCGCGCCGCGCCGACCACGAAGCCGCGCTCGTGGATGATGCGGCCGTAGACGAAGGCGGCGGTGAAGCCCGAAATGAAAACGAAGATTTCGGCGGCATCGCTGAAGCCGAAATTCGCGATGGTGATCCAGCTGATGCTGTTCGACGGCACATGGTCGAGGAAGATAAACCACAGCGACAGCCCGCGAAAAAAATCGAGCCGCAGGTCGCGGACGGTTGCGGGCGGCGGTGCCGGTTTGGACATCGAGTGCTGTGTTTCTTTCGATTCTGCCAAATTCTAGGCCATGCACACCGGCTTGAGAACGGCGCGGCGCGCGCCTTATGTCCGTTGTAACGGGCTGCCGTCCACCGTCTCGTAGTGAGGCTTGAGATCGAGAAGCGGCGTGCCGTCCAGGCAGTCGATGCCGATCACGCTGAGCCGGTTGCCCTCAATGCCGACCAATTCCACCACCGAGAGTGCGATCGGGTTCGGCCGAACCGGCGATCTCAGCGCGAAGGTGCCGCGCGTCTCACCGAGATGCCGCGGTACTTGCCGGACGAGATCGCGGCGTGCCTGGTCCATGAAATAGACCACGACCATGCGCGGGAATTTCTCGACCCCCTCAAGGGCGGCCGCATAACGCGGATCGACTTCGATGGTACAAATTTCACGGGTGAGCCGGCCGTTCTTCGGGCATTCGGCGCGGGTCTTCCATGGCGTGCGGATGCGCCCGATGAAATAGAGGCCGGCATCGAAATCCGCGGGCAATTCGACGGGTATCTCGCCGGGGCGCATGTCCGAATTTTCCGTCTCGCTCATGGCCGCTGACTATAGGCACAGCGGACTTCGAGCGATCCCCACCTGCCGTTCAGAGTAGGCCGCGTCCCAGGGTGGGGCGGCTTCTGGAGGATTGCGCATCCACCGGGAGGGACGCGAGAAAAACCTTGAATACAATCATAGAGTTTATTTATTTTTAACATATATCTTTGATTGTATACCCTCTTGCTGTCCCTTCTGTCTGTTGGCGAGGGCCTTTTACCGAGGGCCAATCCCAAACGAAAAGCGCCGGGGAAATTTTCCCCGGCGCTTGATCGTTTCGTCCTTCGGCCCGGATCGGATGAACCGGCGCCGGAGCAAGGCAAGAAGCTCAGAACATGCCGAGCAGGATGGCCCCCACAAATGCGAAGGCCACGCAGATCGCGAGCACATTGATCCGTTGGGCTAGTTCCAAAGGTCTGTCTCCCTGGCCATTTGACCTGTATCGAACCTAAGCCCGGAAGCCCCGTCCGCAAGCAGCAATTTTTGTGCAGTGCGGCACGAATTTATTGCTTTGAGGCGGCAATGACCAGATTTTGGGCCTGCGACAGCCGGGGACGCTGGATGGGCGAACGCAAGGAAATTCTCCGGTATTCAGAAACCGCAAAATTTTGTGGACCGATTGGGCCGAATTCACGGCAACGGTAGTTTGGTAAGCCCCATGGCCGGATACGGGCCGCGTTGAGCATCCATTAACGAGCTTCCTTGAGCCGGTCTTAAGCCCATTCCTCGCATTTTCCGCAAATGGCGCGGGGATCAGCCTGGTATTTCGTCGCCCCGTTGGTGGCGCTTTCGGTCGCTGGATGCCGCTTCTCGGATTTCGAGGAGCGCGATCCCTGGCGCGCGCAGGCCGAGGAAGAATGCCTCGCCAGGCAGGCGTTCCAGCCATCGGCTTTCGTGGAAGAAGGCTCGGAGCTGAACGGCCCCGGCCGCTGCGGCATGATCAAGCCGCTGAAGGTGGTAGCGCTCAGCCAGGGCTTCGTCACCGTGCATCCGACGGCGCAGCTTGGCTGTCCGATCGTCGCCAGCGTCGAATACTGGTTCGAGAAAGTGGTGCAGCCACAGGCCGAAGCCTGGTTCGGCGAGCCGGTGGTCGAAATCCGGCAAATCTCCGCCTACTCCTGCCGCACCATGAACGGCCAGCGCGGCGCGTCAATTTCCGAACATTCCTTCGGCAATGCGCTGGATATCTCGACGTTCAAGCTGCAAAGCGGGCGCGAAGTGAAGGTCAAGGACGGCTGGAAGGGGCGGCCGGACGAAAGCGGCTTCCTCCGCAACATCCATGCGCAAGCGTGCGATTATTTTTCCACCGTGCTCGGACCGGGCGCCGATGCGTTTCACTACGATCACCTGCATGTCGATCTTTCGCGGCGAGCTTCGGGAAGAAACGTATGCAATCCGGCGCCGCAAAATATTCCGCAGCCGCCACGCATGTCCCGCGGCGTGCCGATGGCGCGCGCGCCGGTAATGCAGGCACCGCAGCCAATGCCGGGTGCTTCACCGGCGGAGCGGCTGGCAGGCCGCGGCGATTCACCCTTTGCGCTGCGCGCAGCGCCGCCGCGCGGGCCGAATGTGATCGCGCGCGACGGCAGCGTGCGTGATGTGGGTGCGCCGATGGTGCTCGGCCAGCAACCGCCGCCGCACAGTTCATTCAATGCGCCAATGGCAGTGGACCAGCGCGCACTCCGGACATTCGGCGCGCCGGCCGGAATGCAGCGGCCCATGCCGCCGGCGGGGGTCGGACCGAACGCGCGCAAGAGCGATCCGATGGTGACGGGTTCGCTAAAAGCGGCTTCCGTTGCGAAACCGGGCAAGCCCGCCGCGAGTCGTTTAAGTCCGAAACCGATCGGGGAAGATCACGAAGGTCCGGCGGAAACGCTGACGGTGTTCAATCTGCCGAAGGGAAAGAAAGAATAATCGTCATCCCGGGCGCAGCGCAGCACGTTGTGATACCTGCAGACCCGGGATCGCAATCAATTAGACGATCCCGGCTCTCGCGATGCTCGGCCGGGATGACGGCTACTTGCGATCCTTCGGCTCGCCATACCCGCCCGCCGTCGGCGTTCGGATGATGACCGCTTCGCCCGCTTCCAGCACGGTCTGATCGCAGCCTTGCAATCTCTCGATGCGGCCGTCCTTGCGGCGGACGGAATTCTCGCCGACCTCGCCATTGCCGCCACCCGCCAGACCGAATGGAGGAACGCGGCGGTGACCGGAGAGAATCGCGCAGTCCATTCTTTCGAGAAAACGGATACGGCGCAAAATGCCATCGCCCGCTTTCCATTTTCCGCGTCCGCCGGAACCTTTGCGGATATGAAAATCCTCTAGCAGCACCGGGAAGCGGAACTCCAAAATTTCCGGGTCTGTCAGGCGTGTGTTGGTCATATGCGTGTGCACGGCATCGGTGCCGTCGAAATCCGGACCGGCGGGCGAGCCGGAGCAGATCGTTTCGTAATACTGGTAGCGGTCGTTTCCGAAGGTGAGGTTGTTCATGGTGCCCTGCGCGGCGGCGAGCGCGTTGAGGGCGCCGAACAGCGTGTCGGTGACGGCCTGCGAGGTTTCGACATTGCCCGCGACGACGGCGGCCGGATATTCCGGCGATAGCAGGGACTTCTTTGGAAGGACAATGTGTATCGGCCGCAGGCAGCCCGCATTCATCGGGATGTCATCGTCCACCATCATGCGGAACACATAGAGCACCGCGGCACGGGTAACGGGTGCGGGCGCGTTGAAATTGGTCGGCTGCTGCGGGCTGGTGCCGGTGAAATCGACGGTGGCTTCACGCTTCTTTTTATTGACCGAGATTTTGACTTGGATCCGGGTGCCCTGATCCATCTCGTAGGAAAATTCCGCGTCGTGCAAACGATCCAGGACGCGGCGCACGGATTCCGCGGCGTTGTCCTGCACATGATTCATGTAGGCGCGCACGACCTTCAGGCCAAAACCGGAAAGCATCTTGCGAAGTTCAAGCACGCCCTTCTCGTTGGCGGCGATCTGGGCCTTCAGGTCGTTCACGTTCTGCGTGAGATTGCGGACGGGATATTTGCCGCCGGTCAGCAGCGCGCTCAATTCCGGTTCGCGAAATTTACCGCGATCGACCAATTTGAAATTATCGATATAGACGCCTTCCTGCTCGATGTGGGTCGCGTGCGGCGACATGGAGCCGGGCGAAATGCCGCCGATATCTGCGTGGTGACCGCGCGAGGCGACCCAGAAGAGAATTTGCGAATTGTTGTTCTTGCGCCCCCTCCCTTTCCCTCCCCCGCGAGCGGGGGAGGGCAGGGTGAGGGAAGCGAACACGGGCGTGCAGACTGTAATATCGGGAAGATGCGTGCCGCCGTTATAGGGAGCGTTCAGCGCATAGACGTCGCCGGGTTTAATTTTCCCTTTGTTTTCCCGCAGCACGGTCTCGACGGACTTGTCCATCGAGCCGAGATGCACCGGCATGTGCGGCGCGTTGGCAACGAGGTTGCCGTCCGCGTCGAACACGGCGCAGGAGAAGTCGAGCCGCTCCTTGATGTTCACCGAATAGGCGGTGTTCTGCAGGGTGACCCCCATCTGCTCGGCGATCGACATGAAGAGATTGTTGAAGACCTCGAGCATCACCGGGTCGGCCTTGGTGCCGACGGCACGCTTGCGGGCGAGCGTCTTGTAGCGCGTGAGCGCCAGATGATTTTTGGGCGTCACCTTCGCGCGCCAGCCATTTTCGATCACGACCGTCTGGTTCGGCTCGATCAGCAGGGCTGGGCCGGTGACCGTATGGCCAGGCTTCAACTGGTCGCGGGTGAAGACGGGGGCGGCGTGGAATTTTCCGCTGGAAAAAAATCTCGTCCTGCGGCGCGGCTTCGGCGGCTTCGATGTTCCCGAAGGGAATTTCTTTTCTTCAAATTTCGCCCCGCCGCCGATGGCTTCGACGGAGAGGGCTTCCAGTGTGACGCCGCGTTCCTTGTCGGAGAAACCAAACCGCTCGCGGTGGTTGGCGTGAAACCAGAGTTTGATGTTGCTGGCCCCCCTGAAGTGGCCGAAAATCCTGCCGCCCACCCGCAGCGGATTTGACGGAGGAAAGTCCTGATGGCCGGCTTTGCGGGCCGCTTTCAGTTTTTCGTAACGGCGGACGGATTCCTCGTAATCGAAACCCGGTGCGTATTCCGCGGCATCGACCGGTAGCGTGGTGTCGGTGCCGCTGTAGCGGGTATGCGCTTTCACGATGAAGCGGATATCGTTCGTGTCGACGCCTTGCCGCAGCAATTCAGCCTGCGCTTCCTGCGCAAGCTCCTCGACCATCTTCACGAGCAGCGCGTCTTTCTCACGCTCCTGGGCGACTTCCGGCAATGTCATCTCGACCGCGCGCTGGCGCGTGGCGCTGATGTCGGCGAGGCCCATGCCATAAGCGGAAAGAAGCCCCGAAAGTGGATGGATCAGCACGCTCTTCATGCCGAGCGCGTCAGCGACCAGACATGCGTGCTGGCCGCCGGCGCCGCCGAAACAGTTCAGCGCATAGCGCGTCACGTCATAGCCGCGCGCGACGGAGATTTTCTTGATCGCATTCGCCATGTTCTCCACGGCGATGTGGATGAAGCCGTCGGCGACTTGCTCCGGCCGCTTGCCGATCTTTTTTGCGAGGGCCGCGAAAGCGGTGTGGACTGCTTTCGCGTCGATTGGCTGGTTTTGCTTGGAGCCGAAAATCTTCGGGAAGAAATCCGGGATCAGCTTTCCCGCCATCACGTTCGCATCGGTCACGGTCAGCGGCCCGTTGCGGCGGTAGCATTTGGGACCGGGATCGGCGCCCGCCGAGTCCGGCCCGACGCGGAAACGAGAACCGTCGAAATGCAGGATCGATCCGCCGCCGGCCGCGACCGTGTGAATGAGCATCATCGGTGCGTGCATGCGGACACCCGCGACTTCGGTTTCGAACGCGCGCTCATACTCGCCGTTGAAGTGTGCGACATCGGTGGACGTGCCGCCCATATCGAAGCCGATGATCCTGTCGAACCCGGCTTCGCTCCCGGTCTGCACCATGCCCACGACGCCACCGGCGGGGCCGGAGAGGATCGCGTCCTTGCCTTGAAAAAAATCGGCGGAGGTGAGGCCGCCGGAGGACATCATGAACATCAGCCGCGCAGCAGATTGAATTTTATCTTCACCTCCCCCTGCAAGGGGGAGGTCGGCGCGTAGCGCCGGGTGGGGGTCATTTTCATTGCCTGATGAATTCTCGGATGCTTTTGCCCCCCTCCCTCCTCCCCCTTGCAGGGGGAGGGAGGAAGAAATTGCGAGTTCTTCCCCCACCTGCGCCACATAACGCCGCAGGATTGGCGACAGATACGCGTCCACAACGGTCGTGTCGCCGCGGCCGACAAGCTTGATCAGCGGCGAGACTTCATGGCTGACGGAAACCTGCGCGAAGTGCATCTCGCGCGCGAGCTTCGCGACCTGCTGCTCATGCGCGGGATAGCGATAGCCGTGCATGAACAGGATCGCGATTGCCTCGATGCCGTCCTGCTTCAGCGTTTCCAGTTCGCGGGCAACCGCCGCGAGATCGGGGGCCTGCTCGACGGTGCCGTCGGCGCGCACGCGCTCATCGATTTCAACCGCGCGCTCATAGAGCATTTCCGGTTTGATGATCTGCTTCGCAAAAATCTTCGGGCGCGCCTGATAGCCGATCTTGAGTGCGTCGCGGAAGCCCTTGGTGACGAGGAGGGCGGTGCGTTCGCCTTTTCGTTCGAGTAGCGCGTTGGTGGCGACGGTGGTGCCCATTTTCACAGCACCAATTTTGTTTTCAGGGATGCGAGCGCCGGGCGCGAGGCCGAGACATTCGCGGATGCCGGCGATGGCGGCATCGCGGTAGGCGCCGGGATTTTCCGACAATAATTTGCGCGCGATCAGTTCGCCATCCGGTTTGCGCGCGATCACGTCGGTGAACGTGCCGCCGCGGTCGATCCAGAAATCCCAGCGATCCTTGCCCATGCCGCATCCTGTACGCCCATCAAATAAATCGTCAATGATTTGTTGACAAATTATTTGTGGGTCGTAGGCTTATCCGTCGGCATTGTCTGGCAGGGACGTCACGGATGCCAAGGGTGGGGCGGCTAGCGAGGGAGAGCGCGGGCAGAACCGATGCCGCGCTGGGCCCGATCGTTTCATCCGAACACCTTGCGCGGGGTGCCATGCCTTCGCTGTCCGAACTCGAATTCGGCCTCATCCTGCTCGGCCACGCTTTCGAGCGCTGGATGGTGCGCTGTGTGGCGGCGGCAGGACTGCCTGACGTCAATCCGATGGAAGTGCTGGTGCTGCATGCGGTTGCGCATCGCGGCCGTCCGAAGCGCATCGCTGACATTTGCCTCGTGCTCTCGATTGAGGACACGCATCTCGTAACCTATGCGGTGAAGAAACTCGACGCCGCGGGATTGCTGACCACCGGCCGCAAGGGCAGCGAAAAGACCGTTTCGCTTTCTTCCAAAGGCGAGGCGGTCGTAAAACGATACGGCAAGATCAGGGAGCAGCTGCTGGTCGCGCCGGTGAAAGCAACCGGTGCCGACGAAAAGCGTCTGAGTGAAATCGCAAGTTTGATGCGCGCGCTTTCGGGTCATTACGATCAGGCCGCTCGCGCGGCTGCGAGTCTGTAGCCATGAAAATCATTCGAGGAACGCTCGATCGCCTCTATCTTTATTCGGGATATCTCGCGGGTTTTTTCCTGCTATCGATCTTCGTTCTGATGTTGCTCCTATCCGCCGGAAGGCCGGTTGGGCTGAACGTGCGCTCGGGCGACGACTTTATCGGCTGGTGCATGGTGGCGATGTCGTTCCTTGGCCTCGCGCATACATTCCGTTCGGCCGAGATGATTCGCGTGGGACTGGTGGTGGACCGGCTCGGGCCCCGAGTGCGGTATTGGTTCGAGATGTTCGCGCTGGTCGTCGGGGTCGCCGCGACCGGTTCCTTTGCCTGGTATGCCGGATGGATGACGTATTTTTCCTGGCTCATCAACGAGCCGTCGCAGGGCGTGATCGTGGTGCCGATCTGGATTCCGCAGCTTGGTTTTTCGCTCGGGCTCGCGATCCTGTTCGTCGCCTTTGTCGATGAGTTTTTTCATGTGGCGAGCGGCGGTGCCCCGCATTACGAAAAGCCGAAACCCAAGACGGCCGAGGAAGCAATCGAGCAAGCCGTGCAGAGTGCGGTCTGATGGATTTGATCCAGACGGCACTTGTCTTGCTGTTGGTTCTCTTCTTTCTGCTCGCGGGCGGCGTCTGGATCGCGGTGGCGCTGCTGGTCACCGGTTTTGCCGGCATGTGGTTCGCGGGTCATCCGCGTCCCGGCGATCTTCTCGCTACGACAATCTGGGGCGAGAGCTCAAGCTACACGCTCGCGGCACTTCCGATGTTCATCTGGATGGGCGAGATATTGTTTCGCACGCGGCTGTCGGAAGAAATGTTCCGCGGGCTTGCGCCTTGGCTGAACCGCATTCCCGGCCGCTTGATGCATGTGAACGTGCTCGCCTCGGGACTTTTCGGTTCGGTGTCCGGTTCTTCCGCGGCGACTTGCGCAACGGTCGCCAAGATCGCGCTGCCCGAATTGAAGAAACGCGGCTACGACGAAAAGCTAAGCCTCGGATCGCTGGCCGGCGCCGGCACGCTCGGCATCCTCATTCCGCCGAGCATCATGATGGTCGTCTACGCCGTGGCGGCGGATGTTTCGATCATCCAGATTTTTCTGGCGGGGTTTCTGCCGGGTCTGCTCGTGATGGCGCTTTATTCCGGCTACATCGCGGTCTGGTCGCTCGCGAACCCGGACAAGCAGCCGCCGCCGGAGCCGGAAATGTCGTTCAGCGAAAAGCTGCGCGAGTCCGCCAATCTCATTCCGTGCCTGCTGCTAATCGCGTTCGTGTTCATTGTGTTGATCATGGGCTGGGCTTCGGCGACGGAATGCGCGGCCTGGGGCGTGCTTGGATCGCTGATCATCGCCGCATGGCAGCGTTCGCTCACCTGGGAAAGTTTCTGGCAAAGTGCCATGGGCGCCACGCGCGTCACCTGCATGATCATGCTGATCCTTGCGGGTGCGTGGTTCATGTCGAAGTCGATGGCGCTGACGCAGATTCCGAACGCGCTCGCGAACTGGGTCGATGGATTCAACCTCAGTCCCTATGCGCTGATCGCGGCACTGCTCCTGATGTACATCATCCTCGGCACGGCGCTCGACGGCATTTCGATGATCGTGCTGACCACGGCTGTGGTGCTGCCGATGGTACAGAAAGCCGGGTTCGATCTTGTCTGGTTCGGCATTTTCGTCGTGTTGATCGTGGAAATGGCCGAGGTTACGCCGCCGGTCGGGTTCAATCTGTTTGTGCTGCAAACCATGAGTGGCAAGGATTCCAACACGGTAGCGCTGGCCGCATTGCCGTTCTTCTTCCTGCTTGTTCTTGCGGCGGCGATCATTACCATATTCCCCCAGATCGTGATGTTCCTGCCGCGTTTGGCATTTCCTGCGGGTTAGAAACGGAGACGTCTCATGTTTATCCTCAAACGTAGTGTGTTGATCGGACTGACTGTCTACGCGCTGGCTTCGGGTCCGGTGCTGGCGCAAACCAAATGGAATTTGCCGAGTGCCTATCCGGCGACCAACTTCCACACCGAAAATCTCGCGCAGTTCGCGAAAGAGGTGGAGGCAGGTTCCGGCGGCAAGCTGACGATCACGCTGCATCCGGGTGCTACGCTGTTCAAGGCGCCGGAGATCAAGCGCGCCGTGCAGACCGGCCAAGCGGAAGCGGGCGAGGTGCTTGTCTCCCTGCTGGAGAACGAAGACCCGGTCTTCGGTCTCGACGTGGTGCCGTTTCTCGCCACGAGCTACAACGAAGCGCGCAAGCTTTACAACGCGAGCAAGCCGGCGATCGAAAAGAAGCTCGCAAGCCAAGGCATCGTGTTGCTCTATGCCGTGCCGTGGCCGCCGCAGGGAATCTTCGCGAAGAAGGACATCAACACGGTCGCCGATCTCAAGGGTTTGAAGTGGCGCGCGTATAATGCAGGCACCACGCGCATCGCAGAACTCGCCGGCGCGCAGGCTGTCACAGTGCAGCAGGCGGAACTTGCGCAGGCGCTCGCAACGGGCGTTGTCGAATCTTTCATGACTTCGGGCGCGACCGGCGTCGATACCAAGGCATGGGAGACGATGTCGCATTTCTACGACACGCAGGCTTGGATTCCGAAAAACATCGTAATGGCGAGCAAAGCCGCCCTCGACAAGCTCGATGCGCCGACGCGAGAGGCGGTAATGAAGGCCGCCGCCGCCGCGGAAGAGCGCGGCTGGAAGACGAGTGCCGAAAAGACCAGCGGCTATCTTGAAACGATGAAAACGAACAAGATGAAAGTGCTGCCGCCTAGCGCCGAACTGAAGTCCGGTCTTGCCAAGATCGGCGAGACGCTCACCGCCGAATGGACCAAGCGCGCGGGTGCCGACGGCGAGGCGATCATCGCGGCCTACAAAAAGTAATCCTCTCTCGAATGTGAGAAAGCCCGGAGAATTTCTCCGGGCTTTCTTCTTAGCGTTTCACGCGCGCCCGCATTCCGGCGAGCACGACGCCGACAACCGCGACGGCAAAGACAAGCGTTTCCGCGTCGATTGTTTCCTGATTCAGCCATGCGGCGACGGCGATGGTGACAAAAATCTGCAAGAGCTGCACCTGCCCGACGCGCGCGATGCCGCCCCTGTGCAGTCCGGCGTTCCAGAAAAAGAATCCGAGATACTGGCTGAAGATCGCGACATAGAGGAACGCGGCCCACACATCCCACGGCACGCTTGCTGCATTCTCCGGCCAGACCGCAATGGTCCAGACGATCCATAAGGGCGACGTCAGCACCAGCGCCCATGAGATCACGAGCGGCCCGGACATTGTTCCCGTGAGCCGCCCGGACAGCGTGTAGCCGGCGGCGGCGGCGAGCACCGCGCCGAGCAGCGCGAGATCGCCGGTCGCGAGTTCATCAAGGCTGCTCTGGCGCAGGGCATAGAGAATGACGAGGGCCGCACCCGCGATGCCGGCGAGCCAGAAGGCGGGGCTTGGCCTTTCATTCGCGATGAGTGCCGCCGCGGCCGCGGTCGCGAGCGGCAGGATGCCGAGTACCACGCCGCCGTGGTTCGCGGGCACGGTCTGCATGCCGATCGCCATGAACAGCGGAAAGCCGAGCACGAGCAGGAAACCGATCAGATAAAGATCGCGCCGCTGTTCGCGCGTTGGAAACGGCGGCCGGACGACCAGAAGATAGATCGCGGCCAGCAACGAGGCGAGGGCGGCCCGGCCCATGCTGATGAAGAACGGATCGAGAGCCGGCATCGCGTAGCGCGTTGCCGGCAGCGTCGTACCGAAAATCACGACGCCGATGAAGCCGAGAAAAAATCCGGTGAGTTCGCGGCGCGAAAGCAATTCATCCCCCAGCCGTCTTCTTATTTATATGGCGAGGGCCCGAAGGGGTTAGCCTTCGAGCCCTCTCACTCAGCATCAGCCGGCCTGTAAGCCGGGTTCTGTATGGCCGGACCTCGCTTGCGCGAAATCCTGCGCGGCGGCCATTCTTCTGGGACGGCGCTTACGCGCCGCCTCGAGCAGCCAACCCGGATGACTGGTCCGAAGACCGGACTGGGATTTCTCCCCGCTTTCGCGAGGACAGGCCCGCGTCATCCCTATTCGGCTTTGCTCCCGGTGGGGTTTGCCATGCCGTCTCCGTTGCCGGAAACGCGGTGCGCTCTTACCGCACCTTTTCACCCTTACTGCCCCTCCCTTTATCCCTCCCCGCAAGCGGGGAGGGAGAGACAGGGGAGCGGTATCTTCTCTGTGGCACTCTCCCTGAAGTCGCCTTCGCCGGACGTTATCCGGCACCGTGTCTCCGTGGAGCCCGGACTTTCCTCTGCCCCGAAGGACAGCGGCCGCCCAGCCGACTGACGCTGCAAGGAATGGGGGCGCGCGGCCTTTGCGTCAAGGGCGTGTGCGGAATGCGGTTAGCGGAAATGAAAACGGCGGCCCGGAGGCCGCCGTTGTTCTCTGGGCACCAGATATCAGTTGGTGCCGCCGATGCCGCAAACGGCGGACATCGCGATCGCGTGGTATTTCGGAAACTTGTCGATCTCGACATGGCCGAGATTGTCGTTGTAGCGCGACACCGGCCGGCCGCCGGAGGGAAGCGCGCCGCCGCCGAACGGATTGCCCTGCTGCGTGAACAGGAGCGCGCGGCTGACATTCGGCGGAACCGCTTCGATCGGCCCCATCGAGGACGGATCGAAGGCGAGCAGCACCGCAACCCGTTTTTTCGTCATGCGGGCGGCGCTTACGGCGGAGTTGGCGCCGATGGAATGGCCTCCGATCACGATGGCGGATTTTTCAGCGGAAGCGCGGGCGGCGATGAAGCTTGCCTCGCCCCATTCATGCACGGAAGCGGTGACGTTCTTGATGCCGTTCATCTTGCGGGCTAGATCCGCCATGCCGCTGGAGAGCACGCCGCTGACCAGGCCGTACATCAGATAGACGCGAACGGGAACGCGAGTGGCCGCGCATTGTGCATGGGCGGTGGTGCATACCGTGACGAGCACGGCGAAAGCGAGAATAATACGGTGCATGATTTTTCGGGGACCCAGCCTCTGGAAAGTCGGCGGATTTTACTCATCCGCACCCGGCTGGCAACGGCCCGCGTGCAAACAGGCTGCGCTCATTCGCCCCGGCTTTGGCAGCATCCCCAAAATTCCGTCCCGGACACGCGGTTGGCGGGTCCGGGACGACACTGGTTCGATATTTATGCCGATGGCATGCGGATCAGCTGGTCCGGCCCATAAAGCGATGCACCCGTGCGCAATAGGCGCTGGATGCCTTGGTCATCGCTTTGGCACCGTGTCCGGCCTGGTAGTTCAAGACGGTCCTGCAGATGTCGCCACCCGCAATCTGCCAGGCGCCGGCGAGGTACTTCATGCCGAACCGGATGTTGTTTTCCGGGTCGTAGAGTTCCTCGCGCGAGCCGGTGAAGCCCATATACTTCGCCGTCTCGTGCTTGATCTGCATGAGGCCGACTTCACCGGCTGAACCCGTGAGCTGCGGATTCCATGTGCTCTCGACCATGACGACCGCCCGGGCAAAATCCCCGGGAATTCCGTGGGCCTTGGCATGGCGGTCGACGATCGCACCGATATCGCGATCGGTTCTGAACGAAGCGGCAGCCGGCAAGGCGGCTGCTGCGGCTGCGGCGAGTGCCGCGATCGCGAGATACGTTTTGCGGATTTGCATTCCTCCGCTTTCCTTCTGCTGTTGAAACAGCGAGGACAAGACGCTGGAAATCCGGAATGAATCCGAAAGGGTTCCGCAAAAAATCGAGTCGAATTGTCGCAGAGGAATTGCGTTTCCAAGAACGATCGTGCGCGAGGAGTCTTGCTCGCGCAGCATTCTTCCAATTGCGGCGTTGAGCCGGCGCTCAGGCGGCGCGCACGGGGCGGGAAGCGAGAATGCGCTTCAGCATTTCTGCGGTTGATGAATCGTAAACGCCATCGACCCGTGCGGGCCGGAAGTGACGCTGGAATGCAGCGACGGCATCGCGCGTACCGGCATCGTAGCTACCCGTGACGCTCAATCCGTATCCGTAATCCGAAAGCATCGACTGCATCTCGGAGACGGGCGATCCGCAGTCACCCACATTCAGAATTTTATTTCCGGCGACTGTAGCGGCCTCGACCCAGTGACCGACGCCCTTCCGGTGCAGAAGCGCCCACGGAAACTTCTCGCCCGGATCGATCTTGCGGCCAGGGGCCACGTCGGAATGGGCGAGCACGCGGTCGGCGCGGATCTTGTGGCGCGCGATGATGTCCTGGCAGAGCGCGATCACGGCCTCGATCTGGGCGTCGGGAAAATCCGGGTAGCCAAAATCATGGCCGGGATTGACGATCTCAATGCCGATGGAGCGCGAGTTGATGTCGCTGTCGCCTTCCCAGTTCGAAAGCCCCGCGTGCCATGCGCGCATCAACTCGGGCACCAGCTGCACGACGCGGCCGTCCTCGTGAACGAGGTAATGACAGGAGACGCGCGGCTCCTTGTCTTCGCATAATCTTGCGAGTGCCCCTTCCGCCGTCTGCATGCCGGTGTAATGCAGCACGATCATATCGGGCGCGCGACCGCCTGCCCTCGGCTCGACATTCGGCGAGGGGGAGAGTTCTTTCACGAACGGGCTGTCGGGCGGGAAGTTCAAGATTCTCTCATTGTCATTACCGGGCCGCAACGTCCCGCGAGCTTTCGAGCGGATGACGCCGCGAGACCCGGTAATCCATATAGCATTTGCGGCTCAGAATGGATCACCGGGTCACGCGCGCGCCAACGGCTCCCCGATACTCACTTCGTTCGTACGGGTCGCCGGGTCGCGGCGGCCCGGTGATGACAGGGTTGGCAACGCTTTATTAAGGTCCACAAAGCGTTAATCGCCGCTCAACCGGTCCGGCGTTTCACCCATGCTGCCTGTCTCCGTTCCGTCTAGGCAAAGCGGTTTTGCGGGCGGCAGGAGTGCCGCAAGCCCGGCGATGCGGAGAATCATAATGAATGCGGCCCGCCACAAGCCCGTCATGCTGCGCGAAGCGATCGCCGCGCTCGCGCCGGCGGATGGCGGACGCTATCTCGACGGCACGTTCGGCGCGGGCGGGCACACGCGCGCATTGCTGGAAGCCGCCGACTGCCGCGCGCTTGGCCTCGACCGCGACAAAAGCGCGATCACCGGCGGTGCTGAACTTGTGCAATGGGCGAAGGGCAGGCTGGTGCTTGCCGAGAACCGTTTTTCATCACTCGATGAAGCCGCGAACGATCTTGGCTTCGCGCCGCTCGACGGCGTGCTGCTCGATCTCGGCGTTTCGTCGATGCAGCTCGACGAGGCCGAGCGCGGATTTTCTTTTCGTCATGACGGCCCGCTCGACATGCGCATGGGCGCATCCACGCTGAGTGCCGCGGATATTGTAAATGAGTGGAGCGAGGCCGAACTGTCGCGGGCGATCTCCACGCTGGGCGAAGAGAAGAAGGCGCGCTTCGTCGCGCGTGCTATCGTGAACGCGCGCAAGGAGAAGCCGTTTTCGCGCACCAGCGAACTCGCCGAGACCGTGCGCGGCGCGATCCACGGCAAGAAAACCGATATCGATCCGGCGACGCGCACCTTTCAGGCGCTGCGCATGCTCGTAAACGAGGAATTGCAGGAAGTCGCCGAGGGCTTGCTTGCGGCCGAGCGCGCATTGAAGCCCGGTGGCCGGCTTGCGGTGATTTCGTTTCATTCGCTTGAGGATCGCCTCGTCAAAATGTTCTTTGCATCGCGCGGTCCGGCTCCGGCCCCGTCGCGCCACCTGCCGGTCACGCAATCGCTTCCCGCGACGTTTCAGACGCTCGCGAAGAAGCCATTGACCGCAAGCGACGAAGAAGTGCGGGACAATCCGCGTGCGCGGTCCGCGAAACTTCGCGTGGGCGAGCGCACCCATGAAAAAGCCCGCAGCGACGATCCGTTCGCGGGTCTGCTTTCGCGCTACTCCTCGCTCGAACGCAGCGGGAAGAGGTGAGTGATGCTGCGCATCCTCCATCTTCTCGCGGTGCTCTGCCTCGTCGGGGCGGCGGTCGTCGTCTATAAGGTGAAATACGAATCCACCTATGAGGCGCAGCGCACGGTGAAGCTGCGCGCCGAAATCCGTGCCGAGCGCGAGAAGATCAACGCACTGCGTGCCGAGTGGACGCGGCTCGCGACACCCGCCCGCATCCAGGATCTGGCAACCCGCCATCTCGGCATGAAGCCGCTCAGCATCGCGCGCATCGACGATCTCAACAATCTGCCCGCAAAGCCACCGAGCCTCACTTCGGACGATCCGATCGGCGAGATCATCGAAACGTTCGAGGAAGCTCCGGCGAACGATCCGCTCGGCAAATTCCTGCGCGACCTGAATGGCGAGGGCAGGAAGCCATGAACTTCGCCGGTGTCCGCGATCTGACACTTGCATGGATGCGCTGGCTCGACCGCTCGCTGCGGCCAAGCGTCAGCGCACAAACGACCCGTGCCCGCATCGGGATGGTGGGTGTCGCGTTCGCCATTCTCTATCTCGTAATCGCCGGACGGCTGATTTCGTTCGGCTTCGTGCCCGAGGATTATTTCGGCAATCGCGCGCGCGTGCGTGCCTCGGATGCCGTTTCCGCATCGCGTCCCGACATCCTTGACCGCGAAGGCCGCCTCCTTGCATCCGACATCAAGACGCCCTCGCTGTTCGCGAACCCGATGCGCATTCAAAAGAGTGTCGGTGTCGATGAGGCGATGGAACTGATCACCGCCGTGCTGCCGGACCTCGACAACGCCGAGACGCGGGAGCGGCTGTCCGCCAGGAAACGGTTTGTCTGGCTGAAGCGGGAAATCACGCCGAAGCAGCAGGCCGAGCTGCATCGTCAGGGGATTCCCGGCATCGGCTTCCTGCGCGAGAGCCGCCGCATCTATCCGGGTGGGGCGGAAGCCTCGCATATTCTCGGCCATGTGAATCTTGCCAACGCCGGTGCCGCCGGCATCGAACGCTGGATCGATGGCGGCGGGCTCGCCGAACTGCATCAGGCGGGGCTTGCGAGCGGGCGCTCGCTGGAGCCGGTGGAGCTTGCGCTCGATCTGTCCGTGCAGCACGCGCTGCGCGACGAACTCGTTGCGGCGAAAGACAAATTCAAGGCCATCGCCGCGGCGGGACTGCTGCTCAACGTCAACACCGGCGAAGTGGTGGCGATGGCCTCGCTCCCCGATTTCGACCCGAACAAGCCGGGCAAGCTCGAGACAAACCAGTTGAACCGGCTCGTATCCGGCGCGTTCGAGATGGGCTCGACCTTCAAGGCGCTGACGCTCGCCATGGCGCTGGACTCTGGAAAGGCGAATTTGCAGTCGAGCTTCGATGCGCGGCAGCCGCTGCAATACGGCAACTTCACCATCAATGACTTTCACGCGCAGCGGCGCATTCTCACCGTGCCGGAGATTTTCACCTACTCATCGAACATTGGCAGCGCCAAGATGGCGCTCGCCGTCGGCGTCGAAGGCCATCGCGCCTTCATGAAAAAAATGGGCCAGCTCGACCGGCTGCGCACCGAACTGCCGGAGGGCACCGATCCGCTTGTGCCGAAAAACTGGAGCGAGCTTTCCACCGTGACGATCGCTTTCGGCCACGGTTTGTCGGTGGCGCCGTTGCAGGCGGCGATGGCGACGGCGGCACTCGTGAACGGCGGCAAGCTGATCCCGCCGACTTTTCTCAAGCGTTCGGAAGACGACGCGAAGTATCTCGCCCGGCAGGTCATCAAGCCCGATACCAGCGAGAAGATGCGTTATCTCATGCGCCTGAACGTGGAGAAGGGCAGTGCCACCCGCGCCGAAGTCGAAGGCTTCTATGTCGGCGGCAAGACCGGCACGGCGGAGAAGGTCGAGAAGGGAAAGTACGTCAAGAACAAGCTGCTCACGGCGTTCATGGGCGTGTTCCCCGCCGACCAGCCGAAATATCTGCTGCTCGTGATGCTCGACGAGCCGCAGCCGACGCCGGAATCCAAAGGTCAGGCGACCTCCGGCCATAACGCCGTGCCGGTGGCGGGGAAAATCATCGCCCGCATCGCGCCGCTTTTGGGGCTCAAGCCGAGGCAGGACCTGCCGGTGGCCGAACGCCTATTGACGCCGGGACGGCAGGCCGCCAACTGATTTCAAAGCAACGGAATCGCGGATGGCCGGGGCAGTCGATCTCAAGCAACTCCTCGGAGCGGAAAGCGTCACAGCGCCCGCGCTGACGCTCGCGGGCATTTCCGCCGACAGCCGCAAGGTGAAGGCGGGCGATCTTTTCATCGCGATTTCGGGCAGCGGCGCCGACGGACTGCGCTTTGCCGCCAATGCCGCCGCGTGCGGTGCGATCGCGATCATCGGCGAGGGCGAGCGGCCCGCCGGGCTTCCGGACAAAACCGTTTATGTGCGTGTCAACGATGCGCGGGCGTTGCTCGCACGGGCGGCGGCGAAGTTTTTCCCGCGCCAGCCGGAATTCGTCGCGGCGGTGACGGGTACCAACGGAAAGACCTCGGTCGCTTCCCTCGCGCGGCAAATCTGGACGGCGCTTGGAAAGAGTGCCGCCTCGCTCGGCACGCTCGGCGTCACGAAGCCCTCCGGCGAAATGAAAGGAAGTCTCACGACGCCCGATCCGGTCGAGCTGCATAAAATGCTCGATGCGCTCGCGGGCGAGGGGATCACGCATCTCGCGATGGAAGCATCATCGCACGGGCTGGAACAGAAGCGGCTCGATGGCGTGAAACTCGCGGCCGGTGCGTTCACGAACCTCACGCGCGACCATCTCGACTATCACAAGACGCTGGAAGCCTATCGCGAGGCCAAGCTGCGACTGTTCGAAGTGCTGCTTCCAAAAGGTGCGGCTACGGTTGTGAACGCCGACAGTCCCGAGGCGCAGATCATTTCCGCCATTGCCGAAAAGCGCGGGCTTCGATTCATCGGGGTCGGCAAACATGGTGGTGCGCTGAAACTGGTGCAAAGCGAGCGCGAGGGCTTCGGAGAAATTCTCACCATCCATGCCGGCGGAATAGATCACCGAGTGAAACTTCCGCTGGTCGGCGCATTCCAGGTCTCGAATGCGCTGGTTGCCGCCGGGCTCGCCATCGCGGCGGGAGCGACAGAGGCCGAGGCGCTGGCGGTCATTGAAACGCTCAAGGGCGCGAACGGGCGGCTTGAACTCGTTGGCGAGAAAAACGGGGCGCCGATTTTCGTCGATTACGCCCATACGCCGGATGCGCTGCTGAATGCGCTGCAGGCCTTGCGGCCCTACGCGAAGCGCCTCGTGGTGGTATTCGGTGCGGGCGGCAACCGCGACCCGGGCAAGCGGCCATTGATGGGTGCGGTGGCCGTGAACAACGCCGATCTTGTTTACGTGACCGACGACAACCCCCGCAGCGAAACGCCCGCGGCCATCCGCTCACAAATCATGCAGTCCGCCAGCGGCGCTGTGGAAATCGGCGACCGGGCGGCCGCCATTCGCACGGCCGTCGCTGAACTGAAGCAGGGCGATGTGCTACTCGTGGCCGGCAAGGGCCATGAAACCGGCCAGATTGTCGGCGACCGGACTCTGCCCTTCTCGGATCACGATGAAGTTTCCGCGGCCTTGAGGAAATAATGCATCCGCTCTGGACGACAACCGAAATCGCCGCGGCGACGGGCGGCGACCTTGTCGGCAGACGCCGCGAGGAAATCACCGCCGTCTCCATCGACAGCCGCACCTGCGGCGAGGGCGACGCATTCTTCGCGATCAAGGGGGACCGCCACGACGGCCATGACTTCATCGCCGATGTGCAGAGACGCAATGTGGCGCTCGCGGTCGTTTCCCGGGAAAAATTTCCGTCGCTGCCGAAGAACGGCCCGCTGCTCGTGGTGCCGGATGTGCTCGATGCGCTGATCCGGCTTGGGCGTAGCGCGCGGCTGCGCTCGCGCGCGAAGATCATCGCCGTCACCGGCTCGGTAGGAAAGACCGGCACCAAGGAGGCGCTGCTGCATGTGCTCGCGAAACAGGGCGAGACGCATGCGTCGGTCGCCTCGTTCAACAATCACTGGGGCGTGCCGCTGACGCTTGCGCGGCTCTCGAAATCAGCGCGCTTCGGGATTTTCGAGATCGGCATGAATCACGCGGGCGAGATCACGCCACTCTCGCGGCTTGTGCAGCCGCATATCTCGATCATCACGACGGTTGAGCCGGTGCATCTCGAATACTTCAAAAGTGTCGAGGGAATCGCCGACGCGAAAGCGGAGATCTTCGCCGGCATGGAAAAAGATTCCGTCGCCATCCTGCCCGGCGACAATCCGCATTTCGAGCGGATGGCGAAGGCGGCGCAGAAGCGCGGATTAAAGATTGTCCGCTTCGGCAGTGAGCAGACTGACGATGCCGCACTGCTCGGCGCGGCATTGAAGCCCGATGTTTCCACCGTCCATGCCAGCATCCTCGGCGAGGAACTCACCTACAAGCTCGGCATGCCGGGCAAGCATATCGTGATGAACAGTCTTGCGGTGCTTGCGGCGGCGAAACTTGCGGGCGCCGACCTGGCACTCGCGGCACTCGCCCTCAATGAACTGGTGCCGCCGCCGGGCCGCGGACGCCGCTTTACGCTCACGATCGGCAATGGCTTGGCGCTGCTGATCGACGAAAGCTACAACGCCAATCCCGCTTCCATGCGGGCGGCGCTGGAGGTGCTGGGGGCGGCATCGGTTGGTGGCGGGGGACGGCGGATCGCGGTACTGGGCGACATGCGGGAGCTTGGTGAAGATGCCGCCGGCCTGCACCGTGAGTTGGCGGAAGCGGTTTCCCGGTCGGGTGTCGACCTCGTCTATTGCGCGGGGCCGCTCATGCAGGAATTGTGGAACGCCTTGCCGAGTCCGCAGCGGGGCGGCTATGCGGAAACGGCGGAAGCGCTAGGATCGCAGCTCGTTTCCGCCTTGCAGCCCGGCGATGCGGTCATGGTGAAGGGTTCGAACGCAAGCCGCATGGGCCCGCTCGCAAAATCGCTCATCGAGCGCTTTCGCGAACCGGCCGCCGGCCCCACGGCCTGAAGGAGTCTTCGTGCTTTACTGGCTTTCGCAGTTTTCCGACACGTTCGGTGTCCTCAATGTCTTCCGCTACATCACCTTCCGCACCGGCGGGGCGGTGATCACGGCATTGCTGTTTGTGTTCCTGTTCGGCCCGATGATCATCGAGAAGCTGCGGCTTTCGCAGGGCAAGGGCCAGCCGATCCGCGAGGACGGTCCGCAGTCGCATCTGCTCACGAAAAAAGGCACGCCCACGATGGGCGGGCTGATGATTTTGTCCGGGCTCGTTGTCTCGACGCTGCTCTGGGCCAATCTCGCCAATCCGTATGTGTGGATCGTGCTGTTCGTGACACTCGGCTTCGGTACGATCGGCCTCTACGACGATTATCTGAAGGTGACGAGAGCGACCGCCTCGAACGGATTTTCCGGACGAACGCGGCTGGCGTTGGAGACGATCATCGCGGCCACGGCGGTAGTCGTCATGATGCAGATCGGCCGCGGGCCGCTCGCAAGTTCGCTGGCGCTGCCATTCTTCAAGGACATGGTGATCAATCTCGGCTGGTTCTTTATCATTCTCGGTGCGTTCGTGATCGTGGGTGCCGGAAACGCCGTCAACCTCACCGACGGCCTCGACGGGCTTGCGATCGTGCCGGTGATGATCGCGGCGGCGAGCTTCGCGCTCATCGCCTATCTCGCGGGCAATTTCGTCTTCGCCGAATATCTGCAGATCAGGCATGTGCCCGGCGCCGGCGAGCTTGCCATTCTCTGCGGTGCCGTAATCGGCGCCGGGCTTGGATTCCTGTGGTTCAACGCGCCGCCGGCCTCGATCTTCATGGGCGATACCGGTTCGCTGGCGCTGGGAGGACTGCTCGGCTCGGTCGCGGTCGCGACCAAGCACGAAATTCCGCTCGCGATCATCGGCGGGCTGTTCGTGCTCGAAGCGGTGTCGGTGATCGTGCAGGTCGTGTCGTTCAAGCTCACCGGCAAGCGAGTGTTTAGGATGGCGCCGATCCATCATCATTTCGAACAGCTTGGCTGGACCGAGTCGCAGGTCGTGATCCGTTTCTGGATCATCTCCATCACGCTGGCGTTGCTCGGGCTTTCGACGCTGAAACTGCGGTGATCTCAATGAACCGCGTTCGCTTCCTTTATTCACCCTCCCCTGAAAGGGTGGGATCGAATTGCCAAAGGCAGTTCGGGGAGGGGGCTGCCGACTTTCGGCAATTGACCCCCTGCCGGCGAGCTGCGCTCGCCAACCTCCCCCTTTCAGGGGGAGGAGAAACAAGAAAATGACTCCGGTGACCGTTTTCAAAGGCAAGACCGTCGCCGTGTTCGGACTCGGCAAGTCCGGCATTTCGACCTGCAAGGCGCTGCTCGCGGGGGGCGCGGAGGTGGTCGCCTTCGACGACGCGCCCGCGAAAGTGACCGAGGCGGAAGCGGCCGGCATCAAGACCGGCGATCTCAGGAAGTTCGACTGGAAGAATGTCGCCGTGCTCGTGCTCGCACCCGGCGTGCCGTTCACGCATCCGGCGCCGCATTGGTCGGTGATACTCGCGCGCATCAAGGACGTGGAGGTCGTTGGCGATATTGAATTGTTTTGCCGGGAGCGGCGCGCGCGGGCGCCGCGCTCGCCATTCGCCGCCATCACCGGCACCAACGGCAAGTCCACGACAACGGCGCTGCTCGGCCATATCGTCACGAAGGCGGGCCGCGATGGGGCGGTCGGTGGCAATCTCGGCACGCCGATCCTTGAACTCTTGCCGCCGTCACGCTCGCGCACGCATGTGATCGAGTGCTCCTCGTTCCAGATCGATCTCGCGCCGACGCTGGATCCGAGCGTCGGCATATTGCTCAATCTCAGCCCCGATCATCTCGACCGTCACGGCACCATGCGTGACTACGCGGCGGTGAAGGAACGGCTCGTGACCGGAGTCGAACATGGCGGCACGGCAGTGGTCGGCGTCGATGATGAATTTTGCGAGGCGATCGCCGACCGGATCGAGCGCGGGGGCGGCAAGCTCGTGCGCGTCTCGGTGAAGCGGAAGATGGTTTCCGACGGAATTTTCTTCGATGGAGAAAATCTGCTCGAACTGAGCGCGGGAAAGCAGGCCGCATCCATCCCGCTGCGCGGAATTTCTTCGCTGCGCGGGACGCACAATGGACAGAACGCCGCCTGTGCCTATGCGGCGGCGCGCGCACTCGGCATCGGCATCGGCGAAATCGACCAGGCGCTGCGCACGTTTCCTGGCCTCGCGCACCGGATGGAAGAAGTCGGCCGCAGGAAAAATGTCCTCTTCATCAACGACTCCAAGGCGACCAATGCCGATGCCGCCGCGCGCGCACTGGAGACCTTCAAGGACATTTTCTGGATTGCGGGCGGACGGGCGAAGGAGGGGAGGTTGCAGACCCTCGAGCGCTATTTCCCGCGCATCCGCAAAGCGTATCTGATCGGTGAGGCGGCGGTAGCGTTCGAGCGGGAGATCAAGCACCACCTGAAATACGAGATGGCGGGGACGCTGGAAAAGGCCGTGGAGCTGGCCGCCCGCGACGCCGCCGCCTCCGATTTGCGCGAGCCGGTGGTGCTTTTGTCGCCCGCCTGCGCCAGTTACGACCAGTTCCCGAACTTCGAGGCCCGGGGAGATACGTTCCGTAAACTGGTTCGTGCGATTGCTTGAACCCTGAGATTCAGGGGATTTCCGGCATGATGTCGCGGGCGAAACGCACGCTGTTCGGCGAGTGGTGGTGGACGGTGGACCGGCTGCTCTTGGGGTCGCTGGTGGCGCTGGTGCTGATCGGAATTGTGCTGCTCCTGGCGGCGAGCCCGCCTGTCGCGATCCGCCTCGGCTACGAACCGTTTCATTTCGTGAACCGGCAGGCGATGTATCTCGTGCCGGCACTCGCGGTGCTGATTGCGACATCGCTGCTGACGCCAAGACAAGTGCGGCGCGTGGCGCTGATCGTATTTCTGGCGGCGCTGGCGCTCGTGTTCGCGACGCTCGTTGTCGGCGCGGAGATCAAGGGTGCGCGGCGCTGGATCAGCCTGTTCGGCGTCAGTCTGCAGCCGTCCGAATTCATCAAGCCGGCTTTGGCCGTGCTTTCGGCATGGGCATTCTCGGAAAGCGCGCGGCGTCCCGAAATGCCGACGACGTTTCTCGCCATGGGGCTGCTGCTTGTTTCGATCACGCCGCTCGTGCTGCAGCCGGACTTCGGACAGACCGTGTTGATCGTGCTGGTGTGGTGCTCGCTCTTTTTTCTCTCCGGCCTCGCGTGGTTTTGGGTTGCGGGGCTTGCGGGCGGTGGCGCGGTCAGCGTGTATGCCGCCTATCAGTTGATTCCGCACGTCCGCAAACGCTTCGACAGCTTTATGGAGCCGGGATCCGGCGACACATTCCAGATCGACACGGCACTGGATTCTTTCGCGCGCGGAGGCTGGCTCGGCCGCGGCCCTGGCGAGGGCACGGTGAAGCGCATCCTTCCCGACGGCCACGCCGATTTCATTTTCGCGGTGGCGGCCGAGGAATTCGGCCTCGTGCTCTGCCTCGCGGTGGCCGCAATGTTTGCATTCATTGTGCTGCGCGCACTCCTCCACGCGCAGCGGGACGAAGATCCTTTCATGCGGCTTGCGATTTCCGGACTGGCTTTGCTGTTTGGCCTGCAATCCACCATCGCCATGGCGGTGAACCTGCATCTCGTGCCAGCCAAGGGCATGACGCTGCCGTTTATTTCCTACGGCGGCTCGTCGCTGATCTCGCTCGCCTATGGCATGGGGATGCTGGTGGCGCTAACGCGGCGGCGTCCGCGCGCGGAATCCATCGCCGAGCTTGAGCATTTCCAGGCGCGCCTTGCCGGTGCGCGCGCATGAGCGCTGGCGCTGAGGCGCCGCTTGCCCTCATCGCCGCGGGCGGAACGGGTGGCCATCTCTTCGCCGCCGAGGCTTTGGCTTCATCACTTAAGGAACGCGGATTCGTCATCGAGCTTGCGACCGATGCGAGGGCCGCTCCTTACGCAAAGAATTTTCCCGCGCGTGCCGTTCATGTGCTGCCTTCCGACACGCTGCGGGGCGGGTTTTTGTCGGCGGTGAGAACCGCAATCACACTCTTCTTTGGTACGCTGCGCGCGATTTTTCTGCTGCGGAGGATCAAGCCCGCTGTCGTGGTCGGCTTCGGTGGTTATCCTACGTTTCCGCCGATCATCGCCGCATGGCTGCTTCGCATCCCGCGCGTCATCCACGAACAGAACGCGGTGATGGGACGGGCGAACCGTCTGCTGGCACCGGTCGCGACCAGGATTGCTACCGGCTATCCGGGCGTGCTCACGAGCGCCCCAAAGCTGGGGGCGCGCGCGGCGCATGTCGGCAATCCGGTGCGGGCGGCCGTGAAGGAAGCAGCCGGCATTCCCTATGAAGCGCCGGCCGCGAACGGCACGCTGCGCGTGCTCGTGTTCGGCGGCAGCCAGGGCGCACGCGTGATGAGCGAGGTGGTTCCGGCCGCCATCGAGCGGCTCTCTCCGGAACAACGTGCGCGCATCGAGATCGTGCAGCAGTGCCGTGCCGAGGACATGGAGCAGTGCCGCAACGTCTATCGGCGCCTGAGCGTGAAGGCGGAACTGGCCCCTTTCTTCGACGACCTGCCAAAGCGGATTGCGCAGTCGCACCTCGTGATCGCGCGCTCGGGGGCGGGCACGGTGGCGGAGCTTGCCGTGTTGGGGCGGCCTTCGATTCTGGTGCCGCTTCCCCATGCGCTGGACCAGGACCAGCTCGCGAACGCCACCGCGCTCGCGGCGGCGGGCGGGGCTTTGCTCATCCGGCAGGATGAATTCAGTGCCGAACGGCTGGCCAGCGAATTGAGCCGTTTTGCCAGCGACCCTTCGGCGCTTACGGCGCTCGCGTCCTCCGCCAAACGGATCGGCCGGGCCGACGCCGCCGAGCGTCTGGCGGAGGAAGTCGCCCGCGTCTCTTCTTTCTCCCTCCCCCTGCAAGGGGGAGGGCTGGGGAGGGGGTAGCGGTGGACAGGCCCGGCTGATTGTAGTTTCAAACCCCCACCCGGCGGCTTCGCCGCCGACCTCCCCCTTTCAGGGGGACGAGAGTAGATTTGCATGAAACTTCCCCACGCACTCGGCCCCATTCATTTTGTCGGCATCGGCGGCATCGGCATGAGCGGCATCGCCGAGGTGCTGAAGAATCTCGGCTATCAGGTGCGCGGCTCCGACATTACCGAGGGCGGAAACGTGAAGCGGCTCGCGGGCCTCGGCATTCCGACCTCCATCGGCCATGACGCGAAGAACATCGAGGGAGCGGCGGTGCTGGTCGTTTCCTCGGCGGTGAAGCGCGACAACCCCGAGCTAGTGGCGGCGCGCGCGAAGCGGCTGCCGGTGGTGCGGCGCGCGGAAATGCTGGCCGAACTGATGCGGCTGAAATCCTGCATCGCGATTGCCGGTACGCACGGCAAGACCACGACGACTTCGCTGGTCGCCTCGCTGCTCGACGCAGGCAACCTCGATCCGACCGTCATCAACGGCGGCATCATCAACGCCTACGGGACCAATGCGCGGCTCGGAACCGGCGACTGGATGGTGGTGGAAGCCGACGAATCCGACGGCACGTTCCTGAAGCTGCCCGCCGACATTGCCGTCGTCACCAATATCGACCCCGAACATCTCGATCACTTCCACACTTTCGACAAAGTGAAAGAAGCGTTCCGCGCTTTCGTGGACAACATTCCGTTCTACGGTGTCGGCGTGATGTGCATCGATCATCCGGTGGTGCAGGAACTGGTGGGCAGTATCGAGGACCGGCGCGTGCTGACCTACGGCGTGAACCCGCAAGCGGACGTGCGGCTGTGCGATGTGAATCTGGAAGGCGGCGTCTGCCGTTTCCGCGTGGTGTTTCGCGGGCACAACGGCAACGGCTCCACTGAAATCGACAAGCTCGTGCTGAACATGCCGGGCCACCACAACGCGCTGAATGCCACGGCGGCGATCGCGGTGGCGCATGAACTGAAACTGTCCGCCGACAACATCCGCAAGGGGCTCGCCAATTTCGGCGGCGTGAAGCGGCGCTTTACGAAAACCGGCGACTGGAACGGGGTCGCGATCTACGACGACTACGGGCATCATCCGGTGGAAATCGCGGCGGTGCTGAAGGCCGCACGCGCGTCCACCAAGGCAAACGTCATCGCGGTGGTGCAGCCGCATCGCTTCACGCGGTTGCGCGATCTGTTCGAGCAGTTCTGCACCTGTTTTAATGACGCCGACCACGTGTTCGTGGCGCCGGTGTATCCGGCGGGCGAGCAGCCGATCCCCGGCATCGACCGCGATGCGCTCGTCGCGGGGATGCGGGCACGTGGACACCGCAACGCGCACGCGCTGGAATCGTCTGAGAAGCTTGCGGGCGAAATCCGCAAGATCGCCAAATCCGGCGATTACGTCGTCTGCCTGGGTGCCGGCAACATCACGCAATGGGCGGCCGCACTTCCCGGCGAACTTGCCAAGGGCTGACGATGGGCGTTGAAGCGAAAGCGCGCGATCTCGCCGCTGAATTGCCGGGCCTGATGCCCAAGCTGCGCGGGCGGCTGATCGCGAACCAGCCGATGGCGGATATCACCTGGTTTCGCGTGGGCGGGCCGGCGACGTTATTTTCGCCCGCCGACGAGGAAGACCTTTGCTATTTTCTGTCGATGCTGCCCGCCGATGTGCCGGTCACGGCCGTCGGTGTTGGCTCGAATTTGCTGGTACGCGATGGCGGCATTGAGGGCATCGTCATTCGTCTCGGGCGCGGCTTCAACGAGACGAGCGTGGAAGAAAATTTGCTGAAGACCGGCGCCGCCGTTCCCGATATTCGCGTCGCTGAAGCGGCGGCAAAGGCGGGGCTTGCGGGACTTGCATTCTATCGCGGTGTGCCCGGCTCCATCGGCGGTGCGCTGCGCATGAATGCCGGCGCCTACCAGCGCGAAACCAAAGACGCGCTGGTGGAAGCCCGCGCGGTGGACCGCAAGGGCAATGTGCATGTCTTGAAGAATGCCGATTTTGGTTTTTCCTACCGGCATTCCTCCGCGCCAATAGATTTGATCTATACCCACGCCGTATTCGAGGGCACGCCGGGCGACCCGGCGGCGATCAAGGCCGAGATGGAACAGATCACGGAAAAGCGCGAGGCCTCGCAGCCGGTGAAAAGCCGTACCGGCGGCTCGACGTTCAAGAATCCGGAAGGGCACAAAGCCTGGCAGTTGATCGATGCCGCCGGTTGCCGTGGTCTTATCGTCGGCGACGCGCAGGTTTCGGAGATGCACTGTAACTTCCTGATCAACCGCGGCAATGCCACCGCCGCCGACATCGAGACTCTCGGCGAGGAAGTGCGGCGGCGGGTGAAGGAGAATTCGGGAATTCAATTGGAGTGGGAAATTGTTCGGTTGGGTAAAAATTAATTCACCTCTCCCCGTTTGCGGGGAGAGGTCGGATCGCGAAGCGATCCGGGTGAG
>LNFM01004904.1_pt1 | contig 83506 bp, 77 predicted proteins | sample 596031 | NCBI WGS metagenome assembly LNFM01 (sample SAMN04254537, study PRJNA301005) | activated carbon metagenome | isolation source: dual media filters at the Ann Arbor, Michigan drinking water treatment plant | place: USA: Ann Arbor | reverse complement strand
TGAAGAAGAGCAACAACTTCACCACCGGCCAGATCTACAAGAGCGTGCTCGAGAAGGAGCGCCGCGGCGACTACCTCGGCAAGACGGTGCAGGTCATCCCGCACGTCACCGGCGAGATCCAGGAGTTCATCAAGCGTGGTGCGTCGGACGTCGACGTCGCCATCGTCGAGATCGGCGGCACGGTGGGCGACATCGAGAGCCTGCCCTTCCTCGAGGCCGTGCGCCAGATGAGCCTCAAGCTGGGCCCCAACAACAGCGTCTTCGTGCACCTGACCTACGTGCCCTGGATCGCCGCGGCGGGCGAACTGAAGACCAAGCCGACGCAGCACACGGTGCAGAAGATGCGCGAGATCGGCATCCAGCCCGATGTGCTGCTGTGCCGTGCCGACCGTCCGATCCCCGACGACGAGCGCGACAAGATCAGCCTGTTCACCAACGTGCAGCCGCACGGCGTGATCAGCATGTGGGACGTGGACACCATCTACAAGGTGCCGCGCCTGCTGCACGAACAGGGCCTGGACGAGCTGGTGTGCATGAAGCTGCAGCTGCTCACGCGGCCGGCCAACCTCGACCGCTGGGACCGCCTGGTGCACGAGGTCGACGGTGAAGATCGGCATGTGCGGCAAGTACACCGACCTGTCCGACTCGTACAAGAGCCTGAACGAGGCGCTGCGCCACGCCGGCATCCACAACCACGCCAAGGTCGAGATCGAATACGTGGACGCCGAGTCGCTGAACCCGCAGACGGTGGGCGAGCTGTCGCGCTTCGACGCCATCCTGGTGCCCGGCGGCTTCGGCAAGCGCGGCATCGAAGGCAAGATCGTCGCCGCGCAATACGCCCGCGAGCACCAAGTGCCCTACCTGGGCATCTGCCTGGGCATGCAGGTGGCCACCATCGAATACGCGCGCCACGTGGCCGGCCTGGCCGATGCCAACAGCACCGAGTTCGAACCCGAGACGAAGCACCCGGTGATCGCGCTCATCGAGGAGTGGCAGGACCGCGACGGCACGAAGCAGGTGCGCACGGCGCAGTCCGACCTGGGCGGCACCATGCGCCTGGGCGCGCAGAGCAGCGACGTCAAGCCCGGCACGCTGGCGCACGAGGTCTACGGCCCGGTGGTCACCGAACGCCACCGTCACCGCTACGAGGCCAACGTCAACTACCTCGAACGCCTGGAGCAGGCCGGGCTGGTGATCAGTGCGCTGACGCAGACCGAGCGCCTGACCGAGATCGTCGAGCTGCCGCGCAGCGTGCACCCCTGGTTCATGGGCGTGCAGTTCCACCCCGAATTCAAGAGCACGCCCTGGGGCGGCCACCCGCTGTTCAGCAGCTACGTGAAGGCCGCCATCGACCGCAAGGCGCGGCACACCGCCGCGCCGGTGAAGGTCGCGGCATGAAGCTCTGCGGCTTCGACGTCGGCCTGGACCGGCCCTTCTTCCTGATCGCCGGGCCCTGTGTCGTCGAAAGCGAACAGCTGCAGATGGACGTGGCCGGCCGGCTGAAGGAGATCACGGCGGCCCTGGGCATCCCCTTCATCTTCAAGAGCAGCTACGACAAGGCCAACCGCAGCAGCGGCACCAGCTTCCGCGGCCCGGGCATGGAACGCGGCCTGGAGATCCTGGCCAAGGTGCGGCGCGATATCGGCGTGCCGGTGCTGACCGACGTGCACAGCGAGGCCGAGGTGCCCGCGGTGGCCGCCGTGGTCGACGTACTGCAGACGCCCGCCTTCCTGAGCCGGCAGACCGACCCGTGGCGCAGAGCGGCAAGCCGGTGAACATCAAGAAGGGCCAGTTCCTGGCGCCGCACGACATGAAGAACGTCATCGACAAGGCCCGCGCCGCTGCGCGCGAGGCGGGCCTGTCGGAAGACCGCTTCATGGCTTGCGAACGGGGTGCCAGCTTCGGCTACAACAACCTGGTCTCCGACATGCGGAGCCTGGCCATCATGCGCGAGACCGGCGCGCCGGTGGTCTTCGACGCCACGCACAGCGTGCAGCTGCCGGGCGGCCAGGGCACCAGCAGCGGCGGCCAGCGCGAATTCGTGCCGGTGCTGTCGCGCGCCGCGGTCGCCGTCGGTGTGGCAGGCCTCTTCATGGAGACGCACCCCGATCCCGCCAACGCCATGAGCGACGGCCCCAACGCCGTGCCGCTGAAGCACATGAAGGCGCTGCTGGAACAGCTGGTCGCGCTCGACCGTGTCATCAAGCAGCAGCCGCTGCTGGAAAACGACTTCAAGGAATGACCCACCCCCCAAGCGCCTTCGGCGCTCCCCCTCAAGGGGGCGCCCCCAGCGGACCGGCGAAGCCGGATCCGCGGCGGCCGCTTGATCACGTGCATCGGAGCTGACATGGCCATGGCCTACCTGATCGTCGAGTCCAACATCTCCGACCCCGAAGCCTTCAAGAAGTACATGGCTGCCGCGCCGGCCGTGGCCAAGGCCTTCGGCGGCGAGTACCTCGTGCGCGGCGGCAGGATGGCCGTGCTGGAAGGCGACTGGCAGCCGCCGCGCCTGACGGTGCTGCGCTACCCGAGCTTCGAGCAGGCGAAGGCGATGTACGACAGCCCCGGTTACGTCGCGGCGCGCGCGCTGCGCGCCGGTGCCACGGCCTGCTTCAACATGGTCCTCGTCGAAGGCGTGGACGCACCGCCGGTCTGAACCGATCCACTTCCCATAGGAAAACAATGAGCGCCATCGTCGACATCGTCGGCCGAGAGATCCTCGACAGCCGCGGCAACCCCACCGTCGAGTGCGACGTGCTGCTGGAAAGCGGCACCATGGGTCGCGCGGCCGTGCCCTCGGGTGCCTCCACCGGCAGCCGCGAAGCCATCGAATTGCGCGACGGCGACAAGGCCCGCTACGGGGGCAAGGGCGTGCTGCGCGCGGTGGAGCACATCAACACCGAGATCAGCGAGAGCGTGCTGGGCCTGGACGCTTCCGAGCAGGCCTTCCTCGACAAGACGCTGATCGACCTCGACGGCACCGAGAACAAGGGTCGCCTGGGCGCCAACGCCACGCTGGCCGTGAGCATGGCGGTGGCGCGCGCCGCGGCGGCCTGCCGCTGTACCGCTACTTCGGCGGCATGGGCGGCATGAGCCTGCCGGTGCCGATGATGAACGTCATCAACGGCGGCGCGCACGCCAACAACAACCTCGACCTGCAGGAGCTGATGATCATCCCGCTGGGCGCGCCGACCTTCCGCGAGGCGGTGCGCTACGGCGCCGAGGTGTTCCACGCGCTGAAGAAGATCATCGACGCCAAGGGCATGCCCACCTCGGTGGGCGACGAAGGCGGCTTCGCGCCCAACGTCGCCAGCCACGAGGCGGCGATCCAGATGATCCTGGAAGCCATCGACAAGGCCGGCTACACCGCCGGCGAACAGATCGCCATCGGCCTCGATTGCGCTGCCAGCGAGTTCTACAAGGATGGCAAGTACCACCTCGAAGGCGAAGGCCTGCAGCTGAGTGCCGCCGAGTGGACCGACATCCTCGCCACCTGGGTCGACAAGTACCCCATCGTGAGCATCGAGGACGGCATGCACGAAGGCGACTGGGACGGCTGGAAGCTGCTGACCGACCGACGACCTCTTCGTCACCAACACCAAGATCCTGAAGGAAGGCATCGACAAGGGCATCGCCAACTCGATCCTCATCAAGATCAACCAGATCGGCACGCTCACCGAGACCTTCGCCGCCATCGAGATGGCCAAGCGCGCCGGCTACACGGCCGTCATCAGCCACCGCAGCGGCGAGACCGAGGACAGCACCATCGCCGACATCGCGGTGGGCACCAACGCCGGCCAGATCAAGACCGGCTCGATGAGCCGCAGTGACCGCATCGCCAAGTACAACCAGCTGCTGCGCATCGAGGAAGACCTGGGCGACGTGGCCCGCTACGCCGGGCGCGCTGCGCTCTACAACCTCAAGTAGCCGTCCAGCGGCCCGCCTGCCATGCGCTTCATCACGCTCGTGCTCGCCGTCCTCATCGGGCTGGCGCAGGCGAGCCTGTGGTTCGGCAAGGGCAGCGTGCCGCACGTCATGTCGCTGGAGAGCCAGCTCGCCGAGCAGCGGGCCACCAACGACGCCGCACGGGCACGCAACGCGCGCGTGGTGGCCGAGGTGAACGACCTGCGCGAAGGCCTCGAGATGGTCGAGGAGACCGCCCGCCGCGAACTGGGCATGGTCAAGAGCGACGAGGTGCTGGTGCAGTACACCTCGCGCAAGTAGCCCGCGCGGTCGATCGACACGCCCCGTGCTGGACTCGTTGCTGCAGGTCGCGCGGCCGCTTCTCGCGCCGGCCTTCACCCTGCTCGGCAGCCCCGTCACGCTGCTGGAGATCGTGGCTTTCGTGCTGGCCATCGCCATGGTGCTGGCCAACCTGCGCGTCAACCCCGTCGGTTGGCCGCTGGCCATCGCCAGCTCGCTGCTCTATGCGCTGCTCTTCGCCGACAGCAAGCTGTACGGCGAGGCCGGCCTGCAGTTCGTCTTCGTGGCCCTGGCCGTGTGGGGCTGGTGGCAGTGGCTGCGCGGCCGCGGCGACGACGGCAGCGCGCTGCGGGTGCGGCGGCTCTCGCACCGCGGCCGGGCGCTGGCGCTGGCCTTCACGCTGGCGGCCTGGCCGCTGCTGGGCCTGCTGCTCGACCGCGCCACCGACAGCGACGTGCCCTACTTCGACGCCCTGCCCACCGTGGCCAGCGTCACCGGGCAGATCCTGCTCGGCCGCAAGCTCGTGGAGAACTGGCCGGTGTGGCTGGCCGTCAACCTGGTGAGCATCGCGCTCTTCGCCAGCAAGGGGCTGTGGCTGACGGTGCTGCTGTACGCCCTCTTCGCGGTGCTGTCGGTGGTGGGCTGGCGTGCCTGGTCCGCCCTGGCGGCCCGGTCCGATGCACAGGCTCCGGCAGCCCATGGCTGAACCGCTGATCATCGCCATCGTCGGCGCCGAGAGCACCGGCAAGACCACGCTGGCGCTCGATCTGCCGGCCCGCCTGGCCGCCCTGACGGGCCGGCGTTACACGTCGGTGAGCGAGCACCTGCGCGACTGGTGCGACCGCATGGGCCGCACACCGCGCGCCGACGAGCAGGCCGCCATCGCCGCTGCGCAGGCCGCGGCCATCGACGCGGCTGCGCATTCGCACGACATCGTGGTCTGCGACACCACGCCGCTGATGACGGCGGTCTACAGCCGCATGCTGTTCGACGACGACTCGCTGCGCGGCCCGGCGCTGCAGTGGCACCGGCGCTGCCAGATCACGCTGCTGACGGCCCTCGACCTGCCCTGGCAGGCCGACGGGCTGCAGCGCGACGGCCCGCACGTGCGCGAACCGGTCGACACCCAGGTGCGGCAGTGGCTGATCGACGAGAACCTGCCCTGGTCGATCGTCGGGGGCCAGGGCCCGGCGCGCACCGAAGCCGCGCTGGACGCGGTGGCGCCGCTGCTGCGGTCCGGCGGACTGACCTCGGCCGGACTCTTCACCCGGCTGGATGCACGCAACGCCGAGCCGGCGGCCCGCGCCTGGAGTTGCGACCTGTGCGACGACGCCGCCTGCGAACACCGCAGCCTGGTCGAACGCCGGGCTGCGGCCTCACCGTCACGCTGACCTGCGGGTTGCCCCGGTCCACCGGCAGCACGTGTCGGCGTTACAGAGGAACCCCAGGCTGCGCGGTGGCTCGGGCCGCCCCGCTACCATCGCGGCCGGCCGCGCGTTCGACGCAGCCCCCACCCCGTCCCACGGAGACATGCCATGACCCTGACCCGTCGCCACCTCCTCCAGTCTGCCGGCGCCTCCACGCTGCTGGCCGGCCTGCCCGCCCTCAGCTTCGCCCAGGGCGCCGCGCCGCTGGAGCAGGTCAAGGTGATCACCGGCTTCACGCCGGGCGGTACGTCCGACACCATCTGCCGCCGCGTCGCTGCCAAGCTCACGCCGGGCTATGCCAAGTCGGCCGTGGTCGAGAACCGGACGGGTGCCGGCGGCCAGATCGCCATCCAGGCCGTCAAGGGCATGCCGCCCGATGGCTCGGCCATCCTGCAGACGCCGATGTCGATGCTGGGCATCTACCCGCACATCTACAAGAAGCTGTCCTACGACCCCGTCAACGACCTCACGCCGGCTTCGCTGGGCGCCGTCTTCGACTTCGGTTTCGCCGTCGGGCCGGCGGTGCCGGCGGGCATCAAGACCATGCCGGAGTTCCTGGCCTGGGCCAAGGCCAACCCGAGCCTGGCCAACTTCGGCTCGCCGGCCGCCGGTTCCACGCCACACTTCATCGGCGTGCTGGCCGGTCGCACCGCAGGCATCGAACTGAAGCACGTGCCCTATCGCGGCACGCAGCCGGCCATCCTCGACATGATCGGCGGGCAGATCCAGGCCGTGTCGGGCCCGGTGGGCGAGTTCACCCAGCACGTGGCGGCCGGCAAGTGCCGCCTGCTGGCCACCAGCGGCGCCCAGCGCAACAAGTTCGCGCCCAACACGCCGACCATGGTCGAGCAGGGCCTGAAGGACCTGGCCTTCAACGAGTGGTTCGGTTTCTACCTGCCGGCCAAGGCCCCGGCCGACGTGCTGGCGCGCGCCAATGCCGCGCTGCGCGCCGCGCTGGCGGCGCCCGAGACCATCGAGGGCCTGGAGGCGATGGGCCTGGAGTCCAGGTCGTCCACGCCGGCCGAACTGGCGGCCATGCTGAAGGCCGACACCGAGCGCTGGGGGCCGCTGATCAAGTCGATCGGGTTCACCGCCGACTCCTGATCCGGCGCGGCGCGCGCAGAATCAGCGGCGATGTCCGCCGCGCCCCTGTCGCACCATGAAATCCTGCAGCTGGTGGAGCCCTTCACCCGCTGCGGGCTGCATGTCGACCTGCCGGCCAGCCGCCGGCAGGACCGCCGCCTGGTGTTCCAGGCGGTCGACCACGACGCCGACGCAGGCACACCCGCGCTGAGGGAAACGCTGGTGCTCGAGCAGCCCGGCCCCGGCCGCTGCAAGCTCACGCGGCGGCTGCTCTGGCGTGACGTGCCCGGACACCCGGGCGGCCTGGAGGCCACGCTGGAGGTCTGGGGCGCGCAGCCGGCCGACCTGCTGCGGCAGGTGCAGGGCATCGCGCCCGCCCTGCACTTCGGCCGCGGCGACGGCTGGGTGGTGTTGCGGGACTACACGCTGCCGGCGGGCGCGAGCGATGCCGCCTCGCTGCAGCTCGTGCGCGGCGTGGCCTTCGTCGACGGCCTCCGGTTGAGCCTGACCCTGCCGGCCACGCGGCGCGTTGCCGCCGATCTCGCACTCACCGCCCCCCAGGGCATCGCACCCGACCTGCCCGAGGACCTGCTGGCCGTGCTGGGCTGGGACTGGGCGCGACTGGTGGCGGAGCGCCAGGGCTGGGCGAGCAAGCTGCGTCTGCGGGGCTCGCCGGCGCGGCGCAGCGCTGCGGCCGCGGTCGCGCTGGACCGTGCCGCCGCGCACCTGGCCCGGACACTGGCAGGCACCCCCGGGCAGTTCCACGACCAGCACGCCGCCGCGCGGCGGCTGGTCACCTTGCGACGCGCCATTCCGGCCCTGACGGGGCTGGCCCTCCTGGTCAGCGTGGCCAGCGTGGCGCTGGCACCGCGCTTGGGCACGCCCGATCAGCCGGGTGCCTGGCTCCTTCTCGTCCACCTGCCCACCGCGCTGTTCGCGCTGAGTTTCTGCCTGCAGGAACTGCCCCGGCTGGAAGTGCCCCCGTGGCCCCGGCGCAGTCCGTCGCCCTCGTGGCGCCCCGCGCCGCGCGCACCGGCAGACGCTGCCGCGCCGGCACCCCCCTCGTTCGAAGCCGGGAGCTAGGGGGGCGAGGCTGTCCGTAAAGCAGGCCGCGGCGCCGTCCGTCCGGGTGTCACCCCACACCCCTCGGAGCCCCGCATGGAAGTCTCGACCTTCGAACTGATCTTCAAGCCCCAGTCCCCCGCAGCGCCTGCCGGCGTGGCGGCCGTGGACCGCGTCATCCAGGGCTACTTCCTGGCCATCAGCAACCTCGAGAACCGCGAGTACCGCTACCGGCTGGAGTTCATCGTGCCGCCGCTGCCTGCCGGCACGCCCAACGGCGCCTTCCGCACGCCGGCCGGCAACGCGCTGGTGTTCGTCGACACCGGCGGCGGCGACAACCAGCAGGGCGTGCTCAGCGGTGCGGCCACGCAGAAGCGCTTCGTGCCCAGCACCGGCTTCGTGCGCGTACCGGCGCACGGCACGGCGCTGGTGGCCGTGCTGCCCAGCGCCTTCGGCCCGGTGCCGGGCGACCCCTCGCCGCTGGTGGTGCCCACCTTCGAGACGCGCGGCTACGTGCGCATCACGCTGCCGGCGGTGCGCAGGGGCGGCGGCGGCATCGCCTCGCTGTTCACCGTGCCGCAGGCCACCGCACCGGTGAAGGTGATGCTGACGCCGCAGCACCGCGCCACCTTCCTGCGCGCCGACAACACCATCTCCGACCAGATCCAGGCCAGCCTGCCGATGGCCCAGGGCAACGCGGTCGTCTCGCTGCCCCCCGAGCCGGGCGGCTTCGTGCTGGGCGATCTCAAGGCCATCCAGCCCGACCTGGCGGACCTCATCGACGCCATCGACCCGGCCGATCTCGGCATCGTGCTGGCCGCCCTGCTGGGCGACCTGGGCGCCAGCAACGCCGACCTGCCTGCACTGAACAAGGCGCTGGCCGACGCCGGCGTGCCCTTGAAGGTGGAAAAGCGCAGGCCTTGACGCCAGGCAGCCGCGCGACAGCGCCCGCGCCCTAGGTATCGACAGCGGCCGCGCCGGCCCCGACCCCGGCCAGCCAGCTCCGCAAGCGCATCGGCATCACGGGCTTGGCCAGCCACGGCAGCCCGCTGTCGCGCAGGCGCTGAAGTCGCTCGGGAGCGATGTCACCGGTGACCACCAGGGCCGGCACGCCGTCGCCGAGCGCCTGGCGCAGCCGGGCGACGGCTGCCACGCCGTCAAGCGAACCGCGCAGCCGCAGGTCGCACACGACGCCATGCACTTCGGGGCAGCCCGCTTGCTGCCAGTGCTGCAGGATCTCGGAAGGATCGGATCCCGCCAGCACCTCGTGCCCCCAGCGTTCGAGCACGGCCACCAGGCTGTCCCGCACGTCGGCATCGTCGTCGACCACCGCGACGCACAGCGCCGGCGCGTGGGCGAGCGCCACGCGGCCGGGCTCGTCCCGCGCGCCCGCCGGCTCGGGCAGGCTCGGCACCTGCAGCGACACCCGCGTGCCCCGACCCGGCTGCGAGCGCAGCCGCAGCGGGTGGCCCAGCAGCTGGCTGAGCCGCAGCACGATGGCCCCGCCCAGCCCGAGACCGCGGCTACGGTCGCGCTCGGGGTTGTCGGCCTGGAAGAACTCCTCGAAGACGCGCGCCTGCACCTCGGGCGTCATGCCGATGCCGGTGTCGGCGATCTCCACGCACCACCCGCCCTCTCTGGCCCGGGCGGACACCACGACGCCCCCCTGGAGCGTGTACTTCAGGGCGTTGTCCAGCAGGTTGCGCAGGCAGCGTTCCAGCAGCGCCGGGTCGCTGTGCGTCATCAGCGCCGGCACCTCGCGCGGCAGGCGCAGGCGCAGCTGCAGGCCCGCCGCCGTCGCGGCGCCGCGGTGCTCATCGACCAGGCGGTGCAGCAGCGGCCGCAGGGCCAGCGGCTCGGGGTTCACGGGCACGATGCCAGCGTCCAGCCGCGAGATGTCCAGCAGCACGTCGAACATGCGGCCGAGCGCATCGAGCGACTGCGCCATGCGCCCGACGAGCTGACCCTGCACCGCCGTGAGGTGCTCGCCCTGCAGCGCGGCCATGTTCATCGCCAGCGCCTGCACGGGCTGGCGCAGATCGTGGCTGGCGGCGGCCAGGAAGCGGGTCTTGGCCTGGTTGGCCTCGGCCAGGGCGCGGTTCAGCTCGTCGAGCCGCGCGCGCTCGGTCTCGGCGGCGAGCTGGCGCTGCTGCGCCTGTTCGCGTTGCACGCGTTCCTGGTCGATGCGGTGCTCGATCTCCAGCGCCACGCGCCGCGCCTGCGCGCCGCGCCCGAGCACCTCGACGAGCAGGCCCTGCTCGGCGCGTGCATGGTGAAGGGCGTTCGCCACGTCGCCCAGCTGCTCGCTGGCCGACGAGGCCGCACGGTGCAGCAGCATCAGCCCGTCCGGCCCGCTGGCCCGGCGGCCCGCACCGTCGGATGTCAGGAAGCCCACGCACAGCGTGCGCGCCGCGGCCCAGTGGCCGCGCGCCATCAACAGCTCGACCTGCAGCAGTGTGGACTCGGTGAGGTGGCCGACCACGCGTTCGTTCAGGCTGCGCTGCAGCATCGTGTCGGCCGCCGCGGCATCCCCGCCGCGCAGCAGCGCGCGGCCGATCAGCAGGCAGGCCGACTCGCGATTGCGCGGATTCAGGCCGTCGACGTGCAGCAGCAGCTGGCGCGCCAGCGCCGCGGCCTCGTCGTCCCGCCGCAGCGAGAGCAAGGCCGCCAGGCGGTTGAAGACGGCCATCGCCCAGCCCAGCGTGTGCCCGGCCGGTTCGCCATGGGCCTGGGCTTCGGTGGCCAGCGTCAGCGCATCCTCGGCATTGCACAGGTCGGCCTGCACCGCCGAGAGGTCGGCCAGCGCGTGCGCGATGGCGGCGTCGTCGCCGGTCGCACGCGCATGCTGCACGCTGGTGTAGCGGTCGCGCAGCGCGTCGTCCCAACGTCCGGCCGCACTGCGTGCCATGGCGCGGGCCCAGTAGACGAACTGCGCGGCGTAGGACAGCAGCACACGCTGGCCGGGCCGGCCGGCGGCTTCGAAGTCGCCCGCATCGAGCTCGCCCAGCCGCGCGAGCGCGTCATCGCCGCGACCTGCCGCCACCAGCGGCAATGCATGCAGTGCGTCGCACACACGCAGGCCGGCGGCAAGGCCGTGGCGGGCGAATCCCTGCTCGGCGCGCGACAAGGCGTCGGCCGCTTCGTCACGCCGGCCCGCGGCGCGCAGGCCCAGCGTGGCGTGCAAGGCCGCCCAGGCTTCGTCCAGGCTGCCCGGTGCGGCCTGCGCAGCCATCGCCTGGGCCCGCCCGAGCAAGGCCTCGGGACGGCGGAACCGCTCGCCCCAGGCGCTCAGATTCGGATCGTGCCACTCGGCGTTCACGGCGTCCTCCTGCAGGCTGCAGACCGCAGTCGCCTGGGTCTCCAGGCGATGCCGCGATGGTATCGGCCAGGCACGCCGCACGACCGGCCGCGACACGGGGCTCAGGCCCTGCCGGTGTGACGGCGACGCGCCAGCCCCGCCGCCAGCAAGGCACCCGCCACCAGGGCCAGCGACGCCGGCTCGGGCACCGCGGCGCCCGGGGGCGGCGCCTGCGGGTTGTCGATGTAGGCCCAGATGCCGCCCAGGGCGGCGCTGGGCCGGTCGATGTGGGCCGTGCTGTTCAGGTGGCCTGCCCCGTCCAGCCGGTGGCACTGCTGTTGTTGCCGATCTGGCCGAGCCAGGGGCCGCCGGTGTCGGTGATGCCGCGGATGAGTTCGATCATCGCGCCGTGCTCCGACTGCATGATCGACGCGTACGCCGAGAAGTTGCCCGCCAGCGGCAGCGTGTTCAGCAGGCCGTACACCGCGCCGCCATACGACCAGCTGAAGCCGGCCGACTGCAGGGCCGAGATGTAGGCGCCGTAGCTGGTGAACAGCGGGTTGCCCGACGTGTCGAGGAAGTTGTCCAGGTCGGCCCAGACGCGGCCGTTGCTGGTGTCCTGGAAGGTGCGGAAGCCGCCGATGTCGGCGTACTCGACGATGGCCGCGTGGGCCGGGGCCGGCGCGATCACCAGCGCACCGGCGGTGGCGGCCACCGCGGCCGCGCACAAGGGGAGCACGGCGTGCGACAGGGGACGGGAGAGAAGACGGAGCATGGCGGGACCTTTCGATGGAGTGGTGGGACTGCCGTGCCGACAAGGGGGTGGGCCGGCACCGCAGCTGGGTCGGCAGTGTCTGGAGCGGCAGCCCGGCCGTCACTGCCCGAGCGGACAGTCGCCGCCCCTGCCCACCGCGAACGAGGGGGCCTTCGCCGCCGACCTGCGCGAACGAGTTCACGGCGCGGCACGGGCCTGTCCCATCGGACAGTGCAGCGCGCTCGGCATGCCGCCTACGATGCGCGCCCATGCTGCCCACCGCCCGACTCCTCATCGTCGAAGACCACCCGCTGTACCTGGACGGCCTGCTGGCGCTGCTGCAGCGGTCGGCGCCGCAGCTGCAATGCCGCGCTGTCGACCGTGCCGAGGCCGCACTGGGCTTCCTGCGCGCCCACCCGGAGACCGACCTCGTGCTGTCGGACCACCGCCTGCCGGGGCCGATGGACGGGCTGGCGCTGCTGGTGCAGGTGGGACGCGACTTCCCCACCGCGGCACGCGTGCTGGTGTCGGGCACCGACGACCCGCACCTGCCCCAGCACGCGCGGCGCAACGGGCTGATGGGCTTCCTGCCCAAGTCGCTGGAACCCGTGCAGTGGGTCGAGGCCCTGTCGCGCATCCTGCAGGGCGACCCCTGGTTTCCGGCCAGCGCGGTCGAGGAATCCGGCCTCACGCCGCGCCAGGCGCTGATCCTGGAACGGCTGGCCGTGGGCCACGGCAGCAAGGCCATCGCCGACGAGCTCGGCATCACCGAGCGCACGATCAAGTACCACGTGGGCGAAGTGTTCGCGCGGCTGCAGGCCAGCAGCCGGGCCGAGGCCGTGGCGCGCGCCAGTGCGCGGGGCTGGATCCGTCTGCCAGGCTCGGCCGTGCGCTGAGCGACGCGCCGCAGTGGGCGCCCGACCGGCGCGTGCGCGCGGCTATTGCACCGCGGCGGGTCCCGGCCCCGGGGGCTGGTCGCGCGGCGGCGTGAACATCTCGCCGACGTCGACGGCGTCGAAGTGGTACTGCAGCCCGCAGAAGTCGCATCCGACCTCGACCACGCCGCGCTCGGCGATCAGGCTGTCGCTCTCTTCGCGGCCCAGGGAATGCAGCATGCCGCGCACCCTTTCGCGCGAGCAGGTGCAGGCAAAGCGCGGCTGCTGCGGCTCGAACACACGCAGCGTCTCTTCCCAGAACAGCCGGTGCAGGATGCGCTCCGGCGGCAGGGTCAGCAGCTCTTCGCGCGTGAGTGTCCGGGCCAGGATGGCGACGCGGTTGAAGGCTTCCGACAGGCCGATGTCGTCCTCGTTGCGGCGGCCCGCCAGGTTGCCCTCGCCCTGCACCGGCACCCGCTGGACGAGCAGGCCGGCAGCCACCTCGTCGTCGGCCGCCAGCACCAGGCAGGTGTCGAGCTGCTCCGACTGCAGCATGTAGTGCTCGAGCACGGCCGAGACGTCCTGCAGCGGCTCGCGCTGGTCGCCATGCAGCGGCACCACGCCCTGGTAGGGCTGCTGGCCCGGCAGGCGGTTCCTGGGGTCGAGCGTGATCGCACAGCGGCCTTCTCCATGCACGTTCAGCAGGGCCTCGAGGCGGGCGCCGGCAGGCACTTCGCCGGTGACCTTGGCCGTGCTGCGGAAGCTCATGTCGGGTTGCACCTCGGCCACGGCCAGCTTCACGGGGCCGTCGCCGAAGATCTGCAGCACCAGCGCGCCGTTGAACTTGATGTGGCCTTGCATCAGCACGCCCGCGGCCGTCATCTCGCCCAGCAGGTGCCGCACTTCGGGGGGAAAGGCGCCGACCGTGGCGCGGCGGCGCAGCGCCTCGCGCCAGCTGTCGTCCAGACGCACCAGCATGCCGCGCACCGGCAGGCCTTCGAACAGGAACTTGTGCAGCTCGGACATCAACCGATCTTCTTCAGGTGGCCGCGGTGTCGCGCTGCGTTGTCCACATAGTGCTGCGCGCTCCACTGGAGCCGTTCGATCTGCTCGGGCGACAGCATGCGCACCACCTTGGCCGGTGCCCCCATGATCAGCGAACCATCAGGGAACTCCTTGCCCTCGGTGACCAGCGAACCGGCGCCCACCAGGCAGTGCTTGCCGATCTTCGCGCCATTGAGCACCACCGACTGGATGCCGATGAGCGAGTAGTCGCCAACCGTGCAGCCGTGCAGCATGACCTGGTGCCCGACGGTGACGCCTTCGCCCAGTGCGAGCGGCACGCCGTGGTCGGTGTGCAGCACGCTGCCGTCCTGCACGTTGCTGCGGCGGCCGACGGTGATCCAGTCGTTGTCGCCGCGCAGCACGGCGCCGTACCAGATGCTCGCGCCCTCGTGCAGGGCGACGCGGCCGATCACGCTGGCGCTGTCGGCCACCCAGGCCCCGGGGTCGATGCGCGGCACGTCGTCGCCGAGTTGGAAGATGGCCATGGTGATGATCCGCGGGAAAGGCGCGATTCTAGGTCGCGCCCCCAGGAGGCAGCTTCAGCGGATCTGCGCCCTGGTCTCGTCGAAGGCCTTGAAGAGTTCGGCCATGCGCAACGGCTTGGTGAGGTAGCCGGCGAAGCCGGCCTGACGCGCGGCCTCGATCTGCACGGGCAGAGCGTCGGCCGACAGGGCCACGCAGCGCAGGCTCGCGTTCGCCGCTTCGCCGCGCAGCGTGGCAGCCAGCTCGAGCCCGGTCATGTCGCCCAGGTTCATGTCGGCCAGCAGCAGGTCGGGCGGCTCCCGTCGCGCCTGGGCCAGGGCGTCCTGGCCGCTGCGGGCGATCGTCAGCACCACGTCGGAACGGCGCCGCGCCATCATCTGCAGCAAGGTCACGTTGACCGGGTTGTCCTCGGCGTACAGCACCTTCAGCGGCCGGCCATCGGACGGTGGGCCGGGAGGAGCGGGCGTTGCCTCCGGGGCCGGCGCGGCAGGCGCCGGAAGCGCAGGCGCACTTGGCCGCCCCGGTTCGGGCAGCGGCCGGGCCTCCAGACCTGCCGGGCCGGCGCCCGCCAGTTCCAGCAGGTCGTCGATGAGCGACAGCAGCTGCTCCGCAGAAGCCAGTACCTGCCCCAGCTGCTCGCGTTGCACGCGATCCAGGCGGCCGTCGGGGTCGCTGGCCAGCACCTGGGTGAAGCCGATGACGGCATTCAGCGGCGTGCGCAGTTCATGGCTCATGCGCGACATGAAGGCGGTCTTGGCACGGTCGGCGGCCTCGGCGCGGTCGCGCTCGGCCCGCAGGCGCTCGGCCTCGACGCGCTCGGTCACGTCGAAGGCGGTTCCCATCAGACGCAGCGGCCGGCCATTCTCGTCTCGCTCCACCGCCATGGCGCGGCTCTCCACCCAGCGCCAGCTGCCGTTGCGGTGACGCGCCCGGTACAACAACACCGTGTCTTGCGCTCCCGGGCTGGCACTGAACCGACGCCGGTGCAAGGCGGGCAGGTCGTCGGGATGGATCAGGGCATCGAACGCTGCGAGCGTCTGTTCGACCTCTCCAGGGCGGTAGCCGAGCAGGGCGTTCCAGCGGTCGCTGGTGAAATTGGTGCCGGCCACGACGTCGTTGTCCCAGGTGCCGATGCCCCCGCTGGCCAGCGCCAGTTCCAGCCGCGCGCCCTGCTTGCGGGCCTCTTCGGCGACGGCTCGGCGCTCGGTGATGTCGGCCATGTAGCCGTGCCATTGCGTGGAGCCGTCGGCCATGCGCAGGGGCATCGACTGCATCGACATCCAGCGCAACGGCCGGCCGGGCTGCTGCACCGAGAACAGCTCGTCGAACAAGGTCGAATCGCGTGCTGAATCGGCGAAGCGTTGCCACAGGCGCTCGAGGTCGCCAGGCGCGACGTGCTGGAACACGACGGTGGCCGGCAGCGGGCCCTCCTGCAGCGAGACGCCCAGCAAGGCGACACTGGCGCGGGACGCCCACGTCACGCGCAACGGGCCTTCGGGGCCTGATTCGAACACCGACAGCATGCCCGGCACCATGTCGGACAGGCGTTGCAGCAGCTGGCTGCCTTCGCGCAGGGCCCGCTCCTGCTGCAGGCGCAGCGTGGCGTCGCGCACGAAGCTGTGCGACGCCCACTCGCCCGACGGCAGCTGGTACCGGGCCGTGGTGATGTCGCACTCGACGACGGAACCGTCGCCACGGCGCAGCCGCAGCATGCCGTGCGCCACGCCGTGCGCTGCGCGCTCGGCCTCCAGCGCATCGCGACGCGGGTCGGTCGGATCGACCAGGCCGGACAGGCCCTGCTGCCGCATCTGCGCTTCGGACAGGCCGATCAGCCGTTCCGCCGCGGGGTTGGCCGCGAGCAGCGTCTCGCCGGGCCCGCCGAGCGCGATGGCCTCCGGCGCGGCGAGGTACAGCCCGTCGAAGCGCGCCCGCAACTCGGCGGACTGGTGCGCGCTGGCGGCGAGCAGCAGGGCGGGTACCAGCGCCACGGCGTGGGGCAGGTGGTTGAGCACCGCGCCCCACGGCCCCGTTGCGGGCGGCGCGACGTACAGGCCTGTAGACCACATCAGGCCGATCAGGGTCGAAACGAGCAGCACGCCGATGCAGGTGGTGGCGTAACCGCGCAGGGCCGCCAGCGCCACCAGCAGCACGCAGATGTACACGAAGGGCTGATGCACCCCCCACAACACCAGCGCCGACAGGCTCAGGGTGAGGAGCAGCAGCACCGCAGAGCCCGGACTGACGCGCGGCAGACGACCCTGGCGGCCGACGATGTGAAGCCCCAGGGGCAGCACGGTCAAGGCACCCGCCACGCCGCCGATGACCCAGGCCAGCCAGACGCCCGCGGCGTCGCTGCCAGCGCGCGTCGGCAGCAGCAGCCCCGCCATCAGTCCGCCCGCCGCGGCGGGCAGCAAGCCGCCGAGCAACAGTGCCAGCGCCAGCACGCGCGGGGGCAGCTCGGCGCGCTCGGGCGTGCAGTAGCGTGACAGCAGCACCGCCGCCATGAGCACCGATGCCACGTTGATCGGGACGAAGATCAGCCCGGCCCACAACGAGTTACCGTGCAGCAGGCCCGTGCACACGTTGGCCAACGACATGGCGAGCAGCAGGGCCGGCCACTCGGGCCACGCCCGGTGGCGCCGGGCCAGCAGCCAGCAGGTGGCGTAGGCATCGCCCAGCCAGATGGGGGACACCGTGCCAGGCAGTTTGGTCACCAGCAAGGCCATGGCCGCGAGGCCGGCGCAGCCCAGCAGCAGCCAGGCCACCGCAGCGGCAAGTCCCGGGCCGGCATCTCCGGCATCTCTGGCATCTGGCCGCGCAGGGCCAGGGTCACCCACGACCGTCATGCGCCCTCCGTGCTGCCGGAAGTGCCGGCCAGCGGCAGCAGCACCGAGAAGGTCGATGCCCGACCTGGCGTGCCGTCGACGACGAAAAGTCCGCCCATCGCCCGCACGATCTGCCGCGCGATCGACAGGCTGACGCCGACGCCGTCGCCATCGCCATCGGCCGGTGCACCCGGCACGTCGAAGGCGGCCTGCAGCGCCTCGTGCCGGGCCGCATCGAGTCCGGGGCCGCCGTCGGTGACGGCCAGCCGAACGAAGTCGCCCTCGGCCTGTGCCACCAACGACACCTCGCCGTGCTCGACACTGGACCGGGCGGCATGGTCCAGCAACACCAGCAGCACCTGGCGCAGCCGGGCGCGGTCGGCCTTCACGTCGGGCAGCGCGGACGGGATGTGGCGCACGACCCGCAGGTGGCGGCGCCGCGCCGCCGCGTCGACCAGCGACAGCGCCTCGTCGAGCGCCGCCGCCAGCGACAGGCGCTCCAGGTGCAGATCCAGCCGACCGCCTTCGATGCGTGCGAGATCGAGCACGTTGTCGATCATCGTCAAGAGCTGCCAGCCGGCCTGCTCGATGAAGTCGAGCTGGGCGAGCTGGGTCTCCGGCTGCGCATCGGCCGCTTCGATCTCGCTGCGCATCAGCTGGGTGAAGCCCAGCACGGCGTTCAGCGGCGTGCGCAGCTCATGACCCATGCGCGAGAGAAAGCGCGACTTGGCCCGGCTGGCCGCCACGGCGGCCTCCATGTCGGCGCGCAGCGCTTCGAGAGCCGCCTGGCCGGCGACGTGTCGATCACCGGCCCCGGCTTCCGGGCGCTGCGACCAGGTCACCAGCCCGACAGGTGGCAGGTCGGCGCCGCCACCGGGCACGCATTCGATCGACACGTCCACGCGGCAGGGAACCGCCCCCGTTTCACCCGGCCCGGCGCCAGGCTGTGCCAGCCACAGCGTCACCGCGGGGCAGCCCGCGTGACCCTGCCGAAGCGCCTCGCCCAGCGCAGCCTGCAGGGCCGCGCGCGCGGCATCGTCGGCGCCGATCTGCTGCAGTCGGCGCAAGCTGTCGTCGGACCCCAGGCCGGGCACGCAGCGCTGGGCCGCGCGGTTGCAGCGCACGATGTCTCCCGATGCGTCACAGGCCAGCGCCGGAACAGGCAGGGCATCGAAGAGCTGCGCGTCGAAGGCGCCGGCTGCGTGCATCATGGACCCGGGCTGGCCGCGGTCGGCGGGACCGCGCTCATGGTGGAAGGACGGGTGGAAAGACGGCAAGCCGCAGGCGGCGAAGCCACGAAAGACATGCACCTCCGGAGGCAGACCGACGACGCCTCGCTCCTGCAACCTGGCCGCCGTTTCAGCCAGCTGCCGGGCGGATTCTAGGCAAGGCCCTCGCCACACCAACATGGCCACCCCCAGCACACCCTAGGAGTTTCCCTAGCTCGCCCGGGCCCTGGTCGCAAACGCGACCGGCACGCTACAGTGCATCGAACTCCAGCCACACGATGCAAGACCCTCCCACACCGGAACACGATCTCGCCGCTGTCGAACAGGCCCTGGCAGTGCGCCGGCTGCACCGCGAGATGCGGGTGCCGCTCAACACCATCCTCGGGCAGGTGCAGATGCTGCAGACGAGGCCCCGCGACGACCTGAGCGTCGAGACGCGCGCCCGCGCGATCGAGGCCGCCGGGCTTCGGCTGCTCGACATGCTCGACGGCCTGCTGGCCGCCGGAGCCCCGCTGGAGGGAGAACACGCGCAGCTGCGACCCGTGATGCTGGCGCCGCTCATCGACCAGCACGCGCCCGGCGAGCTGAGCTACCGCCACGGCGGGGATCACGGCGAGTCCGTCTGGGCCGACCCCGGCGTGCTGCTGCGCATGCTGGGCGTGCTGGGCGGCCTGATCACCACCGGCGGTGCGCCCTGGGGACGCGCAGAGCTGTCGTGGCAGGCCGACGGCGCCGACCTCATCCTGGTGCAGTTCGACGCCCAGTGGCCACCGGGGCACGCCCCGATCGACCCCCTGGCCGTGCGACTCGAACTGCTGGAACGGCTGGCACTGATGCAGCAGGCCACGTTCGAGCCCGTGCAGCACACCGAGGGCTCGCTGCGGCTGCGGCTCAAGCTGCGCCGCGTCATCACCGAGCCTGCCGAGGCCGCCGGGGCGCCACCGCCCCACCACGCCGACGCCGTCCCGGCGGGCAGCGACATCCTGCTCGTCGAGGACGACCTGGCCAATGCCGAGGTCATCATCGGCTACCTGGGGGGGCGGCTCGGTCTCTCGGTCAAGCACGTGGAGGACGTGCCGTCGGCCATCGACAGCCTCGCCCGGCACCCGCCCCGCCTCGTGCTGCTGGACATGTACCTGCCCGGCGAGGCCGGCACGGTCTTCCTCGACCACCTCCGCCAGGTCGACCCCGACCACCGCCTGCCCTGCATCGTGCTGACCTCGGCCGCCGGCAGTGGTGTCGAGCGAACGGTGCGCGCGATGGGTGCCGACGACTACCTCGACAAGCCCGTGAGGCTGAACGTGCTGCGTGAACGGGTCGAGCGCCTGCTGGCCGGGCCCCGCGGCTGAGCGCCGATGCGGGAGGACGACGCCGAGAGCCGCCTGCTGCAGCTGCAACTGGAGCTGCGGCAGGAGATCGATCGCCGCCGCCAGCTGGAGCAACAGCTGATGTCGGCCACGGAAACCGAACAGCGACGCATCAGCCTGGAACTGCACGACGGGCTGGGCCAGCACCTCTCGGGCCTGGCCTACACGGCGCGGTCGATGGCCCAGACGCTGGCGGCCGAAGGCCATGCGCAGGCCGGCGAGGCCGACTGGGTGGCACGCCTGCTGCGCGACGCCGTCGGCCGGGTGCGCGCCATGTCGCGCGGACTGTGGCCGGTGGGGCTGGAGCGCCACTCGCTGCCGCGCGCGCTGGCCTCGATGGCCAGCGACGTCGAGCAGCTGTTCCGCGTCAGCGTGCAGGTGCATGCCGAAGGCTTCGAGGCGGAATCGGCACCGGCCGCGCACCACCTGTTCCGCATCGCACAGGAAGCCACGCACAACGCCATCAAGCACGGACAGGCGCGGCGCATCGAGATCCGCCTGGACAGCGCGCCACCCGAAGCGATGCTGAGCATCGTCAGCGATGGCGCGCCGATCGACCCCGAGGCCGTCAAGGCGTCGCAGGGCATCGGCCTCATCGGCATGCGGCTGCGTGCCGACGCGCTGGGCGGTGAGCTCTCGGTCGAGTCACTGCCCGCCGGCGGCGTCGAGGTCTGCCTGGTCTGGCGGCCCGGCGCCCCGGCCCCAACAGCGCCCCCTGTACCGGCCTCATCACCTTGAGGCCTGCCCGCCTTCACAGCACCGAGAGCCCACGCCATGGACACCCACCAGCTCATGATCGTCGACGATCACCCGATCGTCAGGCACGGCATCGTGCAACTGCTGTCGCGCCACCCCGACCTGCGCTGCGACCTCGAGGCCGACGACGCGCAGCAGGCGCTGGAGATCCTGCGCCGCGAGAAGATCGATCTGCTCATCGTGGACATCTCGATGCCCGGCTTGTCGGGCCTGGACCTGACGCGCCGTGTGGTGTCGAGCTGGCCCACGCTGCCGGTGCTGGTGCTGTCGATGCACGAGGAGTCGGTGTACGCCGAGCGGGCCTTTGCGGCCGGCGCTCGCGGCTACCTCACCAAGCAGGGGGCCACCGAGAAACTGGTCGAAGCGGTGCGGCGCATGCTGCAGGGCGGCGTCTACTTCGGCCCCGCGGTCGAGCAGCGCATGCTGGCCGGCCTGCGCGGCCACGCGCCCGAGAAGACCGGCGGTCCGCTAGCCCAGCTCAACGAGCGCGAGTTCGAGGTCCTGCAGATGCTGGCCCAGGGCCTCACGTCGGCCGAGATGGCGCAGCGCATCAACCGCTCGATCAAGAGCATCGAGCTCTACCGCGCGGCGCTGCGCAGCAAGCTCGGGGCGCGTTCGGTGGCCGAGCTGACGAAGCTGGCCATCGAGCACTGCTCGCACTGAGCGGCGTTCAGCGCACCTGGGCGGCGCGCAGCAGGTGTTCCGCGATCGCCTGCAGCGGCACCACTTCGGCCACCGCGCCCAGTCGCACGGCCTCCTTGGGCATGCCGTAGACGACGCAGCTGGCCTCGTCCTGGGCCATGGTGTGAGCGCCCAGACCGCGCATCTCGCGCAGGCCGCGCGCGCCGTCGTCGCCCATGCCCGTCATGATCAGGCCGATGGCGTTGCTGCCGGCAGCCGTCGCGGCCGAGCGGAACAGCACGTCGACCGAGGGCCGGTGGTGGTTGACGAAAGGCGCGTCGAAGACCTCCACATGGAACTGCGCCCCGCTGCGCACCAGCTTCGTGTGCCGCCCCCCCGGCGCGATGAGCGCCAGGCCGGGCAGGACGCGGTCGCCGCTGCGGGCTTCGCGCACGGACATCTCGCACAGGCCGTCCAGCCGCTGCGCCAGCGAGGCCGTGAACTTCTCGGGCATGTGCTGCACGATGACCATGCCGGGCGCATTGCGCGGCAGGCGCGGCAGCACCTGTTCGATGGCCTGCACACCCCCGGTGGAGATGCCCACCACGACGATGCGGTCGGTGGTGTTGATCATCGGCGCCAGGGCCGCCGCAGGGAGCGCCGAGGCGGCCTGCGGGCGCACCGCGCCCAGGTTGGCACGCGCAGCAGCCTTCACCGCCTGCACGATGCCCTGCCCTTCCTGCGCGAAGAAGTCCTTCAGACCGAGCTTGGGCTTGGTGACCACGCCCACGGCGCCCGCGGCCAGCGCGGCCATGGTCGTCTGCGCGCCCTTCTCGGTGAGGGTCGAGCACATCACCACGGGCATCGGGGTGCTGCTCATCAGCTGCCGAAGGAAGGTGATGCCGTCCATGCGGGGCATCTCGACGTCGAGCGTGATGACGTCGACGGGCAGCCGCTTGAGCATGTCGATGGCGTAGAGGGGATCGGCTGCCGCGCCCACCACCTCGAAGCCGCCGTGCGTGAGCAGGTCGGTCAGCGCACGGCGAACGACGGCGGAGTCGTCGATCACCAGCACACGGGTCCGCCGGGCGGCCGTCATGCCGGCACCCTGGCAGGACCTGGGAGGTTCGCTGCCGGACCCGGCTGACCCGTCGCCGGGTCCGGCATCGGCAGTGTCTCGCGCACATCGACCTGGCCGCTGGCCGGGTCGAACTGCAGGTGGCGCGCGGCGCGGCCGCCGGTGCGGCAGCTGAGCACCGGCACGCCCAGGCGCCGGCACCAGTCGAGCGCCGCCGCCACGTTCTGGGCGCCGATGTCCAGGGCCACAGCGCCGTGAGCGCAGGAGATGCACTGGGCGCCGCCGGCGACGTGCGCGACGAAGCTCGACGCCGCCTGTCCCGTGTACTGCATCTGAACCGCCAGCATCTGCAGTGCCTCGTCACCAAAGCGGCCATCGGACACGTCGCCGGGGGTGCCGGTGCGTCGTGCGAGAAGGTAGTGGCACATGCCGCCCACCCGCAGTCCGGCATGCCACACCACGACCGACACGCAGGACCCCAGCAGCGTGCGCAGACGCCAGCCTGCGGACACGAAGCTCAGGGCTCCGGGCATCAGCAGCAGCGAACCCCCGTCGACTGCAGGAGGTGCGTCCAGCACCAGGCCGCCGTGCGACCGGCGGTCAGGCGGCGAGTTCGACATCGGCTTCCAGTTCGTCGACGGCCAGCACACGGCCCAGATCGAGCATCACCAGCGCGCTGCTGTCCTGGGGCAGCATGCCGGCGATGAAGTGTGGCGGCACGCGCGTCCCGAATCCGGGCACCGCGGCCAGCGCCGAGTCCTCCACGCGCATCACCTCGTGGACGGCATCGACCTGCATGCCGATCAACAGGCTGTCGTCGTCGACACGCGCGTCGATCAGCAGGATGCAGGTGCGCTCGGAATCTGCGGCCGCAGCCAGCCCGAGACGGACACCGACGTCGACGACGGGCACGACGTTCCCGCGCAGGTTCATCACGCCGCGCATGAAGCCCGGCATCATCGGCACGGGGGTGACCTCGGTGAGGCCGATGATCTCGCGCACCGGCTCGATCGGCACCCCGTAGAGCTCGCCCCGCAAGGCGAAGGTCAGGACCTTGATCATCTGAGCCCCCGCCGGATCAGAAGCGCGTGAAGGTGGATTCCTCGACCGCCACCGCGCCGTGGTGGAAGCCCCCCGGCGCCGGCCGGGCCGCGGCCGGCGCCGGACGCGGCGTGCTGCGCGGCACGCTGAAGTTGGGCCGGCGCTGCGCCGCCCGCGAAGCTGCGGAAGCCTCCGGCCCGCCGCTGGCGCCGGTGCTGCCGAAGAAGCTCATCAGCTGCTGCAGCTGTTCGGCCTGGCCCGACAGCTCCTCTGCCGTCGCGGCCAGTTCCTCGGAGGCGGAGGCGTTCTGCTGCGTGGCCTGGCTGAGCTGGTTCATGGCACCGGTGATCTGGGACACGCCCTCGGTCTGCTCGTCGCTCGAGGCGGCGATCTCCTGCACCAGCTCGGAGGTCTTGCTGATCGACGGCACCATCTGAGTCAGCAGCGTGCCGGCGCGCTCGGCGGTGCTCACCGAGGTGGACGCGAGCGTGCCGATCTCCTGCGCCGCCACCTGGCTGCGCTCGGCCAGCTTGCGCACCTCGGCGGCCACCACGGCGAAGCCGTTGCCGTGTTCACCGGCGCGCGCCGCCTCGATGGCCGCGTTCAGCGCCAGCAGGTTGGTCTGGTAGGCGATGTCGTTGATGATGCTGATGCGCGTGGCGATCTGCTTCATGGCGGCCACCGTCTGCTGCACCGCGCCACCGCCTTCCTGCGCCTCCTGCGTCGCCTTGGTGGCCATGCCGTCGGTCACCTTCGCGTTGTCGGCGTTCTGCCGGATGCTGCCCTGCATCTGCTGCATCGAGGCCGTCGTCTGCTCGACGCTGGCGGCCTGCTCGGTGGCCCCCTGCGACAGCGACTGCGCGGTCGACGAGACCTGTCCCGAGGCCGCGGTCAGCGCGTCGGCGGCCGCCCTCACGTCGCCGATGATGCTGGTCAGCTTCTCCATCGTGCCGTTGCTGTCGTCCTTCAGGCGCCCGAAGAGTCCGCTGTAGTCGGCGGTGATGCGCGGCGAGAGATCGCCCTGGGCCAGCGCCGAGAGCACGCGGGACACGTCGTTCAGGCCCACGTCGCTGGTGTGCATCAGCGTGTTGATCTGCTCGGCCAGCTTGTGGAAGAAGCCGCTCTTGCCCTCGACAGGAATGCGGCGCGAGAAGTCGCCCAGCGCCGCGGCCTGCACGATGTCGGTGACCTCGGTCTCGGCCTCGACCTCCGCCGTGCGGTCCTTCCACTCGACCACCGTGCCGCTGCGCTTGCCCTGGGCGTCGAACACGGGGCTGGCGATCAGGCCGAACACGCAGGGGCCGACGCGGATCTCGGTGCGGTGGGTCTCGCGCAGGTTGCCCAGCATGTTGCGCTGGTGCGCCGGGTTGCGGTGGAAGATGTCGAAGCTCTTGCCCAGGAAGCCACGCGCGTCGAACTGCGGCAGCTGCTTGCGGATGCCGCTCTCGTTGCGCACCATCATCTCGCCCACGGACTGGTTGGCGTACACGATGACGCCGTCCGCATCCGCGATCATCACGTTGGTCGTGCAGGTGTCCAGCGCGGTCTTCACGCGGGCATTGACGCGGGCCTCGTCGGCCGCCACCTTCAGTACCGACTGCACCGAGTCCATCGCCGCGGTGATCTGCGCCTTCTTGCCCGGCAGGCGATCCATCTGCACCTCGAAGCGGCTGTCCGCATAGGCCTGGATGACCTCGACGATCTTCATCTTCACGGCGATGTGGCTGCCCACCAGCGTGTTGATGTCGCGAGCGATGTCGGCGTACTGGCCGGGCAGTCCGTCCACGGGGATGACGTCGTCGATCCAGCCGGCGGCGTGCTGCTGGGCCATGTGCTGCTGAGAGGAGCGAAGCCCCTGCAGCATGGTGCGCAGCACGGCCACCGAGTCGATCATGCGGCCCAGTTCGTCGCCACGACCGTGCGGCGCAGCAGGCGCGTCCGACAGCCGACCTTCGGCCAGGGCCTTCACGGCGGCGTCTGCCTCGGCCGCGCCTCGGGACAGGTCGACCACCAGGTGGCGTCCGAGGAACAACGCGGCACTGGTGGCGGCCACCGTGAACGTGCCGAGCCAGGTCAGCGCCGTCGTGGTGGACATCTCGCCGGCCGCGATGGCCGACAGCTTCCACGCGACGAACAAGTCGCCGAGCAGCATGATGCCGACGATGACGCCGATGGCCGTGGCCAACTTGCGAGCGATGGAGTATTGATTGGACATGTCGTCTCCTGTTCGGCCTAGGCCGTGGCCACCGGGTCGGACCGGCGTGTGGGGGAAGTCAGCCGCGCCACGCGCGATGAGCCGGTGTCGGCCATCGCGACGAGCGCAGGGATGTCGAGGATCAGGGCCACCGAACCGGTGCCCAGGATGGTCGAGCCGCTGAAGCCGCGCAGGCGGCGGAACAGGCGGCCCAGCGGCTTGATGACGGTCTGGTGCTCTCCGAGCAGGCGGTCGACGAGCACGCCGATCTTGCGACCGCCGGCACGCATCACCACCACGCTGCGCTGCACGGCCTGCGGCCCTCGGAGCGAAAGGTGGCGGCGCAGGCACAGCAGCGGCAGCACCTCGCCGCGCAGGTTGAAGCAGCCGCCCGGCGCACCGGCGTCCAGGGCGGCCACCTCGGCGGGCGTCTCGATGCACTCCACCACCAGGTCCAGGGCCACCACGAACTGGTGACCCGCCACCTCGATGCGGAAGCCGTCGATGATGGCCAGCGTCAGCGGCAGGCGGATCTGCACCGTGGAGCCGGCGCCCGCCGTGCTGGCGAGCGAGACCTCGCCGCGCAGCGCCTCGATGTTGCGGCGGACGACGTCCATGCCGACACCGCGGCCCGACAGGTCGGTCACCGTCTCGGCGGTGGAGAAGCCGGGCAGGAAGATTAGCTGGTGCACTTCGGCGTCGCTGAGCTCCAGGCCCGGCGCGACCAGGCCGCGCTCCTGCGCCTTGGCCAGGATGCGCTGGCGCGACAGGCCGCGGCCGTCGTCGCTGACCTCGATCACGATCGAGCCCGACTCGTGGTAGGCGTTCAGTGCCAGCTGCCCGCGCGGCGCCTTGCCCGCGGCAGTGCGTTCGGCCGGGGTTTCCAGACCGTGGTCGAGCGCGTTGCGCACCAGGTGGGTCAGCGGGTCGACGATCTGCTCGACCATGCTCTTGTCGAGTTCGGCGTCACCGCCGCTGACGGTGAGGTCGACGTCCTTGCCGAGCGAGCGGCCGACCTCGTGCACGATGCGCTTGAAGCGCGAGAAGGTCTCGCCGATGGGCACCATGCGCAGCTGCAGCGCGCGGTCGCGCGCGCCTTCGACGAGATCGCACACCCGGGCCGCCGCCTCGGCCAGCACGGCGTCGGTGCGCTGGTCGGCCAGGATGCGCGTGGCGCTGCCGGCGATCACCAGCTCGCCGATGAGCGAGATCAGCGCGTCGAGCTTGTCGGCGGCGACGCGCACGAAACGCGACTCCTCACCGCGGCGATCACGCAGGGCGCCCTGGCGTTCGATGGCGGCCTGCACCACCTCGGGCGGCACGGCCTCGCTCTGCACCAGGGTCTCGCCGATGCGTGGCGACGGTGCCCCCGGAGCCTGCGGGCTGGCGTGGGCGGCCAGCGCCGCATCCAGCTCGCGCGGCGTCACGGCGCCGATGCGCACCAGCAGGTCGCCCAGCAAGGTGCGGTCGTCGTCGTGCCCGGCCAGCAGCGTGAACATCTGTTCGAGCTTGCTGCGCGGCGGCAGCATGTTGAGCGTGATGCTGTCGGCAACGAACTCGAAGACCTTCTCGATGGCCGCCTTGTCGGCGGCGCTGCGCAGGCGCAGGACGAACGAGAGATGGCACTGCTCGGGGTCGATCTCGTCGAGGGCAGGCACCTCGGCCAGCAGCACCTCGTTCCCCACGACCTCGCCCACGGTCGGCAGGTAGCGCAGGAAGGACGCCGGATCGAAGCCCATCTGGAAGGTCTCGGGGCCGAAGCGCAGGTCCAGCAGCCAGTCGTCGCCGGCCTCGGCCACCTGCGGCGTCGCCGGCCGGGCCGCGGGGGCGGGAGCAGGGGCTCGCAGGCCGCCGATGCGACGCAGTGCATCGCCCAGCCGTGCGCTGTTGGCGAACAGGTTGGCGTCCATCCCCGCAGACGGAGGGCGGTCCACCTGGTTCAGCAGACCTTCGATGTGGTCGCGGCACTCGAGCAGCAGCGCCACCATCTCGTCGCTGACGCTCAGCTCTCCTCCGCGAACACGATCGAGCAGGGCCTCGACGTTGTGCGTGAAGCCGACCACCTCGCTGAAGCCGAACAGACCGGCCGACCCCTTGATGGTGTGCGCGGCGCGGAAGGCGGCGTTGATGCTGTCGGGGTCGGGCGTTTCGGCCAGCGTCAGCAAGGCCGCCTCGAACTGCGCCAGCAGGTCGCGCGCTTCTTCCATGAAGGCCACGCGCGCCTGGGCCAGGATCTGGTCTTCACGCATCATGGTCAGCTCCTTCAAGCGTCATGCCGCCACGGGGGGTCAGCAGTGCGCCGGCGCCGAGCAGCTGCACCAGCTCGAGCACGGCCTCGCCGGGCTCGATGAAACGCACCGGATCGGCCTCGCGCTCGCCGTACCGGACCAGGGCGGCCAGCAGCTGTGCGCCCGCGCCGTCGATCTCGGTCACCGCCGACAGGTCGAAGTCCCGTGCACCTTCGGCGTAGGCCTGCAGCCAGGCGCTGCGCAGCTCACGCACCTGGTAGACGGTCAGCTCCGGCTCGACGCCGTAGGTCCCGGCGGCGTTCATGGCAGGCACAGCTTGCCGACGGCGTCGACGAGCTGCGGCGGTTGAAACGGCTTGACGATCCAGGCCCGGGCGCCGGCGGCCTTGCCGGCCTCCTTCCGGGCCTGCTGGTCTTCGGTGGTCAGCATGATCACCGGCAGGAAGCGGTAGGCCGGGAGCTGGCGCGCCTGCGCGACGAAGGAGATGCCGTCCAGTCCCGGCATGTTCACGTCGCACACGGCGAGGTGGATCTTGCGGCCGTCCAGCACCTTCAGCGCGGTGAGGCCGTCGTCGGCTTCCAGCACGTCGTAGCCGGCGGCCTGGAGCGTCATCTTGACGACCATGCGCAGGCTGGACGAATCGTCGATCACGAGGATGGTCTTGGCCATGGGTCGGTTCAGGTAGGGGTCATCAGAAGAAGTCGACCGTCGGCTGCGAGGCCGCTGACGCCGAAGGGTTGGCACGGTCCGATGCCGCCTGAGGGGCGCCATGGGAGGCGGGGACCTGCCGCTGCTCCGACATCGCATAGCTGGCCGCCAGGCGGGCCAGCCACGCATTGGGGTCGAGCTCGCCTGGAGCCTGTCCCCGGTGCTCGAGAACGGCGGCCAGCCGCTGCATGTCGCCGTGCAGCAACGTCAGCACCTGGTTCAGTCGGTCCTGGAACTGGAAACTCACCAGCAGTTGCTGGATCTGCTGTTGCGCCGACTGCGCGTCGTCCGCCAGGCGCGTGGAGGCGGCGTCCAGCGTCGTCAGTGTCGAGCCCATGGTGGCGAGCACGCTGTCGATCGTCTTGCGTGCATGGTCGGCTGCTTTGGCGTCGTGCGCCGCCGAGACCTCGGCCAGCGCCTCGACCTTCGCGATGGCCTCGGTGGCCAGGCGCACGCGGCCGGTGATCGACTGCCCGGTGGCCTGGGACTGCGCCGAGAGCCGACGCACCTCGGCCGCCACCACCGAGAAGCCGCGGCCCGCCTCCCCGGCCCGGGCGGCTTCGATGGCGGCGTTGATGGCCAGCAGGTTGGTCTGGCGGGCGATCACGCCGACGTCGTCGGCCATGGTCTGCAACTCGCCGGCCAGCGCGCCGAGCTGCTTCACGCCGTCCAGCATCGCGGCCTTGTCCTGCACCGTGCGTTCGATGCTCTCCGACAAAGGCATCAGCGTCTGCCGGCAGGCCTGCACCATGCCCCCGGCACCGCCTTGCCCGCCACCCAGCGACGCCGAGGCGCCACGCGACTCCTCGACCGCGTGGCGCAGGCGCGGCGTGAGTTCGGCAAAGGCCCCCAGGATCTCGGCAACGGCCGATTCGGCCTGGGAACGCGCCAGCGCACAGTGGTGGGCCCACACCGGCAGCAGCGCAGCACACAGGGCCTGCAGCGCCGCGTCATCGCCGGGCAGCTCTTCCCGAGCCATGCCAGGCAGCGGACCGGAGCGCCACGGATTGAGCCAGTCGACCAGCGTCATGCAGACCTCGGTGCAAATGTGTGAGTCATGCAGGCTTATCGGCCCGGCCCACGCAGCGAGAAGGCAACCGCACCCTAGCCCCACCCCCATGTCACCCCAGGGCCGGCTCGGGATACCCCGAACACGGCCCCGTGCTCCAATGGCGTGATGGCAGACCGACCGAAGATCAAGCTCAAGCCCGCGGCCCCCGCGCGCGACCCCTGGCGCCAGCCCGTGCGGGCCGGCGCGCCGCGGCCGCCCAAGTCGCTGCGACCGCCGCCTGCGCCCGCGGCACCGCCGGTGTCGGGTGCTGCCGAGCCCCGCCCCCCTGCCGACCGCCGAGGTCCGGGTTCGCGTGTCGACGAGCGTCCGCCCCGGCCCCGGACCGAAGAACGGCCGCTCCGGCCCCACAGCGAAGACCGGCCGCCCCGGCCCCGCGCCGACGAGCGTCCGAAGCGCCCGCACGCCGACGAGCGCCACCCGCGCCCGGGCCACGACGAGCGGCCGCCGCAGCCGCGCCCGGACACCCGGCGTCCCGTGGTGCCCGCGGCCCGTCCCATCGCACAACCCGTCTCGCCGGCCCCGGCCGCGAAGCCGCCGCGCACGGCGCCGCCGGCACCGGCCGACGGGCTGGTGCGCGTGTCCAAGCTGATCACCGAGCGCGGCATCGCGTCACGCCGCGAGGCCGACGACTGGATCGAGGCCGGCTGGGTGCGTGTCAACGGCCAGCCCGCCGTGCTGGGCCAGCGCGTCGCGTCCGACCAGGCCATCGAGATCGACCCGCGCGCCCGCACCGAACAGGCGCAGCAGGTCACCATCCTGCTGCACAAGCCCATCGGCCTGGTCAGCGGACAGGCCGAGGACGGCTACGAGCCGGCCGTGACCTTGATCAAGCCGGCCAACCGCTGGGCCGAGGACAAGGCCCGCATCAACTTCCACTCGGGCCACCTGCGGGGCCTGGCGCCTGCGGGCAGGCTGGACATCGATTCCACCGGCCTGCTGGTCTTCACGCAGGACGGCCGCGTGGCCAAGAAGCTGATCGGCGACGAGACGCGTGTCGAGAAGGAGTACCTGGTGCGCGTGGAACCGGTGGTGCCTGGCGACATGCCAGAGCACGTCATCAACCGGCTGACGCACGGGCTGGAGCTCGACGGCGTGCAGCTCAAGCCGGCCAAGGTGAGCTGGGCCAACGAGGACCAGCTGCGCATCGTGCTGCGCGAGGGGCGCAAGCGCCAGATCCGCCGCATGTGCGAGCTGGTGGGCCTGAAGGTCACGGGCCTGAAGCGCGTGCGCATCGGCAGCATCGTGCTGGGGCAGCTGCCCCTCGGTCAGTGGCGCTACCTGGACGAGTTCGAAAGGTTCTGACAACCACCCCCTACGCGCTCCGCGCGCCCCCTCGAGGGGGCAACGCCAGCGGACCGGCAAAGCCGGCTCCGCGGCGTTCGCTTGGAGGGTGCGGCCTCCGCCTTGCGGCGGAGCCGCGGCGTCGGCTTTACTTCTTGTCCGACGGCACCTTGCCGTCCACGCCCTTGACGTAGAAGTCGACCTTGTCCTTCCAGGCCTGGTCGGCCTTGGTGTCCTTGGCCAGGCGTTCCTTGCCGTCGCTGCCGACGATGGGGCCGGTGAAGACTTCGAGCGTGCCGGCCTTGATGGCCGCGTTGGCCGCTTCGGCCTTGGCCTTCACCTCGGCCGGCACGAAGTCGGCGATCTTGATCACGTCGTTGGCGCCTTCCGGCTTGCCCCAGATCGTGCGCTGCTCGCCCTTCCAGGTACCGTCCATCAGCGCCTTGATGGTCTTCGTGTAGTACGGGCCCCAATAGACCATGTTGCTGGCCAGGTGAGCCTTGGGTGCGTAGCTGCTCATGTCGCTGTCCCAGCCGAAGGCGAACTTGCCGTTCTTCTCGGCCGTCTGGAGCACGGCGGTGGAGTCGGTGTTCTGCAGCAGCACGTCGGCGCCCTTGTTGATCAGTTCCTGGGCGGCGGCGCCTTCCTTCTCGGGGTCGAACCAGCTGTTGATCCAGACGACGCGCGTCTTGATCTTCGGGTTCACGCTCTGCGCACCCAGCGTGAAGGCGTTGATGTTGCGCAGCACTTCCGGGATGGGGAAGCTGGCGACGAAGCCCAGCGTGTTGGTCTTGGTCATGCCGCCGGCGATGACGCCGCTGACGTAGGCGTCGTGATAGAAGCGCGCGTCATAGACGTTCATGTTCGCGGCCGTCTTGTAGCCGGTGGCATGCTCGAACTTCACGTCGGGGAACTCTGGCGTCCATGTAGCCGAAGCTGGTGGCAAAGATGATCTTGTTGCCCTGCGAGGCCAGGTCGCGGATCACGCGCTCGCCGTCGGCGTAGGGCACTTTCTCGACGAAGGTCGTCTTGACCTTGTCGCCCAGCTCGGTTTCCACGGCCTTGCGGCCCTGGTCGTGAGCGAAGGACCAGCCAGCGTCACCCACCGGGCCGATGTAGACCCAGGCCGCCTTCAGCGGTTCGGGCTTCGGCGCCGGGGCAGAAGCCGGTGCCGCGGCGGCCGGCGGCGGCGGCTCTGGCTTCTTGCCGCAGCCGACCAGCGTGGCGGCCGTGACGATGCCGGCCAGTGCGAACAGGCGGCGGGAGAGGGTCTGGTTCATCGAGCGGTTCCTCGCAGTGGCTAGAGGTGAAGGGTGGAAACTGGCGTGACGAAATTATGACCCGGGCCTGAAGGGCTTCCCCAGAGAAGCCGGCATGTTCAGACGGATGAAGGCGGCGTTGCGGCTGATCAGCGCCAGCACCACGATGGTGGCCACGTAGGGGAGCATGGTCAGCAGGTGGCTCGAGATCTGCACCCCCTGCGCCTGCAGGCTCAGTTGCAGCACCGTGACGCCGCCGAAGAGGTAGGCCCCCAGCAGCGCCCGTGCAGGCCGCCAGGTGGCGAACACCGTCAGGGCCAGGGCGATCCAGCCCCGGCCGGCCGTCAGGCCCTCCACCCACAGTGGCGCCGTCACCAGCGAGATGTAGGCCCCGGCCAGCCCGCACAGTGCACCGCCGGCACACACGGCGGCCATGCGGATGGCGCGCACCGGGTAGCCCAGGGCGTGGGCGGGTTCGGGGTTCTCGCCGATGGCGCGCAGCAGCAGGCCCGAGCGAGTGCGGTAGAAAAACCACGCGATCAACAGCGTCAGCGCCATCGCCCCATAGACCATGGGGTGATGACTGAACAGCGCAGGGCCCACGAAGGGCAGATCCGACAGCACCGGGATCGCCACCTGCTCGCGCGGGGTCAGGCTCTTGCCGACCATGGCCACGCCCACGAAGGCGGAGAAGCCGTAGCCGAAGAGGCTGAGTGCCAGCCCGGTGGCGTACTGGTTGGTGTTGAGAAAGATCACGAGCACGCCGAACACCGAGGCCAGCGCGGCGCCGGCCGCCGCGGCCGCAAGGAAGCCCAGCGTGTCGCTGCCGGTCAGCAGGGCCGCGGCGAAGCCCGCCACCGCGGCCACGAGCATCATGCCCTCGGCACCCAGGTTCAGCACCCCGGCACGCTCGTTGATGAGCAGGCCCAGCGCCGCCAGCGCCAGCGTGGTGCCGCTGGCCAGCGCGGTGTTGATGAGCAGCGCGGTCTCGTTCATGCAGCTTGCCTCACGGAGCGGATCCAGCGCAGCCGCTGGTGAATGAAGGTGTCGCAAGCCAGCAGGATCAGCAGCAACAGACCCTGCAGCACGCTGGCCATGGCGTTGGGCATGCCGAGCCGGCTCTGCGCGAGTTCACCGCCGATCAGCATCAGCGACAGCAGCACGCCGGCGGCCACGATGCCCAGCGGGTTGAGCCGCCCGACGAAGCAGACGATGATGGCCGTGAAGCCCAGGCCGGTGGACAGGTAAGGCGTCACCTGCTTCGTCGGCCCCGCCACCTCCATGGCGCCGGCCAGCCCGGCCAGCGCGCCCGACATCAGCAGCGCCATCCAGAGCGCAGAGCGCGCCGAGAAGCCGGCGTACCGCGCCGCTGCCGGGGCCAGCCCGCCGACCTGCAGCTGGAAGCCGCGAAAGCTGCGGAACAGGAACAGCGTGACCAGCACCGCCAGCACGAGGGCGATCACGAAACCCACGTGCAGCCGCGTGCGCTCGAGCAGCGGCGGCAGGTGCAGGCTGGCGTGGAAGGCCACCGACTGCGGCATGTTGAAGCCCTGCGGGTCCTTCCAGGGACCGAAGACCAGCGCGTTGACGACCTGCTGCGCCACGTACACCAGCATCAGGCTGACGAGGATCTCGTTGGCATTGAAGCGGTCGCGCAGCAACGCCACCAGCGCTGCCCACAGCAGCCCGCCCAGCATGCCGGCCACGAGCACCAGCGGCACGCCCACCCACTTCGGCAGCACGATGCCGTTCGTGGTGAGCCAGATGGCCATGCCACCAGCGCCCACGCAGCCGAGCAGGAACTGCCCCTCGGCGCCGATGTTCCAGACGTTCGCGCGGTAGCACGCCGCCAGCCCGAGAGCGATGACGATCAGCGGCGTGGCCTTCAGCAGCACCTCGCTGATCTGGCGCCGCCCGGTCAGCGGCTCGATGAACAGCACCCGCAGGCCGGCCACCGGGTTCTGCCCGATGGCCGCCAGGATGATCGCCGCCACCGCCGCGGTCAGCAGCAGCGCCAGCACCGGCGAGGCCAGCGACATCAGCTTCGACGGCTGCGGACGCGCTTCAAGCTTGAGCATGGGCCCCCTCCTTCGATGCGGGTGCGTTGCCCTGCCACAGACCCGACATCCACTCGCCGATCTGCTCGATGGTGGCCTGCGCCGTGGGGATGGACGGCGACACACGCCCCTGCGCGATGACCACCAGGCGGTCGCTGATCTCGAACAGCTCGTCGAGCTCTTCGCTGACCACCAATAGCGCGCAGCCCGCGTCGCGCAGCTTCAGCAGCTCGCCGCGGATGAGGGCGGCCGCGCCCACGTCCACGCCCCAGGTGGGCTGGCTGACGATGAGCAGCCTGGGGTCGGCATCGATCTCGCGGCCGACGATGAACTTCTGCAGGTTGCCGCCCGACAGGCTCCTGGCCGCCGCGCCCGACCCGCCGGCCTTCACGTTGAAGCGGTTGATGACGTGCTCGGCCAGGCGCCGCACGTCGTTGGTGCGGATCCAGCCGCTGCGCGAGACGGTGGCGGTGCGCGTCAGCAGCGTGTTCTGCGCCAGGCTCAGCGTGGGCACCGCACCGCGGCCCAGGCGCTCCTCGGGCACGAAGTGCAGGCCCTCGTGGCGCCGCCTGCGCGGCGAATGGGCGGCGATGTCCTGGCCGAAGAGCGTGATGCTGCCGCGCGGCGAGCGGATGTCTTCGCCCGACAGCGCGGCCATCAGCTCCTGCTGGCCGTTGCCCGAGACGCCGGCCACGCCGACGATCTCGCCGGCCCGCACCTCGAAGCCGATGTCCTTCAGGTCCATGCCGAAGGGGTCCTGCTTGGGCAGGGCCAGCCCCTTGACCGCCAGCACCACCGCGCCGGCCGCACGCGCCTGGTGCTGCAGCTGCGGCGGCTCGGCGCCGATCATCAGGCGCGACAGGCTGGCGTTGGTCTCCTGCGTGGGGTCGACCTCGCCGGTGACCCGGCCGCCGCGCAGCACGGTGCAGTGGTGGCACAGCGCGCGGATCTCGTCGAGCTTGTGGCTGATGTAGAGGATGCTGCAGCCGGCCGCACTGAGCTGGCGCAGCGTCACGAAGAGCTTGTCGACGGCCTGCGGCGTCAGCACCGAGGTGGGTTCGTCGAGGATCAGCAGCTGCGGCTTCGTCAGCAGCGCGCGCACGATCTCCACGCGCTGGCGTTCGCCCACGCTGAGCGTGTGCACCGGCCGCTGCGGCTCGACGTCCAGCCCGTAGGTGTGCGCCACCTCGCCGATGCGCGTGGCGACCTGGGCCAGGCTCATGCTCTTGTCCAGGCCCAGCCAGACGTTCTCGGCGGCGGTCAGCGTGTCGAACAGCGAGAAGTGCTGGTAGACCATGCTGATCCCCAGTTGCCGCGCCTCGGCCGGGCTCTTCACCTGCACCTTCTGTCCGTTCCAGCGGATCTCGCCCTCGTCGGGCTGCACGGCGCCGTAGATGATCTTCATCATCGTGCTCTTGCCGGCGCCGTTCTCGCCCAGCACGGCGTGGATCTCGCCGGGCTTCACGCGCAGGCTCACGGCGTCGTTGGCACGCACGGCCGGGTACTGCTTGCTGATGCCGCTGAGCTGCAGGCGCAGCGGCGTGTCCGTGGTGTCCGCGGTGTTCACCGTGCTGTTCATCGTCCTGCCCTCCCCTCGGCCGTGGCGCGGGTGTGGATCTGCCGACCGGCCACGAAGGTGGCGGCCAGGTGTCGCTCGTCGGCCAGTGTCATCCAGGCGAACACCCGTTCGTGCAGGTCGCGCGCCGCGGCCTGGCGGTGCGCGTCGACCGGGCCGACCGACCAGTCCCACAGGCACAGGTCGGCCACCGTGCCGGGCTCCAGGCTGCCGATCTCGTGGCCCAGCTGCAGCGCCTGCGCGGCACCGCGCGTGGCGGCATGCAGCGCCGTCCACGCTGTGAGGCGGCGTCCGGCCATCGCCTGCACCTTGTAGCCGTCGGCCAGCGTGCGCTGCATCGACAGGCTGGTGCCGCCGCCGACGTCGCTGGCCACGCTCACCACGCCGCCCGCCTCGAGCAGGGCCGGCCAGTCGAACAGGCCGCTGCCCAGGAACAGGTTGCTGCTGGGGCAGAAGGCAACCTGCGCGCCGCTGTCGCGCAGCGCGGCGCGGTCGGCGTCGTCGAGCCAGATGCCGTGCGCCAGCACCGCCCGGGGGTGCAGCAGCCCGGCGCGGGCGTACACGTCGAGGTAGCTGCGCGCTTCGGGGAACAGCCGGGCCACCCACTCGACTTCGGCACGGTTCTCGGCCACGTGGGTCTGCATGTACAGGCTGGTGTCGGCGCGGCACAGGGCGCCGGCCATGGCCAGCTGGGCGGGCGTGCTGGTGGGCGCGAAGCGCACCGTCACCGAATAGGCGTTGCGGCCCCGGCCGTGCCAGCGCTGGATGAGGTCGATGCAGTCGCGCTCGGCCTGCGCCACGTCGTCGCGCAGGCCGTCGGGCGCGTGGCGGTCCATCAGCACCTTGCCGGCGATCAGCCGCATGCCGCGCTGCGCGGCGGCGGCGAACAGCGCGTCGGCCGAGGCCTTGTGCACGGTGGGGAACACCGAGGCCGCCGTGGTGCCGTGCGCCAGCAGCGCATCGAGGAAGCGTGCCGCGCCGGCTTCGGCCACGGCCGGGTCGGCGTAGGCGCGTTCGGCGGGGAAGGTGAAGCGCTCCAGCCAGTCGAGCAGTTCGGTGCCGTAGCTGGCGATGACCTCCAGCTGCGGGCTGTGCACGTGGGTGTCGATGAAGCCCGGCATCAACAGCCGGCCGCGGTGGTCGTGCAGCACCCAGTCGCCCTGCAGCGGCTGGCTGGCCGGCTGCGCGCCGACGATGCGGCCGTCGTCACCCACCAGCAGCCAGTGGTCGGGCCGCCAGCGCACGCCGTGCAGGGCCGTGTCGCCCCAGGCCGGCGCGGCATTGAAGTCGAGCAGGTCGGCGCGCAGCGCCTTCATGCGGAAGCCTTGCGACGCGGCATGCCCCGCCCATGCAATTGGTGGGCCACCTCGCGCACCTGCTCGCGGAACCAGCGCATCGCGCCGGCTTCGTGCGTGAGGTCGTGCCACAGCATGTAGTAGCTCAGCGGCGGGAAGGCCACCGGGCAGCGGACGATGCGCACCGGCAGGGTGTCGACGTAGCGGCTGCAGAACAGGCGCCCGGTGGTCAGCACCAGCAGGCTGTCGGCCACCATCAGCGGGATCAGGCTGAAGTGCGAGGCACGCACCACGATGCGGCGTCGTGCCCCTTGTGCGGCCAGGTGCTCGTCGATGACGCCGAGCGCTCCCGCATGGGTGGGCATCGGCGCCACGTGCTCGTTTTCCAGGTAGCGCTGCACCGTCCAGGCGCGTGCGGCCGAGGGCCGCGCCGCGGGATGGGTCTCGGCCACCAGGCACACGACCTCGTCGCTGACCAGCCGCGACAGGTGCAGTTCCGCCGGCGGCTCCAGCCAGTTGCCGATCACCAGGTCGACATCGCCGCCGGCCAGCGCGCGGCGGTAGTCGTGGTGCTCGGACAGCGGGGCGAGTTCCAGCCTCACGCCCGGCGCAGCGCGCTTGAGGTGCGTCACCAGCGCCGGCAGGAACAGCGGGTCGAGGTAGTCGCTGGCCGCCACGCGGAAGAGGGCCTGGCTCTGCCCGGCTTCGAAGGCCTGCGTGCGCATGCGCGGGCTGAACAGCCGCTCGGCGTCCTGCAGCAGGCTGGTGGCCGGGCCCAGCAATTGCAAGGCACGCTCGGTGGGCATCATCTGGTGCCCGGCGCGCACCAGCAACGGGTCTCCGGTGAGCGCCCTCAGGCGCTTCAGCTGCGCGCTCACCGCGGGCTGGCTGCTGGCCAGGCGCAGGGCGGCGCGGGAGACGCTGCGTTCGGTGATCACGGTGAGCAGGACCCGGATGAGGTGAAGGTCAATGTTGTCGAATTCGCCCCGCGCGGCCATACGCCCGCCATCATAGGTAGTATGCAGGCGTGCCACGCGGTACCTTTCGGGTAAGTCCCGAGGAAACCGCATGAACGCCAGACCCATCCGCTTCTTCCACCGCGGCGAGATCGTCGAAGTCAGCGACGCCGCCCCCACGCGCACCGTGCTCGAGTGGCTGCGCGAGGACGCGCGCTGCACCGGCACCAAGGAAGGCTGCGCCGAAGGCGATTGCGGCGCCTGCACCGTGGTGCTCGGCAAGCTGGACGCGGCGGGCGGCCTCGCACTGCAGCCGGTCAACGCCTGCATCCAGTTCCTGCCCACGCTGGACGGGGCTGCGCTCTTCACCGTCGAGGACCTCGCCTCGCCGCAGGGCGAGCTGCACCCGGCGCAGCGCGCGATGGTCGAGTGCCACGGCTCGCAATGCGGCTTCTGCACGCCGGGCTTCGTGATGAGCCTGTGGGCCTGCCACCAGAAGCACCGGCAGGCCGGCACCGTGCCCACGCGGCAGCAGCTCGCCGACGACCTCTCGGGCAACCTGTGCCGCTGCACCGGCTACCGGCCCATCCTGGACGCCGGCCAGCGCATGTTCGACGGCCCGGCCGGCACCCTGCCGCACGCCCCCGTGGTCGCGGCCCTGCAGACCTTGCAGGCCGACCCGCCCTTGCAGTACCGCGGCAGCTTCCACGCACCGCGCACGCTGTCCGATGTCGCCGCACTGCGCCTGGACCGCCCCGACGCCCGCATCCTGGCGGGCAGCACCGACATGGGGCTGTGGGTCACCAAGCAGTTCCGTGACCTGCCCGAGCTGATCTACATCGGCGAGGTCGCCGAGCTCCGGCGCGTCGCCGAGGCCGACGGCGTGCTGCACATCGGCGCCGCGGCCTCGCTGGAAGACGCCTGGCAGGCCCTGGCCCGGCGCCACCCCGCGCTGCGCGACGTCTGGCTGCGCTTCGCCTCGCTGCCGATCCGCGTCGCCGGCACGATGGGCGGCAACGTGGCCAACGGCTCGCCCATCGGCGATTCGGCCCCGGTACTGATGGCGCTCGATGCGCAGATCGTGCTGCGGCGCGGCGACCGCGTGCGGCGCATGCCGCTGGCCGACTTCTACGTCGACTACATGAAGAACCGGCTGGAGCCGGGCGAGTTCGTGCAGGGCCTAGACGTGCCCACGCTGCCGGCCGGCACCGAGGTGCGCGCGTACAAGATCTCCAAGCGATTCGACTGCGACATCTCGGCACTGTGCGCCGGGCTGTCGCTCCGCGTGGAGGCCGGCCAGGTGACCCACGTGCGCCTGGCCTTCGGCGGCATGGCCGCCACCGTGCGGCGTGCGGCACGCGCCGAAGCGGCGCTGCTCGGGCAGGCCTGGGACGCGGCCCGCATCGCGGCCGCGCAGGCCGCACTCGCCGAGGACTTCAAGCCGCTGAGCGACATGCGCGCCAGTTCGGGTTACCGGATGAAAGTGGCGCAGAACCTGCTACAGCGATTGTGGCTGGAGACACGCGCGTCGGACCCGCTGCCCGAGAGGGCGGTGAGTGTCTGGCACCGGGAGACGACGACATGAACAAACCGATCGAACTGCCGCCCTCGCTGCACGGGCCCGGCCCGGCCACGGCGGCGGGCTTTGCCGAAGTCGGCGTGAGCCGGCCCCACGAGTCGGCCCACCTCCACGTGGCCGGTGCGGCCCCGTACACCGACGACATCCCCGAACTGGCCGGCACCCTGCACGCCGCGCTGGGCCTGTCGCCGGTGGCGCACGGCACCCTGCGCGCCATCGAAATCGAGCGCGTGCGTGCCCTGCCCGGTGTGGTCGACGTCTTCACCGCGAAGGACTTGCCAGGCGACAACGAGTGCGGCTCGCTGGTCAAGGACGACCCCATACTCGCCGGCGAAGCGGGCGCCACGCTGCGCTACCTCGGCCAGCCGGTGTACGCGGTGGTGGCCATCACGCGCGACGCCGCGCGGCGGGCGGCGGCCCTGGCGCGCCAGGTGGTGCAGGCCGATGCGCTGCCTCCCATCCTCACGCCGCAGCAGGCCCATGCCGCCGGGCAGTACGTGGTGCCGCCCATGCACCTGTCGCGCGGCGACGCCCGCCGCGCCATCGATACCGCGCCCTACCGCTTCAAGACCCGCTTCGACGTCGGCGGCCAGGAGCAGTTCTACCTGGAAGGCCAGATCAGCTACGCCGTGCCGGCCGAGGACGCCGGCATGAAGATCTACTGCTCGACGCAGCACCCCAGCGAGATGCAGCACCTGGTGGCCCACGCACTGCACCGCCCGGCGCACGCCATCCAGGTCGAGTGCCGGCGCATGGGCGGCGGCTTCGGCGGCAAGGAGTCGCAGTCGGCCCTGTTCGCGTGCGTGGCCGCGGTGGCGGCCTCGCGCCTGAAGCGCCCGGTCAAGCTGCGCGTCGACCGCGACGACGACTTCCTCATCACCGGCCGCCGCCACTGCTTCCACTACGAGGTGGAGGTGGGCCACGACGACGAAGGCCGCGTGCTGGGCGCGGAAGTGACGATGGTCTCGCGCGCCGGGCACTCGGCCGACCTGTCCGGCCCGGTGATGACGCGCGCGCTGTGCCACTTCGACAACGCCTACTGGCTGCCCGACGTGGCCATGCACGGCTTCTCGGGCAAGACCAACACGCAGAGCAACACCGCGTTCCGCGGCTTCGGCGGACCGCAGGGGGCGATCGCCATCGAGTCGGTGATGGACAGCATCGCGCGCCGGCTCGGGCGCGATCCCCTGGCCGTGCGCCGCGCCAATTTCTACGGCAAGACCGAGCGCAACGTCACGCCCTACGGCCAGACGGTGGACGACAACATCCTCGAAGAGCTCACCGGCCAGCTCGAGCGCAGCAGCGACTACAGCGCGCGGCGCGAGGCCGTGGCGCGCTTCAACCAGCTCAGCCCGGTGCTGAAGACGCCGCTGAAGTTCGGCATCTCCTTCAACGTGGTGCACCTGAACCAGGCCGGTGCGCTGGTGCACGTCTACACCGACGGCTCGGTGCTGGTGAACCACGGCGGCACGGAGATGGGCCAGGGCCTGAACACCAAGGTGGCGCAGGTCGTGGCGCACGAGCTGGGACTGCCGCTGGCCGCCGTGCGCGTCACGGCGACCGACACGCACAAGGTGGCCAACACCTCGGCCACCGCGGCGTCGACCGGCAGCGACCTCAACGGCAAGGCGGCGCAGGACGCCGCGCGCCAGATCCGCGAGCGGCTGGCCGCCTTCGCCGCCAGCACGCTGGGCGGCGACGCGCAGGACGTGGTCTTCGCCCACGGCCAGGTGACGGCCGCCGGCCAGACGCTGCCGTTCGCCACGCTGGTCGACCGCGCCTACTTCGCACGCGTGCAGTTGTGGAGCGACGGCTTCTACGCCACGCCCGGCCTCAGCTGGAACCGGCAGACCATGCAGGGCCACCCCTTCTACTACTACGCCTACGGCGCGGCGGTGAGCGAGGTCATCGTCGACACGCTCAGCGGCGAATGGAAGCTGCTGCGCGCCGACGTGCTGCACGACGTGGGCCGCTCGCTGAACCCGGCGGTGGACATTGGCCAGATCGAAGGCGCCTTCATCCAGGGCATGGGCTGGCTGACGATGGAAGAGCTGGTGTGGCATCCGCAGACGGGCATGCTCAGCACGCACGCACCGAGCACCTACAAGATCCCCACCGCGAACGACTGTCCGTCGACGTTCAACGTCAGGCTCTTCGACGCACACAACGTGAAGGACAGCATCCACCGCAGCAAGGCCGTGGGCGAGCCGCCGCTGCTGCTGCCCTTCTCGGTGTTCTTTGCGATCCGTGATGCGGTCTCTGCCGTGGGCGAGCACCGCGTCGACCCGCCGCTGCAGGCGCCGGCCACACCGGAGTCCATCCTGCGTGCGGTCATGGCGGTGCAGGCCGGCCAGAGCGCCCTCGAGAACGCATGACGGCGGTGGTGCAGCGCAGCGCGCTGCAGTGGCGCGCCGGGGGCCGTGCAGCCGTCGTGGTGGAGGTCCTGACCTCGCGCGGGTCGGTACCCCGCGAAGCCGGCACGCGCATGCTGGTGGCGACCGACGAGGTGGTCGGCACCATCGGCGGCGGTCACCTGGAGCTGAAGGCGATCGACCAGGCCAGGCAGTTGCTGGTGTCGGGCGCCATGGGCCCGGCCACAGAAGACATCGCACTCGGCCCCACGCTGGGCCAGTGCTGCGGCGGCGCGCTGACGTTGCGCTACACAGCGCTGTCGCACGACGACCCGGCGCACTGGCCGCTGCCGGCGCCGCGCTTCTTCCTGCAGCTCTACGGTGCCGGCCACGTCGGCCGCGCCATCACGCAGCTGTTGTCGGGCATCGATTGCCGGGTGCAGTGGATCGACGAGCGCGAAGACCAGTTCCCCGCCGGGCCGCTGCCGCCGCACATCGAGAAGCTCTGTGTCGAACCGGTCGAAGCCGAGGTGCGCCTGGCCCCGCCCGGCGCCTGCTACCTGGTGCTGACGCACAGCCACGACCTCGACCTGGCCATCACCGAGGCCATCCTGCGGCGAGGCGACTTCGGCTTCTGCGGGCTGATCGGATCGAAGACCAAGCGGGCGCGCTTCCGTCATCGCTACGAGGAGCGCGGCATCGAAACCGCCGTGATCGACCGCATCACCTGCCCCATCGGCCTGCCCGGCATCGATGGCAAGGAGCCCGAGGTGATCGCGGTGGCGGTGGTGGCGCAGTTGCTGCAACGCCAACCTTGACCTGATTACCCCCCCGATCCCGGTGGGCGCACGGTTCATGTCATCAAGGGGGAGGAGGCCGACGCCCTCCATGCCCCTACACTGCGGCGCAAACAAGCAGCAGTCCGGAGGCAGCCGATGGGGATTCTCACTGTCCAGCACGGTCAGCGAAGGTCACCCGGTGCATGGCTTGGCCGCGCTGCCCTGGTCATGGGCGTCCTGGGACTCCTGGGATGTGGTGGCGGCAGATCTCCGGATCCCGGCACCCCGATGTCGGCGGGGCAGATGGCGCCCCCATCGGCTGCTTCCAAGGTCACGCACTATGCGGCGTCGCGGTTCGCCGAGCACGCCTCGTTCGGCCCGACGCCTGCACTGATCGCCGAACTGCGCGCCAAGGGCTTCGAGGCCTGGATCGACGAGCAGTTCGCGCTGCCCTTCGTGCCGATGGACATCAAGCCGGCCGAGGCGTTCTACGCCTACACCGATCGCCTGGACGTCCCGCGAGCCATCTGGTCCTACCCGGAGCGCGAGTTCATGCGTCTGGCCCTGGTGGCGCCTGATCAGTTGCGCCTGCGGGTCACCTGGTCCTTGTCGCAGGTGATCGTCGCCACGAAGTCCGCCGGCCGGCCGCCCGGCGAGGTGAACTGGGTGAACCTCCTGTACCGGCATGCCTTCGGCCAGTACGGCCCGCTGTTGAGAGACACGTCCACCAACCGGCTGATGGGCTGGTACCTGAACAACGACCAGAACCGCCCGAAGAGCGCGGAGTGCACGCACTGCGCGCCCAACGAGAACTACGCGCGCGAACTGTTGCAGCTGTTTTCCATCGGGGTCGTGCAGCTCAACCCCGACGGCACGTCGGTGCGAGACGGGCGCGGCCGGCTGGTCGAGAGCTACACCCAGACCGATGTCGAGGAACTGGCCCGCGCGCTGACCGGCTGGACGCCCGACCGCGACCCGCCGAACACGCCCGACCTGGCCAGCCGGAACTGGATCAAGCCCATGGTGCCCAGCACCTGGCCACCGGAGCGTGATGCCGGGCGCAAGGTGGTGCTCGGGCGCGTCTTTCCCGCCGGCCAGACCCAGAACAAGGACCTCGACGACATCGTCGCGATGCTGATGGCGCATTCCAATACCGCGCCCTTCGTGTCGCTGCGCCTGATCCAGCATCTGGTGAAGAGCGACCCCACGCCGGCCTACGTCGGACGGGTGGCGGCGCGTTTCCGCAACAACGGCAGCGGCGTGACCGGCGACATGAAGGCGGTGGTGAAGGCGGTGCTGCTGGACGCGGAAGCGCGTGCCGGTGATGTGCCGGAACAGTCGCGCATCACCGACGGCAAGTTCCGCGAGCCGGTGCTGCACCGCATGGCGATGTTCCGCGGCATGCAATGCCGCAGCACCTTCCAGCGCGGCCCCGACGACTTCTGGAACGTCTACAGCCAGCAGCCCTTCGCTCAGGACAGCGTGTTCAGCTACTACACCCCCTTCGACCGGGCCCCCGGGAGCAACCTCCTGGCGCCGGAACAACGCCTGGTCGACGCGTCGGAGCTGACCGGACGGCTGAACCAGGCCAACGAGCTTCGCTACAACCGCACCGCCCGCACCAACGACCTGAAGCCGCTGAGCGAGGCCGGCTGCCAGGTGCAGCCCTTCATCGACGCCTATTCGCGTTCGCCCAAGGACTACCTCGACCTGCTGAGCAGCCGCTACTTCCGCGGCGCCATGCCGCCCACGCTGCGCAGCAACCTCGAGCAGATGATCCAGCAGCCCAACTGGAATGGCAGTGACGCCAGCGAAGGCGCGATGCGCATGCTCGACCTCGCGCTGGCCACGCCCTACTTCGGAGTGATCCATTGAACACGCGCCGCAGCTTTCTCGATGCGATGGGCCGCGCCGGTGCGCTGGGCGCCGCCGGCCTGCTGGGCGGGCTGGGCGGCTCTGCCAGCGCGTCCAACGAGGACTACCGTGCGCTGGTCGTGCTGTTCCTCAGCGGCGGCAACGACGGCAACAACGTGCTGGTGCCGACCGACGGGATGTACGGCGACTATCAGGCCGCCCGGGCCAATCTGGCCTTGCCCAAGGCCAGCCTCGTCGCGCTGCCGGGCACGGCCGCCGGCCACAGCTTCGGCCTGCACCCCGCGCTGGCGCCCTTCGTCTCGCGCTATGCAGACGGCCGGCTTGGCTTCATCGCCAACGCCGGGCCGCTGGTGGTGCCGAGCACGGCCGCGCAGGTCAAGGCCGCCGCGGTGGAAGTGCCGCCCTTCCTGCTGTCGCACCAGGACCAGGTGGCCATCCAGCAGGGCTGGACGGTGCAGGACGACACCAGCGGCTGGGGCGGCCGCGCCCTAGAACTGCTGCCTTCCAGCATGCGGCATCCGCTCAATGCGGTGACCATGTCGAGCGACCGCACGCTGGTGCAGGGCCGGCGCAGCGCGGTGTCCTTCAGGCTCGCGCTACTGGGGGCCGGCCGACCTGGCCAACCCGCAGTCGCTGGCCGCGCAGCAGATCAACCGCATGGCGCGCTGGCAGTTCGCCAACCTCTACCAGGCCGAGTACGCGCGCACCTTCGGCGCCGCGGTGTCGGACTCGACCTTGATCACCAAGGCCCTGCTGGCCGCGGCCGAACCGGCCGCCGACTTCGGCACGGGCAACCTGGCCGAGCGACTCCGCGCCCTGGCCAAGGTGCTGCCGGCCTTCAAGGCCCAGGGGTTCAAGCGCCAGGTGTTCCTGGTGCAATGGGGCAACTTCGACACCCACGCCAACCAGCGGGGTGCCGCAGACCAGACACAGGACGCTCAGCTCGCCCTCCTCGCCAAGGCCCTGACCGCCTTCGACGACACGAACCGCGCCACGGGCCTGGACATGAACGTGGTCACCCTGACGATGAGCGACTTCGGCCGCACTGTCCGGCCCGGCTCGGGCGGCGGCAGCGAGCATGCCTGGGGCAACCACTGGCTCGCCCTGGGTGGTCCGGTGCAGGGCGGTACGGTGCACGGCATCTTCCCCAGCCCGGTGCTGGGCGGCCCCGACGACGGCGACCGCAACCGCAATGGCCGCTTCGTGCCCACCACCAGCTCCGACCAGGTGGGCGCGACGGTAATGCAGTGGATGGGGCTGGACCCGTCGGCCTTCCACGATGTCTTCCCCAACCTGGCGAACTTCAGCCGCAAGACCCTGCCGCTGATGCGGGCCTGAGCGGAGCTCGACATGGCAGACATCCGCCTCACCGACGCCAACGACGTCTACGTCCAGGCCGACGCCGACAAGAACCAGAACAACACCGTCTATGCCGGGGCCGGCGACGACACGCTGCGCATGTACCAGGGCACCGCGTTCGGCAGCGGCGGCAACGACCGCATCGAACGCCTGATCGACCCCGGCAGTCCGAACCGCGGCATGACGGCCGCCTATTGGGATGCAAGAACGGGCATCGTCGTCAACCTGGCCGAAGGCTGGGCCGACGACGGCCTGGGCGGGCGGGACACCTTGATCGGCGTCACCGGCGTGCTCGGCAACAGCACCGACGACCGCGTCATCGGTGACGACAGGAACAACTCCTTCGGCGGCAATGGCGGAAACGACAGCTTCGATGGCGGCGAGGGCATCGACACCGCCGACCTCTGGTTCACCGTGGCCGGCCGGGGCTTTGGTGTGGCGCGCCTCGAAGATGTCGACATCCGGGTCTCGGCGGACGGCATCAGCGCCCGCATCACACCGAAGGTCGCCACCAACTTCAGCCTGACGCTGGTGAACGTCGAGCGCATCGGCGTGACGGCCGCCGACGGTCAGCGCGTGACGGTGGCCCTGACGGACTTCATCACGCCCCAATCACTCGCCGAAGACGCCATCGTCGCCGGCCCCTCGATGCGCTGGAACGCCCCACAGCCGCTGGGCACGCCCGCGGCGCTGAGCTTCAGCTTCGTGGCACAGAGCGAGCGGCCCGGGTTCCGCCCCTTCAGCGCCAGCGAACAGGACGCCGTCCGCGACATCCTGACCAAGACGGCCGCCCTCAGCGGCCTGAGCTTCAACGAGGTCGCGGAAGGTACTGTCGGTACCGGCCAGCTGCGTTTCGGCATCGACCAGCAGGCCGCCAGCAAGGGACAGGCTGCGCTGCCGGGCACGCAGGGCGATGCGGCCGGCGACGTCTGGATGGACGTGGAATCGATGGTCGCGCCGCTGACCGTGGGCAGCGAGGGCTATGCCACCCTGCTGCACGAGATCGGCCATGCGCTGGGCCTGCGCCACCCGCGCAACACCGACCCCGGCGAAGCCTGGGCCATGCAGCTCCGGGTTGCCGACGATCGGCCGGGCCTGACGGTGATGTCGTCGCAGCCCTCGGCCGATGGCCTGTTCCGCGCCGACTGGGGCACGCTAGACGTGCTGGCACTGCGCTACCTGTACGGCACGCGCGAGGTCAACACATCGGACACGCGCTATGCCCTGGGCGGCCGCGAGGCATCGTCGGCCAACACCTTGGTGGACGACGGCGGTCACGATGTCATCGACGCCTCGGGCCTGGCCAGCGGCGTCGCGATCGACCTGGTGCCCGGGCGCCTGGGCAGCGCAGGCATCACCACGGCCGGCTTCGCCGGCGTCGAGAACCTGGGCATTGCGCCGACGGCCTGGATCGAGGATGCCATCGGCACCGCCTTCGACGACGTGCTGACCGGCAACGACGGCCCGAACGGCTTCGTCGGCGGCCTGGGCAACGACTGGCTCGACGGCGGGGCCGGCATCGACTCGGCCGCCTTCGCGGGCCGACGCGCCGACTACCGCCTGTCCAACGCCTTCAGCAAGCTGTACGTCGAAGCGCGCGACGGCAGCAGCGGCTACGACACGCGCTGGTGTTCGCCGACCAGGTGCTGAACCTGGCCGCCGGGGCCCTGGGCGGCGACGTCGACCTGGTGCTCGACGAAGACCGCAGCATCGGCACCACGCTGCCGGCACCCGCCGATGCGGCGCGCACGGCAGCCACCTACCGCATGGTCGGCACGCCCGCTCATGGCGTGGCCAGCCTGAGCGCCGATGGCCAGCTGAGCTACACGCCCAAGGCCGAGTTCCACGGCAACGACGCGGTGACCTTCGATCTCAGCGTGGGCAGCAGCACCAACCGCTATCAGGCGTACTTCACCGTACAGCCGGTCAACGATGGCGTGCCGCAGTCGAGCAACGTGGCCTTGCTGGCGCCGCGCGGCAGCACACTGTCCGGGCGGCTCCCGGTGGCCACCGACATCGACGGTGACACCATCACCTACTCGATCAGCGGCGCGGCTGCCAACGGCGACGCCCAGACCACAGGCGACGGCCGCTTCAGCTACACCTCCAAGGCCGGCTTCGTCGGCAGCGACGGCTTCGGCTTCACCGTCAGCGACGGCATGGGCGGCACGCGGGCCTACAGCGCGGCCGTGAAGGTGGTGCCTGTGGACAGCACGCGCAACGGCACCGACGGTGCCGACGTGCTCAACGGCGCGGCCGGCGCCGAAGGCCTGCTGGCCGGTGCCGGCAACGACCTCGTCACCGGGGGTGGCGGCGACGACGTGATCGTCGGTGGTGACGGCATCGACACGGCCGTGATGTCGGGCCCGGCCATGCGCTACCGGCTGAGCAAGGCCGACTTCGGCTGGACGGTGAAGGACTCTGCCAACCTCGACGGCACCGACAGCCTCGGCGGCGTGGAGCGGCTGCGCTTCAGCGACCGTCACCTGGCGATCGACCTCGACGGCAACGCCGGCGTGGTGGCGCAGGTGCTGCGCGCGGTGTTCGGCAGCCCTTCGCTGGACAACGAGGTCTTCGCCGGGGTCGGCCTGGCCCTGGTGGACGCCGGCACGAGCTACGCCGACCTGGTCCGCCTGGCCATCGACACGCCGATCTTCGAAGCCCTGGCCGGCGGCCGTTCGAACACCGCCTTCGTGAACACGGTGTACCGCAACATCACCGGACAGTTGCCCAGCGCCGCCGAACTGCAGACCCTCGCCGGCCTGATCGACAGCGGCGCCTTCACGCAGTACAGCATGGGCCTGCTGGCGGCCCAGCATGCCGTGAACACCACGAGCGTGGAACTGGTCGGTCTGGCCGGCACAGGGCTGGAATTCATGCCGATCTGATCGGCATGTGCGGGCGGCCTCACTCCGCCGCGATGCGCTCCAGAGCGGCGCGGTCGTGCACGACGACGGTGTAGCCGGTGACCGAGATCACGCCCCTGCGGGTGAGGCTGCGCATCAGCCGCGACAGCGTCTCGGGCGTGACGGCCAACTGCGAGGCGATGTCGCGCTTGCGCTCGGCCAGACGGATCACGCCGCTGGGACCTTGGCAGTCGATGTGGTCGACCAGCCACTGCGCGAAGCGGGCCGGTGCGTCCTTGTGCATCAGCCCGTGCGTGTTGACGGTCAGCGACCGCACTTCGCCGGCCAGGCTGGCGATCAGGCGCGTGCCGAGTTCAGGATGCGTGTGCAGCACGGGCTCCAGCAGATCGCGCGGCAGTTCCACGATGACGGCCTGCGTGGTGGTGCGGGCGTCGATGACGTGCCTGCCATCGAGCCAGGCCGCACTCTGGTCGAGCCAGCCGGGGCCGCGCACCGGGCGCTCGATGCGGAATTCGCCCTCGGCGTTGCGGAAGCCCAGTGCCACGTCGCCTTCGCGGACGAAGACCAGCGAACTCGCAGGTTCGTCGTGGGCAAAGACCACGTCGCCGGCGCCCACGGTGCGTGCCCGGGCCACCGAGGCCAGGGCGGCAATTTCGCCAGGGGCCAAGGCGGAACCGCCCAGCAGGGCGCTCCACATGCGGGTGTCGTGCAGCATGGCGTCAGCAGCGCGTGTCGAGGGCAGGCTGCGTTCAGCCCCGCCCACCCCGGCGAGCGGGGCCCGGGCGGGCCGGCCGGACACCAGCGGGCCGTTGGCCAGCGGGCTGTCGATGGAAGGTGCCATGGAGGTCATGGTGTGGGCCTTAGCGTGTGTGAGCCACTTTCCCACAGCCCCCCCGGCCCAGGCCTTGCGCTGGATCAACCGCCCATCAGGGTGTGGCGACAGAGCCCACGGGCCCCCGTGTGATCTTGTGCGAAGTCAGACCGCGACCGGCCGCTGACGCAAGGCCTCAGGCGACCAGCGGAAAGGTCACGGCGATGAAGGCGCCGAAGGCCAGTGCATGGGCCACCGCCGCCAGCGCGGGGTGTCCGGTCGCACGGAAGATCCAGCGGCTGAACAGACCGTAGACGATGAACAGCAGGAGGATCGCAGGCACCAGGATGGCCAGGAAGAACAGCCGCTGCGGATTCAGTGCGATGGCCCCCACCAGCGAAAGCAGGAAGCAGGCCTTGGTGGCGAGATAGGCCGCCCGCGGCGCATCGGGACTGCGGGTCAGCCACTCGTCTGCCAGGAACCATGGCAAGGTGCCGGCGCACAGCGCCAGCACCAGCGGCAGCCGAAGGGGCTCGGGCCGCACGTTGAAGACGTAGCGGTCCATCGGCACGCCGACGGCGAGCACGGCCCAGGCCGTGGCCAGCAGGAGCACGCCCACGAAGGCGGCCTGCCGGCCCGGCATCACCGACGGCCAGCGGTGGCGCGTGAGCAGCAGGCCCAGGAAGGTGAGCACACCGTAGAGGGCGAAGTGCAGCACGAGGTAGTCGCCCAGCAGCAGGGGCAGCACCTCGGTGGGCAGCTTCCACAGCACCAGCGGCGTGAGCACCGCGGGCGCCACCACCAGCAACCAGGGACCCGGCCAGGACGCCCACCGCATCGGCGAGGCCGGGGTCGCTCCAGGCGACTGCGCCAGGCGCGGCAGCAGCGCGGACAGCGGCCAGGCCAGCCCCAGCACGCCCGCCAGCAACAGCCCCAGTGCCGGCCCGCGCGCATCGACGAAGGCCTCGGCCGGCGTGCTGCGGCCGAACGCCGCATTCAGCCAGGCCAGCGACTCGGCCTGCGTCACGCTGTTGTAGAGCACCCCGATGTGCTCGGCACCGGGCGCCAGCACCGCACGGCGTGCGGTGCCGGCGGTGAAGCTGCCGTAGGTCGTCTCCATCACCGTGTCGGCACCGCCGGTGCGACCGGCGATACGCAGCGCCTCGGTGGCCATCATGCCGGGCTCGAGCGCGCCGGCGATGGCCAGCAGGTTGCGCGGACTGTCCGGCGGCGTCTGCGCGGTGATGCTGGGCGCGAACATCGACACCCCCACGGCGGCCTGCACCTCGGGCCGGGCCTGCGCATGGCGCACCACGATGTCGGACGCCATCGAGTGGCCGAGCACCGCATAGCGGCCATCGGCCGACAGCGAACGCGCGAAATCGCCCATCAGGTCCATCGCGATGAGCAGCGTCTTGTGGCTCAGGTCCTGGTCGGCCAGGCCGCCGCTCATCGGCGCGTGGTGGCGGCCGTGGCCTGGAAAGTCGAACGTGATGGCCGTGAAGCCGTTGCGCGCCAGCGTGTGCGCGAAGGGCTGCATCAACTGCTGCGAGCCGGCGAAGCCGTGCGCGATGAGCACCACCGGCGCACCGGGCTTCGCCCCGACGGCGCGGAACACGATGGCCGGCGCCGAGCCCACGCGCTGCGGCGCCACGATCAATCCCGCGGACGACGACTCGAGTTCCCGGAGTGCCCACGCCAGGGCGCACAAGGACAGCAACCCCACGACCAGGCGCGCGGCCCACAGCACCGGGCCGGCCGCGCGGCGATCGACAGTCATCGAGGAAGAAGCCATGCGCCGATTCTGGCCGCGACTCCGGTCCCGCGTGGAAGTGCGGAGGCCGGCGTCCGCTCACGCGGGGCCGGCCCGGGCCGTACGGGCTGCGCGGGATCAGCCCGCGAACTTCACCGCCGCTTCGGCCACGCGCTGGCCGAAGGCGCGCGCGGTGGCCAGGTCGCCGGGCACCATCTCGTCGGTCGACGCGTCGGACGGCGTGGCGGTGATGAGGCCGGAGTAGCCGCCCAGGTTGTTGACGTCCTCGCGCGTGTTGGCCTTGGCGTTGGGCGCGTGCATGCCCGTGCCGACCCAGAACATGCCGTGCTGCTGCGACAGCGTGAACAGGTACAGCAGGCTGGACAGCTTGTCGCCGTGTTGGTGAAGCCGGCGGCCAGCTTGTTGCGCCAGGTCTTCATGTACCAGGGCTTGCTCGACGCATCGGCGAACTTCTTGAACTGCCAGCTCACGCTGCCCATGTAGGTGGGCGATCCGAAGATGATGGCGTCGGCGGCGGCCAGCATCTCCCAGCCGCCTTCGGGCAGGTTGCCTTCGGCGTCGATGGCCAGCAGCGTGCCGCCGCTGCCTTCGGCCACCGCTTCGGCGACCTTCCTGGTGTGGCCGTAGCCGCTGTGGAAAACGATCACTATCTTGTCCATGGAGTGTGTCCTTGTGTGGTGACGGGGGTGTTCAAACTCAGGCCATCGCGAAGCGGCGCGAATCGACGCTGGCCGGACCGGCACCGAACGAGAAGACCATCAGCAGGCCGCCGACGACCGCCAGGTTCTTCATGAACATCAGCTGCTGCACGAAGGCCTGCTCGGCGGGCATGGCCCAGAAGTTGTGGAACAGGAACGTGGCCAGCAGCGTGAAGCCGGCCAGTGCGGCCGCGGCGATGCGCGCCTGGAAGCCGACGGCCAGCGCGAGGCCGCCCACCACCTCGAGCGACGCGACCAGGAACGCCAGCACCGAGGCCATGGGCAGGCCGCCCGAGGCGATGTAGCCCGCCGTGCCTTGCAGGTTGCCGAACTTCGAGAAGCCGGCCAGGATGAACATGGCGGCCAGCAGCACGCGGGCGATCACGACGACAGGGGTAGAGGTCTTCATGTGGTGGTTCTCCGAAAGACTGTTGAGTTGAAGGGACGTGAAGGGAAACAAGGGCGGGAAGGACGGGCGTGCCGTGGCACCGCGTCAGGCCGCGAGGTCGAACACCAGCACCTCGGCGCCGCGGCCCTGCTCCAGGGTCAGCGAGGTCTCGCGGTCGAGCCGCAGCGCGTCGCCGGCCTGCAGGGCCTGCCCGTTGACGCGGAGCTCGCCGCGCACCAGGAACACGTAGCCCGGCCGGGCCGGGTCGAGCGGCAGCTGCGCACGCTCGTCACCGTCGAACAGGCCGGCGCGGATCGAGGCATCGGCGTGGATCGTCACCGAGCCGTCGCGGCCGTCGGGCGAGGCCACCAGGGCCAGTCGCCCGCGCTTGGCGGCGGCGTCGAAGTGCTTCTGCTCGTAGCCGGGCTCGATGCCGCGGTGGCGCGGCAGCAGCCAGATCTGCAGGAAGTGCGTGGTCTGGTCCTGCGAGTGGTTGAACTCGCTGTGCATCACGCCGGTGCCGGCGCTCATGCGCTGCACGTCGCCGGGGCGGATCACCCCCGCCGACTTCCCGGCTTCAGCGCCGCCGGCAGTGCCGTTGCCCATCGAGTCCTTGTGCGCCAGGGCGCCTTCGAGCACGTAGCTGACGATCTCCATGTCGCGGTGGCCGTGCGTGCCGAAGCCGGTGCCCGGGGCGATGCGGTCCTCGTTGATGACGCGCAGGTTGCCCACGCCCATGTGGGCGGGGTCGTGGTAGTCGGCGAAAGAGAAGCTGTGGAAACTGTCCAGCCAGCCGTGCCGGGCGTGGCCGCGGTCCTGGGACTTGCGCAGAGTGATCATGTGCTGATCTCCTTTCAAGGCCTTCACTGTAGGAAGACCGGCCCCGCCCGGGGGCGAGAACGCTTGCACTGACCATTCAAATAAGATGAACGCATGCCGCACCGCAGCCACGCCCTGACGCCCGAAGCCCTGACGATGATGGACACCATCGCGCGCACCGGCAGCTTCGCCGCGGCGGCGCGCGAGCTGGGCAAGGTGCCGTCGGCCCTCACCTACAGCGTGCGGCAGCTCGAGGACGCGCTGGACGTGCTGCTCTTCGACCGCCGATCGCGTCAGGCCAAGCTCACCGCGGCAGGCGCCGAACTGCTGGAGGAAGGCCGCCGGCTGCTGGTGGAGATCGACGCCGTGGCCAACCGCGTGCGCCGCGTGGCCACCGGGTGGGAAGGCCAGCTCACCATCGCCATGGACGCGGTGATCTCGGTGGCCACCGTGCTGGACATGGCGCAGTCGTTCTGCGCGCTGGACCCGCAGGGCCTGGCGGGCGCTGGACAGGGCGGCCCGGGCACGCGGCTGCGGCTTCGCACCGAGGTGCTGGCCGGCACCTGGGAGGCCCTGGTGCGCGGGCAGGCCGATCTGGCGCTCGGTGTCGGCCTGAACAGCGCACCGCCCAGCGGCGTGGCGGTCGAGCCCCTGGGCGAACTGCCCTTCGTCTTCGTCGTCGCACCGCACCACCCGCTGGCGACGGCGTCCGGCCCGGTCAGCGACGCCGACGTGCTGCGGCACCGCGCGGTCGCGGTGGCCGACTCGGCGCGCCAGCTGGCGCCGGTGACCGTCAACCTGCTGCCCGGCCAGGACGTGATGACCGTGTCGTCGATGCAGGACAAGCTGGCGGCCATCCGCCGCGGGCTGGGCTGCGGCTTCCTGCCCGAACCCCTGGTCAGGCCCTTGCTCGCGACAGGCGCACTGGTGACGGTGGCCGTGGCGCGGCCCGAGCCGGTGGCAAGGCTGGGATACGCCTGGCGCTGCACGCAAGGCCCGCGCGGGCGGCGACCACCCGCGGGCCTGGCACTCCAGTGGTGGCTGCAGCAGCTGTCCAATGCCAACACGCGCCAGGCGCTGCTCGACAACCGGGAGTGACGCGACGTGCAGCAAGCGGTTGCAGCCGTCCGGGGCGGCGGGGATTACGTCGGGCGTTTTGCGCCCTCGCCCACCGGCCCCCTGCATGCCGGCTCGCTGGTGGCCGCACTGGCGAGCTGGCTGGACGCGCGCGCCCACGGCGGGCGCTGGCTGCTGCGCATCGAGGACGTCGACACCTCGCGCTGCGTGCCGGGCATGGCGGAGCACATCGCCGGCCAGCTCGCTGCGTGCGGACTGGTACCGGACGCGCCGCCCTGGGTGCAGTCCACCCGCGGCGATGCCTACTCGGCGGCATTGCAGAACCTGCGCGAGCGCGGCCTGGCCTACGACTGCGGCTGCACGCGGCGCGACATCGACGATGCGCTGCAGGCCGCGGGCCAGGCCCACCAGCGGCACGGCGAGCGCATCTATCCCGGCACCTGCCGCCCCGGCCTGCAGGGCAAGCCGGCGCGGGCCGTGCGCCTGCTCACGCTGCAGCAGGGCCACGATGCCGTGATCGACTGGCAGGACCGACGCCTGGGGCCGCTGCGGCAGAACGTGACCCGCGAGGTCGGCGACTTCGTCCTGCGGCGCGCCGACGGCCTGTGGGCTTACCAGCTGGCCGTGGTGGTGGACGACGCGGCGCAGGGCATCACCCACGTGGTGCGCGGCGAGGACCTGGCCGACAACACACCCCGCCAGCTGCTGCTGCAACGGGCGCTCGGACTGCCCACGCCGGTCTACCTGCACACCCCCCTGGTACTTGCCGCAGACGGGCAGAAGCTCAGCAAGCAGAACGGCGCGCAGTCGCTGGAGGTGGCTGATCCCCTGGTGCCCCTGCGGAGCGCCGCGCGCGCACTGGGGTTGCGGTTGCCCGAGGCGAGGGAACGCGGACAATGGCTGAGCGCCGCCGTGGCGGCCTGGAGAGACCGATGGGTTCGATGACGGCTTGGAAGCGCCTGTCTGTTGCCAGCGCCACGCTGGGTGTTGCGGGCGTGCTGGGCGCCTGTGGCGGCGGGGACGACGGCGCGGTGAAGGTGACGGCGGCTGCCGCCCCGGGCGAACGGGCGCAGGCGCAAGCGCAGGCTCCCGCGAAGCTGCCCGATGCCGAGGCGTTCTTCGACTGGGTCGAGAAGTTGTACCCGCGGGACTTTCCGCCCGGCGCCGTGACCCAGTCGATCGAGCACGACACCCGTCACTACCGCGTCCGCTACTACCCCACCACCGGCAACTACGTCGGGCTGATGGACGGCGGACTGGTGCGCGCCATCGGTCCGTTCACCTTGGGCGAGCTGACGAGCTTCGGGCCGGTGGAGCCCTATCTTTGCCAGATCAAGCCGGAGCTCTGCACATCGGCCAGTTCGCCGCTGGAACGCGTGGTCATCGACGCCGGCGGTCGCCAGTGCGAGGCAACCAGCGCCGAGCCCCTCCTGCAGACCCGCCGGCGCCTGACCGACGCCGGCATCCCCGTGGCGCGGTCCGACTGCGGCCTGGCCAGCGTGGGCGTGCCGTCCGTCTGTGGCGCATCCGACACCCGCTACTGGATGTTCGACATTCCAAAGGCCGACGTCGCCAAGGCCCTGGCGCTGGGCTTTTCGCGCACCGACAACGTCTACAGCGGCAAGCCCATGGAGATGGCCTGCACGTGGTGAGAACAGCCCGGTCGAGCCTGCGGCGGTGCCGCCTGGCGTGATGTCGGCAGGACCGGTGGCATGATGCGCGGCCCTGAATCCAACCCATTCCAAGGAGAAGCTCCATGACCACCACCGCCTCGGGCCTGCAGTACGAAGACACCACGCCGGGCAGCGGCGCAGAAGCCGTCGCCGGACAGAACGTCTCGGTGCACTACACCGGCTGGCTGCTCGACGCCGCGGCGCCGAACGGCCGCGGCCGCAAGTTCGACTCCAGCAAGGACCGCGGCCAGCCTTTCCAGTTCTCGCTGGGGGCCGGCCAGGTCATCCGCGGCTGGGACGAAGGCGTGCAAGGCATGAAGGTCGGCGGCACGCGCGTGCTGACGATTCCCGCCGACCTGGGCTACGGCGCACGCGGCGCGGGTGGCGTGATCCCGCCGAATGCCACGCTGGTGTTCGAGGTCGATCTGCTGGCCGTCTGATGTCTGCTTGATGTCCGCCTGATGTTCGTTTGACGACCCGGGCCCGCGTGCCGCCGGCCCGGGGCCGATGCCAGGCCGGTCGATGCCGTCACACCCCGGTCGATTGCGGATGCAGCGCGGCACCCGACGCGAGATACTGGCCTTCCGACAGTGCGGCCTCACGGCCGCGAGGGAAGGCCATTTCATGCCCACTGCCAGCCTGAGCTTCACGATCGGCATCGCGCGCGACCTGCCCACCCTGCGCGAGGCCTGCGGCGTGCGCGCTCGGGCCTACGGTCACCACCTCGGCGACCAACCCGGGCTGGCCGGCGCGCTGGCCGAGCCCGACGACACCGATCTGGCACCCGGCACGGCCGTGCTGGTGTGCCGCGACAAGACCGGTGGCCACGTCATCGGCACCGCACGCATCCAGCGCAACCACCCGCGGCCGCTGCCCATCGAAGGCTGCATCGAACTGCCGGCCCTCCTGGCCGACCATGCACGCGCCGAGATCACCCGCCTGGCCATCCTGCCCGGCGCGGACCACCTGGTGCGGCCGATGCTGGTGAAGGCCTGCTGGATGTACGCGGTGGCGGCACAGATCCGCACGCTGGTGATTGGCGCGCGCAGTGCAGCGCTGGTCCGCATCTACAAGGGCCTGGGCTTCCAGGACCTGCTGGCCGACGAAACCGGCTCCAGGCAGGTGCCGCTGGCGCATGCCGGCGGCCTGCCCCATCACGTGCTGGCCTTTGACGTGGTGAGCGCCGAGCGCCACTGGCACGCGAGCCGGCACGCCCTCTACGGCTTCATGGTCGAGACCTGGCACCCCGACCTGCAGCTGATTGCCGATGCGTCGCCGGCGCTGCGCCCGGCCGCAGTGGCATCGACTGCAACGCGGATCAGGCCGTCCGTGGCGCCTGCCCGGCCGCAGCGGCTGACGGCGGCGGTGCTGGGGCTGCGCCGACGTCGCGCAGCGCCGACGACAGCTGGTCACGCGTGAACGGCTTGCCGATGACGAGGTCCATGCCGGCCGCCATGCAGGCGGCACGGTCGGCTTCGCCGTCGGCCGCCGTGAGCGCCACGATGGGCAGGCGCGACCGCCCCGACCGCTGCTCCTGCTGACGGATCGCGATCGAGGCGGCCAGCCCGTCCAGCACCGGCATGTGACAGTCCATCAGCAGCACATCCGGAGGGTCGACCTCCCGCAGCGCCTGCTGCAGCGCCTGCTGGCCGTCCGACACACGCTCGCTGCGCACGCCCAGGCTGTCGAGGAAGGCGCAGACGATCATCGCGTTGACCTCGTCGTCTTCCGCCACCAGCACGTGGCGCGGCAATGTGCGCGAGTCGGGCCGGTCGGGCTGCTGCTGGGCGGACACGCGCGCACCGTCGGCCGTGGGCGAACTGGCCGGCAGCAGCACATCGAAGTGAAAGCTCGCGCCCGCGCCGCGCACGCTCTGCACCGTGACATCGCCCCCCATGGCCACGGCGATCTCACGGGCGATCGTGAGGCCCAGGCCCACACCGTCGGCCATGCGGGACGCACCGGCCTGCTGGAAAGGCTGGAAGACCCGCTGCAGTTCGGCGTCGTCCAGCCCAGGACCGGTGTCGGTCACCGTCATGCGCCACAGGCCCGGCCGCGGACCCGGCCCGACCGCCAGGTCGATGTGGCCGGCATCGGTGAACTTCACCGCGTTCCCCAGCAGGTTGTGCAGGACCTGACGAAGTCGCGACGCGTCGCCGCGCACCCAGCAGGGTCGCGGCACGTCGATCTTCACGTCGAAGCCCAGGCCCTTGGCCGCGGCGCGATGCGCGAAGACCTCCGCCAGCTGTTCGAGCTCGGCCGACAGTTCGAAGTCAGCGTCGTGCAGCACGAACTGCCCGGCCTGGATCACCGAGGCTTCCAGCAGATCGTCGATGAGACCCTGCAGGTGCCGGCCCGAACCCTCGATCAGCTCCAGGCGCCGGTTCGCGATGGCATCGTCCGAGGCCAGATGCATCAGGCGCGCCACGCCGAGAATGCCATGCAGCGGCGTACGCAGCTCATGACTGACCTTGGCCAGGAAACGATCTCGTTCGGCCGTCCGCTCGCTGACCAATCGCAGGGCAGCATCCTTCTCGGCCACCAGTCGATCCGCCTGCTGGCGCAGCAGCATGCCCTCGGCCAGCCGCTGGGAGGTGGCACGGGCAGTGGCCAGCAGAACGGCCAGCAGGATGAACTGTCCCAATGCCGCGACGTGCGCGATCCCGTCGCTGCGCACGGCCAGTCCCCAGGTCATGGGCAGCAGGATGGGCACGACATAGGCCGCGGTGGCGGCCAGGCGGACCTGCAGGCCGAACGTGGCGATGCAGGCCACGGCGTTCAGGGCAGCCACGCCCAGCGCAGCCACCGCCACCGGCTGGCCAGACAGGCGCCATGCGGCCAGGCCCCAGACGAGGCCATCGACGGCCAGCAGCCAGAGCATGGCGTTTTCCCAGCGCCTTCGCTGCGGGCTCTCGTCGCCCCAGCGGCCATAGGCCTGGGCCAGCATCATGCGGGCCCCGGCGACGAGCAGCTTCAATGCGAGCCAGGCCTGGACCTCTGCGCCGGGCAAGGTCCCGTGCAGGTGCTGGGCCAGCACCAGGGCGAACACGGTGGCTGCCACGGTGCCCACGCGCGTGTGCAGCAGCACCATGCGCAACTGCTCGCGAGAGACGTATTCGCGGTGCGCGGCGTCCAGGCGCAGGCCCACGCTCCGCGCGGCACGGTCGAGCGGAGAAAGGCGACTCCAGCGGCTCGGTTCGATGTGCAGGCACTCCCCAGGGGGCGGATGAAGGGATGAGCACCCCTCACCCGTGGCGAATGTACCTGTGCCCGGTGCGGAGCGGTGCTGCAGCAGGCCCCACGGGGCCCGCAAAGAAAACGAGCGCCCACGGGCGCTCGTCTGGACCCTGACCCGACGCTGCCGAGGCAGCGCCACAGTCACTGGGCGGATGCGGTCTTCAGACCGGCCGCTTGAAGCCGCCGCCGCTGCTGCGGGCACCCGGCTTGGCCCAGGGCTTGGCGCCCGGCTTTCCATCGGGGCGCGCGAACGGCTTGCCGCCCGGCTTGCCCGTCGGCCGACCGAAGCTGCCCCGGCCTGCGGGACGTGCCGCCGGCATCGGCTGCGGCTCAGCGCGGCGCGGCTCCAGGCCGACGATGGTGGCGGTGGGAATGCGCTGCGTGGTGAAGCGCTGGATGTGGTGCACCATCTGCGCGTCGCGGCGCTCGGCCAGCGTCACTGCCAGGCCGGTGCGGCCGATGCGGTGCACGTAGTCCTCGGCCTTCATCGGCATGCCGTAGTTGATGACGTGGCTGATGGTCGGCACGTCGATGCCGCGGGCTGCGACGTCGGTGGCCACCAGCACCCGCAGGTGCTTGGAGCGCAGGCCCTGCAGCACGCGGGTGCGGCGGCCCTGCGGCATGCCGCCGTGCAGCGATGCCACGGCATGCCCCATGTCGGCCAGGCGATCGGCCAGCCAGTCGGCGTCGCGCTGCGTGCTCGTGAACACCAGGGCCTGGTCGACGCTGCGCTCGGTGAGGATGTGGTCGAGCAGCGCGTTCTTGTGCTCGAGGTCGTCGGCCCAGTGGAGGCGCTGCTCGATGTCGGCATGGGTGTCGGTGTGGCTGGCCACTTCCACGCGCAACGGGTCGCGCAGCAGCTGCTGGGCGAGCTGGCCGACGTGGCCGGCGAACGTGGCGCTGTACATCATCGTCTGGCGCTGCTTGGGCGTGGCCGCGGCGATGTGCTGGATGTCTTCGATGAAGCCCATGTCCAGCATGCGATCGGCTTCGTCCAGCACGAACATGGAAACGCTGTCGAGGTTGACCTTGCCCGAGCCCATGTGGTCGATCAGGCGTCCGGGTGTGGCCACCAGGATGTCCAGCGGACCGCGCAGCGCCTTCAGCTGCGCACCATAGGGCACGCCGCCGACGACGGTAGCCACACGAAGGCCAGGCACGTGGCGACCGTAGATGGTGGCGGCGCGCGCCACCTGCATGGCGAGCTCGCGCGTGGGCGCCAGCACCACGATGCGCGGGCCGTTCAGGCGCGGCCGTTCGGCGGCAGGCAGTGCGCGTGCGGCCAGGAGCAGCGTCATCGCGGGCAGCATGAAGCTCGCGGTCTTGCCGCTGCCGGTGCTGCTGGCGACCATCAGGTCACGGCCTTCCAGCGCAGGCGGGATGGCGCGCATCTGCACGTCGGTGGCGGTGGTGTAGCCGGCGTCGGTGAGGGCGCGCAGCAGGGCCGGTTTCAGGCCGAGGGATTCGAAACTCATCATCTTCTTTCGGTTCAATCCGGCGCAGCGGGCACGAAGGCACGCACACGCCGGCAGCGCCCAGGCCCCGGCGGGGCCCTGGCGCAGCCAGGGTCAGGTCGCAACAACACGAGAGGGACCCGGCGCAACGCGGCGGGCTCAAGGATCGGATCAGGGCGACGGCATCGCCGCCGACCCGTTCCCCGTGAGGGGTGTTCGCAACGCGCCTGGACGGCGGCCGACGAAGGTCAGAGGGGATGAACGAACGGCCTCGCGAAGAAGCCGTGGCCGCATTGTAGACGAGTCGGGGTTTGCCCGCAGGAAGAGTTGTCGCGCCGCGATACACTGCGCGCCGGTCGGCAGTTCACCCAGGCGTTGCCGCGCGGTCCTTCAAGGGGCTGCGAGCTAAACCTGCCCTCGGTCACACTAGGCTTCGGTCACGCACACGTCGCGTGCGCCAGGCCGGAAGACGGCAACCCCCGGCGCCCCTCCAAGAGGGGTCTTCAGGCGCGCGCTTCAGTGAAGCCCGGTGATGCACCCCTGCCGCCGGGCGGGAGACTGTCATGCCTCGTCAAGCCCTGTCCCTGGTGGTGCCCGACACCGCTGCCTTTGCGCGCGCCCTGGGCGCTGCGCTCAAAGAACGCCACACGACCCGGCCCGAGCCGCCAGGCCACGTGGAACTGCTGAACATGATCGCCCGCGCGCTCGGGCATCGCAATCTGCAGGCCTTGAAGGCGGCGCCCTCGACGGCGGTCGCGGACGCGCAGCGCTTGCCCGTCGCACGGCTGCCGCACTCCCCGGAGATCCCGCCGCTGAGCGACAACGCGCTGAAGACCCTCGGCCAGTTCGATGCCGAAGGGCGCCTGGTGCGCTGGCCGGTGAAGTTCAGCGTGCAGCGGCTGGCGATGTGGGCGCTGTGGACCCGCTTCGAAGCCAAGCGGCCCTACACCGAGAAGGAGGTCAACGCGATCCTGAAGGAGGCCAACACCTTCGGCGACCACGTCACGCTGCGCCGCGAACTCGTCAACCACAAGCTGCTGACGCGCAAGAGCGACTGCAGCGAGTACCGCAAGCTCGCCGCGCGCCCCGACGAAGAAACGCGCGCCCTGCTCAAGGCCTGGCGCGCGCGATCGCGTTGACGGGGCAGCGGCTGGGGTCGTGCCTCGGTCAGGCCTTGTGCTTGGCGATCAGGGCCTTGGCGCTGTCGAGCAGCGCCTTGCCCTTGAAGCCGCGCTTGTCCATGTCGGCGACCCACTCGTCGTCGATGGCGGCCGAGAGCTTGACGAACTCGGCCGTCTGCTCGGGCGTGAAGGTGTAGAGCGTGTTGCCGCGGTCGACCGCCGACTTGCGGCCGTTCGGGTCGTTGCTCTGCTGCGTCTTGCCCAGCCAGGCCGAAGCGGCCATGCCCGAGTTGGCGTCGATCACCTTCTTCAGGTCGGGCGCGAGGCCGTCGTACCTGGCCTTGTTCATCGCCATCACGAAGGTGGTGGTGTAGAGGGCCGGGCCGGTGGCAGCGAACTCGCTGTGGAACTTGGTCAGCTCGTGCACCTTGACCGAGGGCACCACCTCCCAAGGAATGACGCAGGCTTCGACCGTGCCCTTGGACAGCGCGTCGGGGATCTGGGGCAGCGGCATGCCGACCGGCGTGGCACCCACCGAACCGAGCATCTTGGTGACCTGCCGCGTCGGGCCGCGCACCTTCATGCCCTTCAGATCGGCCACCGACTTGATCTGCTTGTTGGCCGAATGGAACATGCCCGGGCCATGCACGTGCAGCGCGATGACGTGGGTGTCCTTGAACTCGTCCGGCGCCTGCGTCTGCACATACTCCCAGTAGGCCTTGGAGGTCGCTTCGGCGTTGTTCATCATGAACGGCAGCTCGAAGACCTCGATGCGCGGGAAGCGGCCGGCGGTGTTGCCGGGCAGTGTCCAGACGATGTCGACCACGCCGTCGCGCGCCTGGTCGTACAGCTGCACCGGCGTGCCGCCGAGCTGCATGGCGGGATAGCCTTCGAACTTGATGCGGCCGCCCGAGTCCTTCTCGACCTTGTCCATCCACGGCTTGTGCATCGTCAGCCAGACGTTGGACTGCGGCGCCATGAAGGTGTGGAACTTCAGGGTGACCGACTGCTGGGCGAAGCCCGACAGCACGGGGGTGCCCAGCGCGGCGGCGGCAGCACCCTGGATCAGCGAACGGCGTTTCATGGAAAGGCTCCTCGGGTAGACAAACCCAGGGAGCTTAACGAGGTCAGGGGTCCGCCCGACGCGCGGGTTTGCCCTAGGTCTCCCCCATCCAGGCGCCGAGCTCAGGGCGGCGCGGCATCGACGTCGCCGAACAGCGATGACGAGAACGCCTGCTCGTGCTCGCGATCGTGCGTGGCCCACAGCAGCAGGCCCGCGCCGGTCATCGGTCGGGCCAGCAGGTAGCCCTGCAGTTCGTCGCAGCCCAGCTCGGTCAGCATCTGCTGCTGCTGCACGGTCTCGACGCCCTCGGCCACCACCTTCAGGCCGAGCGCGTGCGCCAGTTGCACCACGGCGTCGACGACGGCCCGCGCGTCGGCGCTGTGGCCGAGGTCGGTGACGAAGGCACGGTCGATCTTCAACTCCTCGGCCGGCAGCTTGCGCAGGTAGGCCAGGCTCGAATAGCCGGTGCCGAAGTCGTCGATGGAGATGCTCACCCCGAGTTCGCCGAGCTCGCGGAAGATCTGCTGCGTGGTGGCGGTGTCCTGCATCGCGGCGCTCTCGGTGATCTCGCACGTCACCAGCGTCGGCGGCACGCCATGACGCGCGAGGGCAGCGCGCAGCTTCTGCGGCAGGTCCGTCTGGCGCATCTGTTCGGCCGAGACATTGATCGCGACGCGCATGCGCAGGCCCTTGTCGGCCCACTGGCGCGACTGTCTGCAGGCGGCTTCCATGACCCACTCCCCCAGCGGCACCATGAGACCGCTGCGCTCGGCCAAGGGCACGAACTCGCCAGGGGACACGCGCCCCCGCTGGGGATGGTCCCACCGCAGCAGGGCCTCGACCGCCGTGACCTTGCCGTTGCGGGTGTCGATCTTGGGCTGGAACTGCAGGGACAGACCTTCGCCGGCGATCGCCTTCTTCAGCTCGAGGGCCAGTTCGTCGACCGGTGCGTCGGTCTCGGCAGCGAAGGCGCGGTGCCGCGCGCCACCCAGCCGGCGCGCCTGGCGAACGGCCTGCTCGGTGCAGCTGACGAGCCGCTGCGCGTCGAGCCCGCCGGGACCGGTCATGCTGCCCACGGTGCAAGGCAGGCGCACCTCGCGCCCGTCCATCAGCAGCGGGCGCGCCACGGCGCCCAGCACCCGCTGCGCCAGCTGTTCGACGGCGTCGCGCTCGGCCACGCCGACCACCTGCAGCAGGAACTCGCCCTCCCCGGCACGGGCCAGCAGGTCGCCGCCTCGCAGCAAGTGGCGCAGGCGGCGCGAGACCTTGTCGAACAGCTGGGCCTGACGGATCGGTCCATGCGTGGCCAGCAGCTTGTCGCTGTCGTCGACGGCGATCCGCATGAGCACGAAGGCCTGACCGGAGTGCAAGGTCAGTTCAAGCTGCCTGTCGAAGGCAGAGCGGTCGAGCAGGGGCACGCCCTCGGCCGTCCCTTCGGCGGCCGCGGCCGCTCCCTGGGGCGGGGCCGCAACATCGATCGCCATTGGGGCCGAATCGGCAACCGGGGCCGTTGCTGCAGCAGTGGACCGGGCGGCCGCCACGCCGGCACCCAGCCCCAGCAGCACCGCCAGCAGCACCCATTCACCGATACCCGCGGAGGTCGCGAACGCAGGCCCGGCCGCCAGGGCCGCGAACAACGAGCCCAGCGCACCGACGGCCAGGGCGGCGAGCCCTCTCAAGGCCGCCGAAGGACTCCACAGCAGCACACCCGTCGCCACGGCGGTGGCCACGAGGTCGGCGCCGAGCAGAGGCTCCGCCAGTGACAGCCAGGGCCCCAGGTGCCGCGGCCACCAGAAGGACAGCGCCAGCAAGGCCACACCGGCCAGCACGTCCAGGGCGGGCAGGACCCTGTCCCTGCCGCGCAGCGCGCGTCCCAGAGGCTGTGCGCCGAGCCAGGCCAGGCCGGCAGCACCGAGGGCTGCGGCAGACATGAGGGCCAGCACGGTCGCAGAGGTCACGGCGTCGGCGTGGTTGGCGGCTCAGCGCGCATCGCCGCGCGCCAGCTCACCCAGGGCCTGGGCGATGAACTGGCCGCGCTCGATCGTGGTGGCCAGGCCCGCGTTGCGCAGTTTCTGCAACGCGGCCCGGCCCAGCGAATGGGTCCGTTCGCCATGGCGGCTGGAGAAGACGAACATCGACCGGTTGAGGCTGCGCCACACCAGCTGCGCGTTCATCCAGCGCTCCAGCAGGAACAGGCGGCACAGCACGCCCGGCTCCAGGGCGTCCAGCCACGCCGAGGCGGCGCCGTCCTCGCCCGAGGCTTCCAGCCCCTCGGGTCCGCCCATGTCGATGCGGACCGTGGGCAGGGCTTCGTGCAGACCGAGGCTGTGGCTGTGCTCGCGCAGGCTGTCCTCGTCGGCCGGCAGGGTCACCGGCCCGCCTTCGGCGTCGCCGTACATCGGCGCGCCCCCGGACCATTGGTCCGCTGAACACTCCTCGTCGTCGAGCAAGGGGGCATCGGGCTCCGGCTCGGTCCAGGGCACGCGCAGCACGCGGCCCAGGTCCAGCAATTCGGCCTCGACACGGGCCGCAGGGAACCCGGCATCCATCAGGCCGAGGCGGGCATGGGTGATGCAACGCGTGTAGGTGCCAGGATCGACGGGCCGGCCGTGCGGTCGCCGGCAGGCGTCGACCATGTCCTCGACCAGCTCGGCCTGCACCTGGAACTGCGTGCTGTCGTGGCCGTGCGTTTCGGCACTGTGGGCCACCGCCGCGGCCCAGGGCCCGACGAGAAAACGCCGCAGCGCCAGCGGGATGGCGCTGTAGCGCACCTGCTCGACGATCTGCTCGCGCACCTGCAGCTCGATGTCCTTGCGCGTCAGCCGCGCCTCCATGGCCTCGGCCTGGGGCGCGACACGCTCGACTTCCTGGTCCAGCAACCCGGTGACGGCCTCGTCGGCGGCGTCCAGCGCGGCACGGAGCTGCTTCGTGTCGGGCGGATCGGTCTGTTCGAGCTGTGTCACCGCCGCCTCGAAGGCTTCGGTTCCGAACCCGGTCCGCGTGAAGTCGAAGCCTTCGTGCACCGAGCCGGCCGACACCAGGCGGTCGAGCAGTTGCCACAAGGGATGGTCGACGGACTTCCAGAGGTCGGGCTCGGACACGGCCAATCGACGCGCAGGTTCGTCCAGTCGCTGGATCATGCGGCGCGCGCCGTCGCTGAGCGCAGCCCGGCTGAGCAGCACCGACAGCAGCCGTGCCATGGCGTCGGCCGGGGCCAGCGCATCGGGCTCGGCGCCACCCACGTCCAGGCGACGCAACGCATCGGCCGCCAGGCCCTTGGCCGAGTCCTCCAGGCTTTCGCGTCCGTCTCGGCCGCGGCGGCCGCCTGCCCCAGCAGGTCCGGCCCGGCCGGCGCCGACGTCGAGCGTGAGCCGGACGGTGAACTCCGTCGGCTCGACGCCCCAGTCGGTCAGCATGTCCACCTGCCGGGCGTAGACCGCGGCGAGCTGCCCACCGAAAACCTGGGCGAGCTCACGCAGCAGCAGCAGGCGCTTGGGCGTCTGGAAGCCGAGATCGGCGACCGCACGACGCAACGCACCGGCCACCACGGCCGGCCGCATGGGGTTCGCGTCGGGCGACACGCTGGACAGCCCGCGCAGACGGGAACAGCGCGCAGCCAGCTCACGCAACGAAGCTTCGCCCCGCAGTTCCGCCACCTGCACCAGCCGCGACAGCGCGATGTCCTCGTCGATCGAGTCTTCGTCGAGCAGGGTCAATGTGAGCGCACGCTCATGCGTCGGCTCCGCGGCAGACTTCAGTTGGACGTCACTGTCCATGCAGGCCGACAGGAAGGACTGGAAGTGGTTCGCCCACGCCGGGCCCTGGCGCTGCGCGTCGGCGTGCAGTTCCGACAGCCACTGGCGGTCGTTGGGCGTTGTGGCCTCACGGCGGGCGCGCTCCAGCGCGTCCACCGTGGCCTTGATGGCGCCCGGCAGCCAACCCTGCAGGTCACGCCTGACGGCCTGGAGGTAGGCCTCGACCCGGGGCGACCCGGCTTCGGCCAGGTGTTCGTGTCCCTGGGACAGTTCGACGTTCATCTCGGAGAGGCATCGGCTCTGGTTGCCAGGTTTATCGGCGTGCTGGCCGACCCCTGAACGCCCGAGCGCCCCATCCGCGGCCGCCTTGCCTGCGGCCGATGTGACAAATTAGAACCAAGTGCAGGCCGGGGGACCGCCCGGGCTCAGTTCAGGTACTTCACCAGCCAGAGGGATATCGGCGGGAAGAAGAGCAGCAACAAGGTGCGCAGGGTGTCGCTGATCAGGAAAGGCATCACGCCCTTGTAACTTTCAGCGATGGGAATGTCCTTGGCCATGCCGTTGACGACGTAGACGTTCAAGCCCACCGGCGGCGCCAGCAGCCCGAAACCCACCGTCATCAGCACCATGATGCCGAACCAGATCGCCACGCTCTCCTTGGGCATGCCGAAGTCCAGGGCCATGATCATCGGGAAGAAGATCGGGATGGTCAGCAGGATCATCGACAGTTCGTCCATCACGGCGCCCAGCACCACGTAGAACAGCAGGATGGCCGCCACCACCATCAGCGGCGACAGCCCCCAGCCGCTGACGACGCTGGCCAGCTGCGCCGGCACCTGGGTGAGCGCCAGGGCCGAGTTCATCAGGTCCGCGCCGATGAAGATCATGAAGATCATCGCCGACGCCTCGGCCGTGGCGTAGAAGCACTGCTTGAACTTCTCCCAGGTGATCTCGCGCTTGGCCAGTGCCGCCAGGAAGGTGCAGGCCGCGCCGACCGCCGCGCCTTCGGTGGGCGTGAACTTGCCGCCGTAGATGCCGCCGAAGACGATCAGGAAGATCAGCGCGATGGGGCCCACGGCGATCAGCGCCGACATCGTGAGCCGGGGCGCGTTGTCGTCGCGCTCGGGGGCCTGTCCCGGCACCACGCGCACATAGATGGCGATGGCCACCATGTAGCCCACCATCGCGATGACGCCGGGGATCATCGCCGCGGCGAACAGCTTGGCGATGTTCTGCTCGGCCAGGATGGCGTAGATGACCAGGGGCACCGACGGCGGGATCAGGATGCCCAGCGTGCCGCCGGCGGCCAGCGTGCCGGTGGCCAGACGACCCGAGTAGCCGTGCTTGCGCATCTCGGGCAAGGCCACCGAGGTGATGGTGGCGGCGGTAGCCACGGAAGAACCGCAGATGGCGCCGAAGGCCGCACAGGCCAGCACCGAGGCCATGGCCAGCCCGCCGCGGAAACGCGACATCACGGCACTGGCGAACTCGAAGAGCGCACGCGACAGCCCGCCCTGCGTGGCGAAGTTGCCCATCAGGATGAACAGCGGGATCACCGACAGGTCGTAGCTCGCGAAGCGCGCGAAGGCCTGCGTGTTGAGGAAGTTCGAGTAGGGCAGCCAGCCGGCCTGCAACAGGTAGCCGGTGGAGCCGGCGATGAACATCGAGATCGAGATGGGCGTGCGGAAGGCCATCAGCACCAGCATCACGCCGAAGATCAGCAGGGTCAGGGTGAGCGGGCTCATGGTCAGCGGGCGGTCTCGAAACCACGCAGCGCCTGAGCCAGGCCGATCACCGCGCACAGCGCCAGCGGCGGCACCATGGCGCAATAGACGATCCATTCGGGGAAGCCGATCATCATCGTGCCCGACTGCGACTGCCAGGCCTTGATGCCGCCGATCGTCGTGCGCCAGGCCAGCACGGCCATCGCGAGGCCGAGCAGCAAGGCGCCCACGCGGTCGAGGCCGGCGTTGGTGCGGTCGGACGCCTTGGCGGTGAAGAAGTCGACGATGATGTTGCCGCGCCTGACTTGGCACCAGGGGAGGAACAGCGCGATGGCCGCGCCCGCCGCCGCCCCGGAGAGTTCGAAGTCGCCGACGATGGTCCATCCCACGGTGTTGCGACCGATCAGGCTGACACAGGTCATCAGGGTGATGCCCGTGAGCAGCACACCGGCAAGGATGGCGCACAGCTTCGCCATCGATTCAAGGATCTTCAAGGGAGGCTCCTCCAGCGTCGTCGGCCTGTGCGCGACAAGGCGCCAGGCGACCCGGGTATTGTGTGACGCGAAGTATCGCGCCGAACCCAGCGAACGAGGGGTCGGGCAGGCCGCTCAGTTGCGCTCGATGCGGGCGTAGGCGCTGTGGTTGTGGATCGACTCGAAGTTCTCGACGTCGACGCTGTAGCGGCCGATGCGCGCGTCGCCCTGCACGCGAAGTGCCACGTCGCGCACGAGATCCTCGACGAACTTCGGGTTCTCGTAGGCATGCTCGGTGACCCACTTCTCGTCGGGGCGCTTGAGCATCGGCCACAGCTCGCTGGAAGCCTCGTCCTCCGCGAAGCGCACCAGTTCGTGCCATTCGACGTCCTGCAGCAGTTCGGCCCGGATCGTCACGCAGGAACGCTGGTTGTGCGCGCCGTAGTCCGAGATCTCCTTCGAGCAGGGGCACAGGGTCTTCACCGGGACCGCCACTTCGGCCCACAGCGTGGTGACCCCGGCCTTCGTCTCGGAGACCCAGCAGCCCTGGTAGTCGAGCAGGCTCGACAGCCCCGACACCGGCGCGCGCTTGCGGATGAAGAAAGCGAATCGCGCCTCGATGCGGCCTTCCTGTGCGCCCAGCTTGTCCAGCATCGCGGCGTGGCGCTCGCGCAGGGCTGCGGCGTCGAGCGGCACGTCGAGCGCATCGAGCCACGCCACGAAGCGCGACATGTGCGTGCCCTTCTTGTCGGCCGGCAGCGCGACATCCAGCGCCCACATCGCTGCGGTCGACTGCACGACGCCGGCCACCCGCAGCTGCATCGGATAGCGCACGTCCTTCACACCGACGCGCTGGATGGCCAGGTGCCGCTCGTCACGCGCACTTTGCGTGTCGGGGATGTGGAGAGCGTCGGTCAGGTTGGTCATGATGAGGGCTTCAGGCCGCGCGGCCCATGCCGCGAGGGGTGCACAGCATGCCAGGGATCGGCCGGGCGCAGCGTCGCAGGGTCGACAGTCCCCGCGGTGAGCGTGCCGCCCGGCGCGGCAGGTTTCACCCGTTCACCGCCGACAGCGTCGGCCGGGCCGGGAAGCGCTGGCGGATGGATTGTTCGATGCCGGCGGCGTCCAGGCCCCAAAGCGACATCATCTTGACGGGGTCGCCGTGTTCGACGAACCGGTCGGGAAAGCCCAGGTGCAGCAGCGGCATGGCCAGGCCCGCGGCAGACAGGCACTCGCCCACCGCGCTGCCGGCGCCGCCCATGATGCAACCGTCCTCGACCGTGATCAGCGCGTCGTGCGTGCGGGCCAGCTCGAGCACCAGGTCGGCGTCGATCGGCTTGGCGAAGCGCATGTCGGCCACCGTGGCGTCCAGCGACGCCGCAGCGGCCAGTGCCGGGTGCAGCACGGTGCCGAAGGCCAGGATGGCCAGGCGCCGCGTGCCGCGCTGGTCGGCCGGTGCGGTCGACTGCCGCCGCACCACGCCCTTGCCCCAGGGCCATTCGGCGAAGTCCGTGGACACCGCCACGCCAGCGCCGGCGCCCCGTGGGTAGCGCACGGCCACCGGGTGGTTCTGCCGGTAGGCGGTGGTCAAGGCCAGACGGCATTCGTTCTCGTCGCTGGGCGTCAGCATGCTGCAGTTGGGCAGGCAGCGCACGAAGGCGATATCGAAGGCGCCGCAGTGCGTGGCGCCGTCGGCCCCGACGATGCCGGCGCGGTCGAGCGCGAAGACCACCGGCAGGTTCTGGATCGCCACGTCGTGTATGAGCTGGTCGTAGCCGCGCTGCAGGAAGGTCGAGTAGATCGCCACCACCGGCTTCAGGCCTTCGCAGGCCAGGCCGGCGGCGAAGGTGACGGCGTGCTGTTCGGCGATGCCCACGTCGAAGTAGCGCTTCGGGAAGCGCTTGTGGAACTCGACCATGCCCGAGCCTTCGCGCATGGCCGGCGTGATGCCCACGAGCTTGTCGTCGGTTTGCGCCATGTCGCAGAGCCACTGGCCGAACACCTGCGTGAAGGTGACCTTGGGCGCCGTGGTCGGCGTCACCAGGCCGACCGCGGGGTCGAACTTGCCGGGGCCGTGGTAGTTCACCGGATCGGCCTCGGCGAGCTTGTAGCCGTAGCCCTTCTTGGTGACCACGTGCAGCAGCTGCGGCCCCTTCTTGTGGCGAAGGTTCTCCAGCGTGGGGATCAGCGATTCGAGGTCGTGGCCGTCGATCGGGCCGACGTAGTTGAAGCCGAAGGCCTCGAACAGCGTGCCCGGCACCACCATGCCCTTGGCGTGTTCCTCGAAGCGCCGCGCCAGCTCGAACAGCGGCGGCGCGTTCTTCAGCACCCCTTTCACGCCTTCACGGGCAGCGGTGTAGAAGTTGCCGCTCATCAGGCGCGCCAGGTGCTTGTTCAGTGCGCCCACCGGCGGACTGATGGACATGTCGTTGTCGTTCAGCACCACCAGCAGATCGGCCTGCGTGCCGGCCTGCGAGACGCCGGCGTTGTTCATGGCCTCGAAGGCCATGCCGGCGGTCATCGCCCCGTCACCGATGATGGCCACGGCCTTGCGGTCCTCGCCCTTGAGCTTGGCCGCCAGCGCCATGCCCAGCGCAGCGCTGATGGAGGTGGAACTGTGCGCCGTGCCGAAGGTGTCGTATTCGCTCTCGTCGCGGCGCGGGAAGCCGCTGATGCCCCCGATCTGGCGCAAGGAGGCCATGCGGTCCCTGCGGCCCGTCAGCACCTTGTGCGGATAGGTCTGGTGGCCCACGTCCCACACCAGGCGGTCGTAGGGCGTGTTGAAGACGTAGTGCAGCGCGATGGTGAGTTCCACCGTGCCCAGGTTGCTGGACAGGTGGCCGCCGGTCTGGCTGACGCTCTGCAGCACGTAGTCGCGCAACTGGCCGGCCAGCAGGGGCAGGTCGCTGCGCGGCAGGCGGCGGAGGTCGGCCGGCGTCTCGATGCCTGAAAGCAGGGTCTTGAGTGTCATGTCAGCTGTCCCGGTTCACGACCATGGCGGCGAGTTGTTCGAGCTGCGACGTGTGCGCCAGCCCACTGCGGGCGAGCGCCGACACCGCAGCCTGGTGCAGTTCGCGTGCGTGGTGGCGAGCCGCCTCGAGCCCCAGCACCGACACGTAGGTCGGCTTGTTCGCGAACTGGTCCTTGCCGGCCGTCTTGCCGAGCACCGAGGAGTCCTGTGTCACGTCGAGGATGTCGTCCACCACCTGGAAGGCCAGGCCCAGGGCCTCGCCGAAATGATTCAGGGCCTGCCACGCAGCGGGCTGGGTGCTGCCGCACGCGCCGCCCATCATCACGCTGACGCGCAGCAGGGCCCCGGTCTTGCGATGGTGCATGTCACGCAGCGCCGATTCGGTCAGGGGCAAGCCGGTGCTCGCCAGGTCGACCGCCTGTCCGCCGGCCATGCCCGAATGCCCGGCGGCGCGCGCCAGGAGGCCGCACAACCTCGCCTGCAGGGCGGGGGCTACGCCGGCGTCGGGCGTGAGCACCTCGAAGGCCAGGGCCTGCATGGCGTCACCGGCCAGCATGGCCTGGGCTTCGCCGAACTTCACGTGGACGGTGGGCTTGCCGCGGCGCAGGACGTCGTTGTCCATGCAGGGCATGTCGTCGTGCACCAGCGAGTAGGCGTGGATGAGTTCGACGGCCACCGCGGCGCGCAGCGCTGCCTCGCGTTCACCCCGCACGGCGCAGGCCGCCGCCAGCACGAGCAGGGGGCGCAGACGCTTGCCGCCATCGAGCACCCCGTAGCGCATGGCCTCGCCCAGGCCGGCCGGCGCATCGGCCGGCACCCAGGCCGACAACGCCGCCTCGACGGCGGCGAGTTCTTCGCGCATCCAGGCCCGGAAATCGGTATCGCCTGCCGTCACGGGGCCGCCCAGTCCTTCAGCTGCCCGTCTTCCAGCACCTTGACCTGCTCTTCCACCACCTGCAGCCTGCCCTTGCAGAAGGCCAGCAGCTCGGCACCGCGGCGGTAGCCGTCGAGCAGCTCGTCGAGCGGCATCAGGCCGCCTTCCATCTGGCGAACGAGCTGGTCGAGTTCGGCCAGGGCCGCTTCGTAGCTGGCGGGTTCCTTGGGAGCGTTGGTGACGGCGCGGGGCATCTCGTTTCCACAGTGACCACTTGATTTTAGTCCGGCCCCACCCATGTTTCCGGGGGCGTCGTTCAACCGTGTCGGGCGGCGCCTTCCCCGGTGGGTAGAATCCCGCCCTCGCTCGCCAGACCGGTGCATGTCGCACCGTGTGCAACGCGCGGCATAACCCACCCGCGGGGCCACCGGGTGGGGGTTTGACATCCCACACGCTGGAGGATCCTTTCGGATCATGTCTGACCTGAGCATCAGTCTCGAAGCTCTTGAGCGAAGCAGCTCTCAACTTTCGGTTTCAGCCTATTTCAGCGAGGCGTTGTTCCAGCGGGAACAGCGGCTCATCTTCGACCGCTTCCCGCGCTACCTCGGGCACGAACTGTCGGTGCCCGAGGTCGGCGACTTCCACACCCTGCCGCAGGAGTCCGAAGGGCGTGCGCTCGTGCGCAACCCGCAAGGCGTCGAGCTCATCTCCAACGTCTGCAGGCATCGGCAGGCGGTGATGCTGCGTGGCCGGGGCAACACCCGCCAGCACGTGGTGTGCCCGCTGCACCGCTGGACCTACGACCTGAAGGGGCAGCTGGTCGGGGCACCGCACTTCGCGGAAGACCCCTGCCTGAACCTGCGCAACTACCCGCTGCAACGGTGGAACGGCCTGCTCTTCGAAGCGGGGCGCCGGGACATCGGCGCCGACCTGTCCGGCCTCGGCCCGCAGGGTGCGCTCGACTTCAGCGGCTATGTCTTCGACAAGGCGCATCTGCACGAGTGCGACTACAACTGGAAGACCTTCATCGAGGTCTACCTCGAGGACTACCACGTCGGGCCCTTCCATCCCGGACTGGGCTCCTTCGTCAGTTGCGAAGATCTGCGCTGGGAGTTCGGTCGCCACCACTCGGTGCAGACGGTGGGCGTGCACGCCGGTCTGGACCGGCCGGGGTCGCCGGTGTACCGGCGCTGGCATGACGCGGTGCGGCAGTTCCGCGGAGGCCTGCCACCTGCCCACGGCGCCATCTGGCTGACATACCTGCCGACGGTGATGGTCGAGTGGTACCCGCACGTGCTGGTGGTGTCCACGCTGTTCCCGCGCGGTCCGCAGAAGACGCTCAACCTGGTCGAGTTCTTCTACCCGGAGGAGATTCACGCCTTCGAACGCGACCTGGTCGACGCCCAGCAGGCGGCCTATCTGGAAACCTGCGACGAGGACGACGAGATCGCCCTTCGCATGGACGCCGGCCGGCGCGCGCTGATGGAACGGGGCGACGACGAGTTCGGCCCGTACCAGAGCCCGATGGAAGACGGCATGCAGCACTTCCACGAGTGGTACCGGCGAGCGCTGGGAGTGGGCGGCGACCTGACGTGAGCTCCGCGCGCGGCTCCGGGCCGCTGCCCGGGGCCGCGACGGAGTCGGGCCTGCAACTGCAGGCCGCCTGGCTGATGCTGGCTTCGGCGCTGCTTTTCTCGCTGATGGGCGTGTGCGTGAAGCTGGCCTCGTCGCGCTATGGCGCCGGCGAGATCGTGCTCTACCGCAGTCTCGTCGGCGCGGTGTTCATCCTGCTGCTGGTGCGGCTGCGCGGCGGGCGTCTCCGCACCGCGCTGCCGGCCATGCACTTCTGGCGCGCCCTGACCGGCACCACCGCGTTGTGCCTTTGGTTCTACAGCCTCGGTGGCCTGCCGCTGGCCACCTCGATGACGCTGAACTACATGTCTTCGGTGTGGATGGCCCTGTTGCTGCTGGGCGGCTCGGTGATGTTCGGCGCCGCGCGGGTCGACGGCCGCCTGGTCGCCGCGGTGCTGGCCGGGTTCGTCGGGGTGGCCCTGGTGCTGCGGCCCACCATCGAGCAGCAGCAGATGTGGCCGGCGCTGGCCGGCGTGATGTCCGGCGTGGTGGCGGCGCTGGCCTACCTGCAGGTCACGAGCCTGGGCCGCGCCGGCGAGCCCGACTACCGCATCGTCTTCTACTTCTCGCTCGGTGGCATCGTGGCGGGCGCCGGCCTGACCCTGCTTGGCGGGGTCAGCGCGCACAGCGCGGTCGGCGTGGCCTTGCTGGTCACCATCGGCGTGCTGGCCACTGCCGCACAGATGATGATGACCCGGGCCTACGCCATCGGCCGCGTGCTCAGCAATGCCGCACTGCAGTACCTGGGCATCGTCTTCGCCAGCTTGTTCGGCCTGCTGCTGTTCGACGAGGCGATCACCCTCTGGACGGTGGCCGGCGCCGTGCTCATCATGGGTGCCGGCCTGGCGGCCACGCTGCTGCGCACGCGCACGCCTTCGGCCCTGAAGGACGCGCAGCACTCGGCGTCGGGCGAACTCTGAATGCTCTGAAGGACCTTGCAAGATGACCTACGCCACGCTGATCGACCCGTCCCAACTGCGGCAGCTGCTGGCCGCCGCCAGCCCGCTGGTGCTGCTGGACTGCAGCTTCGACCTCGCCGACCCTGCGGCCGGCGAGCGCGCCCATGCCGCCGGCCACCTGCCGGGTGCGATCTACGTCCACCTCGACAGGGATCTGTCGAGCACGAAGACCGGCCGCAACGGCCGCCACCCGCTGCCCTCGCGCGAGGCCTTCGCCGCCACCGCGGGCCGCTGGGGCGTGGCGCCGGGCGTGCAGGTGGTGGCCTTCGACGGCCAGGGCGGCGTGTACGCATCGCGCGCCTGGTGGATGCTGCGCTGGCTGGGCCACGAGGCCGTGGCCGTGCTCGACGGCGGCATCGCCGCCTGGCAGGCCGCCGGCGGCACCCTCGACAGCGAGCCTGTCGTGCCGAAGGCGGCTGCCCCCTATCCCGCCCTGCCCCCAGGCATGCCCACCATCGACGCGGACACGCTGCAGGCCCGCCTGGGCAGCGTGCGCCTGCTCGATGCACGGGCCGCGGAGCGCTTCCGCGGCAAGGTGGAGCCGCTCGATCCGGTGGCCGGCCACATTCCCGGAGCGACCCTGCGCTTCTTCAAGGACAACATCGGGCCGGACGGCCGGTTCAAGTCGGCCGACGAACTGCGCCGCAGCTTCCTCGCCTATGGCGACGCGCCGCACCAGACGGTGCACCAGTGCGGCTCGGGTGTCACCGCGTGCCATAACCTCCTGGCCATGACGCACGCCGGCCTGCCGGGCTCGCTGCTGTACCCGGGCTCGTGGAGCGAGTGGTGCGCCGACCCCGCGCGGCCCGTGGCGCGCGGTTGACCGACGTCAAGACAAGAGCCCCGCAAGAGGCCACACTGAGCTCATCGCGACGTGCAGCCCGCACGGCGTGCCGCAGAAGGAGACTCTCATGTACAAACGCATCCTCGTTCCGACCGATGGCTCCGACATCACCGGCAAGGCCATCCAGTCGGCCATCGGCCTGGCCCGCCTGGCGGGCGCCGAACTGGTCACGCTCGGCGTGAAAGAACCCTTTCCCTACAGCGCGATCTCCGAGATGCAGCCCGTGCCGCCGCAGGAGTTCTACGACGCGCAGGAACGCATCGCCGCGGCGAACGTGAAGGCCGTGGTCGAAGCGGCCAAGGCAGCCGGGCTGACCTGTCAGGGCTTCACGGTCGAGGCCCTGCATCCCTGGGAGGCCATCCTCGACCAGGCCAAGACGAGTGCCGTCGACCTCATCGTGATGGCCTCGCACGGCCGGCGCGGCCTCAGCGCCGTGCTGCTGGGCAGCGAGACGCAGAAGGTGCTGACCCACAGCTCCCTGCCGGTGCTGGTGGTGCGCGGCTGACCCAGGGGTGGGTCAATGCGGGTGCGCGTGCAGCACCCGCGTAGCGAGCAGGACGATGGCCAGGCCGCCGCCGAGCCAGGCCACCTGCATCAGCGTGTCGCGCCATGACAGGCGCTGCTGCAGTTGCGGCAGCAGGTCGGCCACGGCCACGTAGATGAAGCTGCTGGAGGCGACGACCAGCAGGTACGGGAAGTACTCTTCCCAGGGGCCGACCACAAAGTAGCCCAGCACCCCGCCGGCCACCGCTGCCAGGCCCGACAAGGCGTTGAACAGCAGCGCCTTGGTGCGCGAGAAGCCAGCGTTGATGAGCACGATGAAGTCGCCGGTCTCCTGCGGGACCTCGTGCGCGATGATGGCCAGCGCGGTGACCACCCCCAGCCGGACGTCCACCAGGAAGGCCGCGGCGATGATGACGCCGTCGCAGAAGTTGTGGATGCTGTCGCCCACCAGGATGCTGAGGCCGCCGCGCCCGGCCTGCTCGGCGTCGAAGTGGTGATGGTGGTGGTGCCCGTCGCCTTCGTGATGGTGCACGTGGCGGTACAGCTCGGCCTTTTCCAGCAGCCAGAAGAACAGCAGGCCCCCGAGCAGGGTGGCGAACAACGCATGCGTGCTGGCCTTCTGCTGGAAGGCCTCGGGCAGCACGTGCAGCAGCGAAGTCCCCAGCAGGATGCCGGCCGACAGGCTGACCATGCTCTTCACGACGCGGGTGAGCAGCGAGACGGTCAGCAGTCCGGCCACCAGCACAGACACCACGCCACCGGCCAGCGTGGCGAGGATGATGTACAGAAGGGTCATGGAGGCTCGGTGAGACGCGTGCGGCCCGCTGCGGAGGCGGTGGTTGTTCTTGGGTAGCCCGGCGGATCAGCCGGCCGGGCATTGTCGCGCCCTTCGGGCCGGGCCCCGGCCGCCTGGCGCCGGGGCCGCAGGATCAGGCCACGCCGTTGGCCTTGAACCAGGCCAGCGCGCGCTTCCAGCCATCGTCGGCGGCTTCCTTGCGGTAGCTCGGGCGGTAGTCGGCGTGGAAGGCGTGCGGCGCTTCGGGATAGATCACGAACTCGCTCCTCTTCGCGGCTGCGCTGCCGCCGGCCAGCGCCTTCTTCATGGCCTCGACGGTGTCCAGCGGGATGCCTGTGTCCTTCTCGCCGTACAGGCCGAGCACGGGGCCGGCCAGCTTGCCGGCGAGATCCACCGGGTGGGCGGGGGTCAGCGGCGTGGCCTGCCCCACCAGCCGACCGTACCAGGCCACGCCGGCCTTCACACCCGGGTTGTGCGCGGCGTACAGCCAGGTGATGCGGCCGCCCCAGCAGAAGCCGGTGATGGCCAGCTTGCCGGTGTCTGCGCCCTGCGCCCGGGCCCAGGCCACGGTGGCGTCGAGGTCGCCCATGACCTGCGCGTCGGGTACTTTCGAGATGACCTCGGCGATCAGCTTGGCCACCTCTCCGTACGAGGTGGCGTCGCCCTGCCGCACGAACAGTTCGGGGGCGATGGCGCAGTACCCGGCCTTGGCGAAGCGCCGCGCCACGTCGGCGATGTACTCGTGCACGCCGAAGATCTCGCTGATCACCAGGACCACCGGGGCGTCGCGGCGGTTGGCCGGCATCGCGCGGTAGGCCGGCATCTTGAAGTCGCCCACGGGGATGGTGACCTCTCCGGCCACCAGCCCGGCGTCGTCGGTCTTGACGACGGTCTGCGCCATCACCGGCAGCACGGACGCCGCGAAGCCGGTGCCGACGGTGCCGCGCACGAAGGCACGGCGGCTGAACCCCGGGCCCGGGGGCACCAGCGTGTCGAAATCTTCCTGGATCATCGTGGAGGCTCCATGTGGTGGCGGCGCGCGTCGACGGCCGGACGCAGCGCGCTGCCGAAGGCGACGATTGTAGGAACGGTGCCGGGTTCGCGCCCGTGGCTTGGGCACAATGCCCGCATGCCCGATCTCGCCTCACTGGCCGCACCGCTGGCCGCCGTCGACATGGGCTCGAACAGCTTCAGGCTGGAGATCGGGCAGTTGCAGCACGGGCGATACCGCCGCATCGACTACCTGAAGGAGACCGTGCGCCTGGGGGCCGGACTCGACACCAACGGCATGCTGACCGAGCCTGCCGTGCAGCGCGGCCTGGATTGCCTGCGCCGTTTCGCGTCGCGACTGGGTGCCTTCGAGCCCGGCTCGGTGCGCGCGGTGGCCACCCAGACGTTGCGCGAAGCGCGCAACCGCAACACCTTCCTGCTGCGCGCCCAGGAGGCGCTGGGCTTTCCCATCGAGGTCATTTCCGGCCGCGAGGAGGCTCGCCTGATCTACGCCGGCGTGGCCCACCTGCAGCCGTCGACCGACCCCCGCCTGGTGGTCGACATCGGGGGCCGCTCCACCGAGCTGATCCTGGGCACCGGCCGCGTGCCGACCCAGGCCGAGTCCTTCGGCGTCGGCTGCGTCAGCCTGTCGATGCGCTTCTTTCCCGACGGCCGCATCACCGAGGCGGGGTTCCGCGCCGCGCAGGTGGCCGCCGGCGCCGAGCTCGAGGAAGCGCTGCAGCCCTTCGCGCGGCGGCACTGGCGCCAGGCCCTGGGCTCGTCGGGCACGGCAGGCGCCGTGTCCCAGGTGCTGGCCGCCAACGGCATCACCGACGGCCGCATCACCGCTGCCGGGCTGCGCTGGTTCATCGAACGCTGCATCGAGGCCGGCCACATCGAACAGCTCGCGCTGCCGGGCCTGAAGGCCGAGCGGCGCGCCGTGCTGCCCGGGGGCCTGGCCATCCTCTACACGCTGGTCGCCAACTTCGAGATCGACGAGCTGCTTCCGGCCAAGGGCGCATTGCGCCAGGGCGTCATCATCGACCTGCACGAGCGCATCGCCGTGCGCGAACGGGCGCGTCCGGGCGACATGCGCGACGCCACCGTCCAGCAGCTGCAGCGCCGCTTCGATGTCGACGTGCAACAGGCCGGCCGCGTCGACCATGTCGCCCTCGCACTGTTCGACAGCGTGGTGCCCGACGCCGACATCGATACGCGTCGCGAACTGGCCTGGGCCTGCGCGCTGCACGAGATGGGCCTGATGGTGTCGCACCACGACCACCATAGGCACAGCGCCTACCTGGTGGCCAACGTCGACGCGCCCGGCTTCAGCCAGAGCCAGCAGCGCCGCATCGCCGAACTGGTGCTGGGCCAGCGCGGCGGCCTGCGCAAGATCGAGGCGCCGCTCGCCAGCGAGACCTTCGCGTGGCAGGTGCTCTGCCTGCGGCTGGCTGCCATCAAGTGCCATGCGCGCGGCGAAGTGGACGGCAAGGCGCTGACCCTCAAGGCGCGCGGCCGCGAGGCACGCCTGTCGCACTCGGCGCACTGGGGGCAGACACACCCGCGCACCGTCTGGCTGCTGGGCGAAGAAGCCGAGACCTGGGCGCGCAGCGGGCCGCTGAGGCTGGTGCTGGCCGAAAAGGGCTGACGGCCTGCGCCGGCAGGCCGGCGTTCAGGCGGGCGGACTCCTAGAGGAGTTCGGGCGACATCACGGCATGCAGCAGCACCTGGCGTTGCGCGTCGCGCTCGCGCAGGCGCAGCCACCACACGCCACCCTTGCGCACCGTCCAGACCTCCGCCTGCCCCGACAGCAGGTAGGCGGCCACCAGGCCGAGCAGCGGCTGGTGGCCGACCACCAGCACGGGCTCGGCCGCGTCGGGCCATCGAACGGCATGCAGCAGCGCGTCGACCGTGCCATCGGGGGCCAGGGCCTGCGAGGTCTTGAACTTGCGCTCCAGCGCCTGCGCGGTTTCCTGCGCGCGCCGGGCCGGGCTGACGAGCACGCGCGTGCTGCTGGGCAGCTGCCGGTTCAGCCACAGGGCCATGCGCTTGGCCTGCCGTTCGCCCTTGGGCGTGAGGGGGCGGCCCAGGTCGAGCGCCGGGTCGGCCTGGTCCAGCGCATCGGCATGGCGCCAGAGGATGAGGTCCATCAGGCCTCCGTGTGAAGGATGCTTCAAGAGGCGCTTCAGCGAGACCTCATGGCTCGCTGTAGCGTTGCATCAGGGCCTGCTGCGCGCTGATTCCCGTGGTCGCCACGCGCTGGTAGCGGCCCTCGGCGTCCAGTTCCCAGGCGTCCAGCGTGTCGTGCAGGTAGGGCACCAGACCTTCGTCGATGATGCGCTGCCGCAGTGCCGGATCTCGGACAGGCCAGGCCACCTCGATGCGGCCGAACATGTTGCGGCTCATCCAGTCGGCGCTGCTCAGGTACAGGGCCTCGTCGTCCTCACCGGCTCCCCATCGGAAGTAGGCGATGCGCGAATGCTCCAGGAAGCGGCCCACCACCGAGCGAACGCGGATGTTCGCCGTATGCCCGGGCAGGCCCGGCGGCAGCATGCACGCGCCGCGGACGATGAGGTCGATGCTCGCGCCGGCCCGGCTGGCCTGGGCCAGCGCCTCCATCAGCGCGGGGTCGGTCAGGGCGTTGATCTTCACCACGATGCGCGCCGGCCGGCCCGCGCGCGCCGCGTCGGCCACTTGCGCGATGTGCCCGACCATGCGCTTGTGCAGCAGGAAAGGCGCGGTCAACAGGTGCTTCGGGTTGGCCACGCGCGCCTGGCTGGCCAGCTGCTGGAACAGCGCGTCGGCGTCGGCCGCCAGGCCGGCGTCCGCGGTGAGGTAGCCGATGTCGGTGTACAGCCGCGCCGTGCGGGGGTTGTAGTTGCCGGTGGACAGGTGCAGGTAGCGCCGCAGGCGCGGCCCCTCGCGCCGCGTCACCAGCAGCATCTTGGCGTGCGTCTTGAGCCCCACGATGCCGTACACCACCTGCGCGCCCACGGCTTCCAGCCGCTCGGCCCAGTTGATGTTGGCCTCTTCGTCGAAGCGGGCCTTCAGCTCGACGACGGCCATGACTTCCTTGCCGCGGCGCACCGCCTCGATCAGCAGGTCCATCAGCACCGACTGCGTGCCCGTGCGGTAGACGGTCTGCTTGATGGCCAGCACATCGGGGTCCTGCACGGCCTGGCGCAGGAACTCCACCACCGGCTCGAAGCTTTCGAAGGGCTGATGCAGGAGCACGTCGCCTTCGCGCAAGCGCTCGAAGATCGGCACGCCGCGCGGCAGCGTGGCCGACGGCCACTGCGGCTCGAACGCCGGAAAGCGCAGCGTCGAGGCGTCGGCCTGGTTGATCAGTTCGGTCAGCCGCACCAGGTTCACCGGCCCGTTGACCTTGTAGAGCGACTGCTCGGTGAGTTCGAACTGCTCCAGCAGGAAGCGGTAGAGCTCGTCGGGGCAGGTGGCCACCACCTCCAGCCGGATGGCGCGGCCGAAATGCCGCGTGCTCAAGCCCTTGCGCAGCGCCTGGCGCAGGTTGGTCACATCGTCGGTGTCGACGTCGAGGTCGCTGTCGCGGGTGACGCGGAACTGCGAGAAGGACAGCACTTCGCGACCGGGAAACAGCTCGGCCAGGTGCGCACGGATCACGCTCGTCAGCAGCACGAAGGCCTGGCGGCCGTCGCTGAGCTCGTCGGGCAGCCGCATCACGCGCGGCAGCACGCGCGGCACCTTCACGATGGCGATCGAGTTCTCGCGCCCGAAGGCGTCGCGCCCCCCCAGGCGCGCGATGAAGTTCAGGCTCTTGTTGGCGACCAGCGGGAAGGGGTGCGACGGGTCCAGGCTCACCGGCACCAGCAACGGCCGCACCTGGGTTTCGAAGAAGCGCTGCACCCACTGGCGCTGCGCTGCATTGCGTTCGGCATGGTTCAGCACCACGATGCCGTCGCGCTGCAGGGCCGGCATCACGTCGTCGTTGAAGATGCGGTACTGCTCGTCGATCAATTCATGCGCCGCGGCGGCCATCGCAGCCAGATCGTGCACGCTGACCTTGCCGCCGGCCTGTCGCGAAGCTTCGACATAGTCGGCCACGCGCACCTCGAAGAACTCGTCGAGGTTCGACGAGACGATGGTGACGTAGCGCAGCCGCTCCAGCAGCGGCACGTCGTCGCGCTGAGCCTGCGCCAGCACGCGGCGGTTGAACTGCAGGATGGCACGCTCGCGGTTGAGCAGGACAAGCGGCGGCGCGGCCATCGGAGGGGTCATCGACGCAGTGTAGGCAGCGCTTGCGACGGTTTCATGACAGGCTGGAGCGACACGCGCGGCTCGACACGCAGCCCTAGGCGAGCGTTTCCAGGCCCAGCGCCACACGGGCGTGGTACTCGCGATCCAGCAGGCTCATCACGATCAGGCTGTCATAGCCGTCGGCGCCGCCGATGGTCACGCGCACGCTCTCGCGCAGCCGCCCTTCCTCGACGAAGCCTTCGCTGACATAGAGCGCCAGGGCCCGCGTGTTCAGCGACTTGACGTCGAGCCAGAAGCGGTGCGCCTTGAGGTCGCGGAAGGCCATCTGCTTGAGCAGGCGCACGCACCGACGGCCGATGCCCTGGCCATGGGTCTGCAGCACCACGCGCTTGAGCTCCACGCTCTTCTGCGGGTTGCGGCAGCCCTGCAGGATGACGAAGCCGGAGCGCTCGCCCTGCGGGCCGGCCTCGACGATGAAGTGGCGGAAGTCGGGGATGCGCACCGCGCCCTCGTGCTGGGTGCGGTCCCAGGGCGTGATGAAGGGCAGGTTGTGCGGATCGGTCTCGACGCCGATGACGAACTCCAGGTCCGACAGCATGGTCGGCCGCAGGCGCACGCCGGTAGCGCGCGGCCCTTCGGACGTCGACCCGAAGCGAGAGTCAGTCATGACGGGCGCACCTTGAACCAAGCGAACGCCGGGGAACCGGCTTTGCCGGGCCGCTGGCGTTGCCCCCTTGAAGGGGGCGCGCGAAGCGCGTACCGGGTGGTCTCATTCAGACATCGATCTCGACGGCGTCGCCGCGCAGCTCCATCAGGTCGCGCCGGGCCTGCGCTTCGCCCTTGCCCATCAGCTTGGTCAGCGACAGCGTGGTGGCCTCCAGCCCCAGGATGCCGAAGCTCACCGGCAGCAGCCGGCGGGTCTCGGGGTTCAGCGTGGTTTCCCACAGCTGCTCGGCGTTCATCTCGCCCAGGCCCTTGAAGCGGCTGATGCTCCAGGAGCCTTCCTTCGCCC